>BNJT01002830.1_pt1 | contig 325047 bp, 345 predicted proteins | sample 8540491 | NCBI WGS metagenome assembly BNJT01 (sample SAMD00202455, study PRJDB9452) | human saliva metagenome | host: Homo sapiens | reverse complement strand
TATACTTAACAACTGTTGGAAGTTCAAGAAAAGCTAAGATTTAGAAAGGACAAATTTCGTCCTTTCTTTTTTGATGTTCAGAGCGATTAGGGTCATAAAAGAAGAGTTTACTCTCTCCTCGAACATCCATTTCGATGTCATCACCCCTGGTAAACTCATTATCTGTCAGAATGACAGGAAAGAGTTGGAAGAAATCATTGTCCGCTTTGTGAAGAGCGTTTTTGATATCATAGAGAGGTTTGGTAACCTCAAGGGCCGTTTTATTATCCAGCAGTCTAGCGAAGATAAAGTTACAGAAAGACAGATTGAGGGTGAGTAGGATTTTACCTCCCATCCTACCCATAACAGTGTCCATTTCCAGCCAAGAATTTAGCTGATTAAGCACCAAATAATTTTGGAAATCCTCATAGGAATGCCCTTTTTTGTCTTCTTTAGGGATGGAAGGTAGCTTACTTTTTCTTATCTCTTTAAATTTAACGGCTCTAGCTAGATCAATCGGAGCGATAGACAGTTGAGGAACTGACATCAAAGTTATGAGCTTTGAGGATATGGTAGATGTGTTGTCCCTTTTTAACCCCATCAGAAATGATTTTGTCCATGTCCCAGAAAGTCTGAGAGAATTAAAGGGAGTTCCTTCAGGAGCTTCGACAAGAGTTTGTTCGTATTTTTTTTGAGCTTGTTTGGCGAGGTAGAAGATTTTCTGATAGCCACAGTTTTGTCTTCTTTTAGGGCAGCCATTACAAACAAAGGGAGCTTTATTGAGTAGAGGGCAAGGAAGGTTACCACATGTAGACTCTCGGACTTGTCTGTTTCGTTTGACTTATTTAGAAACAGTGGTCGGTTTTTTTAGAATAAGTTGGCCAATAGCTTGGATATCATTACGGTTTGAAAGGATAAGATATTTATGTTTTATCATAGTAGACCTTATTTCTAACTCAAACGTCCTACACTTAATTCCACCATAAAAATTCGTTTTAGACTAATTTGTACTTTGACCAGCTAAGTGGAAGTTACTTTGAGAAGTTAGACCTATTAATGATATCCATAGGGGATTTACCTACTACAAATATTATAGAGCCCCTTTTGTCTTTAGAAAATACCTCTAAATATGGTAAAATAGTAGGAGAATAATGTGAGGAAAATGAATGTCAAACAGTTTTGAAATTTTGATGAATCAACTGGGGATGCCTGCTGAAATGAGACAGGCCCCTGCTTTATCACAGGCTGATATTGAGCGAGTTGTGGTTCATAAAATTAGTAAGGTATGGGAGTTTCATTTCGTATTTTCTAATATATTACCGATTGAAATCTTTTTAGAATTAAAGAAAGGTTTGAGTGAGGAATTTTCTAAGACAGGCAATAAAGCTGTTTTCGAAATTAAGGCTCTGTCTCAAGAATTTTCAAATCAACTTTTACAAGCCTATTATAGAGAGGCTTTTTCTGAGGGGCCATGTGCTAGTCAAGGCTTTAAGTCCCTTTATCAAAATCTGCAAGTTCGTGCTGAAGGGAACCAACTCTTTATTGAAGGCTCAGAGGCTATTGATAAGGAACATTTTAAGAAGAATCATCTTCCTAATTTAGTGAAACAACTTGAAAAGTTTGGTTTTCCAACTTTTAACTGTCAGGTCGAGAAGAATGATGTTCTGACTCAAGAGCAAGAGGAGGCCTTTCATGCTGAAAATGAACAGATTGTTCAAGCTGCCAATGAGGAAGCACTCCGTGCTATGGAACAACTAGAACAGCTGGCACCTCCTCCAGCGGAAGAGAAGCCAACCTTTGATTTTCAGGCCAAAAAGGCTGCTGCTAAACCCAAGCTGGACAAGGCTGAGATTACTCCTATGATCGAAGTGACGACGGAGGAAAATCGTTTGGTCTTCGAAGGGGTTGTTTTTGATGTGGAGCAAAAAGTGACCAGAACAGGGCGTGTTTTGATCAACTTTAAAATGACAGATTACACTTCCAGCTTTTCGATGCAAAAGTGGGTTAAGAACGAGGAAGAGGCTCAGAAATTTGATCTAATTAAGAAAAATTCTTGGCTCCGAGTGCGTGGGAATGTGGAGATGAATAACTTCACACGCGATTTGACCATGAATGTGCAGGATGTGCAAGAAGTTGTTCACTATGAGCGGAAGGATTTGATGCCAGAAGGTGAGCGTCGGGTTGAGTTTCATGCCCATACAAATATGTCGACTATGGATGCTCTACCAGAGGTCGAAGAAATCGTTGCGACAGCTGCTAAGTGGGGACACAAGGCGGTTGCCATCACGGATCACGGGAATGTCCAGTCCTTTCCACACGGCTATAAGGCGGCCAAAAAAGCTGGAATCCAGCTGATTTATGGAATGGAAGCCAATATCGTGGAGGACCGTGTCCCTATCGTCTATAACGAAGTGGAAATGGACTTGTCAGAAGCGACCTACGTGGTTTTTGACGTGGAAACGACGGGTCTATCAGCCATCTATAATGATTTGATTCAGGTTGCGGCTTCTAAGATGTACAAGGGGAATGTTATTGCCGAATTTGATGAATTTATCAATCCTGGGCATCCCTTGTCAGCCTTTACTACTGAGTTAACTGGAATTACAGATGATCATGTCAAAAATGCCAAACCACTGGAACAAGTTCTGCAAGAATTTCAAGAGTTTTGCAAGGATACAGTTTTAGTTGCCCACAATGCCACCTTTGACGTTGGCTTTATGAATGCCAATTATGAGCGTCATGGTCTTCCAAGGATTAGCCAACCAGTTATTGATACGCTGGAGTTTGCTAGAAATCTCTATCCTGAGTATAAACGCCATGGTTTGGGGCCTTTAACCAAGCGTTTTGGTGTGGCTCTGGAACACCATCACATGGCAAATTACGATGCGGAAGCGACTGGTCGCCTGCTTTTCATCTTTATCAAAGAGGTGGCAGAAAAACATGGTGTGACCGATTTGGCTAGACTCAATATTGATTTGATTAGTCCAGATTCTTATAAAAAAGCTCGAATCAAGCATGCGACTATTTATGTCAAGAATCAGGTAGGTTTAAAAAATATCTTTAAGCTAGTTTCTTTGTCCAATACTAAGTACTTTGAAGGAGTGCCACGAATTCCGAGAACAGTTCTAGATGCCCATCGGGAAGGGTTGATTTTAGGTTCAGCTTGCTCAGAGGGTGAAGTTTTCGATGCAGTTGTTTCTCAAGGTGTGGATACGGCGGTTGAGGTGGCCAAGTATTATGACTTTATCGAGGTCATGCCACCAGCTATCTATGCACCATTGATTGCCAAGGAGCAGGTCAAGGATATGGAGGAGCTCCAGACCATTATCAAGAGTTTAATAGAGGTCGGCGACCGTCTTGGCAAGCCCGTTTTGGCTACGGGAAATGTCCACTATATTGAACCAGAAGAAGAGATTTACCGCGAAATTATCGTCCGTAGTTTGGGCCAAGGGGCGATAATTAACCGTACCATTGGTCACGGTGAGCATGCCCAACCAGCTCCTCTTCCCAAGGCTCATTTTAGAACGACTAATGAGATGTTGGATGAATTTGCCTTCTTGGGAGAGGAATTAGCTCGGAAATTGGTTATTGAAAATACCAATGCCTTGGCAGAAATTTTTGAACCTGTTGAGGTTGTTAAGGGGGACTTGTACACGCCTTTCATCGATAAGGCTGAAGAAACGGTCGCTGAGTTAACCTACAAGAAAGCTTTTGAGATTTATGGAAATCCGCTGCCAGATATTGTTGATTTGCGGATTGAAAAAGAATTGACTTCCATTCTGGGGAATGGATTTGCTGTGATTTATCTGGCTTCGCAGATGCTGGTACAACGTTCTAATGAACGGGGCTATTTGGTGGGTTCTCGTGGGTCTGTCGGATCTAGTTTCGTTGCGACCATGATTGGGATTACAGAGGTCAATCCTCTCTCTCCTCACTATGTCTGTGGTCAGTGTCAATACAGCGAGTTTATCACAGATGGTTCTTACGGTTCAGGATTTGATATGCCCAATAAGAACTGTCCAAAATGTGGTTACAAACTCAGCAAAAACGGACAGGATATTCCTTTCGAGACCTTCCTTGGTTTTGATGGAGACAAGGTTCCCGATATTGACTTGAACTTCTCGGGAGAAGATCAGCCTAGCGCTCACTTGGATGTACGTGATATTTTTGGTGAGGAATATGCCTTCCGTGCGGGAACAGTTGGTACGGTGGCTGCTAAGACTGCCTATGGATTTGTAAAGGGATACGAGCGAGACTATGGCAAGTTTTATCGTGATGCAGAGGTAGAACGCCTCGCTCAAGGTGCTGCTGGTGTCAAACGAACGACAGGACAACACCCGGGGGGAATCGTTGTTATTCCGAACTACATGGATGTCTATGATTTCACACCTGTCCAGTATCCAGCAGATGATGTCACGGCTGAATGGCAGACCACTCACTTTAACTTCCATGATATTGATGAGAACGTCCTCAAACTCGATGTACTGGGACATGATGATCCGACTATGATTCGAAAACTGCAGGACTTGTCTAGTATTGACCCCAATGAAATCCCTATGGATGACGAAGGTGTGATGGCCCTCTTTTCTGGGACGGATGTGTTAGGGGTAACACCTGAGCAAATTGGAACGCCAACGGGCATGCTGGGGATTCCTGAGTTTGGAACCAATTTTGTCCGAGGCATGGTAGATGAGACCCATCCGACGACTTTTGCAGAATTGCTTCAGTTGTCAGGGTTGTCTCACGGTACCGACGTTTGGCTTGGCAATGCCCAAGATTTGATTAAGCAAGGAATTGCGGACCTGTCGACCGTTATTGGTTGTCGGGACGACATCATGGTTTACCTCATGCATGCGGGTCTGGAACCTAAGATGGCCTTTACCATCATGGAACGGGTACGTAAGGGATTGTGGTTGAAGATTTCCGAAGAGGAACGAAATGGCTATATCGAAGCTATGAAGGCTAATAAGGTGCCAGAGTGGTATATCGAGTCCTGTGGGAAAATTAAGTACATGTTCCCTAAAGCCCATGCGGCAGCCTACGTTATGATGGCCTTGCGTGTGGCCTACTTCAAGGTTCACCATCCCATTTATTATTACTGTGCTTACTTCTCAATCCGTGCCAAGGCTTTTGATATCAAGACCATGGGTGCGGGCTTGGATGCCATCAAACGCAGAATGGAAGAAATCTCTGAAAAACGGAAGAACAATGAAGCCTCTAATGTGGAAATCGATCTTTATACAACTCTTGAGATTGTCAATGAGATGTGGGAACGAGGTTTCAAGTTTGGAAAGCTCGATCTCTACCGTAGTCAGGCGACAGAGTTCCTTATCGATGGGGATACCCTCATCCCACCATTTGTAGCAATGGATGGTTTGGGAGAGAACGTTGCCAAGCAGTTAGTGCGAGCGCGTGAAGAAGGAGAATTCCTCTCTAAAACAGAGTTGCGCAAGCGTGGTGGACTCTCATCAACCTTGGTTGAAAAGATGGATGAAATGGGGATTCTGGGCAATATGCCAGAGGATAACCAGTTGAGTTTGTTTGATGATTTGTTTTAAAAAATTGCTTATTTTGATCAAGTGGACAAAATATGTCCACTTGATTTGTTATAATTCTCTTAAAAATAATAGAAAAGAGAGTATAATATGGTGAATCAAGAAATTTTAAATTCTAATGTGTCAATTGAAGAGGAAATTTATAATTTTGAAAAAGGCTTGAAAGATGATGGGAATGATTGGACCGGATTCCCACAAATAGACTTAAAAGAAGATTCTCAATGTATTTACATTTGCGGTATTTCAGAGACTGACAGATGGCATTTGTTTTATACGTTAACCAAAATAAAACCTGTTACTCCAATAGCATCACTTGCATATTATCGAGTGAGAGATAATTTGATTTTTTCTAAACATAGTCAATGGATGAAACTGCAAATGGGGTATACAGAGTATGATTTGATTTTTCTGGATGGAGTTCAATTTTTGGGAGAGGCTGATCAAAGGGTACAGGAATACTGGATGCAGCGATTCAAAGAGAGTAAGAAAAGAAACAAACTCTTCATTGTATATTCAGACTGCTTACCCGAAGACTTAAAAAATATGCCTGAATCCGTAGTTGAGTTCTTCGAATCTGGCATAGTGGTACAGTTGGAATCATCTAAGGGCTAGTTTATTTTGCTTTAATCGTTTTGAATATAAAGTGCTAGTTAGACTATAGAAGTGATAATAATGTACTAGAAATAGTATTGTTTGAATAATATGTAGAAGGACTGGAAATGAATGATCAAGAGAGACTGCTAACGATTTTTTTACGTTTACAGTTTGGGACTCCGTTAGGAAAAAAGCAACTGGCTCAGGAATTTGAGGTTAGTGAAAAGACGATACAGAGAGATTTTTCGCGACTCCGTGATATTTTATCTAGTCACACCAGTTATAGTGGAGATTTACTTTATAACCGTAAAACGAATAAGTATTGTTTAGCAAGTAAGTCAGTTTTTAATAAAAAGGATATTCTCGTTATTTCAAAGATTTTATTGGAAAATCGAGCACTGAATAGACCAGAAATTGCTAGCTTACTACATAATTTACTGGTCTTAGTTCCCCGTGATGATCGGAAAGAAATCGAGCAGATTATTGGAAGTGAAAAGCTGAACTATGCTCCCTTAACGGATCAACAAAATAGAATAGAGAAAATTTGGAATTTATCAGAAGCTATTTTGTATGAACAGGTTCTAGACATTATCTATCAAAAACCTTATTCTGAGTCTTCTAAGAGGCAGACTGTTTTGCCAGTCTCTCTTTATTATGATAGTCATTATTTCTATCTAGTTGTCTACCAGTTGAAACATGCTACTTATATTACTTTAAGAGTAGACCGTATCCAGTCATGGTCTCTTAGTGATATAGAGAAACCCTCTATTTCTTATCGAGATAAATTTAGAGATGGCGACATTCGTAACGAGAGAGTAGATGCTTTTATCGGGAAGAAAATCAGTATTGAAATCGAGTATTTGTACGATCCGACGATTGTGACGGATCAATTTCCAAATGCAAAAATAGTTGGGAAAAATGGCTACTGGACTCATTTTAAGTTTGAGAGTCAGCACACACCGGGGCTTAAACGCTGGTTGCTGGGGCAAGGGGAAGCAGTTACTGTTTTGTCTCCTCGGATTTTAGTAGAGGATATGAAGCAAACAGTTAAAGAAATGATAGATAAATATAGATGAGGATAAAATGACTATTCAATTTACTTCTAAAAAGGTTGGAGAACTATTGAAAGAAGAGAATTTGCGGATTCCTTCTTATCAAAGACCATATAAATGGAACAGAAAACATATCCGTAATCTTTTTTATGATTTACGAGATGCTATGGGAAAAAAGGAATATCAGATTGGTTCCGTTATCTTGCATGAAATCTTGCATGAAAAGGAAAAATACTTAGATATTGTCGATGGACAGCAACGGCTAATTTCTATTTCCTTGTTTCTTCATTTATTAGATGATTTAGAGAATTATAAGGGTGCTAATCAACTGCTGAGTGCTGAATTTGGAGAGCTATCTTGCTATCATGCGAGTGAAAATTATAATGAGTGGGAAAATTTGACTCAATTGGTTGGTGAAAATCAGGCAAAAGATATTTGCAATTTTTTATTGGAAAATTGTTCTGTCTCCGTGATTACTATGCCACAGGAACGATTATCTGAAGCCTTTCAGTTATTTGATTCTCAGAATAATCGTGGAAAATCTTTAGAACCTCATGATTTGCTCAAAGCCTACCATCTTCGCAAGTATGATTCAGAAGATGAAAAGATTGTCGAAAAGTGGGAGCAATTTGTAGAAGATAAAGATTTAAGTCTCAAAGAGTTGTTTGATAAACATCTTTTCCGTATGAGACGTTGGTCTCGAGGAGATACAGGATTGACAAACAAGCGTTATGGATCTTATCTCCGTTTTACAGAGGATTTTATTGACGATTTTAAAGGCGTTGATTTGAATCAGAACTTTCCATACTTAGAATTGTATCGTCATATTGAAAATCTCCCCATGTCCATTACTATGCCAATCATTGATGGAAGTAAATTTTTTGAGTATATTGAATCTGCTCATGAAACTGTTAAAAATCATAAAGATTTTTTAAATGAACAGTTAGGAATATCTAATGAGTTAGAGGAGGAAGGACAAAATTTAGCTTACCCAGAAGGTATGTTAAACATTTACAATAGCTCAAAAGGACGCTATCTTAAATGTCACAATATATTCCTAAATATTTGCTCGCTTTTCGCAGATAGATTTGGAAAAGAGGAGCTATCAAAGGAGATAGTAGAGACCTTGTTTATTTGGTCTTACTACCCTAGAGTTAAATCTAAAGCCATATATGATGCGACAGTTGGGAACTATGCTGCTGGTGGAAGGTTTAGACAAAAAGAGGTTCAAAAGCTATTTCAACTTTTATCTCATGCTGTCACTCCGAATGATTTTATGGTCAAAATAGATAGAGAGCTATTTGAAAATTATACTGTGGACAAGATTATAGAAGAGGAAAAAGATAAATGGTAGAAACACATATAAGCTTATCAGTTAATCGTTTGTTAAATGAAGATACCTATGCTATTCCTCTTTATCAGAGAAATTTTGCTTGGACTTATAATGAAATCGAGCAGTTATTGAATGACGTAGCAGATGCTTTTCAAGAAGATAGAGACAATTATTATTATATTGGAACATTAGTCGTTAATAAAGAGAATGATATTTTCAAAATCATAGATGGGCAACAACGGACAACTGCTCTTAATTTGATTGCTTTAGCTTTGAAGCATGAGTTTGGTTTTGATAGATTGAAAGCTGTCAATCTTACCTTCCCAGCTAGGCAGAAATCAAATAAGAATATTCAAAAGCTATTTACCAAGAAAAAAATTTTAGAGGGTGATGAAAATGAACTGACTAGAGGCTACGGACATGCTAAAGACGCATTGAAAAAAGTGCTAGAGGAGCGCCATCTTAATCCTCAGTCTTTCGTTGATTATCTTTTTGAGAATGTCATCATTTTTCGGAGTGTACTTCCTGAGGATTTAGATTTGAATCTTTATTTCGAACGTTTCAATTCTCGAGGAGAACAACTAGAGGCTCATGAGATTCTTAAGGCGCGAATGATGGCTAAGTTCGGTACAGATCAAGAAATGGCGCAAAAGTTTGCAAGGATTTGGGATGCCTGTGCAGAGTTTGATAAGCCGGTAATAAAAACTTTTCAAATTCGAAGTAGACCAGACAATACTGATGAAGAGGGGGAGAAAATTTTTGGTAAAGAATCTACTAACTTCAAATTGGAAAGTGTATTTGAGAAAATAAGAGTAAAAAAAATTGAGCAACGAAGTTTACTAGATGAAATTACTCAGACAAAATATGAAAGTAGTAGCTTAGTAAATAATGGAGCAGACATTTCAAATTATACGACTGTAATTGATTTTCCAACATTTTTGCTTCAAGTTTTTTTCATCATGGAAGGAAATGATGAAACTACATTTGATGATAAAAAATTATTGAAAATTTTTGAAATTGAACGACGAGATAGAGAATGGGTCCAACAATTTGGGCAACTACTTCTGACTATGAAGCATATATTTGATACGCTTATCGTAAAAAATGTCCAATTAGAAAATAAAACCGAATGGCAAATCAAACGAGGTCAGTATGAGACATATCAACGAAATGAAATTCGAATTAACTTTCAAAAAAATACTTTTGACAATTTAAACAAAAACATTATCCTCCTCCAATCCATGTTTGCTGTGACATTTACAGCCAATCGTGATAGTCGTTGGTTATATGAAATCTTGCAATTCTTGTTTAACCATATTGAAGAGTTAAATCAAACAGAATTTGCTAGTCTCTTTAAGAATTTTCTTGAAAAAATGGCAGTAAGATATGCTAAAGAAAGATTGTTCACAGAAGATAAAACTATCAAAAAATACGGGACAATTCCTGTTTATGCTTTTAACTTTGTAGATTATGTTTTATGGAAAAATCGTGAAGAATTGAAGAAAGAGTACAAGGATATTAATTTTGATCATTTCAAATTTGCATATCGTCGCTCCATAGAGCATTGGTATCCTCAGAATCCAAATGGACATGATGGAGAGAGCCAATTACCTGCTGAGTTTTTACATTCCTTTGGCAACCTTTGTATTATTACCGATAGTCAGAACTCCCGGTTTGGCAACTCCTATCCAGAGGCTAAATTAGAACAATGGGAAAGAGAAGGGATATTCCATCGTCAGAGTTTAAAATTACAGATGATGGCAAAGATAACTTCTAAAAATAATAGATGGGATATTGGTGAGATTCAATCTATGGAAAAAGAAGTGGAAAGATATGTACAAAATTTTTGTAATAGCTAATTAAAACAAGCTCCAGTAAGCTTGTTTTTTAAAATACCAATATATGTGATATACTAGTAATGGAGGATATTTCATGAAACTAAGAATTTTTGCGGAAGACAAACCAGCTCAAAAAGTTTTTGACTATCAGCTGGAATTTGCTGATCAGACAATTCTTCTATCAACAGCACTATTGTCGGGCGCTATTGCTTTAGCAGGAATCTTTTCTGCTTTGAAAGAAAAATAAAAATAGAAAAGAGAAAACAGAATGGTTTTACCAAATTTTAAAGAAAATCTAGAAAAATATGCGAAATTATTGGTTGCGAACGGAATCAATGTGCAACCTGGTCACACTTTGGCTCTCTCTATCGATGTGGAGCAACGTGAGTTGGCTCACTTAATCGTCAAAGAAGCTTATGCCTTGGGTGCGCATGAGGTCATCGTACAGTGGACAGATGATGTCATTAACCGTGAGAAATTTCTCCATGCTCCGATGGAGCGTCTGGACAATGTGCCAGAATACAAGATTGCTGAGATGAACTATCTCTTGGAAAATAAGGCTAGCCGTCTTGGGGTTCGTTCATCTGATCCAGGTGCCTTGAACGGAGTGGATGCTGACAAGCTATCAGCTTCTGCTAAAGCTATGGGACTTGCCATGAAGCCAATGCGTATTGCAACTCAATCCAACAAGGTTAGCTGGACTGTAGCAGCCGCTGCTGGACTTGAGTGGGCTAAGAAAGTCTTTCCGAATGCTACGAGCGATGAAGAAGCAGTCGATCTCCTTTGGGACCAAATTTTCAAAACTTGCCGTATCTACGAAGCAGATCCTGTTAAGGCTTGGGAAGAGCATGCAGCTATCCTTAAGAGTAAAGCTGATATGCTCAATAAAGAGCAATTTTCAGCCCTTCACTACACAGCGCCAGGGACAGATTTGACCCTTGGATTGCCGAAGAACCACGTTTGGGAATCAGCAGGTGCTATCAATGCACAGGGTGAAGGATTCTTGCCAAATATGCCGACAGAGGAAGTCTTCACAGCGCCTGATTTCCGTCGCGCAGATGGTTATGTAACCTCTACAAAACCGCTTAGTTATAATGGAAACATCATAGAGGGAATTAAGGTGACCTTCAAGGATGGACAAATCGTAGATATCACTGCTGAGAAGGGCGATCAAGTCATGAAAGACCTTGTCTTTGAAAACGCGGGTGCGCGTGCCTTGGGTGAATGTGCTTTGGTACCAGATCCAAGTCCAATTTCTCAGTCAGGTATTACCTTCTTCAACACCCTTTTCGATGAGAATGCTTCAAACCACTTGGCTATCGGTGCAGCCTATGCGACTAGCGTCGTTGGTGGTGCAGAGATGAGCGAAGAAGAGCTTGAAGTTGCGGGGCTTAACTGTTCAGATGTTCACGTGGACTTTATGATTGGATCTAGTCAAATGGATATCGATGGTATCCGTGAGGATGGAACACGTGTACCTCTCTTCCGTAACGGAGATTGGGCAAATTAAGGAGACAAGATGATAGGAAGTATGTTTGTTGGTCTCCTAGTGGGATTCTTGGCAGGTGCTTTGACCAATCGTGGAGAACGAATGGGGTGCTTTGGGAAAATGTTTCTCGGTTGGATTGGTGCCTTTCTGGGTCACTTGCTTTTTGGAACTTGGGGACCGATAATAGCAGGAACTGCCATTATCCCTGCAGTATTAGGAGCCATGATTGTCTTAGCGATTTTTTGGAGACGAGGAAGTTAATTTCTTAAATCTGAAACGAAAAGGAGGTTGGTCATTGAGACAGCCTCCTTTTGAGTGTGATATAATAGTTCTATGAGATTAGATAAATTTTTAGTTGCCTGCGCTGTAGGGAGTCGGACAGAGGTCAAAAACTTGCTCAAGGCTGGGCGCGTGACTGTAAATGGTAAAAAAGAAAAATCAGCTAAATTGCAGATTGATGAAGAAAGAGATGAGATTCGCTTTGATGGGCAAGTGTTGGAGTATGAAGAGTTTGTCTACTACATGATGAACAAGCCCCAAGGTGTTATTTCAGCGACTGAGGATCCCAAGCACAGAACCGTTCTGGACTTGTTGGATAACTTGGCTCGGAGCAAGGAAGTTTTCCCAGTAGGGCGCTTGGATATTGACACGCATGGTCTTTTGCTCTTGACTAATGACGGCAAGCTGGCCCATGCTCTTCTTTCACCTAAGCGTCATGTGGATAAGACGTATCTGGCTCAGGTCAAGGGAATGATGACCCAAGAAGATGTGGAGACATTTGCCAAGGGAATTCCTCTTAAAGACTTTACTTGTCAGCCTGCTAGACTGGAGCTTGTGTCCATAGATCTAGAAAAGAATCAAAGCCAAATTCGTGTGACCATTGCAGAAGGGAAGTTTCATCAGGTCAAGCGTATGGTGGCCTACTGTGGCAAGGAAGTGGTGGACTTGCAACGTTCGACTATGGGAACTCTAGTATTGGATGAGAGCTTGCAGCGAGGGGAATGGCGCCGCTTGACCAAGGAAGAGTTAGAGGAGCTCCTTGCTAGTATTGATTAATTTGGTTTATGTTTGGAAAGGTGAGGCAGAATGTTCTTGCCTTTTATGTTTTTCAGTTGCTTCCTTTGTGGAAAGAGTTATAATAGACTGTAGAATAAAAGGAGGAATCTATGAACGCGATTCAAGAATCATTTACTGATAAACTATTTGCTAACTATGAAGCAAATGTAAAATACCAAGCGATTGAAAATGCTGCTAGCCACAACGGAATTTTTGCAGCTCTAGAACGTCGCCAAAGCCATGTAGACAATACGCCTGTTTTCTCATTGGATTTGACTAAGGACAAGGTTACTAACCAGAAAGCATCTGGGCGTTGCTGGATGTTTGCGGCCCTCAACACCTTCCGCCACAAGCTCATTTCACAATACAAACTAGAAAACTTTGAGTTGTCACAAGCCCACACTTTCTTCTGGGACAAGTATGAGAAATCAAACTGGTTCTTGGAACAAGTCATTGCGACTGCAGACCAAGACTTGACGAGCCGTAAGGTTAAATTCCTACTCCAAACTCCACAACAAGATGGTGGTCAATGGGATATGGTCGTTTCTCTCTTTGAAAAATACGGTGTCGTGCCTAAGTCAGTTTACCCTGAGTCTGTTTCATCTAGTAGCAGCCGTGAGCTAAATGCAATCCTTAACAAATTGCTTCGCCAAGATGCTCAAATCTTGCGTGACTTGCTTGCTTCAGGCGCAGATCAAGCGACTGTTCAAGCTAAGAAAGAAGACCTCTTACAAGAAATCTTTAATTTTCTTGCTATGTCTTTAGCCTTCCACCACGTACATTTGACTTTGCTTATCGCGATAAAGATAACAACTACCAAAGCGAAAAAGGTATCACACCACAGGAATTTTACAAGAAATATGTCAATCTTCCTCTAGAAGATTACGTTTCTGTTATCAATGCTCCAACTGCTGACAAGCCTTACGGCAAATCTTACACAGTTGAGATGTTGGGAAATGTGGTTGGTAGCCGTGCAGTTCGCTACATCAACGTGCCGATGGAGCGCTTAAAAGAATTGGCGATTGCTCAAATGCAAACAGGTGAGACTGTTTGGTTTGGTTCAGATGTCGGTCAGCTCAGCAACCGCAAAGCTGGAATCCTTGCGACAGATGTTTATGACTTTGAATCAAGCATGGACATTAAACTTACTCAAGACAAGGCTGGACGTCTGGACTACAGCGAAAGCTTGATGACCCATGCCATGGTCTTGACAGGTGTTGATTTGGATGAAAATGGTAAGTCAACCAAGTGGAAGGTTGAAAACTCATGGGGAGACAAGGTCGGTACAGATGGTTATTTTGTTGCCTCAGACGCTTGGATGGACGAATACACTTACCAAATCGTTGTTCGCAAAGAATTGTTAACAACCGAAGAACAAGCTGCCTATGAAGCAGAACCAATTGTGCTTGCACCATGGGATCCAATGGGAGCCTTGGCTGAATAATACTCTTCGAAAATCTCTTCAAACCACGTCAGCTTCCATCTGAAATCTCAAAACAGTGTTTTGAGCAGCCTGCGGCTAGCTTTCTAGTTTGATCTTTGATTTTCATTGGGTATAAAAGCATAGAAAAAAGGAATCAGGTTTAGAACCTGGTTCCTTTTGAGTTTCTTGATTACATGATACCGAAGAAACGAGCTGCGATACCTACTGCAAAGAGTGCAAGGATGATTGAGATTGGTGATACTTTTTTCTTAAGCAACCACATGCAAAGGAAAGTAAGGAGAAGTCCCATCAATCCTGGAATCAATGAGTTCAACTGACCTTGAAGGGTTTGTGGTTGAATCTTATCTAGGCTCAATCCACCAAGTGCTTGTCCAAGGATACCTTTCAATTCAGCACCTGATACAGCTCCTTCTGGGAAGTTGATGTAGGCACCTTCAGCCAATTGTTTACCTGGAAGGTTAACAGTGAAGTTGATCGATACCCAACGTTGTACAAGAACAGCAAGGATGAACATACCAAGGATAGAAGCTCCTTTAGTGATGTCTTTCAAGATACCACCAGACATGTCTTTAGTGATTTCAGATCCAGCTTTGTAACCAAACTCTTGTGTGTACCATAGGAAGGCCATACGGATCGCATTCCATCCGAAGAAGAAGAGAAGTGGACCAACCAAGTTACCAGATGCAGCAAGTGATGCACCAAGAGCTCCAAGGATAGGACGAACTGTAAACCAGAATACTGGGTCACCGATACCAGCAAGAGGTCCCATCATACCGATTTTAACCCCTTGGATAGCAGCGTCGTCGATTTCAACACCGTTCGCACGTTCTTCTTCAAGTGCAAGAGTAACCCCCATGATTGGAGCAGCTACGTATGGGTGAGTGTTAAAGAACTCAAGGTGGCGCTCAAGAGCAGCAGCTTGGTCTTCTTTAGTAGTGTACAATTTTTTGATAGCTGGGATTAATGAATAAGCCCAACCCAAGTTTTGCATACGCTCGTAGTTCCAAGAACCTTGAAGGAATTGTGAACGCCACCAAACTTTTTTACGATCTGATTTTGATAGTTGAAGTTTTTCAGTCATGATTGTTCCCCTTTCTAGTAGTCTTCTAGGATATCACCGATTGGGTCGTTAGAAGTCGCAGCTCCGCCGCCACCGTTACCACCTTGTTTTGAAAGGTTAAGGTAGATGAAGGCAAGGGCAACACCGACTACACCAAGGGCAATCAAAGTCAATTGAGAAATGGCAGCAAAAGCAAAACCGATTGCGAAGAATGGCCATACTTCACGAGTTGCCATCATGTTGATAACCATAGCGTAACCAACGGCAACGACCATAGCACCACCAACAGCCATACCACCGTTCAACCAGTCTGGCATCAATTTAAGAGCATCTTGAACAGCAGAAGCTGGGATAGCGATAAGGAAGGCTGCAGGGATAGCAATACGAAGACCTTGAAGAAGAAGTGCGATAAAGTGAGCACGCTCAACAGCTGCAATATTTCCTTCTTTAGCAGCAGCATCTGCAGTGTGAACCAAACCAACTGAGATTGTACGAACAATCATAGTCAAGAAAAGTCCAGCTACGGCAAGAGGGATAGCTGTTGCTGTTGCAACGGCAATACCTTCAGTAGTAAAGTTACCACCTTTGATCAAGATGATTGCTGCGGCAACAGATGCAAGAGCAGCGTCAGGAGCTACGGCAGCTCCGATGTTTGCCCAACCAAGGGCGATCATTTGAAGTGATCCACCAAGCATAACCCCTGCTTCGAGGTTACCAGTTGCAAGTCCGATAAGGGTACATGCGACGATTGGTTGATGGAATTGGAATTGGTCGAGGATACCTTCAAGACCTGCAAGGAAGGCAACAACTACAACCAAGACAGCAGAAATAATTGAAATATCTGACATGGTTTTATTCCTTTTCTATTTAATGATAATAAAGTGAAAAAATTTCTTAGAATTTTTCTATAGTTTGATATTTGTTATTGAACGTTGGCTTTGTTAATCAAGTCAAACAAATCTTTTTTAGTGTCGTTTGGTACTTTACGTACGTCAAATTCAACACCGAGGTCACGCATTTTTTCAAATGTAGCAACGTCTTCTTTGTCCATAGACAAAACGTTGTTGACCATTGTTTTACCTGTTGAGTGAGCCATTGATCCTACGTTAAGGGTCTTGATTGGCACGCCACCTTCGATTGCACGAAGGGCATCTTGAGGTGTTTCAAACAAGATAAGGGCATGTGTTTCTCCAAAGCGTGGGTCTTTTGAAACCTCGATCAATTTTTGAATTGGAACCACATTGGCTCTGACATTACTTGGAGCCGCTTGTTTAATCAATTCTTTACGAAGATCGTCGTTGGCAACGTTATCTGAAGCAACGATGATACGGTCTGCTTTTGAATCTGGAGTCCAAGCAGTTGCAACCTGACCGTGAAGTAAACGAGTGTCTAGACGGGCAAGATTGATTTTCAGTTTACCGTCACCGATAACAGTTCCTTCTGGGATAGCAGCTTGGGCAACTGGAGCAGCTGCAGCACTTGCAACTTCTTCAACTGGATTTAACTCTTCTGGAAGAGCTTTGATGCCATCTTTGGCTTCTTTAATAATATTCGCAGCGACTTTTTCCACACCTGCTGTAGCGTCCATGAGGCGTTCTGTATAGGCCTGGATTAACATCGGTAAGTTAAGTCCTGTGATGATGGCAAACTGACGATCAGGGTTTTCTCCCATCACGCGACTAGCTTGGTTGAATGGAGAACCACTCCAAAGGTCAGCCAAAACTAGCACCTCATCTTCTGCGTCAAATGTAGCCACAGCGTTGTTAAATTTAGCATATAGGTCATCTGGACCTTCATTTGGCATAAAGGTTACAACTTGAACCTTTTCTTGTTCACCAAAAATCATAGATCCTGACTGATGAATACCTGCAGCAAATTCACCGTGGCTCGCAATAATGATTCCGATACTCATTATTGTCATTCCTCCTTATAAAATGTTGTGCCCATTGTTTCAGAAAACTTTAAGACTAAAATAGTATAAACCGTTTTCATAAAAAAATCAACTATTTGATATAGAATTTTTTTTAAAAACAAAACACATATATTTTTGAAAATATTGATATATAAATATTTTTCGAGAGAGAATATTTTTTTTTATTTTAAAAATTTAATATAAAAAAAGTTGGAAGCGCATTCCAACTTTTAAAATAGGTTTCTATTAGATTAGTGGGTGAAGTCGAGTACCATACGTCCTTGGATTTGACCTTTTTCCATTTCGTCGAAAATGGCTACGGCATCTTCTACTGGACGTTTTTGAACAACTGGAACTACCAAACCTTCTGCACCGAATTGGAAGGCTTCTTCCAAGTCTTTACGAGTTCCTACAAGAGAACCGATGACTTGGATTCCATCTAGAACTGTTTTACACGATACTGAGTTCCATCATTTCAGAAGGAAGACCAACAGCAACGACGCGACCACCCGCACGAACTGAGTCAACAGCCTGATTGAAGGCAACTTTAGATACAGCAGTTACGACAGCTGAATGAGCTCCTCCATCAGTTTTTTCCCTGATGAGTCCTGGTACATCTTCAACTTCGAGGCCGTTAATCACGATGTCAGCACCTACTTCTTTTGCAAGGGCAAGTTTGTCGTTGTTGATATCAACTGCGATGACATGTGCATTAAATACTTTTTTAGCATATTGCACAGCGAGATTACCAAGTCCACCAGCACCGTAGAGAACAACCCATTGGCCTGGTTCAACTTTGGCTTCTTTAATAGCTTTATAGGTTGTTACACCAGCACATGTGATAGAAGAAGCTTGGGCTGGATCAAGTCCGTCAGGAACTTTAACAGCATAGTCTGCAGTTACGATACATTGTTCAGCCATACCACCGTCTACTGAGTAGCCAGCATTTTTTACTGTACGGCAAAGAGTTTCACGGCCAGTTGTACAGTATTCACAAGTACCACATCCTTCAAAGAACCAAGCAACGCTGACGCGGTCGCCGATTTTAAGACTTTTAACATCAGGAGCGATTTCTTTAACGATACCAACACCTTCGTGTCCTAGGACACGTCCTGGTACTTGACCAAAGTCACCATGGGCAACGTGGAGGTCAGTGTGGCAAACACCACAGTATTCAATCTCTACAAGTGCTTCCCCAGTTTCAAGTGGACGGAGTACTTTTTCTTCAACAGCAACACCAGTGCTTTCTGGATTTACAACAACAGCTTTCATAGCTATCCTCCTTGATATTAACTGAGAGCAGGAGAAACAGGACTGGATTGATTTTGTGTCAACAGAGTCGAGTGTGACGAGCTCTCTTGTATTTATATGTGAAGTATATCACAAAAGAAAGCCTTTTCCAAGGCTTTGGAGGTAAAAAATAGAACAATCGATTAACTGGTTGATGAGACTGTGAAAAGAGCACAAAGACCAGCTCGCAAGCTGGTCAGTATGAACTATAAGAATAAGTCTTGTAGGGTTTTGGCAACCCCGTCTTGGTCATTGGTCAGAGAAATTTGCTCATCTGCATAAGGGAGTAGCTCTGGATTGGCATTTTTCATGGCATAGCCCTTCCCAGCAAAAGCTAGCATTTCGGTATCATTGTGTTCATCTCCAAAGGCAATCAAATCCTTTTTATCGCGGTTCATTACCTTGAGCAAGTAGTCCAAGGCAAAGGCTTTGTTGACACCTTTTGGGGTACACTCAAGGATATTGAGCGGACCTCCCCAGGTATTGATAGACAGTTGATGCTGGTAGAAGGCGTTCATTTCTTTTGCCAAGGCATATTTGTCATTGGCTCTGGTCTGCAGCAGAATACAGTTAGGGTCCTTGGTTACCAACTCAGGCTGGAATTGATCTTCAGGCTGGAAAGCTTCTACACCAAATAGTTTGGGATTGGCAATTTCTTCATTGGGATTTGTGATGTAGAATTTTTTACGATATTCTCCAGCGATAAAATCGGCTTGAATGTCCTCTGAACGTCGAACCATGTCTAGCAGATATTTTTTGTCTACAGTCAAACACTTTTCAAAATCCCAAACTTGGTCTGGTAAATGAGTAAGGGAGCCGTTGAAATTAATCATAGGAGTGTCTAAGCCTAGTTCACGGTAAAAATCTTTTGACATACGGTAAGGGCGACCTGTCGTAATAATGACCTGATGCCCTTTTTCAGCAACTTTTTTAATGGTTTCTTTGGTAAAGTCAGAAATCTGACTGTCTGAGTTGAGCAGGGTTCCATCCAGGTCAACTGCAATAATTTTTTCGTCATATGGACCTTTCTAATGTCTTTTCAGATAAGATGTCTACTATTATAGCAGAAAAGCAGGCAGAAAAAGCAGATTCGAAACCAAAAAAAGAAATTTCATCAAATTTTATTAAATAAATCAAACAAAGATATTGAAAAAGTGAATGATAAATGATATAATTCTATTATTGTTCGTAAAAATTAAAAGGAGATTGATAATGGACAAATTATTTAAACTAAAAGAGAACGGTACAGACGTTCGTACAGAGGTTCTCGCTGGTTTAACAACTTTCTTTGCAATGAGTTATATTCTCTTTGTAAACCCACAAATTCTTTCGCAAACAGGAATGCCTGCTCAGGGTGTATTCCTCGCAACGATTATCGGTGCAGTTGCTGGTACCCTGATGATGGCCTTCTATGCTAACTTACCATATGCTCAAGCGCCAGGTATGGGACTTAATGCTTTCTTTACCTTCACAGTCGTATTTGGACTTGGTTATTCTTGGCAAGAAGCCTTGGCTATGGTCTTCATCTGTGGGATTATCTCATTGATTATTACCTTGACAAATGTTCGTAAAATGATCATTGAATCGATTCCAAATGCCCTTCGCTCAGCTATTTCAGCTGGTATCGGTGTCTTCCTTGCTTATGTAGGGATTAAGAATGCTGGACTTTTGAAATTTACGATTGATCCAGGTAACTATACTGTTGTAGGAGAAGGGGCTGACAAGGCTCAAGCAACGATTGCAGCAAACTCTTCAGCAGTTCCAGGCTTGGTTAGCTTTAATAATCCAGCTGTTTTGGTGGCTCTTGCAGGACTTGCTATCACAATCTTCTTTGTCATTAAAGGGATTAAAGGGAGGGATTATCCTTTCTATCTTGACAACAACTAGTTCTTGCAATTGCAGTAGGTTTAGTTAGATTTGTCTAGCATTGATTTTTGCAAATAATCACGTTGGGTGCTGCGTAGAAGACTTTGAAGAAAAGTCTTTGGTGCAGCTCTTGGTTCAGAAGGTTTGGGAGCTTTGATTTCAGATACAGCTCGCTTACCTGAGACTCTGATGGCTATTCTTGCCTTTCTCATTAACAGATATTTTTTTCGATACAATTGGTACCTAATTGGTACTGGTGAAAAAAAGTTGGAATCATTGCGACTAAATGGTGAAAATCAATGAATCAGTTAAAGTTGGACAAAGCTCTTTATTCTGATTTAATTGCTACAACAATTGGTGCCAGTCGCTGGTACTTCAAACGTAACGACTTATGTTGAGTCTGCTGCTGGTATTGGTGCAGGTGGACGTACAGGTTTGACAGCCTTGGTTGTAGCTATCTGTTTTGCAATCTCAAGCTTCTTTAGTCCACTTCTAGCGATTGTACCAACAGCTGCTACAGCTCCAATCTTGATTATCGTTGGGATTATGATGTTGGCTAGCTTGAAAAATATTCATTGGGATGATATGTCTGAAGCGGTTCCTGCTTTCTTCACATCTATCTTTATGGGATTCAGCTACTCTATCACTCAAGGGATTGCAGTTGGTTTCTTGACTTACACTTTGACTAAGCTTGTCAAAGGTCAAGCTAAAGATGTTCATGTCATGATTTGGATTTTGGATGCCTTGTTTATCCTGAACTACATCAGCATGGCCCTATAATAGAATTACCCAGGGGGATTTCCCCCTTTTTTTAATACAAAGTCTAGGAGATGAATGATGGAAGAGAAAAGTATGTGGAAAGAATTGTTGAATCGTGTAGGATGGCTTTTGGTCTTCTTGCTAGCGACAATTTTATATCAGATTCCTTTAGGGGTTACTGCTATTTTAACTTTAAATGCAGTACCACTGTTACAGTCAGGACTGATAGTTGCTGGTATTTCAATTGTAGTGTTGGCACTATTTATTTTTGGAGCTCGTAAAACGCAATTAGCAAGTTTTAATTTTTCTTTTTTTAGAGCTAAGGATTTGGCACGATTGGGATTAAGTTATTTAGCCATTATCTGTTCAAATATATTTGGTTCTATCTTGTTGCAACTGTCAAATGAGACGACAACAGCTAACCAGTCTCAGATTAACGATATGGTTCAAAATAGTTCTCTGATTTCCAGTTTCTTCTTGCTAGCCTTGCTTGCTCCGATTTGTGAGGAAATCTTGTGCCGTGGGATTGTTCCTAAAAAGATTTTCCGAGGTAAGGAGAGCTGGGGATTTGTAGTTGGTACGATTGTCTTTGCTTTATTGCATCAACCAAGTAATTTACCTTCTTTATTGATTTATGGAGGTATGTCGATCGTTCTATCTTGGACGGCTTACAAGACCCAACGTTTGGAAATGTCTATCTTGCTTCACATGATTGTTAATGGGAGTAGTCTTTTTGCTTGTTTGCACTTGGCTCTTGTGGTAGAACCTATGAGTCGGACTATTTAGGGTTCTCTAGTTTAAGGGCAATTTTTTAAAAAATGGGACAATGGTTCGCTAAATGAGCAATTTTTCTTGAGGGAGAAATTACTCTCAACTGTGAAAAAAAGATGAATGCAATCGTATCCATCTTTTTCTTTTTATGGTAAAATAGAGAAATAATATGATGAAAAACCTTGAGGGAGTGACCGATATGTCAAGTAAAGCCAATCATTCAAAGACATCTATTTGCGGAATTATTAATGTAACCCCAGACTCCTTTTCGGACGGTGGTCAATTTTTTGCTCTTGAGCAGGCACTCCAGCAGGCTCGTAAATTGATAGCAGAAGGGGCTAGTATGCTAGATATCGGCGGAGAATCGACTCGGCCGGGAAGAAGTAGCTATGTTGAGATAGAAGAGGAAATCCAGCGTGTTGTTCCAGTGATCAAAGCTATTCGCAAGGAAAGTGATGTCCTCATCTCCATTGATACTTGGAAAAGTCAGGTGGCAGAGGCTGCTTTGGCTGCTGGTGCCAATCTAGTCAATGATATCACTGGTCTCATGGGTGATGAAAAAATGGCTCATGTGGTAGCTGAAGCGAGAGCGCAAGTGGTCATCATGTTTAATCCAGTTATGGCTCGACCTCAGCATCCTAGCTCGCTCATATTTCCTCATTTTGGATTTAATCAAGCTTTTACAGAGGAAGAGTTAGCTGACTTTGAAAAAATGACAATCGAAGAGTTACTGGAGGCTTTCTTTGACAGAGCCTTAGCGAGAGCGAATCAAGCTGGAATCGCACAAGAAAATATCCTGTTGGATCCGGGAATCGGCTTTGGTCTGACCAAGAAAGAAAATCTGCTCCTTTTACGGGACCTGGATAAACTACATCAGAAAGGTTATCCAATCTTTCTTGGAGTGTCGCGCAAGCGATTTGTCATCAATATCCTTGAAGAAAGTGGTTTTGAAGTCAATCCTGAGACAGAACTTGGTTTCCGAAATCGGGACACGGCTTCGGCTCATGTAACTAGTATCGCTGCGAGACAGGGTGTAGAAGTGGTGCGAGTGCATGACGTAGCTAGTCACAAGATGGCGGTTGAAATTGCCTCCGCTATTCGTCTGGCTGATGAAGCGGAAAATCTAGATTTAAAACAATATAAATAAGATGAAAGAATTTGAAAATAATCAGTGGATTGCCCACTATCGGACGGATCAACCGCATTTTGGCTTGGAACGAATGGTGGAACTGTTAGCTTTGCGTGACAATCCCCATCTCAAACTCAAGGTCATCCATATCGGAGGAACCAATGGCAAGGGGTCGACAATTGCTTTTTTGAAAAATATGCTAGAAAAGCTAGGGCTGAGAGTTGGTGTTTTCAGCTCGCCCTACCTCATTCATTACACAGACCAGATTAGCATCAACGGGGAATCTATTCCCGAGGCTAGACTCGAAACTCTCATGGCAGACTATCAGTCTTTACTTGAGGGAGAAGCGACCGCTAATTTACAGGGCACAACCGAGTTTGAGATTATCACAGCCATAGCCTATGACTACTTTGCCTCAGAGCAAGTAGATGTGGCTATCATGGAAGTGGGCATGGGTGGACTCTTGGATAGTACCAATGTCTGCCAGCCTATTCTAACAGGCATCACGACTATTGGACTGGACCATGTAGCCCTTCTTGGTAACACTTTAGAAGCCATAGCAGAGCAGAAACTGGTATTATCAAACAAGGTATTCCCTTGGTAACAGGTCGTATCGCTCCAGAAGCTTTGGCTGTGATTGACCGCATTGCGGAAGGGAAAGATGTACCGAGACTTGCCTACGGGGCAAATTATCATGTCAGTCACCAAGAAAGTGTGGTGACAGGTGAAGTCTTTGACTATACCAGTGCTGTCAGACAAGATCGCTTTCAGACTGGCCTACTTGGTTTGCACCAGATAGAGAATGCAGGAATGGCAATAGCTTTATTTGATGCTGTTTGTCAAGAAGATGGGCGAGAACTAGCAAGTAATGACTTGATTGTCCAAGCCTTGGAAGAAACAAGGTGGCCAGGGCGTTTGGAGGTCGTGTCAAGGAACCCCTTGATGATCTTGGATGGGGCCCACAATCCCCATGCTATCAAGGCTTTAGTAGCAACCTTGCAAGAACGCTTTGCGGATTATCGTAAGGAAATCCTCTTTACTTGTATCAAAACCAAGGCCTTGGAGGATATGTTGGACTTACTGGGGGCTATGCCAGATACCGAGCTTACTCTAACACATTTTGACGATAGTCGGGCGACTGATGAAAGCGTGCTGAAAGAGGCAGCCAAATCTAGAAATCTCAACTACCAAGGTTGGCAGGATTTTCTAGAGCAGAAATTGACAGATAAAAATGAAGAGAAAAAAACAGTTAGGATTATCACGGGCTCATTATACTTTTTAGCCCAAGTGAGAGCCTATCTGATGGAGAGGAAGAATGAAAATGGATACACAAAAGATTGAAACAGCTGTAAAAATGATTATCGAGGCTGTCGGAGAGGACGCTAACCGCGAGGGCTTGCAGGAAACACCTGCTCGTGTGGCTCGTATGTACCAAGAGATTTTTTCAGGTCTGGGTCAAACAGCGGAGGAACATTTGTCAAAATCCTTTGAGATTATTGATGATAATATGGTGGTAGAAAAGGATATCTTTTTCCATACTATGTGTGAACACCACTTCTTGCCATTTTATGGTAGAGCGCATATTGCCTATATTCCAGATGGCCGTGTAGCAGGTTTGTCTAAGCTAGCCCGTACGGTTGAAGTTTATTCAAAAAAACCACAAATTCAAGAACGATTGAATATCGAAGTGGCCGATGCCTTGATGGATTATCTAGGCGCTAAAGGAGCCTTTGTTGTTATTGAGGCAGAACATATGTGTATGAGCATGCGTGGTGTCAGAAAACCAGGAACTGCAACCTTGACGACAGTAGCTAGAGGTCTATTTGAAACAGATAAGGACCTCCGAGATCAGGCTTATCGTTTAATGGGACTATAATACTCTTCGAAAATCTCTTCAAACCAGGTCAGCTTCCATCTGCAACCTCAAAACAGTGTTTTGAGCAGCTTGCGGCTAGCTTCCTAGTTTGCACTTTGATTTTCATTGAGTATAAAAAGAATCCGCTTGAAGCGGATTTTTCTAGAAAGGAATCATTATGGATCAACTGCAGATTAAGGATTTGGAAATTTTTGCCTATCATGGTCTTTTTCCTAGTGAGAAAGAATTGGGGCAGAAGTTTGTCGTTTCAGCCATCCTATCCTATGATATGACCAAGGCGGCTACAGACTTGGATTTAACGGCTTCTGTCCATTACGGAGAACTGTGTCAGCAGTGGACGACATGGTTTCAGGAAAAGAGTGAGGATTTGATTGAAACGGTAGCCTACAAACTGGTAGAACGTACTTTTGAGACTTATCCTCTTGTCCAAGAAATTCAGCTGGAACTGAAAAAACCTTGGGCGCCAGTGCATTTGCCGCTAGATACTTGCTCAGTAACCATTCATCGTCGCAAGCAACGAGCCTTTATCGCCCTAGGAAGCAATATGGGAGATAAACAAGCAAACTTGGAGCAAGCCATTGAGAACATGCGAAATCGAGGTATCCATATTCTTAAAGAGTCCAGTGTCTTAACGACGGAACCTTGGGGTGGTGTGGAGCAAGATAGCTTTGCTAATCAAGTGGTTGAGGTGGAAACCTGGTTGCCCGCCCCAGTTCTATTAGAGACCTTGTTAGCCATTGAGTCAGAGATGGGACGGGTGAGAGAAGTACATTGGGGGCCTCGTTTGATTGATTTGGACTTGCTCTTTGTAGAGGACCAGATCATTTATACAGACGACCTCATCTTGCCTCATCCTTACATAGCGGAACGCCTTTTTGTCCTTGAGTCTCTTACAGGAAACTTGCGCCTCATTTTATCCATCCTACATTAAAGCAACCTATCCGCAACTTGTATAATGCTTTGAAAAAATAGAAAAACTCTAGTTTTCAGTCACTTGCAACTGAAGGCTAGAGTTTTTAAAATAGGTCATTTTCTTCTGGGAGAAGGATAGTCTCTCTACCGTCCATATCTAAAACCAGTACTCTTGGGGGATAAAGAGGGTCGAAAAGGATGGTTAAAGTCAAAATCAATAGCTGTAGGGAGGTGTTGACTTGAAAAAGTGGAAGGTAATTTTTCCTTGGTTATTGAGCAATTGAAACTCGAGTTCTTCTTCCAATTCAAAGACATTTTTTAAGAAGTGGTCAATAATATACCAAAAAGAGTCAATGACATCATCAGGCAAGTTGGTAACAATACCAAAACTAGCAGACCGCATCTGGGTATTAGTAAAAGCCATATTTCTGCCCCCTTTCTTTTCCCTTATCATACAGCAAATAGGATTAAAAATCAAGAAAAGAAGATTTTTTCTTTATAAACATAGTTTTCTATGAAATTTTTTTCAAACAATCTTCAAAAAATGCTTGAAAGTGTTTACAAATAGTGATAAAATGGAATAAGTAGAATCATGAAAACGAAATTTTCATACCGTCTCTTTTTTGGAGTCTCGTGAGGTATGATATAGAAAGGAAATGGAATGAATACAGACGATACAGTAACGATTTATGATGTCGCCCGTGAAGCAGGAGTTTCAATGGCGACGGTTAGCCGTGTAGTCAATGGCAATAAGAATGTAAAAGAGAATACTCGGAAAAAAGTGCTTGAGGTGATTGACCGTTTGGATTACCGTCCAAATGCAGTGGCGCGTGGTCTTGCAAGTAAAAAGACAACCACTGTTGGTGTCGTGATTCCGAATATTACCAATGGCTATTTCTCAACGCTTGCTAAAGGGATTGATGATATAGCTGAAATGTACAAGTACAATATCGTCCTTGCCAATAGTGATGAGGATGATGATAAGGAAGTTTCAGTGGTCAATACACTGTTCTCTAAGCAAGTGGATGGTATCATTTTTATGGGCTACCACTTGACTGAAAAAATTCGTTCAGAGTTTTCTCGTTCTCGAACACCAGTTGTTCTTGCAGGGACAGTGGATGTAGAACATCAACTTCCAAGTGTCAATATTGACTACAAACAAGCAACGATTGATGCAGTGACCTACCTTGCTAAAGAAAATGAGCGCATTGCTTTCGTTAGCGGTCCACTAGTGGATGATATCAATGGTAAGGTTCGCTTGGTCGGCTACAAGGAAGCCTTGAAAAAGCAGGGATTTCTTATAGCGAAGGATTGGTATTTGAATCTAAATACACTTATGAAGACGGTTATGCCTTGGCAGAACGCTTGATTTCATCAAATGCAACTGCAGCAGTTGTAACAGGTGATGAACTGGCAGCAGGTGTCTTGAATGGTCTGGCTGATAAGGGTGTGTCAGTACCAGAAGAGTTTGAAATCATTACTAGTGATGATTCACAAGTGTCTCGCTTTACCCGTCCAAACTTGACAACTATTGCCCAACCTCTTTATGACCTTGGCGCCATTAGTATGCGTATGTTGACTAAGATTATGCACAAGGAAGAGTTGGAAGAACGTGAAGTTCTCTTGCCTCATGGTTTGACAGAACGTCGTTCAACACGAAAACGTAAATAGAAAAAATCAGGGAATCGTGCAGATTTCCTGATTTTGCTTTCTGGAGAAGAGACTTAGCCTTCCATATAGTCTTTCAAATTCTGTCCTGTTAGTCCAGCATTGAGGGCGATGAGGAGTTTCAAGCGGGCTTTTTGGGCGTTAAGTTCTTTGACAAAGAAAATACCGGCCTTTTGCAACTGTACGCCCCCACCTTGGTAGGCATAAACAGGTTCCGCAATACCGTTAAAGCATCGTGAAACCAGGGCGACTGGGATTCCTCTCTGCAGAAGGCTTTCTAATTTTTGAGCCGTTTCTTTGGGAACATTACCAGCTCCGAAGGCTTGGATAATCAAACCGTCCAATTGTTCCAAATCCAGCATATCAATCAGCTCATCTGTCATACCAGCATAAGCCGAGATGATAGGGACTAAGCCTTGTATGTGATCAAGGTCAAAGCGAACACGGGGTTCAGCTGTTTTAAAGTAGAGTATTTCCTGTTTCATGATGAGACCAAGTGGCCCGTGTGTTGGAGTCTGGAAGGTGCTGACGTTGGTCGTATGTGTTTTGGTGACATACTTGGCAGCGTGGATTTCATCGTTCATAACGACCAAAACTCCTTTGTCAGCAGCCCTGTCATCGCTAGCTACCCGTAAAGCACTCAGATAGTTATAAACACCGTCACTGCCGAGTTCATTGGAGCTGCGCATGGCCCCTGTTAGAACGATAGGCATATGGGGAACTTCCATGGTATCAAGGAAATAGGCTGTTTCCTCTAAAGTATCGGTTCCGTGTGTGATCACCACTCCATCGTAGTTAGCCGCTTCCTCTTTAATTTTCTGGTAGAGAGCCAGCATATGCTTGGGTTTGATATGGGGGCTTGGTAGGTTAAAAAAGTCTAAGGCGTGGACTTGGATTCCTTCAAGTGGGTTGGACACATGGTTCATGGGATTATCCGAACTCGTCACAACAGCGCCAGAAGCATCGGCTTGCATGGAAATAGTTCCACCCGTATGTAAAACAAGGATTTTCTTAGGCATGATTTACTCACTCTTTCTGAAATGTGGTATAATCATTGTATCACAAAAGGGGAGATTGGGATAGGATGGAAGTCAAAGCTGTTTTTTTTGATATCGATGGAACCTTGGTCAACGATCGCAAGAGTGTTTTGAAATCCACTAAGGACGCGATTAAGATTGTCAAAGAGCAAGGAGTACTAGTTGGTGTAGCAACTGGTCGAGGACCTTTTTTTGTTAAGGAATTGATGGACGATTTGGATCTGGATTTTGCGGTAACCTACAATGGCCAGTATATCTTTAATAAAGAAAGAGTCTTGTTCACGAGCCCAATTTCCAAGTTACATTTGCGTCATCTAATTACTTATGCTAAAAAAGAGGGTAAGGAGATTGCCCTAGGGACCAAGGATGCCATGTTGGGTTCTAAAATCATGTCCTTTGGTCTGGGTTCTTTTTCCCAAAGAATCAGTCGCTTCGTTCCCTCTGTTTTAACTCGGACGGTGAGTCATTCCTTTAATCGTATGGTCAGCAAGGTTGTTCCTCAAAAGGAAGAAGACCTGCTTCATCTGATGAATCAGCCTATCTACCAAGTTTTGATGCTGATGACGCCAGAAGAATCTGAGAAGGCGGCAGCTGATTTTGAAGATTTGAAATTGACACGTAGTAATCCTTTTGCTGCGGATGTCATCAATCAAGGAAACTCCAAATTGGAAGGCATTCGCCGAGTCGGGAAAGAATATGGCTTTGACCTCAACCAAGTCATGGCCTTTGGTGACTCAGATAACGACCTTGAAATGCTGGCTGGTGTCGGTATGTCGGTTGCTATGGGAAATGGTAGTAGCAGTGTTAAGGAAGTTGCCAAGCATATCACGACCAGCAATCAGCAAGACGGAATCCACAAGGCTCTGGAACATTTTGGTGTTCTAGCTTCAGAAAAAGTCTTTGTCAGCCGTGACTATCATTTCAATAAGGTCAAGACCTTCCACCACATGATGGATGAACGGACCCAAGAAGAACCTCGAGCTTGGGATTTAGAAGGTGCAACCCACAGGGCTGGCTTTAAAATAGAAGAATTGGTGGAGTTTGTTCGAGCTGCCAGTCCTTCTGAAGAGGATTTTGGTCAAGCTCTATCGCAACTTCATCAAGCTCTTGATAAGGCAGCAGATAAAGTAGCCAAGAAGACGCCTGCCCAGCAAGATTTGATAGGGCAGGTGGATGCCTTGATTGACACGCTTTACTTTACCTACGGTAGTTTTGTCTTGATGGGGGTGGACCCAGAACGTATTTTTGATATTGTCCATCAGGCCAATATGGGGAAAATTTTCCCAGATGGCAAGGCTCATTTTGATCCAGTGACCCACAAAATCTTAAAACCAGATGATTGGGAAGAAAAATATGCTCCAGAACCTGCTATTAAAAAGGAACTGCAGCGCCAGCTCAAGGCTTATGAACGCCATAAAGAGAGAAATAAACAGTAAACAAAAGGGAGCTGCTGGGCTCCTTTTCTTCGTGATTATAAGGTTTTTTCTTGTTCTCTCACAACCAGCAAATCGACCTTAGCATGGCGGAGAATGTATTCAGATGAAGATCCGACCAAGAGGCGTTCAAAGGCGTTGAGACCAGTTGCGCCAACGAGGATGAGGTCCACTTCCTCAGCATCTGGAATAGTACGTGCCAAGAGGGTCTTTGGATTTCCCATTTCAATGACGATATGAACATCTGTCACACCAGCATCTTTAGCACGTTTTTCGTACTCTTTCATCAGACTTTCAGCGTCGACTTGGAGTTCTTCGTAAACTTCAGCATCAAAGGTGGATACGCTTTGGAGAGCGCGTGTGTCAATGACATGTGCGATGGTGAGTTTAGCGTCGTTTCGTAGAGCAGAATGAACTCCCTTGACAAAAGCCAAGTCTGCTTCTTTAGAACCATCGATTGCGACCATGATATTTTGGTAACGTTGTGCCATAATGAAACCTCCTGAAATTTTCTTACTATAATTGTAAACCTTTTCACTATAGAAGTAAAGCAAAAAAGTATTTTTCAAAAGAATATTAGCGCTTAAAATCTATATAAATATATGATAAAATAAAAGAAAGGATAGCAGGAAAGAAGTGAAGGGAGGGATAATGATGAAAAGCTCTTTTCAAACATCAAATTTCCTTTATTATGGAATTATCCTAGTTTCAGTCTTGTTAGAAGTTATCATGATCTGGCAATTAGAGAACCTGGTACCGCTTCTTTATCCAGGTTTTGTTGGCTTTTTAGTCTTTCACCTACTCTACCATCTAATCTTATTCCTAGTTGCAAAACGAAGTGGGCGCTGGGATTACTTGATGATATGGGGGCTTTTCCTCATGTTTAATCTTCTCTATGACTCCTTTTTAGGCTTACTTTTTCTAGGTTTATCTTTTGGTATGTGATGTGTCTTTCGCAAAATTCCTGCTATTTCCCCTGTCTTGACCTCGCTTTTAGTGAGGTTTTTCTTCCATATGAATCTAATAACACATTTCAGTAAACTTGTCGCATTCTCTTTCTAGTGGTATAATGTTACTATCTCGATGAATTGAGGAAACAAGATGAAAGAATATAACAAGTCTAGTAAATTAGAGCATGTTGCTTATGATATCCGTGGCCCTGTATTGGAAGAAGCCATGCGAATGCGAGCAAACGGAGAAAAGATTTTACGTCTGAATACAGGAAATCCAGCAGAATTTGGCTTTACAGCGCCAGACGAGGTCATTCATGACTTGATTATGAATGCGCGTGATAGTGAGGGGTATTCTGACTCCAAAGGGATTTTCTCAGCCCGTAAAGCTATCATGCAGTATTGCCAATTGAAGAAATTCCCAAACGTAGATATTGATGATATCTACCTTGGAAATGGTGTCAGTGAGTTGATTGTCATGTCCATGCAGGGGCTTTTGGACAATGGGGATGAGGTCTTAGTGCCAATGCCAGACTATCCTCTATGGACGGCCGCTGTCAGCCTAGCTGGAGGAAATGCTGTTCACTATATCTGTGATGAAGCTGCAGAATGGTACCCAGATATTGACGATATCAAGTCAAAAATCACTTCTAATACCAAGGCAATCGTCCTTATCAATCCAAACAACCCAACTGGAGCCCTTTATCCTAAGGAACTCTTGTTGGAGATTATTGAGATTGCCCGTCAAAACGATTTGATTATCTTTGCAGATGAAATCTATGACCGTATGGTCATGGATGGACATCTGCATACGCCTGTGGCGAGCTTGGCACCAGATGTCTTCTGTGTCAGCATGAACGGTTTGTCAAAATCGCACCGTATCGCTGGTTTTCGTGTGGGTTGGATGGTCTTGTCTGGTCCTAAGACACACGTTAAAGGCTATATCGAAGGGCTCAATATGTTGTCCAATATGCGCCTTTGCTCTAACGTTTTGGCCCAACAAGTCGTACAAACTTCCTTGGGTGGCCACCAATCAGTCGATGAATTGCTCCTTCCAGGTGGACGGATTTACGAGCAAAGAAACTTCATTTATAATGCCATTCAGGAGATTCCAGGTTTATCTGCGGTTAAACCCAAGGCGGGACTCTATATCTTCCCTAAAATTGACCGCAATATGTACCGCATCGATGATGATGAACAGTTTGTTCTTGATTTCTTGAAGCAGGAAAAGGTTCTCTTGGTTCATGGTCGTGGTTTTAACTGGAAGGAACCAGACCACTTCCGTATCGTTTACCTTCCTCGTGTTGATGAACTAGCCCAAATCCAAGAAAAGATGACTCGTTTCTTGAAACAGTATCGCAGATAGGGCTTACATCAGAAAAAGCGTTAAAAAGCTGGAAACATTTGCCTAGAGCTATTGACAAAAGTAAAAGAATCAGATAGAATAGTAAAGTATGTTTAGTAACTGATCACTTTATAGCCGGCTAAACGAATACAAAATCTATGAGGAGGTATTCATCGTGAAACGTACTTATCAACCAAGTAAACTTCGTCGTGCGCGCAAACACGGATTCCGTAACCGTATGTCAACTAAAAACGGTCGTCGCGTATTGGCAGCTCGTCGTCGTAAAGGACGCAAAGTTTTGGCTGCATAATCCAAACGAACCATAACAAAAATCAGTAGGAACTCGAGTCTACTGATTTTTATTTTTGTAAAAAAGTTCAAAAAGACTTTATATTTTTGCTCAAATGGTGTATAATATTTCACATACTGTAAAAAATGGAGAATAATCATGAAGAAATCAAAAGTTATGCTTTTTGGAGCTATGGCTTTGACAGCAGGTCTAGCTTTAGCGGCATGTGGGTCATCTCAATCAAGTAATGCAGACAAGACTTACTCTTATATCTTTGTCAACAACCCAGATACCTTGGATTATATTACTTCTACCCGAGACTCTACATCTAGTATCACAACCAACTTGATTGATGGGTTGTTGGAAAACGACCAGTATGGCAATCTCATCCCGTCTATGGCTGAGTCGTGGACTGTGTCAAAAGATGGTTTGACCTACACTTATAAAATCCGTCAGGGGGCTAAATGGTACACTTCTGAAGGAGAAGAGTATGCGGATGTAACAGCTCATGACTTTGTGACTGGTCTTAAGTATGCGGCGGATAAAAAGGCTGAAAACTTGTACTTGGTACAAGACTCTATCAAAGGGTTAGCAGACTATGTTGAAGGGAAATCATCTGATTTTGGAACTGTTGGTGTGAAGGCGGTGGATGATTACACACTACAATACACCCTCAACCAACCTGAGACTTATTGGAACTCTAAAACAACAGCAAGTATTCTTAGTCCGGTAAACGAAGCTTTCTTGAAGTCTAAGGGAGATGACTTTGGAAGTGTGACACCATCAAGTATCTTGTCAAATGGTCCTTACTTATTTAAATCATTCACATCAAAATCTTTGATTGAACTTGATAAAAACTCTAATTACTGGGATAAGGACAATGTTAAAATCGAGAAAGTGAAACTTTCTTTCTTTGACGGTTCTGACCAAGACAGCATTGCAAGAGGTTTCTTGGATGGTAATTATACAGATGGTCGTATTTTCCCAACAAGTTCAGTCTTTTCTGAGCTTAAGAAGGGTAACGAGGATAAGATCACATATACACCTCAAAATTCAGTTACCTTCTACTATCTTTTCAACGTTAATCGTCAAAGCTACAAGCAGACTATGAAACAGTCTGATAAGGAAAAGACAGATTCACGCGCAGCTATGCAAAATAAGGATTTCCGTCAGGCTATCAACTTTGCCTTTGACCGTCATGCCTATGCAGCGCAGACAAATGGTGAAGATGGAGCAGACCGTATCTTGCGTAACACAGTTACACCAAGTAACTTTGTCCAAGTTGGCGATAAGAACTTTGGTGATATTGTCAATGAAAAAATTGTCAACTACGGTAAAGATTGGGCAAATATTAACCTAAATGATGGTAAGCAAGCCTTCTTGAACCCTGACAGGCCAAAGAGAAGTTTGCTAAGGCCAAAGAAAGTCTGCAAGCACAGGGTGTAACCTTCCCAATTCATTTGGATATGCCAGTTGACCAGACTGCTAAGTTGGATGTGCAACAAGCTGGATCTTTCAAACAAACAGTGGAAGAAACTCTTGGTAAGGATAATGTAGTCATTGATGTTATCCAACTTTCTCCAGATGAAAAAGACCAAGCAACCTACTTTGCAGATACAGCAGAGCAAAAAGACTACGATATCGACATCTCAGGATGGGGTGGAGACTACTCGGATCCGAAGACTTACCTAGCGATTCTTGATCCAGAGACAGGTTCTCAGTTGAAAAACATGGGCTTGACTGAAGGAAAAGACAAGGAAATTAAGGACAAGATTGGTCTTTCTGACTACAAGAAACTCTTGGATCAGGCTGACGCTGAAATCACAGATACTCAAGCTCGTTATGAAAAATACGCTGAAGCCCAAGCTTGGTTGACAGATAGCGCCCTCTTCCTACCAGTTCAAAGTGGCGGAGCCAACCCAATTTTCCGTAAGACTGTACCGTTTACAGGTCCATTCTCATTCGTTGGTCATAAGGGAAATGCAGACAACTATAAATATGTTGAATTGCAAAAAGAGCCAGTAACTGCTAAACAGTACCAAGAACTCTACGAAAAATGGCTGAAAGAAAAAGCTGAGTCAAATAAAAAAGCTCAGGAAGATTTAGCTAACCACATTCAATAATATTCCTAGTCATGCTTTTCAGTTAAGCATAGTGGCTGGATTCAGAAAAAGGCTCTACCAGACGCTTCTTGGTTCTGGTAGGGCCTTTTCTTTATTCTTTTAAGTGATAGGAGTAGCTAGCGACAACGACGTCTTGGTGCCAACGACGGGCGTATTTGAGCTGGAGCCTCATCTGATTGTGCAGATATTTTGCCAAGATTTGTTAGGGATAAACTGGTATACCAGGACTACTTGCTAAGGCCCATAGGCGATGGAGGACAGAGCGTCGCTTGACAAGATGCCCGGTATCGGAGTTTTCCCAGCAGTTTCTCCTCTCCTTCGGTTAAGGACTTAGGAGGACAATCGATGAAGGTCTGTTTTAATTTTGTAAACATGGTCATTTCCTTTGTTGAAAAATTCAATAAGTGTTATTATACAGCTTTGGAAAAAGAACATCAAGAGATGATGATGGGTTTTAGAATATTTTTTTCAGATGAGGAGAGAGGTCAGTTTTTTTGCTATAATAGAAGATAGAAAATGAGGTTAGAAGAGATGATTTTTGATACACATACACACTTGAATGTAGAAGAATTTGCTGGTCGTGAGTCAGAAGAAATTACCTTGGCTGCTGAGACGGGTGTGACACAGATGAATATTGTTGGATTTGATCAACCGACGATTGAGCGTGCCTTGGAGTTGGTAGATGAGTATGACCAACTTTACGCGACTATTGGTTGGCATCCGACAGAAGTTGGGACTTATACGGAGGAAGTTGAGGATTACTTGTTGGATAAGTTAAAACATCCCAAGGTTGTGGCTTTAGGTGAAATTGGCTTAGACTACCATTGGATGACAGCGCCAAAAGAGGTGCAGGAGCAGGTTTTTCGTCGTCAGATTCAGCTATCTAAAGACTTAGATTTGCCTTTTGTTGTCCATACCCGTGATGCGTTGGAAGATACCTATGAGATTATCAAGAGCGAGGGAGTTGGCCCTCGAGGTGGCATTATGCATTCTTTCTCAGGAACTCTTGAATGGGCAGAGAAGTTTGTCGCGCTTGGTATGACCATTTCCTTCTCAGGAGTGGTGACTTTCAAGAAGGCAACTGATATCCAAGAGGCTGCTAGAGAACTTCCTTTGGATAAGATTCTGGTGGAAACAGATGCGCCCTACCTAGCTCCTGTTCCTAAACGGGGTCGTGAAAATAAAACAGCCTATACGCGCTATGTAGTTGACTTTATCGCGGATTTGCGTGCATGACGACAGAAGAGTTAGCCACAGTAACAACTGCAAATGCAGAGCGCATTTTTGGATTGGACAGCAAGTAATGAAAGAAAAAATTTCCCAAGTTATCGTGGTTGAAGGGCGCGATGATACGACCAATCTCAAACGTTATTTCGATGTGGAGACCTATGAAACCCGAGGTTCTGCCATCAATGAACAGGATATAGAGCGGATTCAGCGCCTGCACCAACGTCAGGGAGTTATTGTATTTACAGACCCAGATTTTAATGGGGAGCGGATTCGGCGCATGATTATGACGGCTATTCCAACGGTTCAGCATGCCTTTCTCAAACGAGATGAAGCTGTTCCTAAATCAAAGACCAAGGGGCGTTCTCTGGGAATTGAGCATGCCAGCTATGAGGATCTGAAAACGGCTCTAGCTCAGGTGACAGAACAATTTGAACATGAGAGTCAGTTTGACATTAGTCGTAGTGACTTGATTCGCCTTGGTTTTCTAGCAGGAGCAGACAGCCGTAAGCGCAGAGAATATCTTGGAGAGGCTCTCCGAATCGGCTATTCAAACGGCAAGCAACTCCTCAAGCGCTTAGAATTGTTTGGGATTACCTTGGCAGAAGTGGAAGAAGCTATGCGCAAGTATTCAATCTAAAAGAGTAAGAAATGAAAAAAGTAATTATTACGGGTGGCAATAGTGGTATTGGCTACCAGGCTGCTAAACAGTTAGCTGAAAAGGGCTGGTCGGTAACTCTCTTTTGTAGACGGGCAGAAGCTGCCGAGCAAGCTTGTGAGGAAATTCGTCAACAGACAGGAAATCGACATATAGATTATATCTTGGCTGATTTATCTGAGATGAAGAGTGTCAGGAAAGCAGTGGAGCAGTATATCCAAAAAGAAGAGACTTTAGATGTTTTAATTAACAATGCGGCTGATTTTGATTTATCGGTCAAAAAGCCGATTCTTACAAAAGACGGATTAGAAAAGCAGTTTGCGACCAATGTGGTTGCTCCCTTTTTACTTTCTACCTTGTTGAAGGGCTTGTTGGAACAGTCAGAAAGTGGTCGGATTATTAATATTTCTTCTCAAGGACTAATACTTTATCCTTTCATGAAACTTGATTTTGAAAATTTATCTGGTCAAAATCGTTACAGTCCTGCTAAGACTTATTATCAAAATAAACTGGCCTTGTTGATATTGTCACTTTATATGCGAAAACATTGGAAAGGTGTCAAGGTTCAGGCAATCCGTGTGACCAATGTCAAAGTTGATATGCGTCGCTATGATCACCTCAGCGCTCTTATGAAAAATCTGTATAAAATTAAATCGAAATTTTCGATTAGTCCTGAAGAAATGGCCAAAGTTTATACAGCTTTATCTACAGAAGATCGTTATGAAGGATTTTTGTATGATGAGAAATGCAGGGAAGTAAAAGCAAATGCACCTGCTTACGAAGAAGTGGAGCAAGAAAAACTCTATTCTTTGCTTGAGCACCTGACTTTTTCAAGAGAAAATTCATAAAGGATTAGAAAAATGAATTTCATGGACTGCTTCAATAGTGGAAAGAAATTCAGATATCTAAATCTGTTTGGGGTCACCTTGGCAGAAGTGGAAGAAGCTATGAAATCTTATGAGAATAGCTAAGCAGACATCAAATGTAAGGGGAATGTGTTACAATAGTAGTAACAGATAATAGAAAAGAGAATAGATGAGAATTGCAGATTATAGCGTGACCAAGGCAGTGCTGGAGCGTCACGGTTTTACCTTTAAAAAGTCCTTTGGGCAAAATTTCTTGACGGATACCAATATTCTACAAAAAATCGTGGATACGGCTGAGATTGATGGCCAGGTTAATGTCATCGAAATCGGGCCAGGAATTGGTGCCTTGACAGAATTTTTGGCTGAGCGTGCAGCAGAAGTTATGGCCTTTGAGATCGACCACCGTTTGGTACCGATTTTGGCAGATACTCTGCGTGATTTTGACAATGTTACTGTAGTCAACGAGGACATTCTCAAGGTCGATTTGGCGCAACATATCCAGAATTTTAAAAATCCTGACCTGCCAATCAAGGTAGTGGCTAATTTGCCTTATTACATCACGACGCCTATTCTCATGCACTTGATTGAGAGTGGCATTCCTTTTAGTGAGTTTGTCGTTATGATGCAAAAAGAAGTGGCGGATCGTATCTCAGCTCAACCTAACACCAAGGCTTACGGTAGCTTGTCAATCGCTGTGCAGTACTATATGACAGCTAAGGTTGCCTTTATCGTGCCTCGTACGGTCTTTGTACCAGCGCCAAATGTGGACTCGGCTATCTTGAAAATGGTGCGCCGTCCAGAACCAGCTGTAGCAGTGGAAGACGAGAACTTCTTCTTTAAGGTTTCCAAGGCAAGTTTCACTCATCGTCGCAAGACCTTGTGGAATAACTTGACAGGTTACTTTGGTAAGACCGAAGAAGTCAAGGACAAGCTGACCAAGGCCTTGGACCAAGCAGGCTTGTCACCAAGTGTGCGTGGGGAAGCGCTCAGCTTGGAAGAGTTTGCCAGCCTAGCAGATGCACTTAAAGGGCAAGGACTCTAAGATGCAGGGACAAATCATTAAAGCCTTAGCAGGCTTCTACTATGTAGAGAGTGATGGCCAGGTTTATCAGACACGAGCGCGTGGAAATTTTCGTAAAAAAGGCCACACACCCTATGTCGGGGATTGGGTCGATTTTTCTGCCGAGGAAAATTCAGAAGGCTATATCCTCAAAATTCACGAACGGAAAAACAGTCTGGTCCGTCCGCCCATTGTCAATATTGACCAAGCTGTAGTAATCATGTCCGTCAAGGAACCTGATTTTAACAGCAATTTGCTGGATCGGTTCTTGGTTCTTTTGGAGCATAAGGGTATCCATCCTATTGTTTATATTTCCAAGATGGACCTACTGGAAGATAGAGGAGAACTGGATTTTTATGAACAGGCTTATAGTGACATCGGCTATGACTTTGTGATCAGTAAAGAGGAACTACTGCCTCTGTTAACAGGTAAGGTGACAGTCTTTATGGGGCAGACAGGTGTTGGGAAGTCAACTCTTCTCAATAAAATCGCACCAGACCTCAATCTTGAAACAGGAGAAATTTCAGACAGTCTTGGTCGCGGGCGCCACACTACTCGAGCAGTTAGTTTTTATAATCTCAATGGGGGTAAAATCGCAGACACACCAGGTTTTTCATCATTGGATTATGAAGTATCAACGGCGGAAGACCTCAATCAGGCCTTCCCAGAGATTGCCACTGTCAGTCGAGACTGCAAATTCCGCACTTGTACCCATACCCATGAGCCGTCTTGTGCTGTCAAGCCAGCTGTAGAAGAGGGCGCTATCGCGTCCTTCCGTTTTGACAACTACCTACAATTCCTCAGTGAGATTGAAAATCGCAGAGAAACTTATAAAAAAGTCAGCAAAAAAATTCCAAAATAAGGAGAAACCTATGTCTCAATACAAGATTGCTCCGTCAATTCTGGCAGCAGATTATGCCAACTTTGAACGTGAAATCAAGCGTCTAGAAGCAACTGGTGCAGAATATGCCCATATCGATATCATGGATGGGCACTTTGTGCCACAAATCAGTTTTGGTGCAGGTGTGGTTGAAGCTCTTCGCCCTCATAGTAAGATGGTCTTTGACTGCCACTTGATGGTAGCTAATCCAGAGCATCATTTAGAAGACTTTGCGCGTGCAGGTGCGGATATCATCAGCATCCATGCGGAAGCAACGCCTCATATTCATGGCGCCCTTCAAAAAATTCGTTCACTCGGAGTTAAGCCTTCAGTCGTTATCAATCCTGGCACACCAGTTGAAGCCATCAAGCACGTCCTTCATCTAGTTGAGCAAGTTTTAGTCATGACGGTTAATCCAGGTTTTGGTGGGCAAGCCTTTCTACCAGAGACCATGTATAAAGTCCGTGAGTTGGTTGCTCTTCGTGATGAAAAAGGCTTGAACTTTGAAATCGAAGTGGATGGCGGGATTGATGACCAAACTATTGCTCTAGCCAAAGAAGCTGGTGCGACCGTTTTTGTAGCAGGTTCCTATGTCTTTAAGGGAGATGTCAATGAGCGAGTACAAACTCTCAGAAAACAACTGGACTAGGGTTGCCGTTTTTGCAGGAGGAGACCGCGGTCATTATCGGACGGACTTTGATAGTTTTGTCGGTGTGGATCGAGGCTCGCTCTGGGTCTTGGAAGAAGATTTGCCTCTTGCTCTAGCAGTCGGAGATTTTGATTCTGTGACGGAAGAAGAGCGACAGGTGATTCAAAAACGTGCCCAGCATTTTGTCCAAGCCCGACCAGAAAAAGATGATACCGATTTGGAATTGGCTCTCTTAACCATCTTTGAGCAAAATCCTCAGGCTCAGGTCACTATTTTCGGTGCTTTGGGTGGTCGTATTGACCATATGCTGGCTAACGTCTTTCTTCCTAGCAACCCCAAGTTGGCGCCTTATATGCGCCAGATAGTGATTGAAGATGGACAAAACTTGATTGCCTATTGTCCAGAAGGGAACAGTCAGCTAGAACCCCGCTCGGACTATGACTATCTAGCCTTTATGCCGGTTCGGGATAGCCAGCTGACTATTCTCGGAGCTAAGTATGAGTTGACAGAGGAGAATTTTTTCTTTAAAAAAGTGTACGCTTCTAACGAATATATAGATAGGGAAGTTTCGGTGACTTGCCCAGATGGCTATGTGGTCGTACTGCATAGCAAGGACAGGAGGTAGGATGGAAAGTTTACTTGTTCTATTATTGATTGCCAATCTAGCTGGCCTCTTTCTGATTTGGCAAAGGCAGGATAAGCAGGAAAAACATCTAGCCAAGAGCTTGGAGGATCAGGCAGATCACTTGTCAGATCAGTTGGATTATCGCTTTGAACAAGCCAGGCAAGCCAGCCAGTTAGATCAAAAAGACTTGGAAGTAGCTGTCAGCGACCGTTTGCAAGAAGTTCGAATCGAGTTGCACCAAGGCTTAACTCAAGTCCGTCAAGAAATGACAGATAATCTCTTGCAAACCAGAGACAAGACCGACCAACGTCTCCAAGCCCTGCAGGAATCCAATGAGCAACGTTTGGAACAAATGCGCCAGACAGTCGAGGAAAAGTTGGAAAAGACCTTACAGACACGCTTGCAGGCTTCCTTTGAGACAGTTTCCAAGCAATTGGAGTCTGTCAATCGTGGTCTTGGAGAAATGCAGACAGTTGCCCGTGATGTCGGCGCCCTCAACAAGGTTCTCTCTGGCACCAAGACACGAGGGATTCTGGGAGAATTGCAACTGGGGCAAATCATCGAAGATATCATGACACTGCCCAGTACGAACGAGAATATGCAACGGTTGAAAACTCTAGTGAACGAGTGGAGTATGCCATCAAGTTGCCCGGACAAGGCGACCAGGAATACGTCTACCTACCAATTGACTCTAAGTTTCCACTGGCTGATTATTATCGCCTAGAAGAAGCTTATGAAGTGGGTGACAAGGACGAAATCGAACGCTGTCGCAAGTCACTCCTAGCCAGCGTCAAGCGCTTTGCCAAGGATATCAAGAGCAAGTACATAGCACCGCCTCGGACTACCAATTTTGGAGTTTTGTTTGTTCCGACAGAAGGTCTCTACTCAGAAATCGTCCGCAATCCGGTCTTCTTTGATGATTTGAGGCGGGAGGAGCAGATTATTGTCGCAGGTCCAAGTACCCTGTCAGCCCTTCTCAATTCCCTATCAGTTGGCTTCAAGACTCTCAATATCCAAAAGAGTGCCGACCATATCAGCAAGACTCTTGCCAGTGTCAAGACCGAGTTTGGCAAGTTCGGTGGCATTCTGGTCAAGGCACAAAAACATCTCCAATATGCCTCTGGCAATATTGATGAATTATTAAACCGTCGCACCACAGCTATCGAGCGGACGCTCCGTCACATTGAGTTGTCAGAAGGTGAGCCTGCGCTTGATTTACTCCATTTCCAAGAAAATGAGGAAGAATATGAAGATTAGTCACATGAAAAAAGATGAGCTATTTGAAGGCTTTTACCTAATCAAATCAGCTGACCTGAGGCAAACTCGAGCTGGGAAAAACTACCTAGCCTTTACCTTCCAAGATGATAGTGGCGAGATTGAAGGAAAACTCTGGGATGCTCAACCTCATAACGTTGAGGCCTATACTGCTGGTAAGGTTGTCCACATGAAAGGACGCCGAGAAGTTTATAACAACACCCCTCAAGTCAATCAAATTACCCTTCGCCTGCCTCAACCTGGCGAACCCAATGATCCAGCTGATTTCAAGGTCAAGTCACCAGTTGATGTCAAGGAAATCCGTGACTACATGTCGCAAATGATTTTTAAAATTGAAAATTCTGTCTGGCAACGAATTGTTCGAAAGCTCTACACCAAGTATGATAAGGAATTTTACTCCTATCCAGCTGCCAAGACCAACCATCATGCCTTTGAAACAGGTTTGGCCTATCATACTGCGACCATGGTGCGCTTGGCAGATGCTATTAGCGAAGTCTATCCTCAACTCAATAAGAGTCTGCTCTATGCTGGGATTATGTTGCATGACTTGGCTAAAGTCATTGAGTTGACGGGGCCTGACCAGACCGAGTACACGGTTAGAGGCAATCTTCTTGGGCATATTGCTTTGATAGATAGTGAAATTACTAAGACAGTGATGGAACTCGGTATCGATGATACCAAGGAAGAAGTCGTTCTGCTTCGTCACGTTATCCTCAGTCACCACGGCTTACTTGAGTATGGAAGCCCAGTCCGTCCACGCATTATGGAAGCAGAGATTATCCATATGATTGACAATCTGGATGCAAGCATGATGATGATGTCAACAGCTCTGGCTTTGGTGGATAAAGGAGAGATGACCAATAAAATCTTCGCTATGGACAATCGTTCATTCTATAAACCAGATTTAGATTAATAATTTAAGAAAAATGAGCATTTTTTAGGATAAGAATGTTCGTTTTTTTATGTGAATATGGTATAATAGATAAAATATCAAAATTAAATGAAGTGGGAAATAGAAATGAAATTAAGAAGAAGTGATCGGATGGTTGTCATTTCCAACTATTTGATTAATAATCCTTATAAACTAACTAGTCTCAATACTTTTGCTGAAAAGTATGAATCCGCTAAATCATCCATCTCAGAGGATATCGTGATTATCAAACGCGCCTTTGAGGAAATCGAAATTGGCCATATCCAGACAGTAACTGGTGCTGGTGGTGGTGTCATTTTCACACCATCAATCTCAAGCCATGATGCCAAGGAAATGGTTGAGGACTTGCGTGCCAAGTTGTCAGAAAGTGACCGTATCTTACCAGGTGGCTATATCTACCTGTCTGATTTGCTTAGCACACCAGCTATCTTGAAAAATATTGGTCGCATTATTGCCAAGAGCTTTATGGACCAAAAAATTGACGCGGTTATGACAGTAGCGACTAAGGGTGTTCCACTTGCAAATGCAGTTGCCAATGTCCTCAATGTTCCTTTTGTCATTGTACGCCGTGACCTGAAAATTACCGAAGGTTCAACTGTCAGCGTCAACTATGTATCCGGTTCAAGTGGTGACCGTATCGAGAAAATGTTCCTTTCAAAACGTAGTCTCAAGGCAGGCAGCCGTGTCTTGATTGTGGATGACTTCTTGAAAGGCGGCGGAACTGTCAACGGGATGATTAGTCTCTTGCGTGAGTTTGATTCAGAATTGGCAGGTGTAGCAGTCTTTGCGGATAATGCCCAAGAAGAACGTGAAAAGCAGTTTGACTACAAGTCACTCTTGAAGGTAACCAATATTGATGTCAAGAACCAGGCCATCGATGTTGAGGTTGGCAATATCTTTGACGAAGATAAATAAGAGATAGAACTAAAGGTTGGAACGATTGTCCCAGCCTTTCTTTGCAAATAGAATAGAAGGAAACTTATGAAAACACCATTTATTAATAAAGAAGACTTAGAAGCGATTGTTGCCGAGTTCCCGACTCCCTTTCACTTGTATGATGAGAAGGGGATTCGTGAGAAGGCAAGAGCCGTTAACCAAGCTTTTGCCTGGAACAAGGGCTTTAAGGAATATTTTGCAGTTAAGGCTACTCCAACCCCAGCTATTTTGAAAATCCTCAAAGAGGAAGGTTGTGGTGTGGACTGCTCTAGTTATGTAGAGCTTTTGATGAGTCATAAACTGAATTTCCCTGGTTCTGAGATCATGTTCTCTTCAAACAATACGCCAGACAAGGAATATGCCTATGCGCGTGAATTAGGTGCGACCATTAACTTGGATGCTTTTGAAGATATTGAACATCTAGAGCGTGCAGCAGGCATTCCAGAAATCATCTCTTGTCGTTATAATCCTGGAGGCGTTTTTGAGCTAGGAACAGATATTATGGACAATCCTGGAGAAGCCAAGTTTGGAATGACTAAGGATCAGCTCTTTGAAGCCTTTGCTATCTTGAAGGAAAAAGGAGCCAAGACTTTTGGTATTCATTCCTTTCTAGCGTCTAATACTGTTACCCATCTCTATTATCCAGAGTTGGCCCGTCAGCTCTTTGGATTGGCTGTTGAAATCAAGGAAAAGTTGGGTATTTCGCTAGATTTCATCAATCTTTCTGGCGGTATTGGTGTCAATTATCGTCCAGACCAGGAGCCAAATGATATCGCCTTAATTGGTGAGGGGGTTCGTAAGGTTTATGAAGATGTCCTTACGCCAGCAGGTCTTGGTCAGGTCAAGATTTTCACCGAATTGGGTCGCTTTATGTTGGCACCTCATGGAGCTTTAGTTACAAGAGTTACCCATAAGAAGAAACCTACCGTACCTATCTGGGTGTGGATGCGTCAGCAGTCAACCTTATGCGTCCAGCCATGTATGGAGCCTACCACCATATTACCAATCTGACTCATCCAGAAGGACCAGCTGAAGTGGTAGATGTGGTCGGTTCACTCTGTGAAAACAATGATAAATTTGCAGTAAATCGCGAACTGCCTCATACAGAAATCGGTGATTTGCTGGTCATTCATGATACAGGTGCCCACGGATTTTCAATGGGCTACCAGTACAATGCCAAACTTCGTTCTGCGGAAATTCTTTATACCGAAGAAGGTAAAGCCCGTCAAATCCGCCGTGCAGAGCGCCCTGAGGACTATTTTGCAACCTTGTATGGCTTTGATTTTGAAGAATAAAATGATCATTAATTGAAAATGAAATTGAAAAACAGATTGCTTTCTAAAAAATAGGCAAAAATCTTGTTTTTCCTTCAAGTCGTGATATAATAAAACTATAAAACGTTTTCAAGGAAGGTAACGATATGTCTGAAGAAATAATTGATTATGGACAAGTGACAGGAATGGTGCACTCGACAGAAAGTTTTGGGTCAGTAGATGGGCCTGGTATTCGCTTTATTGTCTTTTTGCAGGGCTGTCACATGCGTTGCCAGTACTGTCACAACCCAGACACTTGGGCTATGGAGTCCAATAAGTCACGTGAACGGACGGTAGATGATGTCTTGACAGAGGCCTTGCGCTACCGTGGTTTCTGGGGAAATAAGGGTGGGATTACAGTCAGTGGAGGAGAAGCCCTCTTGCAGATTGATTTCTTGATTGCCCTCTTTACGAAGGCCAAGGAACAAGGAATCCACTGTACCTTGGATACCTGTGCCCTGCCTTTCCGTAATAAACCACGTTACCTTGAAAAGTTTGACAAACTCATGGCTGTCACTGACTTGGTCCTCTTGGATATCAAGGAAATCAACGAAGAACAGCACAAGATTGTTACTAGCCAAACCAATAAAAACATCCTAGCCTGTGCCCAGTATCTGTCAGATATTGGAAAACCTGTCTGGATTCGCCACGTGCTAGTTCCAGGTTTGACAGACAGAGATGATGACTTGATTGAACTTGGGAAGTTCGTCAAGACCCTCAAAAATGTGGATAAGTTTGAAATTCTGCCTTATCATACCATGGGTGAGTTCAAATGGCGTGAATTGGGAATTCCTTATTCGCTCGAAGGTGTCAAACCACCAACAGCAGACCGCGTCAAGAACGCTAAAAAACTCATGGATACTGAAAGTTACCAAGACTATATGAAACGTGTACATGGATAAAAAGAAGCCTGATGGAAACATCAGGCTTTTGACTTGCAAAAAGACTTAGCAAATCAGCTAAGCCTTATTCTTCTTATCTCGAACGTTGTTTTCCAGCGTTGCGATTTTTGTGCTTTTTCTTGCTTGTGATAGTAGTTGGTTGTTCAGGGGTAACGTCTTTTCGTCCACTTGGTGTTGAGAAAGCACTTGCTTTTGATGGATTCTTAGCCAATTCTTCACGGACTTTTTTGCGAAGTTTTGGACGAACGATATAGTTGACGATAAACTGTTGGAGAATCATCATGAAACCACCGACAACCCAGTAAAGTGTGACACTGGCTGGTGAGAAGAGGGAGAAGACGACAATCATGAGTGGGCTCATGTAAATCATTTTCTTAAGTTGTTCACGTTGCATTTCATCTTCTACTCCGTGAAGTGAAAGGAGCGATTGAAGATAGTAAAGGATACCAGCGCAGGCAACCAAAATCATACTTGGAGAACCTAGAGGAATTCCTAGGTAGCTTGCTTGAGCAACACCTTCAGTATGTTGGGCAGCAAAGTAGATAGCAGAGAAGAAAGGCATTTGAAGGAGGACAGGGAAACATCCTACACCACCAAACATGCTGATGCCGTGCTCTTTTTGAGCAGCAAAGAGAGCTTGTTGGGCTTCGAGTTTTTCTTCTTGAGTAGTTGCTTCTTTGAGACGAGTTTGGTGTGGCTCAAGGACATGCTTGAGGGCATTCATCTTTTCAGAGTGAAGCGTTGCCTTCCATGATTGGTAGATACCAAGTGGCAAGATAATCAAGCGCACGATAATAGTTACGATGATGATACCAATCCCAAAACCAAGTCCCTTGTCATTGGCGAAGTATTTGATAGCTTCAGCCATAGGAGCTCCGATCGTATTCCAAATAAATCCTGTTGGCTGGCCTGTGGCTTTATCGACATTGACACAGCCAGTTAAGACTAGCAACATAGCCGCTCCCATAGCTGAGAGTGCAAAACGTTTAATAGATTTCACTGTTTTTATTCCTTCTTTAAAAATTATACCTTTCTATTCTACTGTTTTTTTACAAAATATACAATAGTTCTAGAGACCTAATTTGCGATTTTAAAGTCAGGGTAGGGAGGGAAGTTGCTCAGTTTGACATCTAAGTAGCTGACTTTTGAAAAAGGTGTGGGTCCTTTTCGGATTTCTTGGATAAATTTTGCCATGATAGCAGATGAGTCTGCTTGGGCTAAGATTTCCACTGTGCCATCATCGTTATTCCATACCCGACCTGTGATGCCACCAATTTCAAGTACCAAGCTGTAAACAGCCCAACGAAAGCCGACTCCCTGCACCCTACCTTGGGCAATCATTCTAACCTTTTGCATACCAAACCCCTTTGATTGTGTTATAATATTTCTATGACTATTATAACCTCAAAAGCCAATTCTGTGGTAAAAAATGCCAAGAAATTACACCAAAAAAAATACCGCAAGTCTGCTTATCTGATTGAAGGCTGGCACTTGTTTGAAGAAGCTGTTCAAGCTGGAGTGATGATTGAGAAAATCTTTGCCCTAGAAAATTACCGAGAACGGTTAGCCTCGTTTCCGCAAACTGTCTGGGTTTCAGAGGATATTTTGCTAGATTTGGCGGATTCTCAGACTCCACAGGGAATTGTTGCGGTGGTTCAAAAAGAAGAAGTAGGACAAGCTGACTTTAGTCAGGGCAAGTTCTTGTTTTTGGAAGATGTGCAAGATCCTGGTAATGTAGGAACCATCATTCGGACTGCGGATGCAGCAGGTTTTACTGGAGTGATTGTTTCAGATAAATCGGCAGATATATACAGTCTCAAGACCTTGCGTTCCATGCAAGGCAGTCATTTTCATCTGCCCATTTATCGAATGTTGAGCCAAGCGCTTCTTAAGGAAACCAAAGAGGCAGGTATCCCAGTGCTAGCAACAACTTTATCTAAAGATTCTGTTGATTATAGAGAACTGACTCCTATGGAAAATTTTGTACTAGTCATGGGAAATGAAGGTCAAGGCATTAGTCCCCTCATGGCTGAAAGTGCAGACCAGTTGGTCCACATTGGTATGAAGGGACAGGCCGAGAGTCTAAATGTTGCCGTTGCAGCCGGTATCTTGATTTTCCATTTAAGCTAATTTTAACTTTCTTTGTTATAATCAAGGAAAGGCATTCATAGAAAAGGAGAAAAGATGAATCACACTATTATTCACGACCGCGCAGGTCTCAATCAATTTTACGCTAAGGTTTATGCCTTTGTTGGTCTGGGAATCGGACTATCCGCCTTGGTATCAGGTCTCATGTTGACGGTCTTTCAATCTCAGTTGGTTTACTTTTTAATGCAGGGGCGTCTCTGGTTGACCATTGCAACCTTTGCAGAGTTGGCCTTGGTTTTCGTTGCCAGTAGTATGGCTTCAAGAAATAGTCCAGCGGCTCTTCCAGTATTTTTACTTTACTCAGTATTAAACGGCTTTACACTCAGTTTTGTGGTGGTCTTCTATACTCCGGGTACAGTTTTATCTGCCTTTGTATCGAGTGCCCTCCTCTTCTTTATCATGGCGGCAGTTGGTATGTTCACTAAGAAAGATTTGAGCGGTCTTGGTCGGGCTATGATGGCAGCTCTTATCGGTTTGCTGATTGCTATGGTAGTCAATATTTTCTTGGCTAGTGGCTTCTTTGATTATATGATTAGCGTAGCCATGGTCTTGGTCTTCTCTGGGCTGATTGCTTCAGATAACCAAAAAATTCGCTATGCCTATGAACAATCACAAGGTCGTGTAGCGACAGGTTGGGTTGTGTCAATGGCTCTCAGTATCTATCTTGATTTTATCAATCTCTTCCTAAGTATTCTACGTATCTTCGGTCGTAATGACTAATACTCTTCGAAAATCAAATTCAAACCACGTCAACGTCGCCTTGCCGTACTCAAGTACAGCCAGCGGCTAGTTTCCTAGTTTGCTCTTTGATTTTCATTGAGTATAAAAGGTTTAAGACATCAGTGTTCGAAGGAGCACTGATTTTTTCGTATTTGCTCTTTTCTTTTCTTGGAAATAGGTGTATAATGCTTTTAATTAATTTTTTGAGGAGTAGCTTATGAAGAAGAGTTTTATCCACCAACAAGAAGAAATTTCCTTTGTTAAAAACACTTTTACTCAGTATTTGAAAGATAAGTTAGAAGTTGTCGAAGTTCAGGGTCCTATCTTGAGCAGGGTCGGTGACGGGATGCAGGACAACTTATCAGGTGTGGAGAATGCCGTATCGGTCAAGGTTCTCCAAATTCCTGATGCTACTTATGAAGTTGTGCACTCCCTTGCTAAATGGAAACGCCATACCTTGGCTCGTTTTGGTTTCGGTGAAGGTGAAGGTCTTTTTGTTCACATGAAGGCACTTCGTCCAGACGAAGATTCGCTTGATGCGACCCACTCTGTTTATGTTGACCAGTGGGATTGGGAGAAGGTTATTCCAAATGGTAAACGTAACCTCGCTTACCTAAAAGAAACAGTTGAGAAGATATACAAGGCTATTCGCCTGACGGAGCTAGCTGTTGAAGCTCGCTATGATATCGAATCAATCTTGCCAAAACAGATTACTTTCATCCATACAGAAGAGTTGGTAGAGCGCTACCCAGACTTGACACCGAAAGAACGTGAAAATGCTATCTGTAAAGAATTTGGTGCTGTCTTCTTGATTGGTATCGGTGGGGAATTACCAGACGGTAAACCGCACGATGGGCGTGCACCAGACTATGATGACTGGACAAGTGAGTCTGAAAATGGCTACAAGGGTCTAAATGGTGATATTCTTGTCTGGAATGAGTCTCTAGGTGGAGCCTTTGAGTTGTCCTCTATGGGAATTCGTGTTGATGAAGAAACCCTTCGCCGTCAGGTTGCAATCACAGGTGATGAAGACCGTTTAGAATTGGAATGGCACAAGGCTTTGTTGAATGGTCTATTCCCGTTGACAATTGGTGGAGGAATTGGACAATCTCGGATGGCTATGTTCCTACTTCGCAAGAAACACATTGGAGAAGTTCAGACTAGTGTTTGGCCTCAGGAAGTCCGTGACACTTACGAAAATATCTTGTAGAGAATCGAACCGCAAGGTTCGGTTTTCTTTCTCTTTTTGCCTATAATTTGGTATAATAAACGGTATGAAAATTGTATCAGGAATCTATGGGGGACGCCCCCTCAAGACACTAGAAGGCAAGACGACAAGACCAACTTCGGATAAGGTTAGGGGAGCTATTTTTAACATGATTGGTCCCTACTTTGAAGGGGGACGAGTCTTGGACCTTTATGCAGGTAGTGGTGGCTTGTCTATCGAAGCAGTATCGCGTGGCATGTCCAGCGCTGTTTTGGTGGAGCGAGACCGTAAGGCTCAGACTATCGTGACTGAAAATATCCAGATGACCAAGGAAGTTGAGAAATTTCAACTCCTCAAGATGGATGCAGAAAGGGCACTGGAACAGGTATCTGGGGAATTTGACCTCATTTTCTTAGACCCTCCTTACGCCAAGGAACAAATCGTAGCAGATATTGAAAAAATGGCTGAGAGAGAGCTTTTTTCTGAAGATGTCATGGTCGTGTGTGAGACGGATAAGGCCGTTGAACTTCCAGAAGAAATTGCCTGTTTGGGCATCTGGAAGGAAAAGATTTATGGAATTAGTAAGGTAACAGTCTATGTCAGATAAGGTTGGCTTATTCACAGGCTCATTTGATCCCATGACAAATGGGCATCTGGATATCATTGAACGGGCGAGCAGACTCTTTGATAAGCTCTATGTCGGTATTTTTTTTAATCCCCACAAACAAGGATTTCTACCTCTTGAAAATCGTAAACGGGGGCTAGAAAAGGCTTTGGAACATTTGGAAAATGTTGAAGTCGTGTCTTCTCATGATGAATTGGTGGTTGATGTTGCAAAAAGACTGGGGGCTACTTTCCTAGTGCGAGGCCTGAGAAATGCAGCGGATTTGCAATATGAAGCCAGTTTTGCTTACTATAATCATCAGCTGTCTCCTGATATAGAGACCATTTATTTACATAGCCGACCTGAGCATCTCTATATCAGTTCATCAGGCGTTAGAGAGCTTTTGAAGTTTGGTCAGGATGTTGTCTGCTATGTTCCCGAGAGTATTTGGAGGAAATAAAAAATGAAAAAAAAGATTAGATGGCCCTTATACGTCATTGCGGCCTTGATAGTGACTTTCTTGGCATTTGTAGTGCCCTTGCCCTATTATATAGAGGTTCCAGGTGGTTCGGAAGATATTCGCCAAGTCCTCAAGGTCAATGATACAGAAGATAAGGAAGCTGGTGCCTATCAATTCGTTACGGTTGGTGTCCAGCACGCTACTTTAGCTCATATGATTTATGCTTGGTTGACGCCTTTTACAGATATTCGTAGTGCTCAGGAGACAACAGGTGGTTCTTCCGATGTTGAATTTATGCGGATCAATCAATTCTACATGCAGACATCGCAAAATATGGCCAAGTATCAAGGGCTAAAAACAGCTGGTAAGGATATTGAACTTAAATATCTTGGGGTTTATGTTTTGAACGTGACGGATAATTCGACCTTTAAAGGAATTCTTAACATCTCTGATACGGTCACAGCAGTCAATGATCAGACCTTTGACAGTTCTAAAGACCTGATTGATTACGTTAATTCTCAAAAATTAGGGGACTCCGTCAAGGTCACCTATGAAGAGGATGGGCAAACCAAGTCTGCAGAAGGAAAAATCATTATTCTAGAAAATGGCAAAAATGGAATTGGAATCGGCTTGATTGACCGTACAGAAGTGACCAGTTCTGTCCCTATTCGTTTTTCAACAGCTGGTATCGGCGGTCCAAGTGCAGGTCTCATGTTTAGTCTGGCCATCTATACTCAAATAGCTGATCCAGGCCTTCGTAATGGCCGCATTGTTGCCGGTACAGGAACCATTGACCGTGATGGTAATGTGGGGGATATTGGAGGTATTGATAAAAAAGTTGTAGCTTCGGCTAGAGAAGGTGCCGCGATTTTCTTTGCCCCTGATAACCCTGTTAGCGAAGAAGAACAAAAAGCGCGTCCAGATGCGAAAAACAACTACCAAACAGCCCTGGAAGCGGCTAAAACAATCAAGACAGATATGAAAATTGTTCCCGTTAAAACCCTACAAGATGCAATTGATTACTTGAAAAACAATCCCTAATTTTTAAGTGAAGTTTCCAAACTAGCGCACAAGCAGAGAAGATGGTATAATAGTCAAATGGTTCAATTATTATTCACTCTAAGTAGTCACATGCTCTTTATTTATGTGAGTTTTTACCTTTTAAAGGATCTTGTTAGATGGGAAAAGGTTTTAAAAGTAACAGCTGAGAACACAGGAAAAGTTCGTTTATTGATAGCTCTTTTCAGCATTGTAATGGGCTATATCATGAGTTCATTCTTTATTAGCCTGTATCAGTTGTGGCAAGAAGCGCTTAGAGGATTATTATAAAATCAAATGTAAAGGAAATAAGTATGGAAAAAATTGTGGTTCAAGGTGGCGATAATCGTCTGGTAGGAAGTGTTACGATCGAAGGAGCAAAGAATGCAGTCTTGCCCTTGTTGGCAGCGACTATTCTAGCAAGTGAAGGAAAGACTGTCTTGCAGAACGTTCCTATCTTGTCAGATGTTTTCACCATGAATCAGGTGGTTCGTGGTTTAAATGCTAAGGTGGATTTTGATGAGGAAGCTCATCTTGTCGAAGTGGACGCGACTGGCGATATCACTGAGGAAGCCCCTTACAAGTATGTTAGCAAGATGCGCGCATCCATCGTTGTCTTGGGGCCAATTCTTGCCCGTGTAGGTCATGCTAAGGTATCCATGCCAGGTGGTTGTACCATTGGTAGCCGTCCTATTGACCTTCATTTGAAAGGCCTGGAAGCCATGGGGGCTAAAATCAGCCAGACAGCTGGTTATATCGAAGCTAAGGCAGACCGCTTGCATGGTGCCCATATCTACATGGACTTCCCAAGTGTTGGTGCTACGCAGAACTTGATGATGGCTGCGACTCTGGCTGATGGTGTGACAGTGATTGAAAATGCTGCGCGTGAGCCTGAGATTGTTGACCTCGCTATTCTCCTCAATGAAATGGGAGCCAAGGTTAAAGGTGCTGGTACAGAGACCATTACCATTACTGGTGTAGAGAAACTTCATGGTACGACTCATAATGTAGTCCAAGACCGTATCGAAGCAGGAACCTTTATGGTGGCTGCTGCCATGACTGGTGGTGATGTCTTGATTAAAGACGCTGTTTGGGAGCACAACCGTCCTTTGATTGCTAAATTGCTTGAAATGGGAGTGGAAGTGACAGAGGAGACTGAAGGGATTCGAGTTCGTTCTCAACTAGAAAATCTAAAAGCTGTTCATGTGAAAACCTTGCCCCACCCAGGTTTCCCAACGGACATGCAGGCTCAATTTACAGCCTTGATGACCGTCGCAAAAGGAGAATCAACCATGGTGGAGACAGTTTTCGAAAATCGTTTCCAACACTTAGAAGAAATGCGTCGAATGGGCTTGCACTCGGAGATTATTCGTGATACAGCTCGTATTGTTGGTGGACAGGCTTTGCAGGGAGCAGAAGTCCTTTCAACTGACCTTCGTGCCAGTGCAGCCTTGATTTGACAGGTTTGGTAGCACAAGGAGAAACTGTGGTCGGTAAATTGGTTCACTTGGATAGAGGATACTACCGTTTCCATGAGAAGTTGGCACAGCTAGGTGCTAAGATTCAGCGGATTGAGGCAAGTGATGAAGATGAATAAGAAATCAGGCTACGTAGTCAAGCGTTTACTTCTGGTCATTTTGGTACTGTTTTTAGGTGCTCTAGCCCTAGGTATTGGCTTAATGGTCGGTTATGGAATCTTGGGCAAGAGTCAAGATCCATGGGCTATCCTGTCTCCAGCCAAATGGCAGGAATTGATTCATAAATTTACAGGAAATTAGGCTGGAGAACCAGCCTTTTTCTAAAGATAAGGAGAAAAATGGATAAAAAAACAAGACAGACACTGATCGGACTGCTAGTGTTATTACTCTTATCTGCGGGAAGCTATTATATCAAGCAGATGCAGTCGACACCTAATAGTCCCAAAACCAAGCTTAGTCAGAAAAAACAAGCGTCTGAAGCTCCTAGTCAAGAATTGGCAGAAAGTGTCTTAACAGATGCAGTCAAAAGCCAAATAAAAGGGAGTCTGGAGTGGAACGGCTCAGGTGCTTTTATCGTCAATGGCAATAAAACAAATCTAGATGCCAAGGTTTCAAGTAAGCCCTACGCTGATAATAAAACAAAGACAGTGGGCAAGGAAACTGTTCCAACTGTAGCTAATGCCCTCTTGTCTAAGGCTACTCGTCAGTACAAGAATCGTGAAGAAACTGGGAATGGTTCGACTTCATGGACTCCTCCAGGCTGGCATCAGGTTAAGAATCTAAAGGGTTCTTATACCCATGCAGTCGATAGAGGTCACTTGTTAGGCTATGCCTTAATCGGTGGCTTGGATGGTTTTGATGCCTCAACAAGCAATCCTAAAAACATCGCTGTTCAGACAGCCTGGGCAAATCAGGCTCAGGCCGAGGATTCGACTGGTCAAAACTACTATGAAAGCATGGTGCGTAAAGCCTTGGACCAAAACAAGCGTGTCCGTTACCGTGTAACCCTTTATTACGCTTCAAACGAGGACTTAGTTCCTTCAGCTTCACAGATTGAAGCCAAGTCTTCAGACGGAGAATTGGAATTTAATGTTCTGGTTCCCAATGTTCAAAAAGGGCTTCAACTGGATTACCGAACTGGGGAAGTCACTGTTACTCAGTAAAAGATAAAATAAACTCCTATGTCACTTGTGGATGTAGGAGTTCTTTTTAGTAGTTTAATACTCTTCGAAAATCAAATTCAAACCACGTCAGCTTCACCTTGCCGTACTCAAGTACAGCCTGCAGCTAGCTTCCTAGTTTGCTTTTTGATTTTCATTGAGTATAGGCAGGGCTACAATAGACACTGAGAAAAAAATAATATGTACTGGATTAGATTTTGTGATATAATAAAGGATAAGATACTATTTTAGGAGAAGAACTATGGAAGACCCAAGTAGTCAGAATTTGTTGCTACAATTTGTTTTATTGTTTATCTTGACGGTATTAAATGCCTTTTTCTCAGCCACGGAAATGGCCATGGTTTCACTTAACCGTGCGCGTGTTGAACAAAAGGCAGAAGAAGGAGATAGACGCTATATCCGTCTGCTGAAGGTACTAGAAAATCCTAACCACTTTTTATCAACCATTCAAGTAGGGATTACTCTGATTACGATTTTGTCAGGGGCGAGTTTGGCAGAAACTCTGGGACGAGAAATTGCATCTTGGCTTGGAAATGGCGAAACAGCTTATGCCGTTGCAAGTTTTCTATCTTTAGCATTTTTGACTTATATTTCCATCGTTTTTGGGGAATTGTATCCTAAGAGAATCGCTCTTAATCTAAAAGATGCCTTGGCGATTCGTACAGCACCAGTTATTATCGGGCTGGGGAAACTCGTTAGTCCATTTGTTTGGCTCTTGTCTGCATCTACCAATCTATTGAGTCGCTTGACTCCTATGACCTTTGACGATGCTGATGAAAAAATGACACGTGATGAAATTGAGTATATGCTGACAAATAGTGAAGAAACACTAGATGCTGACGAAATTGAGATGTTGCAGGGGATTTTTTCACTGGACGAACTGATGGCCAGAGAAGTCATGGTTCCTCGAACGGATGCTTTCATGGTGGATATTCAGGATGATAGTCAAACCATCATCCAAAACATTTTAAACAAAACTTCTCCCGTATACCTGTTTATGATGGTGACAAGGATAATGTCATTGGTTTGGTTCACACCAAGAGCCTCCTTAAAGAAGCCTTTGTCAGCGGGTTTGACAATATCGTCTGGAAGCGAATCTTGCAAGATCCACTTTTTGTACCTGAAACGATTTTTGTGGATGATTTATTAAAAGAGTTCAGAAATACTCAAAGACAGATGGCTATCCTTCTGGATGAGTATGGTGGTATGGCTGGTCTAGTTACACTAGAGGATCTTCTAGAGGAGATTGTCGGAGAGATTGACGACGAAACGGACCGTGCTGAGGTTTACGTTCATACTATTGGTGAAAATACCTACATTGTTCAAGGTACGATGAACTTGAACGACTTCAATAGTTATTTCGATGTTGAACTTGAAAGTGATGATGTAGATACAATCGCTGGTTATTATTTGACTGGTGTAGGGACTATTCCAACAACTGAAAAGCTTAGCTATGAACTGGTCAGCCAAAACAAACAGCTTATCCTAACCAATGATAAGGTAAAAAATGGGCGTGTAACCAAGGTAAAAGTTCAAATTACAGAAATCGAAATAGAAGAAGAAACAGAGTAAACTAGAGGCTTTTGTCACCATGCGTGACGAAGCTTTTTTAGTTGATTTTAAAAGGGAATTGTATCCTCGAAAACTCATACTCTTCGAAAATCTCTTCAAACCACGTCAGCTTCCATCTATAACCTCAAAGCAGTGCTTTGAGCAACCTGCGGCTAGTTTCCTAGTTTGCTCTTTGATTTTCATTGAGTATCAGCCCCAAACTTGCTTCAAATTTTTTTAAAGGTATACGTATTTATCTGAAGAAAAAGAAAAAAGCCCTTTAATTTGGGCTTTCTGTTCATTTGAAACCTGATGAATCAAGTTATAGAAGGCGGTAGACGGATTTGAACCGACGATCAAGCTTTTGCAGAGCCGTGCCTTACCACTTGGCTATACCGCCATAACTCTTACTATTATACCTTGAAAAATTTCTCTACGTCAATAGTTTCTTAATCAAAAAAATAGTTTACAAAAATGAGTTTCATGTCTATGGATAAAAATGTTAAGAGAGTAGGATTTTAAAGGTTTTTAGGTACCTATTTTGAACGTTAATTTTTCATGAAATGAGATGAAAAAGTGACAAATAATTTTTTTTGGTAGAAATGCGCCTAAATATTCTGAAAATTCGTTTACTTTTTAGAAAATATATGTTATAATTTCCAATAAGCTTAAATTTTTTAAGAGGAGTTACAAACATGAAAAAAAGTAGAGTATTTGTTGCAGCAGGAGTTGCTTTATTAGCAACAGGTGTGTTAGCTGCTTGTGGAAATTCGAAATCATCTGATTCGACAGCTCCAAAAGCTTATGGCTATGTTTATTCAGCTGATCCAGAAACATTAGACTATCTTATCTCTGGAAAACAGAGTACGAAAGTGGCTACTTCAAACGGAATCGATGGCCTCTTTACAAATGATAAATACGGGAATTTGACTCCTGCGGTTGCAGAAGACTGGTCTGTATCAAAAGATGGATTGACTTATACCTACAAAATTCGTAAAGGTGTAAAATGGATGACATCTGATGGTGAAGAATATGCTGAAGTGACTGCTAAAGACTTCGTGAATGGATTGAAACATGCGGCAGATAAAAAATCTGAGGCTCTATACCTAGCTGAAACTTCTGTTAAAGGTTTATCTGATTATTTGACTGGTAATTCAAAAGATTTCTCTACAGTAGGTATTAAAGCGGTTGATGATTATACTCTTGAGTATACTTTGAACCAACCAGAACCGTACTGGAATTCTAAGATGGCTTACTCAATTTTCTGGCCTTTAAACGAAGAATTTGAAAAATCAAAAGGCTCTGATTTTGCTAAAGCAACAGATCCTACATCCTTGCTTTACAACGGACCTTTCTTGCTTAAAGGTTTGACTGCTAAATCTTCTATCGAATTTGCTAAGAATGAGCAGTACTGGGATAAAGAGAATGTTCATTTAGATACAGTCACACTTGCATACTTTGATGGCTCAGACCAAGAATCACTTGAACGTAATTTTACAAGTGGAGCTTATAGTTATGCTCGTCTTTACCCAACAAGTTCAAACTTCTCGAAGGTAGAGGAGTCATACAAAGATAATATTTACTATACTCCATCAGGAGCTGGTATTGGAGGTCTAGGTGTAAATATTGATCGTCAAAATTACAAATATACTTCTAAGACAACAAATGAAGAGAAAGCATCTACTAAGAAAGCTCTTCTTAACAAAGACTTCCGTCAAGCCTTGAACTTTGCCTTTGATCGTACAGCTTATTCTGCTCAAGTTAACGGCAAAGAAGGTGCTCCTCTAGCAGTTCGTAACCTATTTGTGAAACCGGACTTTGTTTCTGCGGGTGAAAAAACTTTCGGTGACTTGGTTACTGAAAAAGTTGTGACTTATGGAGACGAGTGGAAAGATATAAACTTCGCTGATGGTCAAGATGGTCTCTTTAACGCTGATAAAGCTAAAGCAGAATTTGCTAAAGCTAAAACTGCTCTAGAAGCAGAAGGTGTGAAATTCCCTATCCACTTGGATATTCCAGTGGACCAAACGTCTAAAAACTATATCGCACGTATTCAGTCATTCAAACAATCAGTTGAAAAAGTTTTAGGTGAAGCAAATGTTGTCATCGATATTCAACAAATTTCTAAGGATGAATTCTTTAATGTAACTTATTATGCTGCTAATGCGGCGGCTGAGGACTGGGATCTTTCAGGTGCTGTTGGATGGAATCCTGACTATGAAGATCCATCAACTTATCTTGATATTCTTAAATCAACTAATAGTGAGCAAACGAAAACTTACATGGGCTATGATGACCCATCAAATGCAGCTGCAGCAAAAGTTGGCATGAAAGATTACGATAAATTGCTTGATGAAGCTGGAAAAGAAACAAGTGATCTTAACAAGCGTTATGAAAAATATGCTGCTGCTCAAGCTTGGTTGACAGACAGCTCACTCTTCTTACCAGCAATGTCTTCTAGCGGTGCTGCGCCATTCATTTCTCGTGTTGTACCATTCTCAGCTTCTTATAGCCAGTCTGGAGACAAAGGTTCAGATATTTACTTCAAATATATTCAGTTACAAGATAAAGTTGTAACGAAGGCTGATTATGAACAAGCTCGTGAGAAATGGCTCAAAGAGAAAAAAGAATCAAACGAAAAAGTTCAAAGAATTGACTAAACACGTTAAATAAATAACTCTCAAGAGAACTTTCTCTCCATGAGGAGAAGGTTCTTTTGGGATTTAAAAAGGAAACGATATGAAGAAATATATTTTTATGCGTGTCTTGCGTTCATTGTTGTCTATTTTCTTGGTGACAACTTTAACCTACACGATTATCTATACGATGGTACCTCGTAAATTGATTTTTAAACAGGATACCAACTATAACAAGATTGCAACAACTCCAGATAAACGGGATAATTATGAAAATACAGTTTATGAGCGTATGGGCTATATCGAGTATTACGATACCAAGGAGCTACAAGAAAAAGCTAGTAAATTAGATTCATCGGTAACAGTTGATGCTAATGATAGCAATAAAGCGATTTATGAGAAATACCTTAACCAACTAGGTAATGGTTGGACACTAGGTGTATTTTCAGAGAGTGGTCAGTTCTATGCTACGCGAGAAATTCCGATTTTTGAACGTGTTTTCAAATTCTATGCTAACTTGATTGACATTGACCATACAAACAAGATCCAAGACCCTGAAAATCCAAACTTAGAACGCTATCTTCGCTTTGAAAATGACCCAGCTATTGGATGGTCGTTAGTTGGTTCAGGTACAAAACATAAGTATCTTTTGTATTTTAACAACCAATTTCCCTTTGTACACCAAAACTTTGTGAATGTTAATTTAGGTGATTCTTACCCAACTTATGCAAACACTCCCGTACTTCAAGTCATTACACAAGGTCAAGGACAAACGAAGACTGGACAAGTTCAATTCCCTACTGGTAAAAAGACTTCATCTGTAGATATTTACTCACGTACTTATAAATCACCTAGTCAGGCAGACGCTCGTGAGGTAGCCAACTATGGTAAAAATGATCCGTATACAGCTACAGAGAGCAATTATCAGTATCCATCAATGATTGCAAGCTCTGCTGTTGCTGGATTAATTGGCTTGATTATTTCGTATGCTATTGCAATACCACTTGGGTCTGCTATGGCTCGTCACAAGAATACTTGGATTGACAGCTTCTCGACAGGTGCCTTGACCTTCTTGCTTGCTCTTCCAACGATTGCCTTGGTTTACATCGTTCGTTTGATTGGATCATCTATTGGTCTTCCAGATTCGTTCCCTATCCTGGGTGCTGGAGATTGGCGTTCTTATGTCTTGCCAGCAGTTATTTTAGGTTTGCTAGGAGCACCAAGTACAGCTATCTGGATTCGTCGTTACATGATCGACTTGCAATCTCAAGACTTCGTTCGTTTTGCTCGTGCCAAAGGTTTGTCTGAAAAAGAAATTTCAAACAAACACATCTTTAAAAATGCAATGGTTCCACTGGTTTCAGGTATTCCTGGTGCCGTTATCGGGGTTATCGGTGGTGCAACTCTTACTGAAACAGTCTTCGCCTTCCCAGGTATGGGTAAAATGTTGATTGACTCTGTAAAAGCATCTAATAACTCTATGGTCGTTGGTCTTGTCTTCATCTTTACATGTATTTCTATCTTCTCACTCTTTGTAGGGGATATCTGGATGACAATACTTGACCCACGTATTAAATTGACAGAGAAAGGAGGCAAATAATGTCAACAATCGATAAAGAAAAATTTCAGTTTGTAAAACGTGACGATTTTGCCTCTGAAACGATTGATGCACCAGCGTATTCGTACTGGGGGTCTGTATTCAGACAGTTTCTGAAGAAAAAATCGACAGTTGTTATGCTAGGCATTTTGGTCGCTATTATTTTAATGAGCTTTATTTACCCAATGTTCTCAGATTTTGATTTCAACGATGTAAGTAAGGTAAATGACTTCAGTGCTCGCTTTATTAAGCCTAACGCTGAACATTGGTTTGGTACAGATAGTAATGGTAAATCCTTGTTTGATGGGGTTTGGTTTGGTGCGCGTAACTCTATCCTCATCTCTGTAATTGCCACTTTTATTAACCTTGTGATTGGGGTTATTGTTGGTGGAATTTGGGGAATTTCAAAATCCGTTGACCGTGTCATGATGGAAGTTTATAACATTATTTCTAACATTCCCTCTCTCTTGATTGTTATTGTCTTGACATACTCAATTGGTGCTGGTTTCTGGAATTTGATTTTTGCCATGAGTGTGACAACTTGGATTGGTATTGCTTATATGATTCGTATCCAAATCATGCGTTATCGTGATTTGGAATATAACCTCGCTTCTCAAACTCTTGGAACACCTACCTTTAAAATCATCGTCAAAAATATCATGCCACAATTGGTATCTGTTATTGTATCTACGATGACATTGATGTTGCCAAGCTTTATCTCTTATGAAGCCTTCCTTTCCTTCTTTGGATTAGGACTACCTGTGACAGTTCCAAGTTTGGGACGTTTGATCTCAGACTATTCACAAAACGTTACGACCAACGCTTACCTATTCTGGATTCCATTAACAACATTGATTTTGGTATCCTTATCTCTCTTTGTTGTTGGTCAAAACTTAGCGGATGCTAGTGATCCACGTACACATAGATAGGAGTAAATATGACAAAAGAAAATAATGTAATATTGACTGCTCGCGATATTGTCGTGGAATTTGACGTTCGTGACAAAGTTTTAACGGCTATTCGAGGAGTGTCTCTGGATTTGATTGAAGGGGAAGTTCTTGCCTTGGTAGGTGAGTCTGGTTCTGGTAAATCTGTACTAACAAAAACCTTTACAGGAATGTTAGAAGATAATGGACGGATTGCTCAAGGAAGTATCGACTATCGTGGACAAGACTTGACTGCTCTGGCTTCTAACAAGGAGTGGGAGAAGATTCGTGGTGCTAAAATTGCGACCATTTTCCAAGATCCCATGACAAGTTTGGACCCAATCAATACAATCGGTAGCCAAATTACAGAAGTTATCGTTAAACACCAAGGGAAAACAGCCAAGGAAGCTAAAGAAATGGCAATCGACTATATGAAAAAAGTCGGAATTCCAGAAGCTGAGAAACGTTTTGAAGAATATCCTTTCCAATATTCTGGTGGGATGCGTCAACGTATCGTTATTGCGATAGCTCTTGCTTGTCGTCCAGATATCTTAATCTGTGATGAGCCTACAACTGCCCTTGACGTAACTATTCAAGCACAAATTATTGATTTGCTTAAAACCTTGCAAAATGAGTACCACTTTACCATTATCTTTATCACACATGACCTTGGTGTGGTAGCAAGTATTGCAGATAAAGTAGCGGTTATGTACGCTGGGGAAATTGTAGAATATGGAACTGTTGAGGAAGTCTTCTACGACCCACGCCATCCATATACCTGGAGTCTCTTATCTAGCTTACCTCAGCTTGCTGATGATAAAGGTGAATTATACTCTATCCCTGGAACACCGCCATCTCTTTATACTGAGTTGAAAGGTGATGCTTTTGCCCTTCGTTCAGATTATGCTATGCAAATTGACTTTGAACAAAAAGCACCTAAGTTCTCTGTTAGTGATACTCACTGGGCTAAGACTTGGTTGCTTCATGAAAATGCTCCTAAAGTTGAAAAACCAGGAGTTATAGCAGCTTTGCATGACAAGATTCGTGATAAAATGGGCTTTGCTCATCTAGAAGACTAGGAGGAAGGAAATGTCTGAAAAATTAGTAGAAATTAAAGATTTAGAAATTTCCTTTGGTGAAGGAAGTAAGAAGTTTGTTGCAGTTAAAAATGCAAATTTCTTTATCAACAAGGGAGAAACATTCTCTCTTGTAGGTGAATCCGGTAGTGGAAAAACAACCATTGGACGTGCTATTATTGGTTTGAACAATACAAGCAAAGGTGAAATTATCTTTGATGGTCAGAAGATTAATGGGAAAAAATCACACAAGGAATCATCAGATTTGATTCGTCGTATTCAGATGATTTTCCAAGACCCTGCAGCTAGCTTGAATGAGCGTGCGACAGTTGATTACATTATCTCGGAAGGTCTTTATAACTACCATTTGTTTAAAGATGAAGAAGATAGACAAGAAAAAGTTCAAAAGATGATTCATGAAGTTGGGCTTTTAAAAGAACACTTAACCCGTTACCCACACGAGTTTTCTGGTGGTCAACGTCAGCGTATCGGGATTGCCCGTGCCCTTGTTATGGAGCCTGATTTCGTTATTGCAGATGAGCCAATTTCAGCCTTGGACGTTTCTGTGCGTGCCCAAGTTTTGAACTTGCTTAAGAAATTCCAAAAAGAGTTAGGTTTAACTTATCTTTTCATTGCCCATGATTTGTCAGTTGTTCGCTTTATTTCAGATCGTATAGCAGTTATTTATAAAGGTGTTATTGTTGAAGTTGCAGAGACAGAAGAGTTGTTTAACAATCCAATTCATCCATACACTCAATCCCTCTTATCTGCTGTTCCTATCCCAGATCCAATCTTGGAACGCAAGAAGGTCTTGAAAGTATACGATCCAGATCAACATGATTATGAGGCAGATAAGCCATCTATGGTAGAAATTCGTCCAGGTCATTATGTTTGGGCTAACCAAGTGGAAGTAGCTCGTTATAAAGCAAATCTTAGATAAGATAATACTATGAGAGGACTATTTGGTCTTCTCGTTTTTAGTTTAAAAAATCCCCTTTTACGATTTTGTAAAAGGGGAGTAATGTTGTAATTAACGTTTAGACCAGGTTCTCTTCATAAAGAGAAGGAGGATTGGGTAAATCTCCAAGCGGCCTGCAATCATTGCAAAGGAGAGGAGAATTTTTGAGATAGGACTAAAGATTGCGAAACTAGAAGTGGTTCCTAGAATAGGTCCGATATTATTGAAACAGCTAAAGACAGCACTGGTCACAACTAGGAAGTCATTACTATCTAGGCTGACAATAAAGATAAGTGCTAGCAAAATCATAGCATAGATGACAAAGTACTTGAGAATCTTATGCTGGGTATCCTTGTCGATCACCGTTTTATTAACATGGAGGGTCAAAACACGGTGGGGAGATAAGATTGATAAAATTTGATTTTTAGCAATTTTTGAAAGGATGAGGCCTCGAATAACCTTGAGTCCACCTGCGGTTGAACCAGCAGAACCACCGATTCCCATGAGGAAGAGGAGGATAAACTGGGAGAAGAGGGGCCAGTTGGTAATGTCTCCATATCCAAAACCAGTTGTTGTAATGATGTTGGAAACCTGGAAGAAGGCCATTTCAAAACTTTTTGAAAATCCCGGGTAGAGGTAGAGGGTGTTAAGGCTAATCAAGCCTGTAGAAATTAGAACGATGACTAAGTAAGCCCGAAGTTCTTCATCTCCAAAGAAGGCCTTGACGCGACGGAGCATGAGGTAGTAGTAGAGGTTGAAATTTACCCCAAAAACCAGAACTCCGATACTAACTAGATAGGTAATCAGTGAGCTACCATAGTGGGCAATTCCGTCGTTATAGACGGTAAATCCTCCTGTACCCGCTGTACCCATAGCGATAACAAAACTATCAAATAGGGGCATGCCTGCTAGATAGTAGATAATCACAAACAGAGAAAAGAGGGCTAGATAAAGGAGATAGAGAATCTGGGCAGTGTTTTTAAGTTTGGATACAACCTTACCAAAGACAGGACCAGGAACCTCAGCCTTCATGACTTCTAGGTGGCTATTTTTGGCATTATCCATAATAGCAAGTGCAAAAACTAGCACTCCCATCCCTCCAATCAAGTGGGTAAAACTTCGCCAGAAGAGGAGGGAACGACTGAGAACCGAAACGTCGTTCAGAATAGTTGCTCCAGTAGTTGTAAAGCCAGAACTGATTTCAAAAAAGGCATCGATAACGCTGGGAATTTGTCCGGCAAAGACAAAGGGGAGACCGCCAAAGAAAGACCAAAGGATCCAACAGAGGGCAACAATCAAGATTCCCTCCTTGGCATAAATCCGTTGATTTTTTGGTTTTTGTAAAATTCCTGAACCACCTAGTAATACGAGAATTCCTATGGTCGAAAAGAGGGCTGTAAAGACTTGGCTCGATTCATGGTAATAGACGGCAATCGCAACAGGAACCAAGAGTAGAACAGCTTCAATCAAAAGTAACTTTGAAAGGAGGTAACGAATCATACTTTTATTCATTTCTTACCTCGCGATCAAATCATAAATCTTGGTGATGTTTGGCAACAAGGTTGTTACTAGGAGCTTGTCTCCGACTTTAAGCATATCTTCCCCAGTTGGGAAAATAGTCTTGCCCTTTCGAATGATAGCTGCAATCAGAACCCCTTTTTTCAATTTCAGTTGAGAAAGAGGTTTGGCAGTCATTTTATTGGCTTCCTTGATATGGAATTGCAGGGTTTCGATTTGGCCATTGGCTAGATGGTGCATGGCTTGAAGGTCTGAATACTGGGCATTAACACGACCGCGAACAAAGTGCATAATCGTATCTACAGCGATGCTTTTGGGTGTGATGATACTTGAAAAATCAGGCGCATTTATAATCTCGAGGAGACTGGTACGATTGACCTTGGTGATGTTTTTCTGTACACCTACGCTGTCAAGGAACATCGAAGTAATCAGATTTTCCTCATCTACTCCTGTTAGAGTCGCAACGGCATCATAGTTTTGAGCACTTTCTTCTAGCAGGATATCTTTTGCGGTACCATCTCCTTGAACGATGTAGAGGTTTGGGAATTTCTCGCTAAAGAAGCTGGCGATTTCAGGATTGATTTCAATAACCTTGGTATCGATTCGACTGTCTTTGAGGATACCTAGTAAATAGTAGGCAATTCTACCTGCTCCAACGATGAGAAGGCTTTTTACAGCACGAGATTTGAAATAATTATGGAAAAGCATCATATCAACACGGTTACCAGTGACAAAGATTCTATCTTTATCCTGTATGGTCATGTCACCACTTGGGATGATAATTTGATGATCTCGTTCTATCGCACAGACAATGATATTGCCAAATTTTTTCCGAAAATCAGAAATGGGCATTTGGCAAAGACCGCTAGTGGATTTGACGACAAATTCCATCAGGCTAACACGTCCACCAGCAAAGCGTTCGACAGATAGGGCGTTGGGGAAGTCAATGATATTCGCAATAGCGCGGGCAGCCAAGAGCTCAGGATTAACGATAAGAGAAAAACCGAGAATATTCTTTTCTTTGAAATAAGAGTTAGAGTATTCAGGATTCCGCACCCGAACGATGGTTTCTTTAGCCCCCATTTTCTTAGCTAGAACGGCTGCGATCATGTTCACTTCATCGTACTCAGTCAGGGCGATAAAGATATCACAATCTTGGACACTGGCTTGCTCAAGGATGGTAAAATCAGCCCCGTTACCAAGGATACCCATGATATCAAAGCGATTGACAATATGATTGAGGACGGCTTCGTCTTGCTCAATCAGCAAAACATCGTGCTTTTCTGCAACCAAGGAGCGACAGAGGGCAAAACCAACTTTTCCCCCTCCGACAAGGATAATTTTCATATTAAAACCTACTTTTTCATGATGTAACTATCATACCTTTTTTCAAGAAAAAATGCACCTACTAGCTAATAACCAGAGTTTTTAGTAGGAAATTTGCTATAAGGTAAAACTATACCCTAATCAATTGAAATAGCTATTAGCACCTTTCTCCGAAATATGGTATGATAAAGGATATACAAGGAGATAAAATGAATAATAATTTACTGGTATTACAATCAGACTTTGGTCTGGTTGATGGTGCGGTATCGGCTATGATTGGAGTGGCTTTAGAAGAGTCTCCAACCTTAAAAATACATCACTTGACGCACGATATCACGCCTTATAATATTTTTGAGGGGAGTTACCGTCTCTTTCAGACGGTGGATTACTGGCCTGAGAGAACGACGTTTGTATCGGTTGTCGATCCAGGTGTCGGCTCGAAACGTAAGAGTGTGGTTGCTAAGACTGCAAAAAATCAATACATTGTCACACCGGACAATGGGACGCTTTCTTTTATCAAGAAACACGTTGGCATTGTAGCTATTCGTGAAATTTCTGAAGTGGCCAATAGACGGCAAAACACAGAGCATTCTTATACCTTCCACGGTCGTGATGTTTATGCTTATACTGGTGCTAAACTAGCCAGTGGTCATATTACTTTTGAGGAAGTGGGGCCAGAGCTCAGTGTGGATCAGATTGTGGAGCTTCCAGTCGTAGAGACCATCATAGAAGATCATCTGGTTAAGGGAGCCATTGATATTCTGGATGTGCGTTTCGGTTCACTTTGGACCTCTATCACGCGAGAAGAATTTTACAAACTGGAACCAGCATTCGGTGACCGTTTTGAGGTGACTATCTATCATGCAGATATGCTGGTCTATCAAAATCAGGTTGTTTATGGCAAGTCATTTGCAGATGTGAGAATTGGGCAACCAATCCTTTACATTAACTCTCTCTATCGTTTAGGTCTGGCTATCAACCAAGGTTCCTTTGCCAAGGCCTATAATGTGGGTGTCGGTTCATCTTGGACTATTGAAATAAAGAAAATAGAATCATAAAATAGGAGAATATAGATGAAAAATCAATCAATTAAACAAGTTGTTGCTATCGGTGTTGGAGCTGCGCTCTTTGTTGTCATCGGGATGATCAGCATTCCGACACCTGTTCCAAATACAAGCATCCAGCTTCAGTATGCGGTACAGAGCCTCTTGTCTATCATTTTTGGCCCTCTAGTTGGTCTACTTGTTGGTTTAATTGGTCATGCGGTGAAGGACTCTCTTGCTGGCTACGGTCTTTGGTGGACTTGGATTATTGCTAGTGGTCTCTTTGGTCTAGCCGTCGGACTCTTTAGAAAATACATTCGAGTAACACAGGGTGTTTTTGAGTTGAAGGATATTGTCTTCTTTAACCTCATTCAGATTGTTGCAAATGCTCTTGTTTGGGGTGTCTTGGCACCACTTGGAGATGTTGTGATTTATCAAGAAGCGGCAGAAAAAGTATTTGCCCAAGGGATTGTTGCGGGAATTGCTAATGCTGTAACTGTAGCTATCGCAGGTACCCTTCTCTTGCTAGCTTATTCACGTACGCAGACTCGTTCAGGAAGTTTGAAAAAGGATTAATATAAGGGAAAAGGCTGGGGAACCAGTCTTTTTCGATGTTGATAGATTGGCTAGGCAAGCAAGCTGCTCAAAACACTGTTTTGAGGTTGTAGATAGAACTGACGAAGTTAGTAACATCTATACGGCAAGGCAACGCTGGCGTGGTTTGAAGAGATTTTTGAAGAGTATAAGATTTTAAGAGAAGAGTCTGCAAGAAGGGTTAGATTTATGATAAAATAGAAGTCTAAGAAGCGAATGAAGAGAGTAAGATGAAAGAAGCTATAATTGAGTGGAAGGATTTCTCTTTCCAGTATGAAACACAACAAGAACCGACCTTGCAAGGGGTGGATTTAACCATTTACAAAGGAGAGAAAGTCTTAATTGTTGGACCATCTGGGTCAGGCAAGTCTACCTTGGGTCAGTGTTTGAATGGGATTATTCCCAATATTTATAAGGGTCAGACATCTGGAGAATTTTTGATAAATGGTCAAGCAGCCTTTGATATGAGCATTTATGATAAATCTCATCTGGTCAGCACAGTTTTGCAGGATACAGATGGGCAGTTTATCGGTTTATCCGTGGCAGAGGATTTGGCTTTTGCTCTGGAAAATGATGTGACAACCCTAGATGAGATGAAAGGTCGTGTTCATAAGTGGTCGGAAAAGCTGGACCTTCTCCCTTTACTGGCTCAGCGTCCCCAGGATTTGTCAGGTGGGCAAAAGCAGAGAGTCAGTCTGGCTGGTGTCTTGATTGATGAGAGTCCGATTCTCTTGTTTGATGAACCACTAGCCAATTTGGATCCCAAGTCAGGTCAGGATATTATCGAATTGATTGACCAGATTCATAAGGAAGAGGGGACGACGACTCTTATTATCGAGCACCGTTTGGAGGATGTTCTGCATCGTCCTGTGGATCGGATTGTCTTGATAAACGATGGTCGTATCCTCTTTAATGGCGACCCTGATCAGCTACTGGCGACTGATTTGTTGACTCAAAATGGAATCCGGGAACCCCTTTATCTAACCACTCTCCGTCAATTGGGTGTGGATTTAGTCAAGGAAGAACAATTAGCAAATCTGGATAACTTGTCTATCTCAAAAGGCCAGATTCAGTTGCAGAATGAACTGGCAAAAGAGAGACCAAAATTGCAGTCACTCTTTAGACTAGAGGATGTTTCTTTTTCTTATGATGATAGACTGATTTTAAAATCTCTTCATTTAGATATTAAAAAGGGTGAAAAGATTGCCATTGTCGGGAAATGGAGCAGGGAAGTCAACGCTAGCCAAGGCCTTGAGTAGCTTTATCCAGACTGAAGGACGTTATCTTTGGGAAAGACAGGATATAAAAGCAGATTCTGTTGCAGAGCGGGCGGAGCGAGTAGGATATGTGCTGCAAAATCCTAATCAAATGATTTCAACCAATATGATTTTTGATGAGGTGGCTCTGGGGCTTCGTTTGCGAGGTGTGAACGAGCAGGAAATTGAAACGAGAGTCTATGAAACCTTGAAAATCTGTGGTCTCTATGAATTCCGTAATTGGCCCATTTCTGCCCTGTCATTTGGTCAGAAAAAACGTGTGACAATTGCATCGATTTTGGTTTTAGGAGCTGAAATTATCCTCTTAGATGAACCGACAGCAGGTCAAGACCAGAAGAACTATACTGAGATTATGGACTTTCTCGAAGAGTTGTATCAAAAAGGTCATACCATTGTCATGATTACTCATGATATGCAATTGATGCTGGATTATTCAGACCGAGCCCTTGTCATGGTAGATGGGGAATTGATTGCCGATACTGATCCGGCTAGTCTGTTGAGCAATCCTGAGCTGTTAGTAAAAGCCAACCTAAAAGAAACTTCAATCTTCAACTTGGCTAAGAAACTGGATGTGGATCCACTTGCTTTAACGGCATTTTACAAAGAAAGGAGAGTAGGATGCAAGCTAAATTAATTGGTTACCAGCATAGAGATACTGTGATTCATCGCTTGTCAGGAGCTGGAAAGCTTCTCTTTTTCATCCTCGTGTCATTGGCGGTCATGATTAGCTATGATACCAGACTGCTTGTGCTGATTGCTGTCTTTTCGGTCTTTCTCCTCTATTTGTCAGAAATCCGCTTTAAAGATGTTTCTTTTGTAGCCGTTTTTGCGACTGTATTTGCGATTTTGAATGTCTTAATGGTTTACCTCTTTTCTCCCGAATATGGGGTTGGACTTTATGGAGAGAGAAGTGTGATTTGGCAGGGAATCGGAGCCTACACTCTGACCAGCCAGGAGCTCTTTTACCTGCTAAATCTGGCCATTAAGTACATTTGCACCATTCCTCTTGCTATTATCTTTTTGATGACAACCCATCCTAGTCAGTTTGCTTCTAGTTTAAATCAAATTGGTGTGCCCTATAAGATCGCCTATTCGGTCAGCCTGACCTTGCGCTATATTCCAGATTTACAGGAAGAATTCTTTATCATCAAGATGTCTCAGGAAGCGCGTGGGATGGAATTATCCAAGAAAGCTTCTCTCATGCAACGAATCAAAGGCAATCTTCGCATTATTACTCCCTTGATTTTTAGCTCATTAGAACGCATTGATACCATAGCGACTGCCATGGAACTTCGCCGCTTTGGGAAAGAGAAAAAGCGGACTTGGTATAGTTATCAGGCTTTGAAAAAAGGAGATTATCTTACCTTGCTCTTAGCAGCTTTGTTTTTAGTAGCTAGTTTACTACTTATCGTGCAGAATCACGGACGATTTTACAACCCTTGGAAATAGCTTGAAAAAATTGAAAAAATCAAGTCGTTTCTATTGACAATGATTCTGAAAGTGTTATACTAAGAAAGTAGTTTCGCTGATTTACTTCAAACCTGTTGTGAGGTAAGTTAACGATGCCTTAACCACGCTGTTTGCTGAGCTTGACTCCGGGCAGTGTGGCTATTTTTGTGCAATGGTGAAAGGAAGCAAGTCATGACAAATCACATTGTATTATTTGAACCTCAGATTCCACAAAATACAGGCAATATTGCGCGTACTTGCGCTGCGACCAATTCTCCCCTCCACATCATCAAGCCTATGGGCTTTCCTATCGATGACCGCAAGATGAAGCGAGCTGGGTTGGATTATTGGGATAAGTTAGAGATTTATTTCTATGAGAGTTTAGAAGATTTCATGTCTCAGATGAAGGGCAAACTCTATTTAATTTCGAAATTCGCTGAGAAAGTGTATTCTGAGGTGGATTTATCGACTGACGAGGATCATTATTTTCTCTTTGGACGTGAAGACAAGGGTTTACCGGAGGATTTTATGCGAGAACATCCTGAGAAGGCTCTCCGTATTCCTATGAATGATGAACACGTCCGCAGCCTCAATGTCTCTAATACAGTATGCATGATTGTCTACGAAGCCCTTCGCCAGCAGAACTTTGCGGGTCTTGAGCTTGTTCATACCTATGAAGTGGATAAATTGAAATAAAAAATGAAAATGAACAAAATGCTTGCGCTTGCAAGCGTTTTTTGTTATGATAAAAGAGTCTTCAGGGCAGGGTGAAATTCCCGACCGGCGGTAAATTTGACTAGCTATTTTAGCTTTCTCGTCGTTGTCTTGTCTCGATATACTTTAAGTATTATCTTCGACTGCGACGCCTAGATAAATCTAAAATATCTTAGCCAAATAAGTCCGCGAGCGCAAGCTGATGTGGTGCGATTCCACAACCGACAGTATAGTCTGGATGGGAGAAGACGAAAGAATGGCTTTGTCTGTTCTGATAGATTTATAGCCAGATTGTAACCGCTTGCTTTAATAGAGTGAGAGGGAACTTTTGGGATATAAAAAGTGAGAATAGATAGAGGAATCCTTTCCAACTTCTTCTGATTTTATAGAAAATTGGAGGAACCTGTTATGACAAACACACGTCGACTTTCGACCATTGCAATTCTATCAGCCATCTCATTTGTGCTGATGTACTTTGACTTTCCGCTTTTACCAGCGGCATCCTTCCTTAAGATCGAATTTAGTATCTTGCCAGTCCTTGTGGGTCTGGTGGTCATGGATTTGCCTGCTGCTCTAGGAGTTCTCTTGCTTCGCTCACTCTTGAAATTACTTCTTAACAGTCAGGGAGTGAATACTTACATTGGTTTGCCGATGAATATCGTAGCTTTGGGAGTTTTTGTCATCGTATTTGCTTTGATTTGGAAAAAGGAACGGACAACCCTTCGTTTCCTACTAGCCTCTCTAGCTGGAACTATTGGCTTGACCGTGGCTATGTTGGTTCTCAACTATATTTACGCTGTTCCTTTGTACGCTAAGTTTGCTAACTTTGATATTGGAAAAATTTTGGGACTTTCCAACTACCTAATGACTATGGTATTGCCTTTTAACTTGATTGAGGGTATCATCTTTGCCGTTTCATTCTGGTTGTTGTATGTTCTTTTGAAACCAACCTTAAAACATTATGAGAGATAAACAAACATTTTTAATGAAGGGCAGTTTTGCCCTTTACTTTTCGTTATTCTTGGCTACATGGTCAAATTTTACCCTGAAATGTTGGTCGGTTTTGACCAACCGATTCAGACTGCCGTTCGAGGAGACTTACCAGGTTACTTGACGATTCTTTTCCGAGCTATCACACGCCTGATTGATATCCCAGTGATTATCACTTGGGTGGTCATTACAGCCTTTGTCTTTTATCGTAAGCGGTGGAAGTTAGAAAGCCTACTTATGCTGGGGAATTTAGCTTTGGCTGGTCTTTTAATTGTGACCTTTAAAAATATCTACCAGCGCCCACGACCAGCTATTTTACACTTGGTAGAGGAGAAGGGATTTTCCTTTCCAAGTGGGCATTCTCTAGCAGTGACGCTGATGGTAGGTGCTCTGATTGTCATTCTCAGTCAACGGATTAAAAATCCAGTTTGGAGAAAAATCGTGCAAATCGTTCTTGGCCTCTACCTAGTCAGTGTGCTAGTATCAAGGGTCTATCTGGGAGTTCACTACCCATCAGACGTCCTTGCCAGTCTCTGTGTGGGCTTGGGAGTCTTGTTTATCGAGTTTCCCTTCTATGATAAGCTTCGCTTCCAATGGCGATTTAAAGGCAAGCAGAAGTGAGTATCGAATTCCCTTGAGGAGAAAGAAATGAAAGTCAACATAAAAGATCTTCATCCAACTCACCTCTACCTATCAGAGAAGAAGTTACAAGGTATTCAGAGGCTTTATCAGTCGGCAGAAATAATCAATGTTGCTCCAATCAGTATTCTTGCGTTCGGAGATTGCTTGTTGATTACAGATGGGCATCACAGAGCTTATCAGGCTTTATTGACAGGTCAAGATACGATTTCTGCTGAGTTTGATAGAGACGGCGGTAATGAACTATATCATCTCTATGCGCAAGCTTGTGAGGAAAGAAAGATTTACTCTGTTCTGGATTTAAAAAATCATATCTTACCTCAAGATGAGTATGAAGCAAAATGGTATAACTGGTGTGAGGGTTTTAATCAAGCAGCAACTCTCTTATTGAAAAGGAAAGAAGATGAAACAGACCCTACAAATAGATAATGCACTGCGTCTTGTTCCTTATTGTAAGGTCAATCATTGTGAGGAAGCTTTTGCTTGGTATCAGAATGTGGACTTGGTTTACCTCGTAGATGGGGTGAAGCTTCCTTACAGTCAAGAAACTTTGGAAGCCATGTATTCCTATTTGGATCAGCATGGTGAGCTTTTTTGGATTGAAGTCAAGGAGAAGGGAGAATGGTTTCCAATTGGGGATGTTACGCTATCTCAGGATAATCTCCCCATTGTGATTGGGAATCCCGCTTACCAACATCGAGGGATTGGGAAAAAGGTTCTAAGTACTTTGATTGAATTGGCTCGAGTAAAAGGATGGAAAGAATTGAAAGTCAAGGAAATCTACACCTATAATTATGCTTCTAGGAGGTGTTTCAAGTCGCTTGGATTTGTGGAAGATGGAACAACTGAAAAAGGAACGAGTTTTATATTGAAATTAGTCTAATCGAACTTGTTTTTTAACTAAAAATCTGATAAACTATGTAGTAATTGAATAGAAATCCGCAAGACTAGTAACTCAAGGGAAGTATATCAGGGAGGAGAGCCGTGACTGTAAGCTCTCTATATGAAAGCTGGGCGAATTCACTTGCGCATGGATTTAGAAATGAAGGTCTGACTTGTCAGATGAAAACGGATGGTACCGCGTGTCAACGCTCCGAGTGGAGTTTTTGGCATGTGGTTTTCTTTTTATCTATGAGCGACTGATGGAGGAATTATGTCAACTATTGAAGAACAATTAAAAGCGCTTCGCGAAGAAACGCTGGCTAGCTTGAAGCAGATTACTGCTGAAAATGAAAAAGAGATGCAAGATTTGCGTGTCTCTGTCCTTGGGAAAAAGGGATCGCTTACTGAAATCCTCAAAGGGATGAAAGATGTCTCTGCTGAAATGCGTCCAATCATTGGGAAACACGTAAATGAAGCTCGTGATGTCTTGACAGCGGCCTTTGAAGAAACTGCTAAGCTCTTGGAAGAAAAGAAAGTCGCAGCTCAACTAGCTAGCGAGAGTATAGATGTGACACTTCCAGGTCGCCCTGTTGCGACTGGTCACCGTCATGTCCTCACACAAACAAGTGAAGAAATCGAAGATATTTTCATTGGGATGGGTTACCAAGTAGTGGACGGTTTTGAAGTGGAGCAAGACTACTACAACTTTGAGCGTATGAACCTTCCCAAAGATCACCCAGCCCGCGATATGCAGGACACTTTCTACATCACAGAAGAAATCTTACTTCGTACCCACACGTCTCCAGTTCAGGCGCGTGCTATGGATGCTCATGATTTCTCTAAAGGTCCTTTGAAAATGATCTCACCAGGGCGCGTTTTCCGTCGTGACACAGACGATGCGACCCACAGTCACCAGTTCCACCAAATTGAAGGCTTGGTTGTTGGGAAAAATATCTCTATGGCAGACCTTCAAGGAACGCTTCAGTTGATTGTCCAAAAAATGTTTGGTGAAGAGCGCCAGATCCGTTTGCGTCCATCTTACTTCCCATTCACTGAGCCATCTGTTGAGGTGGATGTTTCTTGCTTCAAGTGTGGTGGAGAAGGTTGTAACGTATGTAAGAAAACAGGTTGGATCGAAATTATGGGTGCCGGTATGGTTCACCCACGTGTCCTTGAAATGAGTGGTATCGATGCGACTGTTTACTCTGGTTTTGCCTTTGGTCTTGGTCAAGAGCGTGTAGCCATGCTCCGTTACGGAATCAACGATATCCGTGGCTTCTACCAAGGAGATGTCCGCTTCTCAGAACAGTTTAAATAATGATTAGAAAAGTAGAAATGGCAGATGTTGAGGTGTTGGCTAAAATTGCAAAACAAACCTTTCGTGAAACATTTGCGCATGATAATACGGAAGAGCAGTTACAGGAATACTTTGAAGAGGCTTATAGTCTGAAAACTTTGTCAACTGAGTTGGAAAATCCAGATTCCGAAACCTATTTCATGATGCATGAAGAGGAGATAGCTGGTTTTCTCAAAGTCAACTGGGGAAGTGCTCAAACTGAGAGAGAATTAGAGGATGCTTTTGAAATTCAACGCCTCTATGTTCTACAAAAATTTCAAGGATTTGGACTAGGTAAGCAACTGTTTGAATTCGCACTTGAACTTGCTACAAAAAATAGTTTTTCCTGGGCTTGGCTAGGTGTTTGGGAGCATAATACAAAAGCTCAAGCGTTTTATAACCGATATGGTTTTGAAAAATTTAGCCAACATCATTTTATGGTTGGTCAAAAGGTAGATACAGATTGGTTACTGAGAAAGAAATTAAGGTAAGAAGAGGATTCTTCTATTGAAATGATAGGAAAGGAAAAGAACTAGAGTGACAACGGTCATTCTGGAGAACTAAATTATGCTTGTATCTTATAAATGGTTAAAAGAATTGGTGGACATTGATGTGCCATCACAAGAGTTGGCTGAAAAAATGTCAACTACAGGGATCGAGGTAGAAGGTGTGGAATCACCTGCTGCTGGTCTCACAAAAATTGTCGTCGGTGAGGTCTTGTCCTGCGAAGATGTGCCAGAAACTCACCTCCATGTTTGTCAGGTTAACGTTGGTGAAGAAGAAGCCCGTCAAATCGTCTGTGGAGCACCGAATGTGCGTGCAGGTATCAAGGTTATGGTGGCACTTCCAGGAGCTCGTATCGCTGACAACTACAAAATCAAAAAAGGGAAAATCCGTGGTTTAGAGTCACTTGGAATGATCTGTTCACTTGGTGAATTGGGAATTTCTGACTCAGTTGTACCTAAGGAATTCGCAGATGGCATCCAAATCTTGCCAGAAAATGCCGTTCCAGGTGAGGAAGTCTTCTCATATCTAGACTTGGATGATGAAATCATTGAACTTTCTATCACACCAAACCGTGCGGATGCCCTTTCTATGCGTGGAGTGGCTCACGAAGTGGCAGCTATCTATGACAAGGAAGTTAACTTTAAAGAATTTACTCTTTCAGAAACTGATCAAGCTGCAGCAGATGCTCTTTCTGTCAACATTGACACAGACAAGGCACCTTACTATGCCGCTCGTATCTTGGACAATGTGACCATCGCACCAAGTCCACAATGGTTGCAAAACCTTCTCATGAACGAAGGGATCCGTCCTATCAATAACGTAGTGGATGTGACCAACTATATCCTGCTCTACTTTGGTCAGCCTATGCATGCCTTTGACTTGGATACCTTTGAAGGGACTGACATCCGTGTGCGTGAAGCGCGTGCTGGTGAAAAATTGGTGACCTTGGATGGTGAGGAACGTGATTTGGATGTGAATGACTTAGTCATCACTGTCGCAGACAAGCCAGTAGCTCTTGCAGGTGTTATGGGTGGTCAAGCAACAGAAATCTCTGAAAAATCTAGTCGCGTTGTCCTTGAAGCTGCTGTCTTCAATGGCAAATCTATCCGTAAAACTAGCGGTCGCTTGAATCTTCGTTCTGAGTCATCTTCTCGCTTTGAAAGGCATCAATGTGGCAACAGTCAATGAAGCCCTTGATGCGGCAGCTAGCATGATTGCAGAACTTGCTGGTGCTACTGTACGTAAGGGCATCGTTTCAGCAGGTGAGCTTGATACTTCTGATGTGGAAGTTTCTTCTACCCTTGCAGACGTCAACCGTGTCCTTGGAACAGATCTTTCATACGCTGATGTTGAAGATGTCTTCCGTCGTCTTGGCTTTGGCCTTTCTGGAAATGCAGATAGCTTTACAGTCAGCGTACCACGTCGTCGTTGGGATATCACCATTGAAGCAGACCTCTTTGAAGAAATCGCTCGTATCTATGGATATGACCGCTTGCCAACTAGTCTTCCAAAAGATGACGGTACAGCAGGTGAATTGACTGCGACACAAAAACTTCGCCGTCAAGTTCGTACCATTGCTGAAGGAGCGGGCCTGACAGAAATCATCACCTACGCTTTGACAACTCCTGAAAAAGCAGTCGAGTTTACGGTTCAACCAAGTAACCTTACAGAACTCATGTGGCCAATGACAGTTGACCGTTCCGTTCTCCGTCAAAATATGATCTCAGGTATCCTTGATACAGTGGCCTACAACGTGGCTCGTAAGAATAAAAACTTGGCTTTTTATGAAATTGGAAAAGTCTTTGAACAAACAGGCAATCCAAAAGAAGAACTTCCAAATGAGATTAACAGCTTTGCCTTTGCCTTGACAGGCTTGGTTGCTGAAAGATTTCCAAACAGCAGCGGTTCCAGTTGATTTCTTCTATGCTAAAGGAATCCTTGAAGCCCTCTTTGCTCGTTTGGGACTCCAAGTAACTTATATAGCAACATCTGAAATCGCTAGCCTTCATCCAGGTCGTACAGCAGTCATTTCACTGGGTGACCAAGTTCTTGGTTTCCTTGGTCAAGTGCATCCAGTCACTGCTAAGGCTTATGATATTCCAGAAACTTATGTGGCTGAGCTTAACCTTTCAGCTATCGAAGCAGCCCTTCAACCAGCTGTTCCATTTGTGGAAATCACGAAATTCCCAGCAGTCAGCCGTGATGTTGCCCTTCTCCTCAAGGCAGAAGTGACTCATCAAGAAGTTGTAGATGCTATCCAAGCTGCCGGTGTGAAACGTTTGACAGATATCAAACTCTTTGACGTCTTCTCAGGCGAAAAATTGGGACTTGGTATGAAGTCAATGGCCTATAGCTTGACCTTCCAAAATCCAGAAGACAGCTTAACGGACGAAGAAGTCGCACGCTACATGGAAAAAATCCAAGCATCGCTTGAAGAAAAAGTGAATGCAGAAGTGCGTTAAGTTATTAGAGTTTGAAATGAAAATTTAGACTTAAACATAAGAAACGAATAAAACTAGTTTTCTTGAGAGTAAGAATTCTATTTTGTTCGTTTTTTTTGTTTCTGAATTTTAGATTTTATTAGTGTAAATGAAGTTGTTTTTATATACTTTCTTGATTTCACTCTTGATTTCACTTGTATAGCTTTTGAAAACTACATTATGAGTTTAGGTTAAAATCAAAGTGTAGCTTTTCTTTACAGCCTATTCAAGAACTCTCGTAGTTCAAATAGATACTTTGAAATTTAAGGGTTAATTTGTTTATAATTGTACTTTCGGGAAGTGATAATATAGTTCTTTACATCTCCTATGATTTATAGATTTACGAGTTAAAAAAATTATGATCTTCTTAATTTTAAATGAGTATTAACTTATGGATGGAGCTTAATATGAATAGTATTGTACCTCCCTAGGGAGAGTTATGATTTATGGTCAAATGCTGAATAGTATCTTGTATGCTTTCAGATGAGATAGGCGTCTATTGAGAATTTTGCTTTATATTATTTAAATCGAAATAATTGACTCATTTGTATAATAATGGTATTATTTTTAATGGTAATATTGGGTGTAGAGTACTCCTTCCCTTGATAATAAAGGGAGTTTGTATGTTAATATTACTATTTAGATTGATTCTATAAATTTAATAATATAAAGGAGTTTTTATATATGGAAAATAATCATTCTATGAGTCGAGTAGAACGCTCACGTCGTGAGAAGGTAACTCGTTACTCTGTTCGAAAAGTAAGTTTTGGTGCGGCCAGTGTAGCGGTTGCAGCATTTTTCATGTTTTTGGGAAATGGTGCAGTGTATGCAGCAGAGCCAAACGTAACAGCAACAGATGCTGCCCTAGCAGCTACTCCAGCTAATAATAAGGTGGATGAAAATTCTGGTGCCAGTGACTCGACTGCTCCGAAAGCTCAAGCAGACACAACTACTCCAGCACCTACTGATGCAAGCTCAACATCAGTGGAGTCATCTACTGTTTCAAAAGTTCAAGCAGACGCAACTACTTCAAAACCTGCTGATGCAACTCCAGCGCCAGTAGTATCATCTACTACTTCAGCAACAGAAGAAACAGAAGAAAAAGCTACACCTGCCTTGGATAAAAAACAGCTGGAAGATTACGTAGCAGAAATTGATGCTAAATTAGCCTCAGATAGCTATGCTACTAAGACAGATGAAAGTGTAGCAACACTTAAAGAACATCTAGGATTAGCAAAACTTGCCCTAACAACAGCCAAAAGTCAAGACGAGTTAACAAAAGCTTATAGAAGACTCTTTACGACAGTGAACAGCGGTTTACGTAGTAAGCCTAAATCGCAAGTAGAAAGTCCTAAACTAGATACAACAGAAGGAAAAGAGACTGTTGGTAAGAAAGCAAGCAATACTGAGAAAGCTACAGGCACCAACTCTATCGCAAACTCAGGAAAACATGATCCACGTAATGGACAAGCTCTAGATGCAAACAATCCGTTCCGAACAGGTGATGCGGCGACAACAACAGATGAAGATGATCCGTCTGTAAACGCGAAAAACGTAGAGGTAGTTAACCCACACTTTGAAGCTAACGGAACACCAACTAAAGAAGAAAAATTTAAAGTAATTGATGCGTTTGATTTAATTGGTTGGAAATTGAGTAATCCTAACCAAACAAAAGTTGTTATCGCAAACGGTAAGGCGTCATCTTATGGTGGTTATGGAAGCGTAGTTGACCAAACTCACCCATACGGAATTCCATTAGCACTATATACGGTGAAAAATGATCCAAATAGTAAGAGTGATAAATTTGGTGGTATTTACCAAGATATCGATGTAAAACCTGGTCAAGAGATTGTTATCGGTCAAAATACAACTTCTTTTGGTGGATTTGGGGCTCGAGCAAACAGAACTAAGTTAACAGTTTCTTATCCTGAAAAGGGAAACCAAGAACAAGGTAATCTTATTTGGCGTCCACTTGTAGCACCGTATTCAGGAGTATTTACAGTTCCTAAAGGGGTAACGAAAATTCGTGTTCGTCTTGAGGCTGGTCCAGAGAATCTCAGTCAAGACGATACTAGTAAGATTGAAATTGATGGACAAACATACTATGTAGGTGCTATGGTATCAAAACTGTCTATCACAACAGGAGCTCACGTTGTAGCTAAAACACCAACTGTAACATATAACGAAGTATCACCATCAGCGACAGCAACAACTGTAAGAGCTACCATTAGTGTAGACTTAGTAAACGAAGGTCACGCCGACTCAGCAAATAATATATATTCTGTAAAATTACCAGATAATGCGACTTATGTATCATCTGAAGGTGGGACATCTGCAAATGTAAATGATGGTACTTTAAGAATCAATTATAAATCATTAGCACCTGGTGAGAAAAAAACACTAACATATACAGTAGATTTACCAGCAGATAAAGCAAGTTCTACTGATTTTAATGGAATTAGTACATGGAAAACAAACACTGCATTTAATGGGTTAGAAGGAACAGTTGTAGGTGGTACTGTAATCGGTACACCTGGAGCGAAGATTCGTAATATTCCAGTAAAACCTCAAAATGTAACAGTTAGCATGTATAAAACAGACCTGGAGAATAAGGTTAATGAATTAGAGACTCAGTTAGCACAGTTAAATCAAGCCGACTATACTCCAGAAAGCTGGAAAGCAATGCAAGATCAACTTGCTGAAGCTAAGAATATCCTAAACGAAGAAAAAAATAATGTTCCTGTAGCTAATCGAAAAAATCAATCTGAAATTAACACTAAATTAGTATTACTAGAAAAAGAAAAAGCTAAATTAGACTTAGAAAAAGCAGCTAAAGATCAAATCGCTACGATTGAAGCAGTTGATGGTTCGGTAAAAGAAGAAAAAGAAGCCGCTAAAGCAAAAGTAATTGAAGCCTTAGCAGCAGCTAAAAAAGCAGTAGACTCAGCAACAACCGAAGCTGATGTAGCAACAAAACTGACAGAAGAAACAAACAAGATTACTCCAATACTTCCAGCAGAAGAAGTTAAGACGGCAGCTAAAAATGATATTCAAAGCGTACTCGAAGAGAAGAAGACTCAAATAGCAGCTCGTGATGACCTAACTACTGAAGAAAAAGAAGCCGCTGTAAAAGAAGCAGAGCGTTTAGCACAAGATGCAAAAAATAGAGTGGATGCAGCAACTACTGAAGAATCTGTGGAACGTAATAAAGACCGCGGTGTAGAAAAAGTAGAAAAAGTAGACCCAGTAGCTAAAGCAAAACCAGCCGCTAAAGCAGCGATCGATGCAGCATTAAAAGCACAAGAGCAAGCGATTGATGCAAAACCTGATTCAACGAAAGAAGAAAAAGAAGCCGCTAAGGAAGAAGCACGTGCTAAAGCAGAAGCAGCAAAAACAGCGATCGATGCAGCAACTTCTAATGCGGACGTAACAGCAGCTAAGGAAACAGGAGTAGGAACAATTACACCTGTAGAACCAAAAGCAGAAGTAAAACCAGCCGCAAAACAAGCGATTGAAGATGCTTATACTGCAAAAGTTGCAGAGATTGAGAAACGTCCTGACTTGACTACTGAAGAAAAAGAAGCAGCCAAAGCAGAAGCACGTAAGTTGGCAGATGCAGCTAAAGCAAATGTTGATAAAGCGAAAACAGATGCAGGAGTTGCAGTAGTAGAACAGCAAGGTACTACAAATGTCGCAGACGTAGACCCAGTAGCTAAAGCCAAACCAGCAGCAAAAGCAGCGATCGATGCAGCATTAAAAGCACAAGAGCAAGCGATTGATGCTAAACCTGATTCAACGAAAGAAGAAAAAGAAGCCGCTAAGGAAGAAGCACGTGCTAAAGCAGAGGAAGCTAAAAAAGCCATCGATGCAGCAACTTCTAACGCGGACGTAACAGCAGCTAAGGAAACAGGAGTAGGAACAATTACACCTGTAGAACCAAAAGCAGAAGTAAAACCAGCCGCAAAACAAGCGATTGAAGATGCTTATACTGCAAAAGTTGCAGAAATTGAAGCACGTCCTGAGTTAACTACTGAAGAAAAAGCAGCAGCCAAAGCAGAAGCACGTAAATTGGCAGATGCAGCTAAAGCAAATGTTGATAAAGCGAAAACAGATGATGCAGTAGCAACAGCAGAAGACAAAGGAACTGCAAAAGTAGAGAATGTAAATCCGGTAGCTAAAGCAAAACCAGCTGCAAAAGCAGCTATTGATGCGGCATTGAAAGCACAAGAAAAAGCAATCGATGCAAAACCTGAATCAACAATAGAGGAGAAAGCAGCCGCTAAGGAAGAAGCACGTGCTAAAGCAGAAGAAGCCAAAGCAGCGATTGATGCAGCGGATTCTAATGCGGATGTAACAGCAGCTAAAGAAGCAGGAGTAGGAACAATTACACCTGTAGAACCAAAAGCAGAAGTAAAACCAGCCGCAAAACAAGCGATTGAAGATGCTTATACTGCAAAAGTTGCAGAAATTGAGAAACGTCCTGAGTTAACTACTGAAGAAAAAGCAGCAGCAAAAGCAGAAGCACGTAAATTGGCAGATGCAGCTAAAGCAAATGTTGATAAAGCGAAAACAGATGATGCAGTAGCGGCAGCAGAAGACAAAGGAACTACAAAAGTAGCAGATGTAGATCCAGCAGCCAAAGCAAAACCAGCAGCTAAAGCGGCAGTAGATGCAGCATTGGCAGAAAAAGACAAAGCAATCGACGCTAACGACAAACTTTCAGATGCAGAAAAATCAGCAGCGAAAGAAGAAGCTAAGAAAGCAGCAGACGAAGCTAAGAAAGCCATCGACGCAGCAACAGACCAAGCTGGAGTAGACGCAAAAGCAACTGAAGGAACAGATGCAGTAGCGGCAGTAAACCCAGTAGGAAAAGACAAAGCTAAAGCGGCAGTAGATGCAGCATTGGCAGAAAAAGACAAAGCAATCGACGCTAACGACAAACTTTCAGATGCAGAAAAATCAGCAGCGAAAGAAGAAGCTAAGAAAGCAGCAGACGAAGCTAAGAAAGCCATCGACGCAGCAACAGACCAAGCTGGAGTAGACGCAAAAGCAACTGAAGGAACAGATGCAGTAGCGGCAGTAAACCCAGTAGGAAAAAGACAAAGCTAAAGCGGCAGTAGATGCAGCATTGGCAGAAAAAAAGACAAAGCAATCGACGCTAACGACAAACTTTCAGATGCAGAAAAAAATCAGCAGCGAAAGAAGAAGCTAAGAAAGCAGCAGACGAAGCTAAGAAAGCCATCGACGCAGCAACAGACCAAGCTGGAGTAGACGCAAAAGCAACTGAAGGAACAGATGCAGTAGCGGCAGTAAACCCAGTAGGAAAAGACAAAGCTAAAGCCGCAGTAGATGCAGCATTGGCAGAAAAAGACAAAGCAATCGACGCTAACGACAAACTTTCAGATGCAGAAAAATCAGCAGCGAAAGAAGAAGCTAAGACAGCAGCAGACGAAGCTAAGAAAGCGATCGACGCAGCAACTGACCAAGCTGGAGTAGACGCAAAAGCAACTGAAGGAACAGATGCAGTAGCGGCAGTAAACCCAGTAGGAAAAGACAAAGCTAAAGCCGCAGTAGATGCAGCATTGGCAGAAAAAGACAAAGCAATCGACGCTAACGACAAACTTTCAGATGCAGAAAAATCAGCAGCGAAAGAAGAAGCTAAGACAGCAGCAGACGAAGCTAAGAAAGCGATCGACGCAGCAACAGACCAAGCTGGAGTAGACGCAAAAAGCAACTGAAGGAACAGATGCAGTAGCGGCAGTAAACCCAGTAGGAAAAGACAAAGCTAAAGCGGCAGTAGATGCAGCATTGGCAGAAAAAAAGACAAAGCAATCGACGCTAACGACAAACTTTCAGATGCAGAAAAAAATCAGCAGCGAAAGAAGAAGCTAAGAAAGCAGCAGACGAAGCTAAGAAAAGCCATCGACGCAGCAACAGACCAAGCTGGAGTAGACGCAAAAAGCAACTGAAGGAACAGATGCAGTAGCGGCAGTAAACCCAGTAGGAAAAGACAAAGCTAAAGCCGCAGTAGATGCAGCATTGGCAGAAAAAAAGACAAAGCAATCGACGCTAACGACAAACTTTCAGATGCAGAAAAAAATCAGCAGCGAAAGAAGAAGCTAAGAAAGCAGCAGACGAAGCTAAGAAAGCGATCGACGCAGCAACTGACCAAGCTGGAGTAGACGCAAAAAGCAACTGAAGGAACAGATGCAGTAGCGGCAGTAAACCCAGTAGGAAAAGACAAAGCTAAAGCCGCAGTAGATGCAGCATTGGCAGAAAAAAAGACAAAGCAATCGACGCTAACGACAAACTTTCAGATGCAGAAAAAAATCAGCAGCGAAAGAAGAAGCTAAGACAGCAGCAGACGAAGCTAAGAAAGCGATCGACGCAGCAACAGACCAAGCTGGAGTAGACGCAAAAGCAACTGAAGGAACAGATGCAGTAGCCGCAGTTAACCCAGTAGGAAAAGACAAAGCTAAAGCGGCAGTAGATGCAGCATTGGCAGAAAAAAAGAAGCAGCGATCGACGCTAACGATAAACTTTCAGATGCAGAAAAAGCAGCAGCGAAAGAGGAAGCTAAGACAGCAGCAGACGAAGCTAAGAAAGCCATCGACGCAGCAACAGACCAAGCTGGAGTAGACGCAAAAAGCAACTGAAGGAACAGATGCAGTAGCGGCAGTAAACCCAGTAGGAAAAAGACAAAGCTAAAGCGGCAGTAGATGCAGCATTGGCAGAAAAAAAGACAAAGCAATCGACGCTAACGACAAACTTTCAGATGCAGAAAAAAATCAGCAGCGAAAGAAGAAGCTAAGACAGCAGCAGACGAAGCTAAGAAAGCGATCGACGCAGCAACAGACCAAGCTGGAGTAGACGCAAAAGCAACTGAAGGAACAGATGCAGTAGCGGCAGTAAACCCAGTAGGAAAAGACAAAGCTAAAGCCGCAGTAGATGCAGCATTGGCAGAAAAAGAAGCAGCGATCGACGCTAACGACAAACTTTCAGATGCAGAAAAAGCAGCAGCGAAAGAGGAAGCTAAGACAGCAGCAGACGAAGCTAAGAAAGCCATCGACGCAGCAACAGACCAAGCTGGAGTAGACGCAAAAGCAACTGAAGGAACAGATGCAGTAGCGGCAGTAAACCCAGTAGGAAAAGACAAAGCTAAAGCGGCAGTAGATGCAGCATTGGCAGAAAAAAAGACAAAGCAATCGACGCTAACGACAAACTTTCAGATGCAGAAAAAAATCAGCAGCGAAAGAAGAAGCTAAGAAAGCAGCAGACGAAGCTAAGAAAGCCATCGATGCAGCAACAGACCAAGCTGGAGTAGACGCAAAAGCAACTGAAGGAACAGATGCAGTAGCCGCAGTAAACCCAGTAGGAAAAGACAAAGCTAAAGCCGCAGTAGATGCAGCATTGGCAGAAAAATGAAGCAGCGATCGACGCTAACGATAAACTTTCAGATGCAGAAAAAAGCAGCAGCGAAAGAGGAAGCTAAGACAGCAGCAGACGAAGCTAAGAAAGCCATCGACGCAGCAACAGACCAAGCTGGAGTAGACGCAAAAGCAACTGAAGGAACAGATGCAGTAGCCGCAGTAAACCCAGTAGGAAAAGACAAAGCTAAAGCGGCAGTAGATGCAGCATTGGCAGAAAAAGAAGCAGCGATCGACGCTAACGATAAACTTTCAGATGCAGAAAAAGCAGCAGCGAAAGAGGAAGCTAAGACAGCAGCAGACGAAGCTAAGAAAGCCATCGACGCAGCAACAGACCAAGCTGGAGTAGACGCAAAAGCAACTGAAGGAACAGATGCAGTAGCCGCAGTAAACCCAGTAGGAAAAGACAAAGCTAAAGCCGCAGTAGATGCAGCATTGGCAGAAAAAGACAAAGCAATCGACGCTAACGACAAACTTTCAGATGCAGAAAAATCAGCAGCGAAAGAAGAAGCTAAGAAAGCAGCAGACGAAGCTAAGAAAGCCATCGATGCAGCAACAGACCAAGCTGGAGTAGACGCAAAAGCAACTGAAGGAACAGATGCAGTAGCCGCAGTTAACCCAGTAGGAAAAGACAAAGCTAAAGCCGCAGTAGATGCAGCATTGGCAGAAAAAGAAGCAGCGATCGACGCTAACGATAAACTTTCAGATGCAGAAAAAGCAGCAGCGAAAGAGGAAGCTAAGACAGCAGCAGACGAAGCTAAGAAAGCCATCGACGCAGCAACAGACCAAGCTGGAGTAGACGCAAAAGCAACTGAAGGAACAGATGCAGTAGCCGCAGTAAACCCAGTAGGAAAAGACAAAGCTAAAGCCGCAGTAGATGCAGCATTGGCAGAAAAAGAAGCAGCGATCGACGCTAACGATAAACTTTCAGATGCAGAAAAAAGCAGCAGCGAAAGAGGAAGCTAAGACAGCAGCAGACGAAGCTAAGAAAGCCATCGACGCAGCAACAGACCAAGCTGGAGTAGACGCAAAAGCAACTGAAGGAACAGATGCAGTAGCCGCAGTTAACCCAGTAGGAAAAGACAAAGCTAAAGCTAAAGCCGCAGTAGATGCAGCATTGGCAGAAAAAGAAGCAGCGATCGACGCTAACGATAAACTTTCAGATGCAGAAAAAGCAGCAGCGAAAGAAGAAGCTAAGACAGCAGCCGACGAAGCTAAGAAAGCCATCGACGCAGCAACAGACCAAGCTGGAGTAGACGCAAAAGCAACTGAAGGAACAGCCGCAGTAGCCGCAGTTAACCCAGTAGGAAAAGCTAAAGCTAAAGTCGCAGTAGATGCAGCATTGGCAGAAAAAGAAGCAGCGATCGACGCTAACGACAAACTTTCAGATGCAGAAAAAGCAGCAGCGAAAGAAGAAGCTAAGACAGCAGCCGACGAAGCTAAGAAAGCCATCGATGCAGCAACAGACCAAGCTGGAGTAGACGCAAAAGCAACTGAAGGAACAGATGCAGTAGCCGCAGTTAACCCAGTAGGAAAAGACAAAGCTAAAGCCGCAGTAGATGCAGCATTGGCAGAAAAAGAAGCAGCGATCGACGCTAACGATAAACTTTCAGATGCAGAAAAAGCAGCAGCGAAAGAGGAAGCTAAGACAGCAGCAGACGAAGCTAAGAAAGCCATCGACGCAGCAACAGACCAAGCTGGAGTAGACGCAAAAGCAACTGAAGGAACAGCCGCAGTAGCCGCAGTAAACCCAGTAGGAAAAGACAAAGCTAAAGCGGCAGTAGATGCAGCATTGGCAGAAAAAGACAAAGCAATCGACGCTAACGACAAACTTTCAGATGCAGAAAAAAATCAGCAGCGAAAGAAGAAGCTAAGAAAGCAGCAGACGAAGCTAAGAAAGCCATCGATGCAGCAACTGACCAAGCTGGAGTAGACGCAAAAAGCAACTGAAGGAACAGATGCAGTAGCGGCAGTAAACCCAGTAGGAAAAAGACAAAGCTAAAGCGGCAGTAGATGCAGCATTGGCAGAAAAAAAGACAAAGCAATCGACGCTAACGACAAACTTTCAGATGCAGAAAAAAGCAGCAGCGAAAGAAGAAGCTAAGACAGCAGCCGACGAAGCTAAGAAAGCGATCGACGCAGCAACAGACCAAGCTGGAGTAGACGCAAAAGCAACTGAAGGAACAGATGCAGTAGCGGCAGTAAACCCAGTAGGAAAAGACAAAGCTAAAGCCGCAGTAGATGCAGCATTGGCAGAAAAAGAAGCAGCGATCGACGCTAACGACAAACTTTCAGATGCAGAAAAAGCAGCAGCGAAAGAGGAAGCTAAGAAAGCAGCCGACGAAGCTAAGAAAGCCATCGACGCAGCAACAGATCAAGCTGGAGTAGACACAAAAGCCACTGAAGGAACAGCCGCAGTAGCCGCAGTTAACCCAGTAGGAAAAGACAAAGCTAAAGCGGCAGTAGATGCAGCTACAACTCAAGCAGCAGCTAATGCTGACCAAACAGCATCAGCACAAGCAAATGCGCGTAAAGCAGCTAAAGAATTGCCTAATACAGGTACAGCAGATTCTACTGTAGCTATGGTAGCAGCAGCCGCAAGTGCATTACTTGGTCTTGGTCTTGCAGGCCGTCGTCGTAAAGAAGACGAAGAAGCTTAATTGGTAGATTATTTGATAATTATCAGATGATAAGTTCGGTTTTCAAAGCTTAAACAAGTACCTCTCATAAGAAAATCTCCTAGCAGGCTTTCCTGCTAGGAGATTTTTTGAGTAGTATAGGTATATCATATAAGATTTTTATTTTTGACAAATGAAAACATATGATGTAATGATTTTTAGGGAAAAGCTATTTGGCATAACAGTGGTTTTAAAATTAGGGAGGAAGAAAATTTTGTAAGGAAAAAGGAGTTGCTAAAATAACAATTCAGGATCAAAAATAGACAGTTGAGGAGCTGAGGAGATAAATTGGAGTTTACCACTGTATAATGGATTTATCACTAAAAGTGCTCCAGGTCATATTTTACATAGTAATAGTCTTCTAAAAATGGACACAAATCATTGTAAAGGCTATTAAAAAGGAGTATAATGGGTGCAAGAAATTTCGGAGGTGAAAGATGCTAGAAATAAGAAGTCTAGAGAAAAGTTTTGGATCCAAGCAAGTTTTGTTTGGTATTGACTTTCAAGCGCGACCAGGTCGTATTTTGGGACTAGTCGGAAAAAATGGTGCTGGGAAAACAACGATTTTCCACAGTATTTTGAAGTTTTTAGAATATCAGGGAGAAATCAGTCTGGATGGTCAGGATATTCGTCAGGAGACCTATGCTCGAATTGGTTATCTGCCTGAAGAGCGCAGTCTCATGCCTAAATTGACAGTCCTTGAACAAGTTCGTTATTTGGCGACTCTAAAAGGTATGGATACTAAGGAAATCAAGGAAAAACTCCCTCAATGGATGAAGAGGTTGGAAGTAAAAGGGAAGCTGACAGATAAAATCAAGAGTCTGTCAAAAGGAAATCAGCAGAAGATTCAGCTCATTATTACTCTGATTCATGAACCAGACCTGATTATCTTGGATGAACCTTTCAGTGGATTGGACCCAGTCAATACAGAATTGCTCAAACAAGTCATTTTTCAGGAAAAAGAGCGTGGAGCAACCATTATCTTTTCTGACCATGTCATGACCAACGTCGAGGAACTTTGTGACGATATTCTGATGATTCGAGACGGCCGTGTGGTCTTGCATGGGCCGGTTCAGGATGTCCGCAATCAATACGGGAAAACGCGTCTCTTTGTTTCCAGTGAACGAAGCAAGGAAGAATTGGAAAACCTTCCTCATGTCAAACAGGTAAGCTTGACCAAACAAGGCAGTTGGAAATTGATTTTGGAAGACGAGAGTGCTGGAAGGGAACTCTTCCCAATCTTGACTCAGGGGCAATATATCGCAACCTTTGACCAACAAGCACCAACAATCGATGAAATCTTTAAACTAGAATCAGGGGTGGAAGTATGAGAAATATGTGGGTTGTAATGAAGGAAACCTATCTTCGACACATCAAGTCATGGAGTTTCTTCTTTATGGTGATTTCACCATTCTTGTTTATTGGTCTATCTGGAGGAATTGGCTATCTCCAAGGCTCTTCAATGGCTCAGAGTGGCAAGATAGCAGTGATTAGCACGGTTCCAGCGGTGACAGAAGGTCTCAAATCTACCAATGGTCTCAATTTTGATTATCAGGATGAAGCAAGTGCTCAAGCTGCTATCAAGGATGAAAAATTAAAAGGTTATTTGACCATTGACCAAGAGGATAGTGTCTTGAAGGCCGTTTATCACGGTGAAACTTCCCTTGAGAGTGCTATTAAGCTAGGAGTAACGAGCAAGTTAAATGAGCTTCAAGGTCAACTCAATCGCTCGGCAGCCAATTTGTCGCAAGAACAGGAAAAACGCTTGGAACAAACAGTTAACTTTACGGAGAAAATTGATGAATCCAAGGAAAATAAAAAAATGATTCAAACAATTGCGGCTACAGCGGTTGGAGCCTTTCTCTATATGATTTTAATTACTTATGCCAGCGTCACTGCTCAGGAAGTGGCTAGTGAAAAAGGGACTAAATCATGGAGGTGGTCTTCTCTAGCATTCGAGCCAGCCATTATTTCTATGCTCGTATGCTTGCCTTGTTACTTGTGATTTTGACTCATATCGGAATCTATGTCGTGGGTGGTGTCGCTGCCATTCTGCTATTTAAAGATTTGCCATTATTAGCCCAGTTTGGTATTTTGGACCATTTGGGAGATGCTTTCTCTCTGAATACCTTGCTCTTTATTTTGGTCAGTCTCTTTATGTACGTAGTTTTGGCGGCCTTCCTAGGTTCCATGGTTTCTCGTCCTGAGGATGCAGGAAAAGCCTTGTCTCCTTTGATGATTGTGATTATGGTAGGCTTTGTGGGGGTTACTGCCCTAGGCTCTGCGGGGGACAATTTGATTTTGAAAATTGGTTCTTATATTCCCTTTATTTCGACTTTCTTCATGCCATTTAGAGCTATTAATGGCTATGCAAATGGGTTAGAAGCTTGGATTTCTCTTGCAATCACGATTGCTTTTGCAGTAACTGCAACAGTCTTTATCGGACGTATGTATGCTAGTCTCGTTCTACAAACAGATGATTTAGGTCCTTGGAAAACCTTTAAACGTGCCTTATCTTATAAATAGAAGAGCCTCGCGAAAGCGAGGTTTTCTAGAGACAAAAAGAGTGGAATTTAGAAAAATATTTTTCATATCTATTGACTTTTAGGGGTGAAATTTGGTATTATAGTAGGCGGTATTGTTTACCCCATTTGAAAGGCCCCGGAACCTTCCAAATACTTTTCGATGGGAAGGAACACCCATCACCGTAAACAAAAATCGAACTATATATAGGAGAAATCATGAACAAAACAACATTTATGGCTAAACCAGGCCAAGTTGAACGTAAATGGTACGTAGTTGACGCAACTGATGTACCACTTGGACGTCTTTCTGCAGTAGTTGCTAGCGTACTTCGCGGAAAAAACAAACCAACATTTACACCACACACTGATACAGGTGATTTTGTGATTGTTATCAATGCTGAAAAAGTTAAATTGACTGGTAAAAAAGCAACTGATAAAATCTACTACACTCACTCAAACCACCCAGGTGGATTGAAACAAATCTCTGCAGGTGAACTTCGTTCTAAAAATGCAGTACGTTTGATCGAGAAATCAGTTAAAGGTATGCTTCCACACAATACTCTTGGACGCGCTCAAGGTATGAAGTTGAAAGTATTTGTTGGAGCTGAGCACACTCACGCTGCACAACAACCAGAAGTTCTTGATATTTCAGGACTTATCTAAGGAAAGGAACAATAAAGTATGTCACAAGCACAATATGCAGGTACTGGACGTCGTAAAAACGCTGTTGCACGCGTTCGCCTTGTTCCAGGAACTGGTAAAATCACTGTTAACAAAAAAGATGTTGAAGAGTACATCCCACACGCTGACCTTCGTCTTGTTATCAACCAACCATTCGCAGTTACTTCAACTGTAGGTTCATACGACGTTTTCGTTAACGTTGTAGGTGGTGGATACGCTGGTCAATCAGGAGCTATCCGTCACGGTATCGCTCGTGCCCTTCTTCAAGTAGACCCAGACTTCCGCGATTCATTGAAACGCGCAGGCCTTCTTACACGTGACTCACGTAAAGTTGAACGTAAGAAACCAGGTCTTAAGAAAGCTCGTAAAGCATCACAATTTAGTAAACGTTAATTCGAGAGAATTACTATACTTACAAAGAGCACCTTTCGGGGTGTTCTTTTTTGTTCAGAAAGGATAAGACTATCTGTTAAAATTTGATTTTCCCAGTGGACAATCGTCTACTTTTTTTATATAATAAAATTAAATCAAATTGGTTTAGTTTTAAAAAATGACTCAACTAAAGATTGGTTTTTCTAAGGAAAATTATTTAAGATAATGTTCTATACCAGGAGGTGAAGTATGTATCAGCCAGAAAAATTAAAGGCTCGGAGAAAAGAGTTAAAACTAACACAGAAGGAAATTGCAGAGCAACTTAGGATTAGTTTTCAGGCTTATTCGGCTTGGGAACGTGGGGTCAAGGAACCATCCAAGGAAAAGGTGGCCCAGCTAGAAAACATTTTAAAAGTACCCAAAGGCTATTTCACCCAGATAGAGATTGTTCGTCTCTACCATAGCCTCTCCAAGCAAGGGAAGGAGAAGGTTGTTCTCTATGCTCGCAACCTAGCTCAAGAGGAACAAGCTCAGAAGGTGACTACCATGCCAGAGCGGCTTTACGAGTACCGTGTCTACGAACGCATGTCGGCAGGTATTGGGGCTTCGGTCTACGATGACCAGAATTTTGATACGGTTTACTTTAATGAGGAGTTGGCTCATGATTTTGCGTCCTGGGTTTCCGGCGACTCCATGGAACCCAAATACCAAAATGGTTCGGTGGCCCTGATTCGAGAGACAGGATTTGACTATGATGGGGCGGTTTATGCAGTGGTTTGTAACAATCAGACCTATATCAAGCGGGTATATCGAGAGGAAGATGGCCTGCGTCTGGTCTCTATCAATCCTAAATACAAGGACATTTTTATCTCCTACGAGGAGGATCCTCGGATTGTGGGGATTATCGTTGGGAACTTTGTGCCGATGGAGGGCTAGCCTATGGGCTACTTTGATTATTCTAGAGAGCCCAAAAGTGACATTGCCTTTGTTGATATGAAATCCTTTTATGCCAGTGTTGAGTGCGTGAAAAGAGGATTGCATCCGCTGAAAACCTCGCTTTGTGTCATGAGTCGCGCAGATAATTCAACCGGTCTTATCTTAGCCTCCTCTCCCGTGTTTAAGAAGATTTTTGGCAAGTCAAATGTTGGCCGGGCTTATGATTTGCCTTTTGATATCAAGACCCGCAAATTTTCCTACTATAATGCTCGAAAGCAAGGGCTACCTACCGATTCAGACTATGTTCGCTATATCGAAGATTGGGCTCAGGTGACCTTGATTGTTCCTCCTCGGATGGAGGAGTACATTGCAGTCAATATGGAAATCCAGCGAATCTTTCAAAACTATGGCAGTCCAGATGATATTTATCCCTACTCTATCGATGAGGGCTTTATTGACCTGACTAGCTCGCTCAACTATTTCATCCCAGACAAGAGTCTCTCTCGCAAAGACAAGCTAGATATGCTTTCTGCTCGTATTCAGAGGGATATTTGGAGGCAGACAGGAATCTACTCTACAGTAGGTATGTCCAATGCCAATCCTTTACTGGCTAAGTTGGCTCTGGATAATGAAGCCAAGCATACCCCGACCATGAGGGCCAACTGGTCTTACCAGGATGTGGAAGAGAAGATCTGGGCCATCTCTAAAATGACGGACTTTTGGGGGATTGGCAGGCGGATGGAGAAACGCTTGCATGCTCTGGGGATTTATTCTATCAAGGAATTGGCAACCAGCAATCCAGACCAGCTAAAGAAAGCTCTGGGTCAGGCCGGCCTGCGTTTGTGGTTTCATGCTAACGGGATTGATGAGAGCAATGTTCATAAGCCCTATAAAGCCAAATCCAAGGGCTTGGGGAATTCTCAAATCTTGCCGAGAGACTACGTGAAGCTACGAGATATTGAAATTATTCTCCGGGAAATGGCTGAGCAGGTAGCTATTAGACTGAGAAGGATGGGTAAGAAAACAACCCTTGTCTCTATCTATGTCGGTTTCTCTAAAGAGGAGGTTAGGCCGTCTATTCACACACAAATGAAGGTCGAACCTACCAATAATACAGCTGTCTTAACGGATTATGTTTTGAAGCTATTTCATAACAAATACACTTCAGGAGCGGTCAGAAGTGTCGGAGTCAACTATTCAGGATTTGTGGATGAGTCCTTTGGTTTGATTTCCCTCTTTGATGATGTTGACAAGTTAGAAAAAGAAGAAAGGCTCCAGACGGCTATTGACTCCATTCGGGAACAATTTGGTTTCACTTCTCTCTTAAAGGCCAACGCACTGGAAGAAGCCTCTAGGAGTCTTGCCAGAAGCAAGCTGATTGGTGGGCATTCTGCTGGAGGATTAGATGGATTAAAATGATTGATCGTTCTTATTTACCTTTTCAATCTGCACGAGACTATCAAGATCCAGGGATGCAGAAGTGGATGGGCTTTTTCCTCTCAGAGCATACCAGCTCGCTTGGTGATGAAAAAAATCGTGTTGATTTTTCGACTAATTTGAATTCAGTTGAGAAGCTACTCTTGCTTTCTCAGCTTTATGTTGGTCAATTGAAGGGATGTTTTGTTGTCAAGGAAAGAAAGCAAAAAACGACAATCATTGGTGAGGTGAGCGAATTATCATCTCAAACTCTATCTATTAGGACAAATGAGGGGTATAGACTGGTAGAGATTGCAGATGTCCTCGAAATTCGACTGTGGGAGGAGGGAGTTTATGACTAGAAAAGAACTGTATGAAAACAAACTGCAGATGGATTACTTTTCAGATAACTATATTCGTTTTGAAGAGGATTTTCAAAAATACTCTGCCATGAACATACCCTTAACTTTTTTGATTGATGACATCCTACGAACCATGGCGATGAATCAGAAAAACTACTTTGTTTTAAACAAGGAAAATGCCAAGGATGGGCGGGAGCATAGCTTTTATTTTAGGGTGGTAACGGAAAAAGCGTGTTCTAGAAATAGAGCCTATGTATATGCTGGGGTTAAATAGTGGCCAGTAGATTTGGTAGGAGATGAAATCGTTCTCTGGTGTACACCATTGCAGCTACCTGAAGAGGACTTGCAGAAGCTTATTATGGTCTTTCTGATGAGTTCAGACAAGAGAGCCCATCTTTTTTAGATAATCGTTTACTTGAAATTGTTGTTGAATTTGAAAGTACTTATCCCAAGTAATCATTCCGTTTTATATATACCAAGACATCCATAGAAATTTATGTATGTTTTTTAATTTATATATAGAAAAAGAGAAGACCAGCTGGTCTTCTCTTTGGGGGAACTAGAATCATTGAAAAGAATTAAGTAAAGATTTTAATTAGTCTTTGAAATTCTTTTGGAAGATGAGTAGAGACAATACTGAAGTAATAGCAGCCAAGAATAAGAAGGCATTTGCTTCTTGCTCTCCAGTTTCTGGGAGTTGTTTTTCCTTGTCTTGTTTAACTGTAGTAGCAACAGGTGTTTTTTCATCTTTTCTTGGTGAATCTTCTGTTACAACTGCAGGAGCTGGTTTTTTAGTTTCTCTAGGTAGAACATACTCAGGAAGAGTCACAACTGGGGGCGCCTCTGTTCCTACAGAACTTTGTTTAGTTCCAACCTCAATTACTTGATCTAGAGCTGGAATTGATTTAGTTTGGACTACCTTGCGATTATTTCCATCTACTTCGACATACTCAATTAGCAAGCCATCTTTACCTTCTGCCAGGACTTGTTCTTTTCCTTTATCTAAGTTTGGATTTTCGTGACGGATAGTCTTGAATGGTACTGCCTTCTTGACAATATCCAAACTTGGAAGTTTAAAGACAAGGTCCTTAACTCCCTCTTCAGGACTTGAAGAAGTAATTGGTTTTTCAGGTTCTTTTGGTAGAAGGTACTCAGGAAGAGTTACAACTGGTGGTGCATCTGTTCCTACAGAGCTTTGTTTAGTTCCAACTTCAATTACTTGGTCTAGAGCTGGAGTTGATTCAGTTTGGACTACCTTGCGATTATTTCCATCTACTTCGACATACTCAATTAGCAAGCCGTCTTTACCTTCTGCTAGAACTTTCTCTTTTCCTTTATCTAAGTTTGGATTTTCGTGACGAATAGTCTTGAATGGTACTGCCTTCTTGACAATATCCAAACTTGGAAGTTTAAAGACAAGCTCTTTAACCCCTTCTTCAGGACTTGAAGAAGTAATTGGCTTTTCAGGTTCTTTTGGTAGAAGGTACTCAGGAAGAGTCACAATTGGTGGAGTATCTGTTCCTACAGAACTTTGTTTAGTTCCGACCTCAATTACTCTATCTAGAGCTGGAGTTGATTCATTTTGAACTACCTTGCGATTATTTCCATCTACTTCGACATACTCAATTAGCAAGCCGTCTTTACCTTCTGCTAGGACTTGTTCTTTTCCTTTATCTAAGTTTGGATTTTCGTGACGGATAGTCTTGAATGGTACTGCCTTCTTGACAATATCCAAGCTTGGAAGTTGGAAGACAAGCTCTTTAACCCCTTCTTCAGGACTTGAAGAAGTAATTGGTTTTTCAGGCTGTTTCGGTTCAACTGGTTGTTCTGGTTGGCTAGGTTGCAATTGCTTGATTTGTTCAAGAGCGTTATTGAGAGCTTTATTGACGTCTTCTTGAGTTCTAGCTTCTTGGATAGCTGCGATTGCTTTGTCAGTAATTTCAACTAATTTCTTCTTAGCATCGTTGTTGGCACCAAGCTCAGTCACTTTTTTCTCGATAGCTTCAGTCAGGCTAGCCATAGCCTTATCATAATTGACTTCCGGCTGTTCCGGTTGTTTCGGTTCAACTGGTTGTTCTGGTTGGCTAGGCTGCAATTGCTTGATTTGTTCAAGAGCGTTATTGAGGGCTTTGTTGACGTCTTCTTGAGTTCTAGCTTCTTGGATAGCTACGATTGCTTTGTCAGTAATTTCAACCAATTTCTTCTTAGCATCGTTGTTAGTACCGAGTTCAGCCACTTTTTTCTCTATAGCTTCAGTCAGGCTAGCCATAGCCTTATCATAATTGATTTCCGGCTGTTCCGGTTGTTTTGGTTCCACCGGTTGTTCTGGGTTTGTTTCGTCTCCAGGTTTTTGGTAATTTTCGTCTTTGCTAAGAATATCTTGCAAAGCAGTAACTGTTGACATCACATCTTGTACATTTACAGTATCAGAACTTAATTGTGCAGTGAGTTTATCAAGATTAGACTTGAATGCTTGGCGTGCAGTAGCCGTATTTTTCAAACCTGCTGGATCAAAGTTTGACAGATCGTCTTTCCATTTAGAGATAGACTGGATGATATCTGCCTTGCTGTATAGTTCACTATCTTCGCCACGAGTGATGAATTGGTCTACCTGAATACCGATATTTCGAGACAAATCGTTTCGATCAGGATCGAGTTGAAGGGTGACTGCGTGCAAGTTCTCGTCCAGACCTTTTAGGCTAACCAGAGTTTGATTGCCTTGGCGTTGGGCTGCACGACCGCTAAAGTATTTCTTACCATCAATAGTTGAAGCATTTCCCATGCCATCTTGGTAAGGAACTTCTTTGCCATCTAGGAAGACTTTGTAGATACCATGATTTGGATCGACATAGCCCTTGATATCAAGACCAGTACCGTAGAAGTAAGCTGTTACGGTTGTCTTTTTCTTTTGCTCATCAGTTAAGCGGCCAAAGGAAGCCCAAGACTCCGTTTTTTGGTACTTGTCTGCCGAATTGGTTTCATGGTGCCAGCCAGGACTATAATCCAACTGACTAGCTTGGTCATCATAGCTTTTTTGATCCTTGATCAACAATTCAGCTTTCATCACTTGGATTGTTGCATCGGTAGCAAAACCGAGCAAGGCACCATCAGAAACAGAAGTGAGCTTGGCTTTAAAGTCAAAGATAGAGTCGGCTTGTTCTGTAAAGTCAATCGTTGGGATGGTCACAGTCTTTTCTGTTTCTCCATCTTCAAAAGTCACATCTTGAGTTGTATCTTGGTAAACTTTACCATGAACCCCAGTTCCAGGTTCCGTGATGAAGCGAACAGTAGCAGTTCCCTTGCTTCCACCAACACGTTTAATTTTAACAGTGACTGGTTTTCCTTTTTCGACTTCGTAGTTGGTAGACTCGAGTTCAAACATTCCCTTACTATCATTGTTCAGAGTGTAGATCCCTTCTGTAGCAATCGGTTCACCTGTTTTATTAACGAGAGTAATGGTGTGTTGGCCAGGTGCTAAATCGTCTGTTTCAAATACTTTTTGGCTTCGTTTACGGCTAGCATTCTTAGTTTGCACATCCGCAACTTTTTGGCCATCAACATAAACGGACATTTCTCCATGACCTGGATCGACTGTAGAGATGACATAGGCCTTGGTTCCTGTGAAGGTATAGCTTACTTTTGCGTCTTTTTGGTTGGTCCACATTGAAGTACCGCGAACACCTTCAGCTTCATTGTACCAAGTTGTACCAGCCTTGTCAGCGGTTGTATTTGAATGGTACTCGAGTCCAAGAGGGTAACCGTCTGTCTTCTCAATGCTAGTAGGTGTCTTGTAGACTGAGAAGTTGGTCAAGATTGGTGTGGCTTGAGCACCAGTGATAGTTACACGGATTTTTTGTGCCTCTACAGGTTGTCCTTGAATCAAGCGACGGTAACCAACAGTTGAACCTTCCCCGTAAGTCACCCAGCGTCCGTTGATTTCAACTTCAACCTTGAAACCAGAGATACGTTGACCTTTGGCGATGTCTTCCTTGAGTTCAACAACGTCAAAGCGTCTCTTTTGCCCTAAATCGACTGTGAAACTACCTGTTGTGGCATCATTTGAGAGAGCCCAGCTAGTATCGTCTTTACCGTCTGTCAGGTGACTTTCCTTGTAGAGGTGGTTCTGACGAGTAGAACTTGCTGTTACAGTGGCACCTTTGGCGAAGTCAGTCGCATACATTTGGTCTAGAGTTGCCTTGAATTCCTTCAAGCGAGCTACATCCGCATCTGCAAATTTTCCTTCTTTGTTTGGTGGAATATTGAGAAGGAGTGGGGTTCCACGACCAACAGACTTGAAGTAGATATCCATCAACTCTTTGAGTGATTTCGGCTGTTGGTTGTCATGGTAGAACCAGCCAGAACGGATCGAAACGTCCGCTTCCCCTACAGAGTACATATCTCCGTCAGGGTCACCGTGGTTGAGGTATTCATTTTTCACATCGTCTGTGATGTTGGCACGTTTGACTTTATGCCAGACAGGGTCCCCTGCGATACCACGTTCATTTCCGATCCAGCGAACGCTTGTCGGTTGAGCAGAGAAGATGGCGATATCTCCTTCAGCCTCTTTGATGTATTTGAACCATTCATCAAAGGTGTAGGTTACTTTTTGGGCACCGCTACCACGCGCACCGTCCATCCAAACCTCGATGAATTTTCCTTTATTACCGTATTTCGGATTTCCCAGGATTTCTTTCAGTTGGTTGAGATAGTATTGGTTGTATTCCTTTTCGGTTGCAACATGGTATTTTGGATGGTTGGCATCCCATGGTGATAGGTAAACCCCCATATTCATGTCGTACTTGCTAGCAGACTTGGAAACTTCTTCGAGAAGGTCACCCTTTCCATCTTTCCATGGGCTAGCAGCTACGGTATGATCCGTATACTTAGAAGGGTAAGCAACGAAACCGTCGTGGTGTTTAACAACCATAATGGTCCGTTTGAAGCCAGTTTCCTTCAGGGTGCGAATCCATTGGTCTGTATCCAAGTTGGTTGGATTGAAGTATCGAGGGTCTTCTTTCCCATTTCCCCATTCAGAATTGGTATAAGTGTTCATTCCGTAGTGGATGAAGGCTGCTAATTCTTCCTTGTGGTAATCGAGTTGGGCCTTGCTTGGAAGAGGTCCATGATTGCCAATCTCAGTTTCTTTATCTTCTGGATGAGCAGCAGGTAAAACATTTGAAGTAGGATTAGAGCTATCAGAGATTTTTTCGTATTCAAAGACGACATCATTCACACCTTTGTGATGGATGCTGGCTTCTAAGCGTGGAGTAATCGCGCGGTAGCCTGCGATTTCTTTTGCTTCAAAAGTGTTTACAAAAGAAACATCGTATTCTTTTCCGTCGTTATTATCAGTAGCTACATCTGCTAATTCTTGCTCTGAACCTTTTAAACGATAATGAATGGCAAATGAACCTTTATTCACTTTATAAACCACCTTGATGACCCGTGTTCCTGGAGCTGTTTTGCTGACGACCTTGTAAGTCCACTCATCTTTGAGTTGCTTGTTGATTTCGACACCATCAATAGAGACAATCTGGTATTTCTCTTGATTCTTTGTATAGAAGTCGGTCTTAGAGATTTCTTTTTTGAAGTCATAGTCAAAAGCTGTTCCGACTTCAGTCTTTTCAACGAAAGTATCATCAGTTTTGATTGGATTACCAGTTTCGTCTATGTGCTGAACCACTACACGTCCGTAATCGATTCCTTTAATGAGTGTTGCAACACCATTTTCATCGAAAGAATATTGATTTTCGCCAATAACAGTAGTTTTATTTCTGAACATTTCTCCTTCAGGAGTAAAGTAATATCGTTTCCCGTTATCACCTTGGTACCAACCTTTGACACCATATTTTGCGATAATATCTTTTACCCATTTGACTTGTTCAGGTGAGAGAACGATGCCGCCACCGAAACGGTCTTTGTCAGGGATACCGTTTTCAATTGTGCCGTGTTGGTGAACACCGACTACTTTCCCATCGCCGTTGATAATACCAGCACCTGAAAGTCCTGAAACTGAAGTCATATGATAGGTGATACCTTTTGAACCTTTATCATCATACTTATCAACAGATTTTACGACACCATCAGCCTTGTAAAGTTGACCAGCTACAATTGGTTTTTTGAGCTCAGGTGAGCTTGAATCGGTTGGATATCCGATCGTGCTAACAGGATCTCCTGGTTGATAGGTTTTATTTTCTGCCAAGGGAACAAAGGTAGCAGCTTTATTTGGACTAGCGATTTGAAGAGGAATAGGTGCTACAACAGCAGCTAAGTCATTTTGATATCCTTTTCCAAATTCTTTCTTGTTCCAAAAATGAATATCTTCTTCTTTGAAGAGAGTAGTATTACCCGTTACAGGTTGAGAATTGCGAACACCAGAATTAGAACCGAGGTTATAGTAGAACTTAGCAGAATCTCCACCTCGAATATGTCCTTCTTTTGTATCACGGTTTGGTTCTAAAAAGTTGTGGGCAACAGTCAAGATGACATTTGGTGCCACAAAAATACCAGAGCCAGAAACGATATAGCGTTGGGAACCACCATTATAAATAGTGTAAATCATACTGGCAGCAGTAGCAGGTTGCCCTTCATAAGGAACGTGTTTCAAATCTAGACCACCGTTGATGACTGCACGATTACCATTTTCAGCTTCTTTTGGAAGTTCTTCCTTGTTTTTAGAATACTTTCTGTCTCGACTTTTGGGCTATCCTTCTTGTCTACGATTGCTGAAGTATCTATGTTTTTCACGGGTGTATCAGGATAAGCTTGATCGTGGATTTCTTCAGGAAGCAAATCAGCAGTTTTAGTATCTGCTACAGTTTTCTCCTCTACTGGTTTAGCAGTTTTTTCTGCTTTCTCTGACTCTTGAGGTGTAGAAATTACAGGACTTTCATTTTTGACTTCTGGTTTGGTTTTTTCAGCCTCGGCCAATTTTTCTAAGTTTGGTTGAGAACTTGTAGTTTCAATTTTTGCTTCGTCAGCTAGTGCTGTACCAGATGCAAAAAAAGCGAGACCAACCATAACCGAAGCAACACCAACGGTTAATTTTCTGATGCTAAAAGTTTGCCCTTTTTCAAAAAGGTATCGATTCATAATGTACTCCTAGTTTGAATAAAGACAGTCAGCTACTGTCTGAGCCCAAGTATGACTTGGAAACGATTTTCTTTAGCGATAGTTAATCTTTGTGTAATAGTTTGAATCTAATTGCTCCTCCTATTTAAGCGCTTTCATTTAAAGATAAAAAAATTAAAATTGCCATCTTAATCTTTAAAATGACCTAAAAACTTTAATATAACAAATATACTAAATTATTCCAAAAAAAGCAATAAGGAAAAGCAAGAAAATCCATCTAATTTAAAGAATTTTGTTTACTTTTTAAAGAAAATCCCTCCTGCTATTTTGGGGAACATAGAAGGATGAATTTTAACGAAGTTTAGAGTAGATTACGTATGGCCTCTTCAATTTGTTTTGGGTCTGTTTTTGAAGAAAAGCGCTCAAAGACTTGCCCATCTCGACCAATGAGAAACTTAGCGAAATTCCATTCGATTCGTTTTCCTAGTGGGCCAGATTTCTGATCTTTTAGCCACACATAGAGGGGATCTGCTTCCTTACCGTTGACTTTGATTTTGGCAAAACGTGGGAAGCTGGTCTGGTAATGTAGACTACAGAAGCTGTTGATTTCCTCTGCGCTGCCTGGTGCTTGTCCCATAAACTGATTGCAAGGGAAGTCTAAGATCTCAAAACCTTGGTCTTGATAGCGGTCATAGAGTTCTTGGAGACCTTGGTACTGAGGCGTTAAACCGCATCCAGTAGCAGTATTGACAATCAAGAGAACTTTCCCACGATAGGCATCTAGTGGAGTTTCTTGATTGTCTTGGTTCAAGACTGAAAAATCATATAGTGAAGTCATTGATTGCTCTCCTCCTTCTGTTTGGTATTTTTAGGAGTTTTCTCCTCTCTTGTAGTGATAGAAATCCGTAGGTCAGGGTTCCGAAAATACTACCGATAATCAGGCCATACATCAGTAAAGGAACACTTTTATCGAATTGCATGAGGAGCTTCACAAAATCTGAAAGGGACATCTGCTGAACGAAGACTTTATGAAAGATGAGTAGGATAAAGAGGCCAATCTGAAGACCGATAAACACCACCCAGCTTCGAAATTTGATTTGGGCTTTGCTGTAGGTTTTAAGGATAATTTCTGACTTATCATCTTTTTCCAGATGGAGTTCTTTGACGGATCTCTGGGTTTTTAAGGTAATGAAAAAAATGAGTCCAGAGTAAACGTAGGGCATGGCATAGCGAACAATTTCTATGAAGCGTCCAAATAACAGATAAAACAAGAAGAGGAAGAAGGAAGAATAAACGATTTGGACCATGGAACGGGCACAAGCCTTGTAGATAATCTCTTGCCGGCATTCATCAAAAGGGCCTTGGATATGAAAGAGATTTCGGAGTAGGCGAGTGGTTAAGTCTTCTTTTTTCATGCTAGTAACCTCCTAAGTGAGCGGTTTTACTGATTTTCTTTTACGAATTGAGAGAGATAATAAAGATAAGTGATTGAAGAAATGCTCGCTATAGTTAGCAGTAAATAATATTTCCAATTGTCTGAGATGAGTATCAGTTGTGAAAAAGATAGAATCATAAAGCATAGTGCTAAGTTGAGTATACGTGTTTTTGGGGAGTCAATCTTTAGATAGGTCAGTCCTTTGTTAAGTGCTGGAATAAAGACTAGAAGGAGGAATATCTCGCTGATTGGCAAGTTCCCTGAAACGATGATGAAGATGAGCAGGGAACTGAACAAAAGATGATAGGTAAGTAAAATTAGTAGTGATTTCATAGGTACCTCCTAATCCTGGTCTTTTTTAGCTCTTGCAATACGAAGTGAGTCGACAATATGTATCATCACTCCGAAAAAGAAAGCTCCCAGTATAGTTTTAAAAATATGTTTTGTATTTAGAAGAGAACTGATAAAATTTGGATTTTCACTTGTTAGGCTATCAATGAGTGGAATTATAAAAAATATCACGGTTCCATAAATCGAACCTGCTTTCAGACCAGGATAACGTGACTGTTTCTTTTCTTTTTTCATGAGCTTCCTCCTAATCCTCATCTTGATCTTTCTTAGCTTTTTCAATGCGACGGGAGATGATAATCTGTATAACTACTCCAAAGAAGACAGACTGGAGAATACTTGAAAAAATATTTTTAAAAGCGAGAAGAGACTGAAGATAGTCCTGACTCTCACCTAGCAGTATATGGAGAAGAGGGGTTGTAAAAAAACTCATTAATCCATAGACTATCCCAGCTTACAGACCTGGGTAGTGTAGTTGCTTACTTTCTTTCTCACTCAGCATATCTGGTTCAATAGTTGTAATCCCTGTTTTTTGCATTTGGTATGTGAGATATCCAGCAACGATGAGGGCAATCACTAAAATCAGAGGAGGATAGACTAGAGCCACTAGTTGAGGATATTTATAGGCCAGAACGAGCGGAATAAGATTTCCGAAAATCATCAGATAAAAAAGGAAGATAAAGACTTGATTGCCGATACGATCAGCCTCGCGTCGTTTGTATTCGTCAAGTGGATCAGAAATACCGTATGTGCGCTTGATGAGTTTTTCAGTGAAGGTTTCTTTTTTCATGTGTTGGCTCCTTTTTTAAAAATCATCCTCCCAAAAGAGACTGTTGAGGTCAGTTTGGAGGCTACGGGCGAGATTGAGACAGAGTTCCAGAGTTGGGTTGTACTTGTCGTTCTCAATCATGTTGATGGTCTGTCTCGAGACACCGATATCTTTGGCGAGCTCGAGCTGGGAAATGCCCAGTTCCTTGCGAAATTCTTTCACACGATTCATCTGTTCTCCTTTCTGATTTGTGTCGTATATATTTGACTACATTATATTCTTCTATAGAGCGAATGTCAAGCATATTTGACATATTTCTTAAAGAAATCTTACTTGTTTTTAGCCTATTTGTCTGACTAGTGCAAGCTGGTCGGATTTGTGGTAAAATAGATAAGATATGACAAAAGAATTTCATCATGTAACGGTCTTACTCCACGAGACGATTGATATGCTCGACGTAAAGCCTGATGGTATCTACGTTGATGCGACTTTAGGTGGAGCAGGCCATAGCGAATATTTATTAAGTAAATTAAGTGAAAAAGGCCATCTCTATGCCTTTGACCAGGACCAGAATGCCATTGACAATGCGCAAGAACGCTTGGCACCCTACATTGAAAAGGGGATGGTGACTTTTATCAAGGATAACTTCCGTCATTTACAGGCACGTTTGCGCGAAGCTGGTGTTCAGGAAATTGATGGAATTTGTTATGACTTGGGAGTGTCTAGTCCTCAATTGGACCAGCGTGAGCGTGGTTTTTCTTATAAAAAGGATGCGCCACTGGACATGCGGATGAATCAGGAAGCTAGTCTGACAGCCTATGAAGTGGTGAACCACTATGACTATCATGACCTGGTTCGTATTTTCTTCAAATATGGCGAGGACAAATTCTCTAAACAGATCGCGCGTAAGATTGAACAAGCGCGTGAAGTCAAGCCAATTGAGACAACGACTGAGTTGGCGGAGATTATCAAGTCGGCTAAACCTGCTAAGGAACTCAAGAAAAAGGGCCATCCTGCCAAGCAGATTTTCCAGGCTATTCGAATTGAAGTCAATGATGAACTGGGAGCGGCAGATGAGTCCATCCAGCAGGCTATGGAGATGTTGGCTCTAGATGGTAGAATCTCAGTGATTACTTTCCATTCCTTGGAAGACCGCTTGACCAAGCAATTGTTCAAGGAAGCTTCAACAGTGGAAGTTCCAAAAGGTTTGCCTTTCATCCCAGATGATCTTAAGCCCAAGATGGAATTGGTGTCCCGTAAGCCAATCTTGCCAAGTGCAGAAGAGTTAGAAGCCAATAACCGCTCGCACTCAGCTAAGTTGCGCGTGGCCAGAAAAATTCACAAGTAAGAGGGGAAAAGATGGCAGAAAGAATCGAAAAAACAAGCCAGTCACTGCAAACCAAGTTTAAGAGATTTTCACGAGTAGAGAAGGCATTTTATCTTTCGATTGCTTTGACTACAATTGTTTTAGCAATTAGTGTTGTGTTTATGCAGACAAAGCTATTACAAGTTCAGAATGAATTGACCAAGATTAATGCTCAGATAGAAGAAAAGAAGACAGAACTAGACGATGCCAAGCAAGAGGTTAATGAATTGATTCGTTCAGAACGTTTGAAAGAAATTGCAAACTCGAAGGATTTGCAGTTGAATAACGAAAATATCCGAACAGCGGAGTAAGATATGAAACAATTGAAAGAAAAAATTATCCGTTTTGCCATTCGTAATCGTAAATCTCCAGAAGAAAATCGCCGAAGAGTAGGGAAGAGCCTAAGTTTATTGGCAGTCGTACTCTTCGCTGTCTTTTTGGTCAACTTGCGGTCATTATTGGAACGGGTAGTAAATTTGGTAAAGACTTGGTCAAAGAGGCTAAGAAGGTTCACCAGACAACAAAGACCATTCCGGCGAAACGAGGAACCATCTATGATCGAAATGGAACGCCAATAGCAGAAGATGCGACTTCTTATAATGTGTATGCTGTTATTGATAAGACATACAAGTCGGCTACTGGGAAAGTTCTTTATGTAGAAGATTCACAATTTAGCAAAGTTGCAGAAATTTTTCATAAATACCTAGAGATGGATGAGTCTTATATGACAGAACAACTTGCTCAGCCCAATCTGAAACAGGTATCGTTTGGTACAAAAGGAAATGGTATTACTTATGCCAATATGATGGCTATTAAAAATGACCTCAAGACTGCTGGTGTGGAGGGTGTTGATTTTACAACTAGTCCTAACCGCAGTTATCCGAATGGTCAGTTTGCTTCATCATTTATTGGTCTAGCACAACTTCATGAAAATGAAGATGGTAGCAAGAATTTATTAGGGACATCTGGTTTAGAGAGTTCCTTAAATAGCATCCTAGCGGGAACAGATGGGATTATCACTTACGAAAAAGATCGTCTAGGACACATTGTGCCAGGTACAGAGCAAGCTTCTCAACAAACTGTAGACGGTAAGGATGTTTATACCACTCTTTCAAGTCCCTTGCAGTCCTTCATGGAAACCCAGATGGATGCCTTTCAAGAAAAGGTAAAAGGAAAGTACATGACGGCTACCTTGGTCAGTGCTAAGACAGGTGAAATCCTCGCCACGACTCAACGACCTACCTTTAATGCCGATACTAAGGATGGCATTACAAAAGACTTTGTCTGGCGCGATATCCTTTATCAAAGTAACTACGAGCCAGGGTCAACCATGAAGGTGATGATGTTGGCAGCAGCTATTGATAATAAGACTTTCCCTGGTGGAGAATACTTTAACAGTAGCGAATTGAAACTGGCAGATGCCACCATTCGAGACTGGGACGTTAACGAAGGTTTGACGAGTGGTGGAACCATGACCTTTTCTCAAGGTTTTGCTCACTCTAGTAATATCGGGATGACCCTGCTTGAGCAGAAAATGGGAGATGCGACTTGGCTCGATTATCTCAATCGCTTTAAGTTTGGAGTGCCGACGCGTTTTGGTCTGACTGATGAGTACACAGGTCAATTGCCTGCAGATAATATTGTCAATATTGCCATGAGTGCATTTGGTCAGGGGATTTCTGTAACGCAGACCCAGATGCTACGTGCTTTTACAGCCATTGCCAATGATGGTGTTATGTTAGAGCCGAAATTTATCAGTGCACTTTATGATCCTAATGATCAATCTGTTCGTAAGTCTCAAAAAGAGGTTGTTGGAAATCCTGTATCGAAAGAAGCGGCATCAGTTACGCGTGACCACATGGTTATGGTTGGAACAGATCCTACATATGGAACTATGTATAATCATAGTACAGGCAAGGCAACTGTCAATGTTCCAGGTCAGAATGTGGCCCTTAAATCAGGGACTGCACAGATTGCGGATGAGAAAAATGGTGGTTATCTTACAGGTTCAACAAACTATATTTTCTCAGTTGTCTCTATGCACCCAGCGGAAATCCTGACTTTATTCTCTATGTGACGGTTCAACAACCTGAGCATTATTCAGGTATTCAACTTGGAGAGTTTGCCAATCCAATTCTTGAAAGAGCATCAGCTATGAAAGAATCGCTTAATCTTCAGTCGACTGCTAAGAATTTAGAGCAGTTTAGTAAGACTACAAATTATGCAATGCCTGCAACTAAGGATTACACGCCGGGGGATTTAGCAGAGGAATTACGACGTAACCTTGTTCAACCAATCGTCATTGGAACAGGAACTAAGATTAAAGATAGTTCTGTTTCTGAAGGAAATAATTTGGGAGCCAATCAGCAAATCTTAATCCTATCTGATAAGCTTGAAGAAATGCCGGATATGTATGGATGGACACAGGAAAATGTTCAAGCGTTTGCCAAATGGTTGAATATTGAAGTAGAGTGGGATGGTACAGGTAAAACGGTTCAAAAACAGAGTGTTCGTGCCAATACTGCCATCAAAGATATTAAAAATTTGAAAGTAACTTTAGGAGATTAACATGATTAGTTCCATTAGCGCTGGAATTCTTAGCTTTTTATTAACAGTTATTGGTATTCCAGCCTTTATCCAATTTTATCGAAAAGCCCAGATTACTGGCCAGCAGATGCATGAAGATGTCAAACAACACCAAGCAAAAGCTGGAACTCCAACCATGGGGGGACTTGTTTTCCTCGTGGTTGCAGTTGTGGTGAGTTTCCTCATCGCTCTTTTTTCAAAACAATTGACCAATAATGTTGGTATGATTTTGTTTATTTTGGTCTTGTATGGCTTGGTTGGTTTTTTAGATGACTTCCTCAAGGTCTTCCGCAAGATCAATGAGGGGCTAAATCCCAAGCAGAAATTGGCTCTTCAGCTTCTAGGTGGTGTTATTTTCTACCTTTTCTATGAGCGCGGTGGCGATATGCTTTCTGTCTTTGGTTACCAAGTGCATCTAGGTATATTCTATATTATCTTCGCTCTTTTCTGGCTAGTCGGTTTTTCAAACGCAGTCAACTTGACAGATGGTATTGATGGTCTAGCTAGTATTTCAGTTGTGATTAGCTTGTCTGCCTATGGAGTTATTGCCTATGTGCAAGGTCAGATGGATATCCTTCTAGTAATTCTTGCCATGATTGGTGGTTTGCTCGGTTTCTTTGTCTTTAACCATAAACCTGCTAAGGTCTTTATGGGAGATGTGGGAAGTTTGGCTTTAGGTGGAATGTTGGCAGCTATCTCTATGGCCCTCCACCAAGAATGGACTCTCTTGATTATCGGAATTGTTTATGTCTTTGAAACAACTTCAGTTATGATGCAAGTCAGTTATTTCAAACTGACAGGTGGTAAACGTATTTTCCGTATGACGCCTGTCCATCACCATTTTGAGCTTGGAGGATTGTCTGGTAAAGGAAATCCTTGGAGCGAGTGGAAAGTTGACTTCTTCTTTTGGGGAGTGGGACTCCTAGCAAGTCTTTTGACGCTAGCCTTTTTATACCTACTGTAAAAAATAATCTTTTATTGAAAAATAAACCAGGATGAAGCTTATCTTCATCCTGATTTTTGTGTGGTTAAAAGTTAGTTGGATTCATCCTTCTTACTCTTAAGTAGAAAAGCTGCTGTTAGGACTAGACTCAATTCTGACAAGAATAGTAGTGGATTGGATGTTTCACCAGTAGCTGGAAGTTGTTCTTTAGGAGAATAATTTGCCGATTGAACAAAGTCTGGACTTGATGAAACTTGCTTAGAGCTGTTGGCTAATGGTTTGATATCTGTTTCACTTGGTTTTTGCTCTGCAGTAGTTGATGCTCCATTAGCTTGATAAACGACTGCATAGGTGCTGAAATGACTAGTCGTAAATTCTGCCATTCCCTCACGAATAGTAAAATCGAGTGCCTGTAACTCTTTTGATGGAGTTAGGTAGTAGACATTTTCGACAGCAGAGGAAATAGGCAAGCGGACCAAGACAGCTCCTTTTGGTTGCAAACTCTGATCTGTTGGATTTTTAAGGTGAAGATCGTAAGCATCATAGGTCTTACCAAAGAGTTCCTGAGCTAGGACACGTCGGCTAGAGATATGAGAAATTCCCTCTAAGTCAGTCGCTCCTCCAATAATTTCAATTCCAGTCTTTTCATCTTTTAAGACACGAAGTTTATATTCAGGAACAGAAACAGTAGGTGGCTGTTCTTGTCCCGCTGTGCCGACAGGTTTAGTGTACTCAGGAATAGAAACCGTAGGCGCTTGTTCTTGTCCCGCTGTGCCGACAGGTTTAGTGTACTCAGAAATAGAAACCGTAGGCGCTTGTTCTTGTCCTGCTGTGCCGACAGTTTTAGTGTATTCAGGAATAGAAACAGTAGGTGGTTGCTCTGGTCCCGCTGTGCCGACAGGTTTAGTGTACTCAGGAATAGAAACCGTAGGCGCTTGCTCTTGTCCTACTGTACCGATAGGCTTCATGTACTCAGGAATAGAAACAGTAGGTGGCTGTTCTTGTCCTGCTGTACCGATAGGCTTCGTGTACTCAGGAATATTGACTACAGGTGGTTGTTCTTGTCCTACTGTACCGATAGGTTCAGTGTATTCAGGAATTTCAACAGTAGGAGCTGGTTCGTCTCCCTTACTTGTAGTTGGTTGGCTCTCGTCAACCTTCTTCTCATCTTTTTTAGTAAAGACAGCTACGACAGGGCTACTTGTGGTAGTTCCTTGAATGGCATAAGCTGCAATCGCTTTTCCAGTTTGTCGATCAGTAGCTTCAGGGATTGGGATTTGAACTCGATTGTCTTGGATTGATAGTACGGTCTGATCTCCACTTGTAACCAGATGCGTTTCGTCCACTTTGCGTAAGACCAGAGGATCTTTGACACCTGGAAAGGTCACAGCGATAGCTTCCCAGTCTCCAGATGGTAGGGTTAAGGAAATTTCTTTGTCATTTTCTTTAAGAGGAGCGATACTTGGACTATCTATACCAATAGCAGGGGCTTTGATGATATCAAAGGAATCTAGAGAAATTTTCTTGCGACCTTCTGGTGAATCTGGGTCAACACGTAATGTTAGGGTGTGCGGACCGTCAGTAAGGTTTGTAAATTCGCCAATAAAGGCTCTCTTTTCAGTTGCACCTGACGTATAGAAATCTAGACTGGGCATTTCTTTGCCATCTAATGTAACACGTGCTCGTCCAAGGGCAAGGCTCTTCAAACCATAGATACGAATACCTGTACCAGTAAAGGAAATGGTTATCTGAGCTTCTGAAGTTGCACTAGAGTCGCTGTTGTTGATGTCAGCGTATTTTTCCGTACCTCCGTAGAGTTCAGGGTCAGACCAGTCCTTAAACTGGGCACCATACTGGATGCGCGAATCACGATCATCCATTTTTTCAATCGTGTTGCCTGTTCCTGATAGGACCTTGAAGTAGTCTAATGAAATTTTCGAGCGTTCACTTCCACGTCCTTTGTGCTCACGTTTAACGCTAAGAGTCAATGTATGAGGTCCGTCTGACAATCCTGTAAAGCGGCCGATGAGGCTACCTTTTTCAGTTGCCCCAGCAGTATGGAAATCAAGTTCGCCGACCTCTTTGCCATCAATTTTAGCAGTGGCAAGACCTAGTTCGGACGATTTTAGTCCATAGATTTCGATACCAACACCAGTGAAAGGAATGGTGGCAGTGAGGTCTTCGTCTGTGTAGTCTCCTTTTGAAAGGTCAGCAAACTTCTCCGTTCCTCCAAATAATTCTGAGTCTGCCCAGTTTCCAAAGGCAGCTCCATACTGGATGCGGTTATCTCGATCGTCCATCAATTCACTAGGAATTTCTACAGTTGCCTGTTCAGATACTTGTGTGGAAACTTCGCCCAGCATCGCCTTGACGGTATAAGTATAGGCGAGTTGAGGATTTAGTGATCGGTCGATAAAGTGAGTTTGATTGGTTACAAATTCTCTAGTTGCAGAGGCCTGACCGGATTCGTCTTTTACTTGTCTTTGGATAACATAGTGGGTAGCGCCTTCTACTTGGTTGAAGGTGATCTCGGCAGTGACTCCATTTTGTCGAACTGCTGTCAGACTGGTTATGCGACCAGGGAAATGTTCAAAGGTAATGACATCACCTTTTTGTGTTGCCAGTTGGATGCGGCCATCTTTGAGGACAGTTGCCTTGACTGCTTTGCCATTGACCTTGATTTGGCTGGCTTCGATATTTGGATAGTCTACAACTAAGTCTCCACCGACATTTGACAGGAAGGACAAACTTTGAAGGTTTTTATCTTTCCACTTCATGCTGACTTCAAAGTTACCACGGGCAACCAAACCAGAAACCTGACCGTCTTTCCAAGCATCAGGAAGGGCTGGCAATGGTGCAATATAGCCAGTATGAGATTGCAAGAGCATTTCAGCCATCCCACTAGTTGCTCCAAAGTTTCCGTCGATTTGGAATGGCGCGTGCGTATCCCAAAGGTTTTCTAGGGTTGAGTATTTGAGCTGTTCAGCGAGTAAGCGATGGGCACGGTTACCGTCTAAGAGACGAGCCCAGAGGTTGATTTTATTGGCCTTAGACCAACCAGTACCACCATCTCCGCGGTGATTGAGGGTAGCACGCGCAGCCTCTAAGTATTTAGCCTGATCCTTGCTAAAGAGTGTACCTGGGAAGAGACCTACCAGATGGGAAACGTGGCGGTGGTTATTTTCAATGCCTTCATTAGTGAATTGTGGACTGTCTTCTTCGTACCATTCCTTGATACGTCCCTCATTGTTGATGTGAAGGGGTTTTAGTTTGTCAAATTTAGCCTTGACCTCTGTGACTAAGTCTTGGTCGACTTTTAGATGGTTAGCGACTTCCATGTAGTCGTGGAAGAGTTGCCAGACTAGTGATTGGTCAAAGGTATTTCCGATCGTGATGGTCCCGTGTTCTGGTGAGTAGGATGGAGAAGACACCCAACGGTCACTGGCCTGGTCATAGTGCAAGAAGGAATTCCAGAACTTGGCTGTTTCCTTGAGCATTGGATAGATCTTTTCTTTGAGATAAGTCTCATCCTTGGTGAATTTATAGTAGTCATAGACGTTCTGCATCATCCAGGCATTAGCTGCTGGCGACCAACCCCAATAGTAATTCCAACCCGGAGTAGTCCAGCCAAATGGTGTTGCTTGAGTGTGGACCAGCCAACCATTTTCTTGTCCATCTTTGGATTCGATACCAGCGTATTCTTTGGCAGCGATACGACCATAGTAGCGCATATCGTCAATGTAATTGATCATTGGTTTGGCGGTTTCAGCAAGGTTGCTCATGTAGGCTGGCCAATAGTTCATTTGCAAATTGACATTGAGGTGATAGTCAGCGTTCCAAGGTGGATTGTCTACAGCATTCCAGACTCCTTGTAAGTTGGCAGGAAGGGCATCTGTGCGATCACGAGATGAACTAATCAATAAATAACGTCCGTATTGGAAGAAGAGTTCTTCCAGTTTTTGCCCTTTGCTAGGTTTATAGCTCTGGAGGGCATCTTTTGTTGTTTGAGCAGTCTTGCTTCCACCTAGGTTTAGTTTAACGCGATTAAAGAGACTTTGATAATCCTTGATGTGGTCCTGTTTAAGTGTCTCGTAGTCTTTGGATTTAGCTGCTTCTACAATGCCTTTAACTGTTTTTTCGAGGTCAATGTCTTTGCGATAGTTGGTTTTTGGATTCTGAGCAAAGTTAGTCTTGGCACTGAGATAGAGGGTCGCATAGCTTGCACCTGTGACGGTTAGAGTCTCATTCTGAACAGTGACTGTTCCGTCCGTTTTAATTCCTAGATAGGATGCAAATTTGAGACCGTTATCTTTGACAGTTCCTTTTAGAAGGATTCCATGTTCATCTGTAGTAACATGTCCGTTCTTATAGTTGGAATATTCCCAAGAGTAATCACCATTAGCGAGCAAGTCCTCAGTCAAGCTGTTCCAAAGGGTAAAGTCAAGTGTCTTATTTCCTTTTTTAGTCAAGTGGGTCACGGTGACATCATCAGGATAGCTGGAGAAGGTTTCGCGTTTGAAGGTCGTTCCGTCTTGGGTGTAAGAAGTAGTCGTAGTGGCCTCCGTGATATCCAAACCACGGTGATAATCTGTTACGGTATCCAGACCCTTTTTCTGGTTATTGAAGACCATGAAGATATCACCAAAGGCTAGGTAGCGACCATACTGGGCATTATTAGGCCCAACTAAATTTTGTTCAGCCAGTTGTTTGGCTTTTTTTGGCGGTCTCCGTCTTCTAGAGCCTTACGAATTTCTGCTAAGACCTTGTAGCGATCCTTGTAGTTCCCACCATTATAGTCGGTGCTATCGGGCTGGGGACCTCCTGACCAGAGGGTCTTTTTCGTTGTACTGAATTCTTTCTTCACCAATTAGACCAAAGACCTTGGCTCCCATCTCGCCATTTCCGACTGGAAGAGCTTGTTTTTTTCCCAACCATCGTAGGAAGGAGCTGTTGGTTGATCATAGTTTAGCTGATAGTTGCTTTGTTCTGTCACAGGTAGTTCTTGTTTTTTTCGATTTCCTTATTTTCATTAGGTTTTACAATAGCCTCAGTACTTGCTTGGTTAGTTGTAGCGGAAGTAACATCAGCCTCAGTGGGTTTGGTTTCAGAAACACTATTATCAGCTAGAACTGGTTTTGAATGGTCAATTGCTTCGCTTGGCTGTGTGTGCTCCGTTGATTCACTTGCTTTCGTTACAGTGTCTGTCTTAACTGTAGTTTTCTCTAGTGTAGGCTCGTTTTGATTTACTTCAATACCATCAGCTGAGACTGTATGACTAGCTAGAAAAACTGCTCCAAGTAAAACAGAGGCTGTACCGACTGTTAGCTTTCGAATACTGTAGCGACAGGATTTCTCCCTCCAAATTTTTTCCATAGAAACCTCCTTCATTTATTAAAAGCGCTTTCATTTTCATGAAGCGAACTTTCTTGTTTTTATATTGTGTTGTAACTCTAATTTTACGAGCTAATGAGGTATTGTCAATAGAATTTAAGAAGGATATATATTTGATATTGTTTTGTATTAAAAAAGTGGAGGAAATGAATGGTGAAAGAGTGTATTTTTATATTATTTCTAGTTTTGAATAGAACAATAAGCGCAACTTTAATTACAGCTTACTTATCCTTGAAAGCGTAAAACAAACTAGTCAGGGTGGCTAGTTTATGGTATAATGAAATAGACTCAAAAAGAAACAGGAGAAATATGATGGATTTACTATTAGCAATTGTATTGATTGTGCTAGCTTTTCTAGGAGGAGCTCTTGGAGGAATGTACTTGGTTCGTAAGCAAATCGAAAAAGAATTTGCTGATAACCCACGTTTGAATGCTGAAGCAGTTCGTACTCTTTTAAGTGCAAATGGTCAAAAACCAAGCGAAGCTAAGGTACAACAAGTTTACCACCAAATCATCCGCCAACAAAAAGCAGCCCTTGCTAACAATAAAAAGAAAAAATAAATAAGGAAAAGTCTGGGATGAAAGTTCCAGACTTCTCACTATGTTGGCTATGGTTTAGGGATAAGACTTTTTCCTTGCATTCTATTGATATTTGATTATGATTAAGAGAGATAGTTGTTGATTAGGCTGTCATTCAGTTCCTAAAGACAAGTAATTATAATGAACTATCAATCAGAAAAAAGACTAGAAAGAAGACTGTATGGATAATCGACCAATTGGTTTTTTGGATTCAGGTGTCGGGGGCTTGACCGTTGTGCGCGAGCTCATGCGCCAGCTTCCCCATGAAGAAATCGTCTATATTGGAGATTCGGCACGGGCGCCTTACGGGCCCCGTCCTGCTGAGCAAATTCGTGAGTATACTTGGCAGTTGGTCAACTTTCTCTTGACCAAGGATGTCAAGATGATTGTCATTGCTTGTAATACTGCGACTGCGGTCGTCTGGGAAGAAATCAAGGCTCAACTAGACATTCCCGTCCTAGGTGTGATTTTGCCAGGAGCTTCGGCAGCCATCAAGTCCAGTCAAGGTGGGAAAATCGGAGTCATTGGAACACCCATGACGGTACAATCTGATATCTACCGTCAGAAAATCAACTATCTAGATCCGGACTTACAGGTGGAGAGTTTGGCCTGTCCCAAGTTTGCTCCTTTGGTCGAGTCTGGGGCCCTGTCAACCAGTGTCACCAAGAAAGTGGTCTATGAAACCCTGCGTCCCTTGGTTGGAAAGGTGGATAGCCTGATTTTGGGTTGTACCCATTATCCGCTCCTCAGACCTATTATTCAAAATGTCATGGGCCCCAAGGTTCAACTTATCGATAGTGGGGCAGAGTGTGTACGGGACATTTCAGTCTTACTCAATTATTTTGAAATTAATCGTGGTCGCGATGCCGGACCACTCCATCACCGTTTTTACACAACAGCCAGCAGCCAAAGTTTTGCACAAATTGGTGAAGAATGGCTGGAAAAAGAGATTCATGTGGAGCATGTAGAATTATGACAAATAAAATTTATGAATATAAGGATGAACAGGACTGGTATGTCGGGTCCTATGGTATTTTTGGTGGCGTCCGGACGTTGACGGATGATGACTTGGATTTTCCTCTATTGGAGTTTGCCCAAAGATTTCGAGATGAGGATCGAGGTTTTCCTGTTTCTGTTACTGTTTTACGATATAATTCTCCCTACCGTTTATTCTCCTTTGTGGTAGATATCCTTAACCAAGAAATGGGACGTAACTTGGAAGTCATCCAACGTCAGGGGGGGGTGCTCTTGGTTGAAAATGGGCAACTCCTGCATGTAGAATTGCCTAAAGAAGGTGTAGATGTAGAAGCCTTCTTTGAGACAAACAAGGTCAGAGAGACCTTATTGATTGCGACTCGTAACGAAGGTAAGACCAAGGAATTCCGAGCGATCTTTGACAAACTAGGCTACGATGTGGAAAATCTCAATGACTACCCTGACCTGCCTGAAGTAGCAGAAACAGGCATGACTTTCGAAGAAAATGCCCGTCTCAAGGCAGAAACTATTTCTCAATTAACGGGCAAGATGGTTTTGGCAGATGATTCTGGACTTAAAGTAGATGTTTTGGGTGGTTTGCCAGGTGTCTGGTCAGCTCGTTTCGCAGGTGTGGGAGCAACTGACCGGGAAAACAATGCCAAACTATTGCACGAATTGGCCATGGTCTTTGAACTCAAGGACCGCTCGGCTCAATTCCATACAACCCTAGTCGTAGCCAGTCCAAACAAGGAAAGTTTGGTTGTTGAAGCAGACTGGCCTGGCTACATTAACTTTGAACCTAAGGGTGAAAATGGCTTTGGCTATGATCCCCTCTTCCTTGTGGGAGAGACAGGCAAATCATCAGCTGAATTAACCCTTGAAGAAAAAAATAGTCAATCTCACCGTGCCTTAGCCGTTAAGAAACTTTTGGAGGTATTTCCATCATGGCAAAGCAAACCATCATTGTAATGAGCGATTCTCATGGCGATAGCTTGATTGTGGAAGAAATCCGTGATCGCTATGTGGGCAAAGTTGACGCCGTTTTTCATAACGGAGATTCTGAACTGCGTCCTGATTCTCCACTTTGGGAGGGAATCCGTGTTGTTAAAGGGAATATGGACTTCTATGCAGGCTACCCAGAACGTTTGGTGACTGAGCTTGGTTCGACCAAGATTATCCAAACCCATGGTCACTTGTTTGACATCAATTTCAACTTTCAAAAGTTGGACTACTGGGCTCAGGAAGAAGAGGCAGATATCTGCCTCTATGGTCACTTACATGTTCCAAGCGCTTGGATGGAAGGCAAGACCCTCTTTCTAAATCCAGGTTCCATCAGCCAACCACGTGGTACAATCAGAGAATGTCTCTATGCTCGTGTGGAGATTGATGATAGTTACTTCAAAGTCGACTTTTTGACACGAAACCACGAGGTGTATCCAGGCTTGTCCAAGGAGTTTAGCCGATGATTGCCAAGGAGTTTGAGACTTTCTTGCTGGGGCAAGAGGAAACTTTTTTGACCCCTGCTGAAAATCTAGCTGTGTTGATTGATACCCACAATGCGGATCATGCGACCCTCTTGCTCAGTCAGATGACCTATACCCGTGTTCCCGTTGTGACAGATGAAAAGCAGTTTGTTGGGACTATTGGGCTCAGAGATATTATGGCTTATCAGATGGAGCATGACTTGAGCCCAGAAATCATGGCGGATACGGATATCGTTCATATGACGAAAAGGGACGTAGCGATTGTTTCGCCAGATTTTACCATTACGGAGGTCTTGCACAAGCTGGTAGATGAGTCCTTCTTGCCAGTTGTGGACGCAGAAGGTATTTTCCAAGGGATTATCACGCGCAAGTCTATCCTCAAGGCAGTCAATGCCCTCTTGCATGACTTTAGTAAGGAATATGAGATTCGATGCAAATGAGAGATAGGATTTCAGCCTTTTTAGAGGAAAAGCAGGACTTGTCTGCCAATTCCAAGCAATCTTATAAGTATGATTTGGAGCAATTTTTAGACATTGTAGGAGAGCGGATTTCGGAGACCAGTCTCAAGATTTACCAAGCCCAGCTAGCCAATCTAAAAATCAGCGCCCAGAAGCGAAAGATTTCGGCCTGTAACCAATTTCTCTACTTTCTCTATCAAAAAGGAGAAGTGGATAGCTTTTACCGCTTGGAATTAGCTAAACAAGCTGAAAAGAAGACCGAAAAGCCAGAACTGTTAGACCTAGACTCTTTTTGGCAGGAAAGTAATTATCCAGAAGGACGCTTGCTAGCGCTTCTTATCTTGGAAATAGGGCTCTTGCCAAGTGAGATTTTAGCTCTCAAGGTTGCGGATATCAATCTGGATTTTCAGGTGTTGAGAATCAGCAAGGCTTCCCAACAGAGGATTGTCACCATTCCCACAACCTTGCTTTCAGAGCTAGAACCCTTGATGGGACAGACCTACCTCTTTGAAAGGGCAGGAAAAGCTTATTCTCGTCAGTGGGCCTTCCGTCAGTTGGAGTCCTTTGTCAAGGAGAAAGGTTTCCCAACCTTATCAGCCCAAGCCTTGCGGGAACAGTTCATTCTACGACAAATTGAAAACAAGGTCGATTTGTACGAAATTGCAAAAAAATTAGGATTAAAAACAGTCCTGACCATAGAAAAATATAGATAATGGATATTAAATTAAAAGATTTTGAAGGACCCCTGGACTTGCTCTTGCACTTGGTTTCTAAGTACCAGATGGATATCTATGATGTGCCTATTACGGAAGTCATCGAACAGTATCTAGCCTATGTTTCAACCCTGCAGGCCATGCGTCTGGAAGTGACGGGTGAGTACATGGTCATGGCCAGTCAGCTCATGCTGATCAAGAGCCGCAAGCTCTTGCCAAAGGTAGCGGAAGTGACAGATTTGGAAGATGACCTAGAGCAGGATCTTCTCTCTCAAATCGAAGAATACCGCAAGTTCAAGCTCTTGGGTGAACACTTGGAAGCCAAGCACCAAGAACGGGCCCAGTACTATTCCAAAGCACCGACAGAGTTGATTTACGAAGATGCGGAGCTTGTGCATGATAAGACGACCATTGACCTCTTTTTGGCTTTTTCAAATATCCTAACAAAGAAAAAAGAGGAGTTTGCTCAGAATCACACAACTATCTTGCGGGATGAGTATAAGATTGAGGACATGATGGTCATCGTAAAAGACTCCTTGGCTGGACGAGATCAGTTGCGCTTGCAGGATTTGTTCAAGGAAGCCCAGAATGTCCAAGAGGTCATTACCCTCTTTTTGGCAACCCTAGAGTTAATCAAAACCCAGGAGCTGATTCTCGTGCAAGAGGAGAGTTTCGGAGATATCTATCTCATGGAAAAGAAGGAAGAAAGTCAAGTGGCACAAAGCTAAACTTGATAGAGAGGAAAGATGAGTACTTTAGCAAAAATAGAAGCGCTCTTGTTTGTAGCGGGTGAAGATGGGATTAGGGTCCGCCAGTTAGCTGAACTCCTCTCTCTACCACCGACAGGAATCCAACAGAGTTTAGAAAAATTAGCCCAGAAGTATGAAAAGGATCCAGATTCCAGTTTGGCTCTGATTGAGACTGGTGGAGCTTATAGATTGGTGACCAAGCCTCAATTTGCAGAGATTTTGAAGGAATACTCTAAGGCACCTATCAACCAGAGTTTATCTCGGGCTGCCCTTGAGACCTTGTCCATCATTGCCTACAAACAGCCCATTACTCGGATAGAAATTGATGCCATCCGTGGAGTCAACTCGAGTGGGGCCTTGGCAAAGTTGCAGGCCTTTGACTTGATACGAGAAGACGGGAAAAAAGAAGTGTTGGGGCGCCCCAACCTCTATGTGACTACGGATTATTTCCTAGATTATATGGGAATGAACCATTTGGAAGAATTACCAGTGATTGATGAGCTTGAGATTCAAGCCCAAGAAAGCCAATTATTTGGTGAAAGGATAGAAGAAGATGAGAATCAATAAGTATATTGCCCACGCAGGTGTGGCCAGTAGGAGAAAAGCAGAAGAATTGATCAAGCAAGGCTTGGTAACGGTCAACGGACAAGTGGTGCGTGAACTCGCAACGACCATCAAGTCAGGCGACAAGGTAGAAGTTGAAGGTCAACCTATCTACAACGAAGAAAAGGTCTATTATCTGCTTAACAAGCCACGTGGTGTCATTTCCAGTGTGACAGATGACAAGGGTCGCAAGACTGTTGTCGACCTTTTGCCCAATGTCAAAGAGCGTATCTACCCTGTAGGTCGTTTGGACTGGGATACATCAGGAGTCTTGATTTTGACCAATGATGGTGACTTTACGGATGAGATGATTCACCCTCGCAATGAGATTGACAAGGTTTATGTCGCGCGTGTTAAAGGTGTGGCCAATAAGGATAATCTTCGTCCCTTGACGCGTGGTCTTGAGATTGATGGCAAGAAAACCAAGCCAGCTGTCTATGAAATTCTCAAAGTGGATCCAGTTAAAAACCGCTCAGTGGTGCAATTGACCATCCATGAAGGGCGTAACCATCAGGTTAAAAAAATGTTTGAAGCTGTCGGTCTCCAAGTAGATAAACTGTCTCGTACACGTTTCGGGCATTTAGACTTGACAGGCCTTCGTCCGGGAGAATCACGTCGTCTTAACAAAAAAGAAATCAGCCAACTACACACCATGGCTGTAACCAAGAAATAATGAAACGAATCTTAATAGCACCAGTCCGCTTTTACCAACGTTTTATCTCACCAGCCTTTCCACCCTCTTGTCGCTTTGAGCCTACTTGTTCCAACTATATGATTCAGGCTATTGAAAAGCATGGCTTCAAGGGTGTTTTGATGGGCTTGGCTCGGATTTTACGTTGCCATCCTTGGTCGAAAACAGGCAAGGACCCTGTCCCAGACCACTTTACTTTGAAAAGAAATTCAAAGTAAGATTGTATTCTAATGTATAAAACACAGATAGATGATACTTGGTATTTACTAAGTGTCATCTATCTGTGTTTTTATTTATTATTGATGTTTCTGTTATTTATTCTAAAATGTTTTTGCCTTCTTTAACACGCCAACGATAATCTGATAAAATAATATCTTCGAGGGAGTAGCTGGCCTGCCAGTCAAGATATTGTTTAGCTTTTGATGCATCTGCTAGAACGCTGGCTGGATCACCTGCACGACGAGCAACAATCTCGTGTGGGATTTTTTGATCCAGTAATTCTTCAGCAGTTTTAAAGATTTCTTTGACAGTATAGCCTTTTTCAGTTCCTAAGTTAAAGATTTGAGAAGAACTGTCTTCTTGAAAGAGGTAGTTCATTCCTTTAACATGAGCCTGTGCAAGGTCCAAGACATGAATGTAATCCCGAATACATGAACCATCACGTGTATCGTAGTCATCTCCAAATATTTTTAGGCTATCATTTTGTCCCAATGCGGTCTTGTTAATATTTGGAATGATGTGAGTTGGATTTTTTACGCGCAGACCGTTTGAAGAATCCATTTCAGCCCCAGCTACATTAAAGTAACGGAAAATGACATATTTCCAGTCGTAGCGATTGGCCATCCAGTAAATCATTCGTTCACCCATCAGTTTTGTCTCTGCATAAGGGTTGACAGGGTCGAGCAGGGTATCTTCAGTGGCTGACTTGTCAATACAGTTATTACCATAAAGAGAAGCAGTCGAAGAGAACATGATTTTTTGAATACCAACTTCAGATAAAACTTTGAGAACTTGATTCATACCAGCAACATTGGCAGTGAAGTATTTACTTGGATTTTCAATACTTTCGCTCACAACAATCTCACCTGCACAATGGAGAACAGCGTCAATCTTGTTTTCTTCCAAGTAGGTTTTTAAGGCACTAGCATCATAAACGTCCAGTTGTTTAAAGCTAGCACGATTATCTACAGCTGAACGATTTCCTGTAGAGAGATTATCTAGAACATGAACCTGATAGCCAGCATTTAAAAGAGCTTTAACGGTATGGGAGCCAATGTAGCCAGCTCCACCTGTAACAAGAATTGTTTTGGTCATGATTTTTTCCTTTTCCTATTTTTGTACCATTTTAAAGAAATAAGAAGGCCAAGTCAACTATTTTCTGCAAATTCCATAAAAAATGAACAAATATAGCATTAGATTGTTTTTTGTTCGGTAGTTAATGATTTGGTTAATCTTGGAATATTTCTTGAATTTCACCCCACATGTAAGAGAATGCTATCTTTTTCTAAGATAGAGAAAGACGAATATACTAACTTAGAAATCCACCTTCCTACTACCCTTCTCCTATAAAAAGTGGTAAAATGGATGAAAGAAAGAAGGAACTGAAATGACAACATTATTTTCAAAAATCAAAGAAGTAACAGAACTTGCTGCGATCTCAGGTCATGAAGCGCCTGTCCGTGCTTATCTTCGTGAAAAATTGACACCGCATGTGGATGAAGTGGTGACAGATGGCTTGGGTGGTATTTTCGGGATTAAACATTCAGAAGCTGCTGATGCACCGCGCGTCTTGGTCGCTTCTCACATGGATGAAGTTGGTTTTATGGTCAGCGAAATCAAGTCAGATGGCACCTTCCGTGTCGTAGAAATCGGTGGCTGGAATCCCATGGTGGTCAGCAGCCAACGTTTTAAACTTCTGACTCGTGACGGTCGTGAAATTCCTGTGATTTCGGGTTCTGTCCCTCCACATTTGACTCGTGGTAAGGGGGGGGCAACCATGCCTGCTATTTCGGATATTGTCTTTGATGGTGGGTTTGCGGACAAGGCTGAGGCAGAAAGCTTTGGTATCCGTCCTGGCGACACCATCGTACCTGATAGCACTGCGATCTTGACAGCCAATGAAAAAAATATCATCTCAAAAGCTTGGGATAACCGCTACGGGGTTCTCATGGTGAGCGAGTTGGCAGAAGCTCTTTCAGGCCAAAAACTAGGAAATGAACTCTATCTTGGTTCTAATGTTCAAGAAGAAGTTGGTCTCCGTGGTGCTCATACTTCCACAACTAAGTTTGACCCAGAAGTTTTCCTAGCAGTGGACTGTTCACCAGCAGGTGATGTTTATGGTGGTCAAGGCAAGATTGGAGATGGGACCTTGATTCGTTTTTACGATCCAGGTCACTTGCTTCTTCCAGGTATGAAGGACTTCCTTTTGACAACGGCTGAGGAAGCTGGTATCAAGTACCAATATTACTGTGGTAAAGGCGGAACAGACGCTGGCGCAGCTCATCTGAAAAATGGTGGTGTCCCATCTACAACCATCGGTGTCTGCGCTCGTTATATCCATTCTCACCAAACCCTCTACGCTATGGATGACTTCCTAGAAGCCCAAGCTTTCTTACAAGCCTTGGTGAAGAAATTGGATCGTTCAACGGTTGATTTGATTAAAAATTATTAAACATAAGGGGGGTGTAGGGATGGTAGAACCAAACCTAGAAAGCCTTATAAAAGATCTTTACAATCATGCTCGACATGATTTAAGTGAAGATTTAGTTGCTGCTCTCCTAGAGACTGCTAAAAAACTGCCTACTACAAATGAGCAATTGCTGGCAGTTCGTCTCTCAGGACTGGTCAATCATGAATTGCTCCTAAACCCCAAACATCCAGCACCTGAGTTGATCAACTTGGCTCGCTTTATCAAAAGAGAAGAAGCCAAGTACCGAGGAACTGCAGCTTCTGCAATTATGTATGGGGAGCTCTTCAGAATGCTTTGATTCCATTGTGAATCAAAGCATTTTTCTATATGACAGAAAAGCAATTCTTAGTTATACTCAATGAAAATCAAAGAACAAACTAGGAAGCTAGCCGTAGCTTGCTCAAAGCACTGCTTTGAGGCTGTAGATAGAACTGACGAAGTCAGTTACATATACCTTCGGCAAGGTGACGTTGACGTGGTTTGAAGAGATTTTCGAAGAGTATTAGGAGAAGAAAAAGCCATCCTATTCAGGATAGCTTCTTGGATATTAGATTTGTTCAGCGATGACCTTTTCAGCTAGATTCATAGCGTGGTCTGACACACGAGTATAGTGGGAAATAATGTCGATAAAGTTGACCCCGGCTTGTGTTGAACACTCACCCTTGTTAAGGCGTTTGATGTGGGTCTTTCTGAGAACGCGTTCCATATTATTGATTTCTTTATGGCGTTCAATCAGACTTTGAGCTTTTTCGATATTATTGTTTTCCACACTATCAAGGGCATCCTTGATAAAGTCAGTAGTTTTTTGATAAATATCAGCCAATTCCTGCAAAGCAGCTTCAGAGAACTCGACATTTTTACGTTGAAGGTAGTCAGTCAGATTGATTAGGGCTTCTGCATGATCTCCAATCCGTTCCAAATCACGGGATGAATCCAGGATGTTGGTCAGCACTTCACTTTCTTTCTGGCTAAGGGCTTCACTTGAAAGAGTAATGAGGTATCGAGTCAATTTTTCATCAATGGTATTGATGGCTTCTTCTGTCTTGTGACCTTTTTCAGCAACCTTTTCATTGAGGTCGATGATGTAGTTATAAGAAAGGTCAAAGGCTTTAGAAGCATAATTTCCCAAGTGAAGGAGTTCCTTCTTCGCATTTCCGAGAGCGATTGATGGAGCTTGTTTAATCAAATGCTCATCAAGGTAAAGCGGCTCGTACTTGACAACTTCATCTTCACCAGGGATGAGCTTAGTTACAAAGAAAGCCAAAGCTCCGATGAAGGGAAATTGTACAATAGTGTTACTTACGTTAAAGGCACCGTGAGAGAAGGCAATAGTCATCTCAGGTGAGAGGTGAAGGAGTGCCTGGAAGTACTCAATCATAGCAGTGAAGGGGCCTAATAAAATTAAGCAAAGGATAGTTCCTAATACGTTAAAGGTGACGTGGGTTGCAGCAACGCGTTTCGCAGAGACATTGGCTCCTGCTGCCGCGATGATAACGGTTAGGGTTGTCCCGATATTATCCCCGAAGAGAACTGGTAGAGAACCTTTAAGGTCAAGGAAGCCACCTGCATAGAGACCCTGCAAAATCCCGATTGTCGCAGAAGAAGCTTGGATGAGAACGGTAATCACAGCACCGGCAAAAACTCCTAACACAGGATTTTGTCCCAAGGTTACCATGTATTCCTTGAATTGTGGTAAATCTTTAAGAGGGCTCATACCGGCACTGATGAGGTTGAGGGCGTAGAAGATTCCCCCTACACCAAACAGGATGCGACCAATATTGTTTGCTGTTCTGTTTTTTGTAAAGAATAGGAACATGGTTCCAAGGAAAATCAAGGGTAAAGCATACTCACCAAGCTTGAAACCGATGATAAAGGAAGTAACGGTAGTTCCGATGTTGGCTCCCATGATAATTCCGATAGCCTGTCTAAGAGTTAGAAGGCTAGCGCTGACCAGTCCAACCGTGATAACTGTAACCCCTGTACTTGACTGAATCAGGGCAGTCACGACAATCCCGACTAGAACACCTAAAAAGGGATTGCTGGTGTACTTGTCAATGTAAAAACGAAGGCGATCTCCAGCAGCTTGTTGCAAACCGTCTCCCATGGTCTTGATACTATATAAGAATAGTCCCAGACCACCTAAAAAGTGAAATAAAATTTCCTGCCAATTAATGGACATTTCTTTTTCCTCCGAAAAATAATAACGGAATTTCTCCTATTCTATTTTAAAGGATAAAAGTAAATCTAACAAGTGTTTAGATGAAATTTTCCTAAGAAAAGGCAACTTTCTTTAAAAATAGGGAGTAAATTTACTTTCCAAGAGTGGCTTTATTCAATTATGTCCAAATTTTACTGATTATTATCCTAGTTATAGTTTTTATGTTAAATAGATTGACATCGTTTTCATATAGGATAAAATGAAGATGATCCTGTTCTGATGGTTGTCATGAGAACAGTTACTTTTTACAATAAAGTAAAGTGCTTACTTTGTTTTCAATAGGAGGAAAATATGAAAGATCTATTCTATGAAATGCTGCCGTTATAGCATTCGTAAGTTGTCAATCGGGGCTTGTTCCTTGATGATCGGTTCAGCTTTGTTTGCGAGTCCAGTCCTCGCCGAACAGCTCTCAGTCTCTGACACAGTTGCAAATACGAGCGCTCAAGCTGCAAGTACTAGTAAAACAACTAATCCAGATACTGCAGCTATCGAAAAACAATTATCGGAAACAGGAAACAAAGTAGATAAGCAACCGATCTCAGAAAATACTCCGGCAATAACTGCTTTGGTTAATGAAAAAGAAGAAGCAAAACCAGCTCCAACGGAAACAGTTGAAAAAGTAGCTCAACCAGCTGAAAATGAAGGAGTCAAGCCAGAGGAAGCGCCTCAAGTAACTGATAAGAAAGCAGACAAACCAACTCTAGCAGACGTTCCTAAAAATGAAGAAAAAAGTCTCCGACCAAAAGAAATCAAGTTTGATACTTGGGAGGATTTGTTGAAATGGGAACCTGGTGCGCGTGAGGATGATTCCATCAACCGTTCCTCAGTTGAACTAGCCAAGCGCCATAGAGGTCAGTTGGTTAATGAAAAAGCAAGCAGAAGAGCCAAGGTTCAGGCGCTAGCAAATACCAACTCAAAGGCTAAAGACCACGCTTCTGTTGGTGGAGAAGAATTTAAAGCTTATGCTTTTGACTACTGGCAATACTTGGATTCAATGGTCTTCTGGGAAGGCCTAGTCCCAACTCCAGATGTCATTGATGCAGGGCATCGTAATGGTGTGCCTGTTTATGGAACCTTGTTCTTCAACTGGTCAAATAGCATCGCTGACCAAGAGAAGTTTGCTGCTGCTTTGAAACAAGATGAGGATGGGACCTTCCCGATTGCACGAAAACTTGTCGATCTTGCTAAGTATTATGGCTTTGATGGGTATTTTATCAACCAAGAAACAACGGGTGACTTAGTGACGCCCCTTGGTGAAAAAATGCGTCAATTCATGCTCTACACAAAGGAATATGCGGCAAAAGTCAACCATCCAATTAAGTATGCTTGGTACGATGCCATGACCTACAAATATGGTCGTTACCACGAAGATGGTCTAGGCGATTACAACTATCAGTTCATGCAAAAAGAAGGTGACAAGGTCCCTGCAGATCAATTTTTTGCCAATTTCAACTGGAATAAGGAAAAGAATGACCACTCTGTAGAGATGGCAAAATGGCTAGAACGTAGTCAATATGATGTCTTTGCAGGCTTGGAATTGCAACAAGGTGGTTCTTATAAGACAAAAGTCAAATGGGATGCTCTCTTGGATGAAAAGGGTAAGTTGCGTTTGTCACTTGGACTATTTGCACCAGATACGATTACCAGTCTAGGAAAAACAGGTGAAGATTACCACAAAAACGAAGATATCTTCTTCACAGGTTACCAAGGAGATCCGACAGCTCAAAAACCAGCAGACAAAGAGTGGTATGGAATTGCCAATTTGGTTGCTGACCGCACACCAGCAGTAGGACGAACCTTCACGACCTCCTTTAATACAGGTCATGGTAGAAAGTGGTTTGTAGACGGCAAAGTTTCTAAAGATTCTGAGTGGAACTACCGTTCTGTTTCAGGTGTCTTGCCAACATGGCGCTGGTGGCAGACTTCGACAGGGGAAAAACTTCGTGCAGAATATGACTTTACAGATGCCTATAATGGTGGTAACTCCCTTAAATTCTCAGGTGATGTAGCTGGTAAGACGGACCAAGATGTGAATTTGTATTCTACCAAACTAGAAGTAACGGAGAAAACCAAACTTCGGGTTGCCCACAAGGGAGGAAAAGGCTCGAAAGTTTATATGGCTTTCTCTACGACTCCAGACTACAAATTTGAAGATGCGGAGGCATGGAAAGAACTGACTCTTTCTGACAACTGGACAAATGAAGAAATTGACCTTGGCTCACTAGCAGGAAAAACCATCTATGCAGTTAAACTCTTCTTCGAACATGAAGGTGCTGTGAAAGATTATCAGTTCAAGCTAGGACAATTAACAATTTCAGACAATTACCAAGCACCGCAAGCTCCAACGGGTCTCTCTGTGGTGAAGCAATCTCTTAAGAATGCCCAAGAAGCTGAAGCAGTTGTTCAATTTTCGGGCAACCAAGATGCAGATTTCTATGAAGTCTACGAAAAAGATGGTGACAACTGGCGTTTGTTGACAGGTTCATCTGCTTCAACCATCTACTTGCCAAAAGTTAGACGTTCTGCTAATGCGACTGGTATAACGCAAGAATTGAAAGTCGTTGCAGTTGGTAAAAATGGACTCCGTTCAGAAGCTGCAACTGCGTCATTCAACTGGGGCATGACGGTTCAGGATACAACTCTCCCAAAACCTTTGGCTGAAATATTGTTCCAGGGGCAACGGTTATTGATAGCACTTTCCCTAAGACTGAAGGTGGAGAAGGTATTGAAGGTATGTTGAATGGTACCATTACCAGTCTTTCAGACAAGTGGTCTTCTGGACAGTTAAGTGGTAGTGTGGATATTCGTTTAACCCAGCCACGTACAGTTGTTAGATGGGTGATGGACCATGCTGGAGCTGGTGGGGAATCTGTAAACGACGGTTTGATGAACACCAAAGACTTTGACCTTTATTATAAAGACGCGGATGGTCGATGGAAGTTGGCTAAGGAAGTTCGTGGCAATAAAGCCCATGTTACAGATATTACCTTTGATAAACCAATCACAGCTCAAGACTGGCGTTTGCATGTCATTACATCTGATAACGGAACACCTTGGAAGGCCATTCGTATCTACAACTGGAAGATGTACGAAACCTTGGATACAGAAAGTCAAAATATTCCAATGGCTAAGGTAGCTGCTCGTTCACTTGGAAACCATCAAGTTCAACTAGGCTTCTCTAATGTTCCGGCAGGCGCAACCATCACCGTTTACGACAAGGCTGATTCACAAACACCAATTGCGACCTTGAAGTCTGAAACTGGAGGCGACTTGGCTACGGCACCATTGGGCTTTGACAAGCAACCAAATTTACTTTACTATCGTACCCAACTACCTGGCAAAGAAATCAGTAACATACTGGCAGTAGCGATTCCGCAGGATGAGAGAAAAATTGCTACAGTTAGCCTTGAAAAAGGACCTAAAAAAACAGTTTATGAAGAGGGAGAAAAACTTGACCTTAGAGGCGGAACACTGCGTGTTCAATACGAAGGGGGACAAGCCGATGAGCTGATTAACCTTACTCACTCAGGTGTGACTATCTCTGGATACGATGCCCATCAAAAAGGGGAGCAGAAGCTCACAGTCAGCTATCTTGGAGTTACAGTTACGGGCGATTTGAAGGTGCAAGTGACAGGACAAGACCAAGGGAAGGCGAAAGAAGTGACTAAATTGTCCATTACTCAGAAACCGAAAACGGATTATCTAGTAGGAGATCAACTGGATATTGCAGAAGGTCGCTTCGGAGTTCTCTATGATGACGAGACAGAAGAAAGTCATGCCTTCACAGATCAAGGTGTTGAAATTACAGGCTACGATGCTCAAAAGACTGGCCGTCAAACTTTGACGCTTCGTTACCAAGGTCATGAAATTAACTTTGATGTTTTGGTATCACCAAAGGCTGCGGTTAATGATGAATATCTCAAGCAAGAAATTACTGCTGCCCAAGGACGTCAGTCAACTGTTGCATATACCTTCTCAAGCGAGGAAAAACAAGCTGCGCTAGTAGAGAAGCTCAATGCGGCAAAAACTGCAGCAGAAAACCATAATGCCAGTCAAGAAGAAGTCAACCAGGCTTTGAATGAGTTGAAACAAGCTGGTGCGGATTTGGATGGAAACCAACGTTATCAAACTGCTAGAGAAGAATTGGAAGGTTTACTCGAATCCGTCCGTGAAAAAGATTCTCAAGCTGAGTTGATTGCCCAAGCAGAATCTTTGTTAGCTTCACAAACGCCAACTCCACAAGCTTTTGCGGACATGAAAGAAAAGCTGAATAAGAAACTAGCTCCTGCAGCAGAAAGCCACCACCTTGGTAGCATGGATCCAAATGAAGTAGCGCCAACTGTTGAAGCTCTCTCTGAACTAGTTGTGGAAACTGAAACAACAGCCTTCGAACGTCAAGAGCGCCCAAATGCAAGCCTTCTTAAAGGACAACGTCAACTTGTCCAAAAAGGAGCGGAAGGTCAAATTCGTCGTCTAGTAGAAGTAGATTCCCAAGGCAATCGCATCCTTCGTTCGACTGAAGTTCTCAAGGAAGCGATCCCAGAAATCACCGAAGTAGGTACAAAAGTTCTATCAAGTAATCAACCAGCTGAAGGTGTGAAAGATTTAGTTCAAGCAACTCCAAAACTGGAAGTTGAAAAAGTTTCAGTATCCTTTGAACGTCAAAAACGTCCAAACTCAGAACTTCTCAAAGGTCAACGTCGTATTGTGCAAGCTGGAGAGGAGGGGGAAATTCGTCGTCTAGTAGAAGTAGATTTCCAAGGCAATCGTACCCTTCGCTCGACTGAAGTTCTCAAAGAAGCTCTTCCAGAGATTACCGAAGTAGGTACAAAAGTTCTATCAAGTAACCAACCGGCTGAGGGAGTAAAAGACCTGGTTCTAAGAACTCCGAAACTAGAAGTTGAAGAAGTTTCAGTAGTTTTTGAACATCAAGAACGTCCAAACGCAGAGCTTCTCAAAGGTCAACGTCGTATTGTACAAGCTGGAGAAGAAGGTCAAATTCGTCGCTTTGTAGAAGTAGATTCCCAAGGTAATCGTATTCTTCGTTCAACAGAAGTTCTCAAGGAAACTATCCCAGAAATTACTGAAGTTGGAACCAAAGTCTTTTCAAGTAATCAACCAGCTGAAGGTGTGAAAGATTTAGTTCTAGAAACTCCGAAACTAGAAATTGAAGAAGTTGCAGTATCCTTTGAACGTCAAGAGCGTCCAAACTCAGAACTTCTCAAAGGTCAACGTCGTATTGTGCAAGCTGTAGAAGAAGGACAAGTTCGTCGCTTTGTAGAAGTAGATGCCCAAGGCAAACGCACCCTTCGTTCGACTGAAATTCTCAAGGCAGCTCTTCCGGAAATTGTTGAAGTGGGAACTAAAGAAGAGAAATTCTCACAAACAATGAATCAGCTTCCTTTAGTAGCATCGGCAAAAGTTAAAGAAGCAAGTAAAGAACTTCCAAATACTGGAGCGACAAGAGAATCTAGCTTAGTAGCACTAGGACTCCTCGGAGTGATGAGTGGCTATGGCCTACTTGCTGGAAAGAAGAGAGAAGACTAACCGTATTGAATATTGGATTTTCTCGTAAAAACTAAAAAACAAGATTTGACTGCATCTCAGTCAGATCTTGTTTTAACTAGTAGAAATCAGTGAAAAATGAGTAAATGAACTAGTTTGTCTTGTATATTTAGTTATTTGGAAAGGTTATTCTAGTTTTGATTTTAAGAAATGCTAGTTTCAGTTGCAAGAAAGAACTGGAAAAGTTTAGGCTTTTTCTATCTCTTTTGCTGATTTTGTGATATAATTAACACGTATAAAAAAAGAAGGAGTCATATCTAATGGCAAAATTGACTGTTAAAGACGTTGAATTGAAAGGGAAAAAAGTTCTCGTTCGTGTTGACTTCAACGTACCTGTAAAAGATGGCGTGATTACCAACGACAACCGTATCACTGCAGCTCTTCCAACTATCAAGTACATCCTTGAACAAGGTGGACGTGCTATCCTCTTCTCTCACCTTGGCCGTGTGAAAGAAGAAGCAGATAAAGCTGGTAAATCACTTGCTCCTGTTGCTGCAGACTTGGCAGCTAAATTGGGTCAAGACGTTGCTTTCCTTCCAGGAGTCACTCGTGGTGCTGAATTGGAAGCAGCTATCAACGCTCTTGAAGATGGACAAGTTCTCTTGGTTGAAAACACTCGTTACGAAGATGTTGACGGTAAGAAAGAATCTAAAAACGATCCTGAACTTGGTAAATACTGGGCATCACTTGGAGATGGTATCTTCGTAAACGATGCATTCGGTACAGCTCACCGTGCACACGCATCTAACGTTGGTATCTCAGCAAACGTTGAAAAAGCAGTTGCTGGTTTCCTTCTTGAAAACGAAATTGCCTACATCCAAGAAGCGGTTGAAGCTCCAGAACGTCCATTCGTGGCTATCCTTGGTGGTTCAAAAGTTTCAGACAAGATTGGTGTTATCGAAAACTTGCTTGAAAAAGCTGATAAAGTCCTTATCGGTGGTGGTATGACTTACACATTCTACAAAGCACAAGGTATCGAAATCGGTAACTCACTTGTAGAAGAAGACAAATTGGATGTTGCGAAAGCTCTTCTTGAAAAAGCTAACGGTAAATTGATCTTGCCAGTTGACTCAAAAGAAGCAAACGCATTTGCTGGTTACACTGAAGTGCGTGATACTGAAGGTGAAGCAGTTTCTGAAGGCTTCCTTGGTCTTGATATCGGTCCAAAATCTATCGCTAAATTTGACGAATCTTTGACTGGTGCCAAAACAGTTGTATGGAACGGACCTATGGGTGTATTTGAAAACCCAGACTTCCAAGCTGGTACAATCGGTGTGATGGATGCTATCGTGAAACAACCAGGCGTTAAATCAATCATCGGTGGTGGTGACTCAGCTGCCGCAGCGATCAACCTTGGTCGCGCAGACAAATTCTCATGGATCTCTACTGGTGGTGGAGCATCAATGGAACTTCTTGAAGGTAAAGTTCTTCCAGGACTTGCAGCCTTGACAGAAAAATAAGATTTCATAAATGAATCAAAGAAGAGAGGGATGACAGTTCCTCTTTTCTTTTACTTGAAATAAAAACGCTTCCTCTCAACTATTCATCATAAAATCAGCCAATTTATGATAAAATGGAAATAGAAAGTTGAGATTATGAGTTATTTTAAAAAATATAAATTCGATAAATCCCAGTTCAAACTTGGTATGCGAACCTTTAAAACAGGTATTGCTGTTTTTCTGGTTCTCTTAATTTTTGGCTTTTTTGGCTGGAAAGGTCTTCAAATAGGTGCTTTGACAGCCGTTTTTAGTCTGAGAGAGAGTTTTGATAAGAGTGTTCATTTTGGAACCTCGCGTATTCTAGGAAATAGTATCGGTGGCCTTTATGCCCTCCTCTTCTTCCTATTAAATACCTTATTCCACGAAGCCTTTTGGGTGACTTTGGTAGTTGTTCCGATTTGTACCATGTTAACCATTATGACAAATGTAGCCATGAATAACAAAGCAGGTGTTATTGGCGGTGTAGCGGCTATGTTAATCATTACCCTATCGATTCCGACTGGAGAGACGATTTTGTACGTTTTTGCGCGTGTATCAGAAACTTTCATGGGAGTTTTTGTCGCAATTCTCGTAAATTACGATATTGATCGTATTCGGAATTTTTTAGAGAAAAAAGAAAAATAATGTTATATTTTATAACATTATCAATTGACGTTTGTCTTTTTTTAGACTATAATAGACAGAAAGAAGGAAATTGTAAATGAAGGAAAAAGAATTTCGCCGAAATATGGCTGTTTTTCCTATCGGCAGTGTTATGAAGTTGACCGACCTATCGGCGCGTCAGATTCGTTATTATGAAGATCAAGAGTTGATTAAACCTGATCGAAACGAAGGGAACCGTCGCATGTATTCCTTGAATGACATGGATCGTCTGCTTGAAATTAAAGATTATATCTCTGAAGGTTATAATATCGCTGCCATTAAGAAAAAATATGCTGAACGTGAAGCGAAATCCAAGAAAGCGGTGAGTCAGACTGAGGTGCGTCGTGCACTTCACAATGAACTTCTCCAACAGGGTCGCTTTGCTTCAGTACGGTCACCTTTTGGTCGCGGTTAGGAAACCGCAAGTAGTCATACATTAAGGAGAAAACTCATGCCAATCACAGCTGCAGATATTCGTCGTGAAGTCAAGGAAAAAAATGTTACCTTTATCCGTCTTATGTTCTCAGATATTTTGGGAACCATGAAAAACGTCGAAATTCCTGCTACAGATGAACAGTTAGATAAAGTCTTGTCAAACAAGGCGATGTTTGATGGATCTTCTATTGAAGGTTTTGTACGTATCAATGAGTCAGATATGTACTTGTACCCAGACTTGGATACATGGACAGTCTTCCCTTGGGGGGATGAAAATGGAAGTGTTGCAGGTTTAATCTGTGATGTCTATACAACAGAAGGTGAACCATTTGCAGGTGACCCTCGTGGCAATTTGAAACGAGCTCTTCGTCACATGGAAGAAGTAGGATTCAAATCTTTCAACCTTGGACCCGAGCCAGAATTCTTCCTGTTTAAGTTGGATGAAAATGGAGACCCAACACTTGAAGTAAATGACAAGGGTGGCTACTTTGATTTGGCGCCTACGGACCTTGCGGACAACACACGTCGTGAGATTGTCAATGTCTTGACTAAAATGGGATTTGAAGTAGAAGCGAGTCACCACGAGGTTGCGGTTGGACAACACGAGATTGACTTCAAGTACGATGAAGTTCTCCGTGCCTGCGATAAGATTCAAATCTTTAAACTCGTTGTTAAAACCATTGCTCGCAAACATGGTCTTTACGCAACCTTTATGGCAAAACCAAAATTTGGTATTGCTGGATCAGGTATGCACTGTAATATGTCCTTGTTTGATGCAGAAGGAAATAATGCCTTCTTTGATCCAAATGATCCAAAGGAATGCAGTTGTCTGAAACGGCCTACCATTTCCTTGGTGGTTTGATCAAACATGCCTACAACTATACTGCTATCATGAACCCAACGGTTAACTCATACAAACGTTTGGTTCCAGGTTATGAAGCGCCCGTTTACATTGCTTGGGCTGGACGTAACCGTTCGCCACTTGTGCGCGTACCTGCTTCACGTGGTATGGGAACTCGTCTTGAGTTGCGTTCAGTGGATCCGATGGCAAACCCATACATCGCTATGGCAGTTCTTTTGGAAGTTGGTTTGCATGGTATTGAAAATAAAATCGAAGCACCAGCTCCTATCGAAGAAAATATCTATATCATGACAGCTGAAGAGCGTAAGGAAGCTGGAATTACTGACCTCCCATCAACGCTTCACAACGCTTTGAAAGCTTTGACTGAAGATGAAGTGGTCAAGGCTGCCCTAGGGGATCACATATACACTAGCTTCCTTGAAGCGAAACGTATCGAGTGGGCTAGCTATGCAACCTTCGTTTCACAATGGGAAATTGATAATTATTTAGACCTTTACTGATACTAATATAGAAGAAAGAGGTTCTTTGTCAACTGTAGTGGGTTGAAGAAAAGCTAAGATCGAGAAAGGACAAAATTTGTCCTTTCTTTTTTGATGTTCAGAGCGATAAAAATCTGTTTTTTGAAGTTTTTAAAGTTCCGAAAACCAAAGGCATTGCGCTTAATATGTTTGATGAGATTATTCGTTCCTTCTAATTTTGCGTTGTAATAAGGTAATTGAAGAGCGTTGACGATTTTCTCTTTGTCCTTTAGAAAGGTTTTAAAGACAGTCTGAAAACGAGGATGAACCTAAGAATTTTTCCAGCTCCTTATTCTGAAAGTGAAAGAGTAAGAGTTGATAGAGATGGTAATGGTGTTTCAAGTCCTTTGAATAGCTCAAAAACTTATTTAAAATCTCTTTATTGGTTAAGTGCATGCGAAAAGTAGGACGATAAAAACGTTTATCGCTAATTTTCTGACTATCCTGTTGAATGAGTTTCCAGTAGCGCTTGATAGTCTTGTATTCATGAGATTTTCGCTCAAATTGATTCATAATTTGAATACGCACACGACTCATAGCACGACTTAAGTGTTGTACAATGTGAAAGCGATCAAGAACGATTTTAGCACACGGAAAAAGCTGTTTAGCCAAGTCATAGTAAGGACTAAACATGTCCATAGTAATGATTTTCACCTGACAGCGAATAGCTCTATCGTATCGGAGAAAGTGATTTCGGATGACAGCTTGTGTTCTACCTTCAAGAACAGTGATTATATTGAGATGGTCAAAATCTTGCGCAATGAAACTCATCTTCATCTCCCGATTGCAACAGTCACTCCCCTGACTGTTTCAACATCCCAAGACATAGTCTTTGGAAGTCGAGAAAAATCATGCTTAAAGTGAAAGTCATTGAGCTTGCGAATAACAGTTGAAGTTGAAATAGACAGCTGATGAGCAATATTGGTCATAGAAATCTTCTCAATCAACTTTTGCGCAATTTTTTAGTTGCTAATACGAGGAATTTGGTGATTTTTCTTGACGAGAGAAGTCTCAGCGACCATCATTTTAGAGCAATGATAGTACTTGAATAGACGCTTTTTCAGGAGGATTCTAGTAGGCATACCAGTCGTTTCGAGGTAAAGAATTTTCGACGGTTTTTGAAAGTCATATTTCTTCATTTGATGTCCACAATCAAGACAAGATGGGGCATTGTAATCCAGTTTAGCGATGATTTCCTTGTGAGTATCCATATTGATGATATCCATAAATTGGATATTAGGGTCTTTGATATCTGGAAGTTTTCTGATAAAATGTAATTGTTTCATATGATTCTTTCTAATGAGTTGTTTTGTCGTTTTTCATTATAGGTAATATGGGAGTTTTCTTTGCTACAATAAATAGGCTCTGTAATATATAGGGAATTTACCCACTACAAATATTATAGAGCCAAAAAAGATTGCCTGAGGGGCAATCTTTTTTGTTCTTGTGTTGTTATAAATATATTTTGATACAGGTTTTAGTATAGAAAAATATAGGTAATTTAACTTTTTTTAGCTTACTTACAATTATGAATAGCAAATGGGAATATTCTGACAAATCTCAGAAAAACAAAATCAAGTTTATGATTAGAGAAGCTTTACAATGATGGTATTTAATGGCGATTTTCTACTTTTAAAAAAGTTTAACATATTAACGATTCATTACTTGAATAAATTAATATAAATGATATAATATTATTTGAGACGAATGAGTTCTAGTCTTTATTTGATTGTGTTAATATATTGCTCGCTTAAGACTTATTCGTTGTATTTTACTATTTGTTATAGGAAAGGAGATGTTATGCAAAAAGACAAGTGGTGGCTGCCATTCTTAGCGGTGGGTGTCATCATAGCTTTAGCGGTGGGTTTACTTTATTACACCAGACCCACTAAGGATGGAGATATAGGTTCATCATCAGTTTCGCAATCAACTTCTAGTGATAAGAACAATACGGCTTTGAGTTTAAAAGGTCAACAACTTCCAGAATTTAAAATGACCACTCGAGATGGTACATTGATTGCTAGTTCAAAACTGTATGACAAACCTATGTTAGTTATTGAATGGGCTAGTTGGTGTCCGCATTGTCAGAAACAACTACCCATTGTTCAGCAGATGTATGAAAAGTATGGAGATCAAATTCATTTTGTTCTACTCAATATGAGTGACCCTACCAGAGAGACAAAGGAGAATGCTGATCGGTATATCAAGGAAAAAGGATATACTTTCCCCTATTATTATGATGAGGATCAAGGGGCGGCAGACCTTTTACAGGTTCAAACCATACCAAGTATGTATCTTGTGACAAAACACCAGCAGGTGAAAAATGTCTTAGTGACACACACAACTGCTGAGGATTTCTCGAAAGAGTTGCAAGCGATACTAAACTAACATATATCTAATTACTATAAAAAGGAGGAAGAAACCATATTAGGATTTCAGAGATAATTATGAGAGATTTTATTAAAAAAGTTTCTATTTTGTTTATCGTCCTATTCCTATCTGTTCCCTTATTTTTAATGGGTCAGATATTCGGTAGAGCTGTTGCCAATGAAGGTGGCGTTATCGAAGTAGGTGGAAAAACAAAGATAACACAAAATGGATGTTCCCGTAAAATTGAAAAAACGGAAGAAATTAGCTGGCACCTGCCTAGAAAACCAGTGGATTTGGTAATCTTGCAGGATGCGAGTGGATCGTTTAAGAACACTATTCCAAATGTCCAGAATGCTTTAAAAACTCTGACGACATTTGTTAAGGAAGAAGAGTATGATGAAAATAACCCACGTTTGGTTAAGACTGATGATCCAGAAACGTCAGACCGGGTTATGATGGCAACCTTCCAAGGTGCAGATGGATACAACTATTACTACAATAATGATTTTACAGGGCATAAAGATGTTTATGGTAGTTGGGGTGAAGAATTTGATTATAAATACAAGTCTAGTAACTTGTCTTCTGATCAAAATGATATCCATCAATTCATCGATAATATTAAAGTAGTGGGAGGAACGCCAACCGTTCCAGCTATTGACGATGTTATTGAGCAATACAATGCTAGAAAAGGAAATATGGCTAACGGTCGTAAGACCATCTTCCTTTTGATTACGGATGGTGTTGCTAATGGGAAACGTGACCCAGATGGTAAAGTTCGTCTAGAGTACAGTGGCTATCGAAACGATATTCTTGCAAAGGCATGGAATCACGGTCAACTAACCGAGGCCTCTCAAAACGTTTTAGGGCGTGTGCAAGAGGTTAAGGAAGCATCTACAAAACTTAAAAATGTTGTTGGTTCTGAAGGGACTGTAGTGGTAGGTTTCTGGGAAGATATAACAATCTTTGCGGATTCTAAAGATCAGTATTATGACACATATAAAGAAGGTTATTCAAAATATTTTGATATTGGAGATAACCGAAGTGTCCAAGATATTTTCCATGAAGCATTAGAGGGAATGGCTTCTCCTGCTAAAAATATTAATGGAAAAGATGTTTCCTTCTATGTTAATGAACAAAGCGATATCAATAAATTCTCAAATCGAGTTCTAGAATCTGTTGGTGCTGCTTTGGTTAAGGAAGATATCAAAGGTGAGTTTGAAGTTACTCCAGGATATAAGGTAGATGCTGTTCGAATTAATGGTAAGAAGATTGTATCAGAGGTTACCGATTCAAAGAAAGAAATTCGTGGTAAGATTGTTCAAGAAGGGGACAAGGTTACAATCTCTGTTCCGGAGAGTGTATTTAATCCAGGAAACAACAACTTTGACTATGATTTGAGTAAGGAAGCACATGCTGAACAAGTCAATGAGGATGACGAGCAAGACCCTCCTGCAGACTACAAACCTGTTAAGGAGACAGTTCCAGTTCCTGAGTTGACTGGTAAATTTAAAGTTGGGGATTTTGCGACTGAAACAATCGGTGGACGTAATGAAACAGTTGAAGTTCAAAAACTCGAGTACTGTTACCCAAGTGTCACTAAGAAAATTACCGATGCAGATAAGAGTAATGACTTGGGAGAAATTGATGACCCACTTGGTTTGACAAAGAAAAAAGCCTATTCTGCACAATTGTCAGACAAGGCAGAGGAGTTCACCTATACTCTTGATTACAACTTCAATAACGTAGCCTACGAATTTGAAAAGAACGTTATGTTGACAGACCCACTTGACTACCGTTTGGAAGTAGTTGAAAGTTCAGCTACTGGACCAAATGGAGAAATGGGCCACTCGTGTAGTTAGTCAAGATGATTCAGAAGGCAACTCTCAAAGTGTTGTGGTTGCGGATGTTCCTGCTAAAGAATCCAACTATAATTACTTGGTATTGAAGAAAGCTCAAATGACCATCAAGGTTCGTTTGAAAGAACAATACCGCAATAATCAAGCAAGTAAAGAATTCATGGCTCTCCTTCAGGAAAGTAATGGATTTGGTCTCCTAAACCAAGGGAACATCATGTGGAATGGTGATGACGATCAACCAAACCAAGATGCGCATGCCAAGACAGATACCAAACCAAGTACCATTCGCCGTTCAAATCCTGTTTATGTGAAACCACCAGTTGTAACAGAAATTACGAAGAAGGTTAATGACAAAGAACATGAAGATTTGAAGGCAGAAGACCAAGTCTTCAAGTACAAGGTATCTGTTCCATGGCCAGGTATTGCTGACAGCTTTAGCATTACCGATACAGTAGTACCTGAATTGGAAATCCAAGCAGGTACTGTAAACGTAACTGTAGGTGGAAAAGAAAACAGTGATTTGACAGCTGGAATCAAAGTTGAAGATCAGACTGTTTCACTTACATTAGACAAAGATGCTCTTAATAAAATTTCTCGTCGCGTAACTCGTGGTAAGAAGAAAGACATCCAATATGTTGAATTGACTTTCGATGCTAAAATCCGTCCGGGTGCTGACCTTTCTAAATATAAGGAAGATGGTCAAATTAAAGTACCTAACACGGCAGATGTTGCCTTGAATGATATCAAGAAAACATCGAATAAAGTAACGGTTACACCACCAAAACCAAAAGAACCTTCTATTGATAAGAAGATTAATGAAAACTTGGATACATTCCAAACATTTGATGGACAACCATACAACTACAACATTACAACGGCAGTACCAAGTGATGTTGCTAATTACAAGAAATTTGTAATTCGTGATACACTAGATGCTAATTTGGAACTTGCAGGTGCCGTAAGTATTAAAGGTTCTGCAGCGTCCCTCTTTGATATCCAGACCAATGGCCAAGAGATTACGGCAACAGTGAAGGGTGGCCAGTTTGGTGAACTTGCAAAATACTCAACTGTTGAACTAGTAATTCCTGCAAAAGTTAAAAATGGTGTGACAGGTACAACCATTGAAAACAAGGCTTCTATTTCCTTTACAAATGAGAAAAATGTAGAGAAAGAAGTTAAATCAAAACCTGTCACCGTAACGCCACCTCCTGTAACGAAGAAGATCAATGAAACCCTTGATCACTTAGATATCGCAACAGGTCAAGCGTATAACTACAACATTAAGACAAAACTTCCAACAGATATTACAGATTACAAGAAATTTGTTATTACAGATACTCTTGAAGGAGATTTGTCAGTTATCAATGAAACTTCAAGCAAACCAGTTATCAAAGGAGTAGCTGCAGCCTTCTTCGATGTAACAGTTGAGGGTCAAACCGTGACTGCAACGATGAAGGACTTTGAGAACGCTACAGCTCTTGCTGGTCAAGAAGTGGAATTGATTATTCCGGCTAAGATCAATGATGGAGTGACTCGTATCAACATTCCAAATACTGCGAAGTTCAGCTTCACAGATAAGAACGATCATAGCGGAGAAAAAGAAACGAGACCGGTCACCGTAACCCCTCCATCAGAGCCAGGTGTTGATAAGAAAATCAACGAAACACTGACAGAGGCAACCATTGGTGCAGAAACAGACTTCACATATAATATCAAAGCAAAATTGCCAAATGATATTACAACATACAAGTCCTTCGTTGTAACAGATACCTTGGATGAGAATTTGACTCCAGGTCAAGCTGAAATCAAGGGAGAGGCAGCGAAATTCTTCGATGTAACAGTTCAAGGTCAAACCGTGACTGCAACGATGAAGAATTTTGCGAATGCGGGTGACTACGGTAACCAAGAAGTAGAGCTCGTGATTCATGCCAAAGTGAAGAAAGACTCAAAAGTTCCATCTATTGAGAACAAAGCTAAGATTACTTATACCAACAAGAATGACCAACAAGGTGAGAAAGAAACTAAACCGGTTACTGTCACTCCACCGCCAATCACTAAGAAAGTGAATGGTCAGGAACATTCAGATCTTGGTAAGTTATCAGAAGTATTCACTTATACGATTGACTCAACGGTTCCACATGTTGCAGATACCTTCACCATTTCAGATGATATCGTCAAAGAATTGGCATTTGAAGGGGAAGCAACTGTCACTGTTGATGGACAAGCTGTTCAAGACCTCACTGTGAAAACAGAAGGTCAACGTTTGACGGTCACATTTGGTAAAGAGCAAGTGAAACAATATGCTGGTAAAGCTGTACAAGTTTCATTCAATGCCAAGATTAAAGACGGCATCACTTTCGATGCTCTCTTGACTGCTTATCCAAATGAAGCAAAAGACAAGCCAGTAGTACCAAATACTGCTAGCTACATCATTAATGACAATCCTGATTCTAAGAAAGAATCAAAACCAGTCACTGTCACTCCACCGCCAACAACAACTCCAGAGCTTAAGAAGGAAGTAAACGGAGCAGAACGTTACGATCTTGCAAAACGTAATGAAGAATTTACTTATACTTTGAAAACAACAATGCCTGCCAATGCAACTGTGTTTGAGATGACAGACGAGTTGAAAGAAGTTCTAGAATTTGTTGGTGAGAATGCTTCAGCTACTGTTAAACTTGATGGTGAGGATGCAGGATCTAAGGCGACAGTAACAATTTCTGGCCAAGTGATCAAAGTTGCCTTTACAGAATCTTCTGTAAAAGCAGATGCTGGTAAGTCTATTGAAGTGAATTTCAAGGCTAAGATTAGAGATAATGCAAACTTGTCAGCTTATGTGACTAAAGATGGTAAGACTGAGATTCCGAATAAGGCTTCTTATGATATTGATCATAATCCAAAATACCACAAGGACTCTAACGAAGTCCCAGTAACGCCTCCAACACCAGAAGAGCCAGAAATCAAGAAAGATGTGAACGGCAAAGAAGCTGAAACTCTTGACAAACGTGACCAAGTCTTCACTTACAATGTGAAAACAACAGTAGCGCAAGATGCGACAGCCTTCGCAGTCACAGATACACTAGTAGACGTTCTTGAATTTGCCGGCACATCAAGTGCTAAATTGAATGGTCAAGCGCTTGAGGCTAGCCAAATCAAGGTAGAAGGTCAAACTATTACCTTGACCCTTACAGAGGAACAAGTCAAAGCCAATGGCGGTCAAGCGGTTGAATTAACATTCGACGCGAAGATCAAAGCTGGCGCAAACTTGTCTGCATATGTGAAGGAAGACGGCCGTACACAGATTCCGAATAAGGCTTCTTATGACGCAAGCTTCCCACACAAACCAGGAGTGCACAAGGACTCTAACGAAGTCCCAGTAACGCCTCCAACACCAGAAGAGCCAGAAATCAAGAAAGATGTGAACGGCAAAGAAGCTGAAACTCTTGACAAACGTGACCAAGTCTTCACTTACAATGTGAAAAACAACAGTAGCGCAAGATGCGACAGCCTTCGCAGTCACAGATACACTAGTAGACGTTCTTGAATTTGCCGGCACATCAAGTGCTAAATTGAATGGTCAAGCGCTTGAGGCTAGCCAAATCAAGGTAGAAGGTCAAACTATTACCTTGACCCTTACAGAGGAACAAGTCAAAGCCAATGGCGGTCAAGCGGTTGAATTAACATTCGACGCGAAGATCAAAAGCTGGCGCAAACTTGTCTGCATATGTGAAGGAAGACGGCCGTACACAGATTCCGAATAAGGCTTCTTATGACGCAAGCTTCCCACACAAACCAGGAGTGCACAAGGACTCTAACGAAGTCCCAGTAACGCCTCCAACACCAGAAGAGCCAGAAATCAAGAAAGATGTGAACGGCAAAGAAGCTGAAACTCTTGACAAACGTGACCAAGTCTTCACTTACAACGTGAAAACAACAGTAGCGCAAGATGCGACAGCCTTCGCAGTCACAGATACACTAGTAGACGTTCTTGAATTTGCCGGCACATCAAGTGCTAAATTGAATGGTCAAGCGCTTGAGGCTAGCCAAATCAAGGTAGAAGGTCAAACTATTACCTTGACCCTTACAGAGGAACAAGTCAAAGCCAATGGCGGTCAAGCGGTTGAATTAACATTCGACGCGAAGATCAAAGCTGGCGCAAACTTGTCTGCATATGTGAAGGAAGACGGCCGTACACAGATTCCGAATAAGGCTTCTTATGACGCAAGCTTCCCACACAAACCAGGAGTGCACAAGGACTCTAACGAAGTCCCAGTAACGCCTCCAACACCAGAAGAGCCAGAAATCAAGAAAGATGTGAACGGCAAAGAAGCTGAAACTCTTGACAAACGTGACCAAGTCTTCACTTACAATGTGAAAACAACAGTAGCGCAAGATGCGACAGCCTTCGCAGTCACAGATACACTAGTAGACGTTCTTGAATTTGCCGGCACATCAAGTGCTAAATTGAATGGTCAAGCGCTTGAGGCTAGCCAAATCAAGGTAGAAGGTCAAACTATTACCTTGACCCTTACAGAGGAACAAGTCAAAAGCCAATGGCGGTCAAGCGGTTGAATTAACATTCGACGCGAAGATCAAAAGCTGGCGCAAACTTGTCTGCATATGTGAAGGAAGACGGCCGTACACAGATTCCGAATAAGGCTTCTTATGACGCAAGCTTCCCACACAAACCAGGAGTGCACAAGGACTCTAACGAAGTCCCAGTAACGCCTCCAACACCAGAAGAGCCAGAAATCAAGAAAGATGTGAACGGCAAAGAAGCTGAAACTCTTGACAAACGTGACCAAGTCTTCACTTACAACGTGAAAAACAACAGTAGCGCAAGATGCGACAGCCTTCGCAGTCACAGATACACTAGTAGACGTTCTTGAATTTGCCGGCACATCAAGTGCTAAATTGAATGGTCAAGCGCTTGAGGCTAGCCAAATCAAGGTAGAAGGTCAAACTATTACCTTGACCCTTACAGAGGAACAAGTCAAAAGCCAATGGCGGTCAAGCGGTTGAATTAACATTCGACGCGAAGATCAAAGCTGGCGCAAACTTGTCTGCATATGTGAAGGAAGACGGCCGTACACAGATTCCGAATAAGGCTTCTTATGACGCAAGCTTCCCACAAAACCAGGAGTGCACAAGGACTCTAACGAAGTCCCAGTAACGCCTCCAACACCAGAAGAGCCAGAAATCAAGAAAGATGTGAACGGCAAAGAAGCTGAAACTCTTGACAAACGTGACCAAGTCTTCACTTACAACGTGAAAAACAACAGTAGCGCAAGATGCGACAGCCTTCGCAGTCACAGATACACTAGTAGACGTTCTTGAATTTGCCGGCACATCAAGTGCTAAATTGAATGGTCAAGCGCTTGAGGCTAGCCAAATCAAGGTAGAAGGTCAAACTATTACCTTGACCCTTACAGAGGAACAAGTCAAAAGCCAATGGCGGTCAAGCGGTTGAATTAACATTCGACGCGAAGATCAAAAGCTGGCGCAAACTTGTCTGCATATGTGAAGGAAGACGGCCGTACACAGATTCCGAATAAGGCTTCTTATGACGCAAGCTTCCCACATAAACCAGGGAGTGCACAAGGACTCTAACGAAGTCCCAGTAACGCCTCCAACACCAGAAGAGCCAGAAATCAAGAAAGATGTGAACGGCAAAGAAGCTGAAACTCTTGACAAACGTGACCAAGTCTTCACTTACAATGTGAAAAACAACAGTAGCGCAAGATGCGACAGCCTTCGCAGTCACAGATACACTAGTAGACGTTCTTGAATTTGCCGGCACATCAAGTGCTAAATTGAATGGTCAAGCGCTTGAGGCTAGCCAAATCAAGGTAGAAGGTCAAACTATTACCTTGACCCTTACAGAGGAACAAGTCAAAAGCCAATGGCGGTCAAGCGGTTGAATTAACATTCGACGCGAAGATCAAAGCTGGCGCAAACTTGTCTGCATATGTGAAGGAAGACGGCCGTACACAGATTCCGAATAAGGCTTCTTATGACGCAAGCTTCCCACACAAACCAGGAGTGCACAAGGACTCTAACGAAGTCCCAGTAACGCCTCCAACACCAGAAGAGCCAGAAATCAAGAAAGATGTGAACGGCAAAGAAGCTGAAACTCTTGACAAACGTGACCAAGTCTTCACTTACAACGTGAAAAACAACAGTAGCGCAAGATGCGACAGCCTTCGCAGTCACAGATACACTAGTAGACGTTCTTGAATTTGCCGGCACATCAAGTGCTAAATTGAATGGTCAAGCGCTTGAGGCTAGCCAAATCAAGGTAGAAGGTCAAACTATTACCTTGACCCTTACAGAGGAACAAGTCAAAGCCAATGGCGGTCAAGCGGTTGAATTAACATTCGACGCGAAGATCAAAAGCTGGCGCAAACTTGTCTGCATATGTGAAGGAAGACGGCCGTACACAGATTCCGAATAAGGCTTCTTATGACGCAAGCTTCCCACACAAACCAGGAGTGCACAAGGACTCTAACGAAGTCCCAGTAACGCCTCCAACACCAGAAGAGCCAGAAATCAAGAAAGATGTGAACGGCAAAGAAGCTGAAACTCTTGACAAACGTGACCAAGTCTTCACTTACAATGTGAAAACAACAGTAGCGCAAGATGCGACAGCCTTCGCAGTCACAGATACACTAGTAGACGTTCTTGAATTTGCCGGCACATCAAGTGCTAAATTGAATGGTCAAGCGCTTGAGGCTAGCCAAATCAAGGTAGAAGGTCAAACTATTACCTTGACCCTTACAGAGGAACAAGTCAAAGCCAATGGCGGTCAAGCGGTTGAATTAACATTCGACGCGAAGATCAAAGCTGGCGCAAACTTGTCTGCATATGTGAAGGAAGACGGCCGTACACAGATTCCGAATAAGGCTTCTTATGACGCAAGCTTCCCACACAAACCAGGAGTGCACAAGGACTCTAACGAAGTCCCAGTAACGCCTCCAACACCAGAAGAGCCAGAAATCAAGAAAGATGTCAACACGAAAGCTGAAGAAACACTCGCTGATCGTGATCAAGTCTTCACCTACAACGTGAAAACAACAGTAGCGCAAGATGCGACAGCCTTCGCAATCACAGATACACTAGTAGACGTTCTTGAATTCGCAGGAACTTCAAGTGCTAAATTGAATGGTCAAGCGCTTGAGGCTAGCCAAATCAAGGTAGAAGGTCAAACTATTACCTTGACCCTTACAGAGGAACAAGTCAAAGCCAATGGCGGTCAAGCGGTTGAATTAACATTCGACGCGAAGATCAAAGCTGGCGCAAACTTGTCTGCATATGTGAAGGAAGACGGCCGTACACAGATTCCGAATAAGGCTTCTTATGACGCAAGCTTCCCACACAAACCAGGAGTGCACAAGGACTCTAACGAAGTCCCAGTAACGCCTCCAACACCAGAAGAGCCAGAAATCAAGAAAGATGTGAACGGCAAAGAAGCTGAAACTCTTGACAAACGTGACCAAGTCTTCACTTACAACGTGAAAACAACAGTAGCGCAAGATGCGACAGCCTTCGCAGTCACAGATACACTAGTAGACGTTCTTGAATTTGCCGGCACATCAAGTGCTAAATTGAATGGTCAAGCGCTTGAGGCTAGCCAAATCAAGGTAGAAGGTCAAACTATTACCTTGACCCTTACAGAGGAACAAGTCAAAGCCAATGGCGGTCAAGCTGTTGAATTAACGTTCGACGCGAAGATCAAAGCTGGCGCGAACTTGTCTGCGTATGTGAAGGAAGACGGCCGTACACAGATTCCGAATAAGGCTTCTTATGACGCAAGCTTCCCACACAAACCAGGAGTGCACAAGGACTCTAACGAAGTTCCAGTAACGCCTCCAACACCAGAAGAGCCAGAAATCAAGAAAGATGTGAATGGCAAAGAAGCTGAAACTCTTGGCAAACGCGATGAAGTCTTCACTTACAACGTGAAAACAAGTGTAGCGCAAGATGCGACAGCCTTCGCAGTCACAGATACACTAGTAGATGTTCTTGAATTCGCAGGAACTTCAAGTGCTAAATTGAATGGTCAAGCTCTTGAAGCAAGCCAAATCAAGGTAGAAGGTCAAACCATTACCTTGACGCTTACAGAAGACCAAGTGAAAGCCAATGGCGGTCAAGCTGTTGAATTAACGTTCGACGCGAAGATCAAAGCTGGCGCGAACTTGTCTGCGTATGTGAAGGAAGACGGCCGTACACAGATTCCGAATAAGGCTTCTTATGACGCAAGCTTCCCACATAAATCAGGAGTGCACAAGGACTCTAACGAAGTTCCAGTAACGCCTCCAACACCAGAAGAGCCAGAAATCAAGAAAGATGTGAATGGCAAAGAAGCTGAAACTCTTGGCAAACGCGATGAAGTCTTCACTTACAACGTGAAAACAAGTGTAGCGCAAGATGCGACAGCCTTCGCAGTCACAGATACACTAGTAGATGTTCTTGAATTCGCAGGAACTTCAAGTGCTAAATTGAATGGTCAAGCTCTTGAGGCTAGCCAAATCAAGGTAGAAGGTCAAACTATTACCTTGACCCTTACAGAGGAACAAGTCAAAGCCAATGGCGGTCAAGCGGTTGAATTAACGTTCGACGCGAAGATCAAAGCTGGCGCAAACTTGTCTGCATATGTGAAGGAAGACGGCCGTACACAGATTCCGAATAAGGCTTCTTATGACGCAAGCTTCCCACACAAACCAGGAGTGCACAAGGACTCTAACGAAGTCCCAGTAACGCCTCCAACACCAGAAGAGCCAGAAATCAAGAAAGATGTGAACGGCAAAGAAGCTGAAACTCTTGACAAACGTGACCAAGTCTTCACTTACAATGTGAAAACAAGTGTAGCGCAAGATGCGACAGCCTTCGCAGTCACAGATACACTAGTAGACGTTCTTGAATTTGCCGGCACATCAAGTGCTAAATTGAATGGTCAAGCGCTTGAGGCTAGCCAAATCAAGGTAGAAGGTCAAACTATTACCTTGACCCTTACAGAGGAACAAGTCAAAGCCAATGGCGGTCAAGCGGTTGAATTAACATTCGACGCGAAGATCAAAGCTGGCGCAAACTTGTCTGCATATGTGAAGGAAGACGGCCGTACACAGATTCCGAATAAGGCTTCTTATGACGCAAGCTTCCCACACAAACCAGGAGTGCACAAGGACTCTAACGAAGTCCCAGTAACGCCTCCAACACCAGAAGAGCCAGAAATCAAGAAAGATGTCAACGCGAAAGCTGAAGAAACACTCGCTGATCGTGATCAAGTCTTCACCTACAACGTGAAAACAAGTGTTCCAACAGATGCGACAGTCTTCAGTGTAAGTGATACACTTGAATCTGTTCTTGATTATGCAGGTTCAGCAAACGCGAGCTTGAATGGTCAAGCGCTTGACGCTAGCCAAATCAAGGTAGACGGTCAAACCATTACTTTGACACTTACAAAAGAGCAAGTGAAAGCAAATGGTGGTCAAGCAGTTGAATTGAGCTTCACTGCGAAGATTAAAGCGGGAGCTGATTTGACTCCATATCTAACAGATCGTGGATTCACTGTTCCAAATACAGCTTCTTATGACGCGAAGTTCCCACACAAACCAGGGCTACACAAAGATTCGAATAAAGTTCCGGTAATCGTTCCAAAAGAACCAGAACCAGAAATTTCTAAGAAGATTAATCGTACCTTGGACCACTTGGATGTGGAATACGATGCACCTTACATGTACAATGTCAATACAGCTTTACCAAAAGATATTGATAAGTACAAAGAGTTCACCGTAACAGATACACTTGAATCTGTTTTGGCAATCGCTGATACACCAGTAGCCTATGTGGACGGTCGTGATGCAAATGGAGCTCTTGAAACAAGCGTTGAAGGAAATACTGTCACTGTAAAAGTGAAAGATTTCGCTCGACTAAAAGGCTTTAAAGAGATTCAATTGTACATCCCAGCTAAACTCAAAGCGAATAGCGATTTGACTCCTTATAAGGACCAATTGGTACCAAACAAAGCAACTGTCAACTTCAAGGATGCGAATGGTCAATCTGGTAACAAGGAAACAAAACCAGTAACGGTGAAACCGCGTGACCCAGAAAAACCAACAGATCCAACACCAGGTGAACCAGCTAAGTCTGTTGGACCAGAAGATGGATCTAAACCTGATAAAGACTACCACTTGCCAAACGCTTTAGATACCTTCCGATTCGATATTACTACACCGGTTCCAACAGATCCAGTAGATGAAAACGGAAATGCTAAGAAGGATCAATATGGTCGTCTTATCAAGACAGACTTGACTAGCTTTACGATCACTGATAAAATCGATTCAGTCTTGAAAGTTAACAAAGACCGTATCGCTCTTAAAGTTGAAATGCTCAGTTTGACAAGATCAAAGCAACTCTTCAAGCTCAACTTGAACAGTCTGAGAAAGAACTCAAAGCTTTGACAGGCAAGTCAACAGAAGAGACTTCAACAGAGACTGGTAAGAAGGAAGAACTCAAGGCAGCGGAAGCTAAAGTAGCTGAATTGAAAGCGAAGTTGGAAGCAGCTAAGGCAGCGCAGCCAGCTAAACCAGCTGAAACTACAACACCAGCTACTCCAGCAACAGCTGCTGAAGAAACAACTCCAGCTACATCTGATTCTTCTGCATCAGAAAATAAGAAACCTGCAACTAGCGAGCCAAGTCAAGATCTTGCAAGCTTGGAAGCAGAGTTGAAAGCAGCTGAAGAAAACTTGGCTAAACTTCAAGCACCAGCTGAAAAAGAAGCAGAATTGGCACCAGCTGATAAGAAACAACAACAAGAGAAACTTGAAAATGAAATCAAGAAACTAAAAGAAGCTCAAACTAAGCTTCAAGCAGCTATTGATAAATTGAGTAAGGTTTCAAATGATCGTAGTGAATTAGTAGGTAAAGAGTTGGAAGCAATTGCCACTGTTACTTACGATGAAGCTAAAAACATTGTAACTCTTGAAATCAGCGATAAGGATGTTCTTGAAGCCTTGAAGGGAAGTACCGTACGTCTTGTACTTTACACTAACTTCAAAGAAGGAACAGATTTTACAAAATTCACGGGTGGTGTACCAAATACAGCTGAAGTAAGCTTTAACCATAATCCAAAGCCAAAAACTACCAACAAAGTTGTGGTGTTCCCACCAACACCACCAACACCACCAACACCAGAAAAACCACATACTCCGCCACCAGGTGGAACCGTTCCTCCAGCAGAACCTAAGAAAACATTACCAAATACAGGTTCTGAAGGATCTTCAATCTTTGGAGTACTTGCAGCCCTAGCTCTAGGACTTGCTGGACTTCTAGTTTGGAAGCGTAAAGCTGAACGTTAGTATCATATAGTAAGAGGAGAGTAGAAAATTTTACTCTTCTCCTTACTGTATATTGAAAGTGTTAAGGAAAGAATAATGAGTAGAAAAAAATTATTAAAGTTAGGAATTTCTATACTTGCTTTAAATGCACTTGGAGTAGCCACTTATCATGTAGCTCCCGACTTGTATCAAATTCAAACAGTCCATGCGGAAGAGACACCAGCGGAAGATGAAGAAATTCCAGATGGCCAAGAGAGAGTCGTGGCATTCCGATTTAGAGATAAACTGAATGATCTAGAGGCTTTCATCGCTGACTATAAAGCTAATCCTAATGATGAAGACAACAAAACTGGATTAGAAGATAGTTTGGCTGAAGCTACTAACTACCTTCCTATCGCAAAGAAGGCAATGAAGAGTCCAGAAGCTCAAAAAGGTTTTGTGGCATATGAAGCTCGCTACAATGAGTTGAAAGCCAAGGCTGAAGCTTTGTTGGCCGGTAAGACGGAACAACCAGCGGAACCAAAAGTTGAGCATCAAGAAATCACTACGACAGAAGAGATTCCTTATGCATCTCGTACCGAAAGCAACGCCGATCTTGCAGAAGGTACTCGCAATGTGAAACAAGCAGGTGGTAAAGGCACTAAGACCATTACTTGGGATATCACACTGACAGATGGTAAAGAAACGGCTCGTACTAAGAAAAGCGAGAAAGTTACCAAAGAACCAGTAGAAGAAATCATCGAAGTTGGAACTAAGAAAATAGGTGTAGAAACCAAAGAAACAGTGACTGTAGAGGAAAAAGTTGCTTTCAAAGAAGAAACGAAAGTAGACCCCGCAATGGATAAAGGCCAAACGCGTGTTGAAGAAGGTGAAGAAGGTATCGATGAAGTCACTTATGAAGTGACAAAAGTGGATGGTGTTGAAAAATCTCGTAGAGAAGTTTCACGCAAGACCAAGAAAGCTGCAAAAAACAAGGTTACCTATACAGGTGCGAAAGCAGTTGTAACCACTAAGGAAGAAACGAAAACAGAAGAAGTTGCCTTCCAAACTAAGGAAGTCACAAATCCTGAACTTCCAGAAGGAACTCGTGTAGTGAAAACAGCTGGTAAGAAGGGTGTTCGCACCATTGTTTACACAGTTACCTACACAGACGGAGTAGAAACAGGTCGTGTTGAGAAATCTAACACAATCACCACTCCAGCAGTAGATGAGATCGTTGAAGTAGGAACTAAGAAAGCAGCGGTTGTAACGACTGAGGAAGAAACGAAAACAGAAGAAGTTGCCTTCCAAACTAAGGAAGTCACAAATCCTGAACTTCCAGAAGGAACTCGTGTAGTGAAAACAGCTGGTAAGAAGGGTGTTCGCACCATTGTTTACACAGTTACCTACACAGACGGAGTAGAAACAGGTCGTGTTGAGAAATCCAACACAATCACCACTCTAGCAGTAGATGAGATCGTTGAAGTAGGAACTAAGAAAGCAGCGGTTGTAACGACTGAGGAAGAAACGAAAACAGAAGAAGTTGCCTTCCAAAACTAAAGGAAGTCACAAATCCTGAACTTCCAGAAGGAACTCGTGTAGTGAAAACAGCTGGTAAGAAGGGTGTTCGCACTATCGTTTACACAGTTACCCATACAGATGGAGTAGAAACAGGTCGTGTTGAGAAATCCAACACAATCACCACTCCAGCAGTAGATGAGATCGTTGAAGTAGGAACTAAGAAAGCAGCGGTTGTAACGACTGAGGAAGAAACGAAAACAGAAGAAGTTGCCTTCCAAACTAAGGAAGTCACAAATCCTGAACTTCCAGAAGGAACTCGTGTAGTGAAAACAGCTGGTAAGAAGGGTGTTCGCACTATCGTTTACACAGTTACCTACACAGACGGAGTAGAAACAGATCGTGTTGAGAAATCCAACACAATCACCACTCTAGCAGTAGATGAGATCGTTGAAGTAGGAACTAAGAAAGCAGCGGTTGTAACGACTGAGGAAGAAACGAAAACAGAAGAAGTTGCCTTCCAAACTAAAGGAAGTCACAAATCCTGAACTTCCAGAAGGAACTCGTGTAGTGAAAACAGCTGGTAAGAAGGGTGTTCGCACCATTGTTTACACAGTTACCTACACAGACGGAGTAGAAACAGGTCGTGTTGAGAAATCCAACACAATCACCACTCTAGCAGTAGATGAGATCGTTGAAGTAGGAACTAAGAAAGCAGCGGTTGTAACGACTGAGGAAGAAACGAAAACAGAAGAAGTTGCCTTCCAAACTAAGGAAGTCACAAATCCTGAACTTCCAGAAGGAACTCGTGTAGTGAAAACAGCTGGTAAGAAGGGTGTTCGCACTATCGTTTACACAGTTACCCATACAGATGGAGTAGAAACAGGTCGTGTTGAGAAATCCAACACAATCACCACTCCAGCAGTAGATGAGATCGTTGAAGTAGGAACTAAGAAAGCAGCGGTTGTAACGACTGAGGAAGAAACGAAAACAGAAGAAGTTGCCTTCCAAACTAAGGAAGTCACAAATCCTGAACTTCCAGAAGGAACTCGTGTAGTGAAAACAGCTGGTAAGAAGGGTGTTCGCACCATTGTTTACACAGTTACCTACACAGACGGAGTAGAAACAGGTCGTGTTGAGAAATCCAACACAATCACCACTCTAGCAGTAGATGAGATCGTTGAAGTAGGAACTAAGAAAGCAGCGGTTGTAACGACTGAGGAAGAAACGAAAACAGAAGAAGTTGCCTTCCAAACTAAGGAAGTCACAAATTCTGAACTTCCAGAAGGAACTCGTGTAGTGAAAACAGCTGGTAAGAAGGGTGTTCGCACCATCATTTACACAGTTACCTACACAGACGGAGTAGAAACAGGTCGTGAGGTGAAATCCAATACAATCACTACTCCAGCAGTAGATGAGATCGTTGAAGTAGGAACTAAGAAAGCAGCGGTTGTAACGACTGAGGAAGAAACGAAAACAGAAGAAGTTGCCTTCCAAACTAAGGAAGTCACAAATTCTGAACTTCCAGAAGGAACTCGTGTAGTAAAAGCTGCTGGTAAGAAGGGTATTCGCACCATTGTTTACACAGTTACCTACACAGACGGAGTAGAAACAGGTCGTGTTGAGAAATCCAACACGATCACCACTCCAGCAGTAGATGAGATCGTTGAAGTAGGAACTAAGAAAGCAGCGGTTGTAACCACTAAGGAAGAAACGAAAACAGAAGAAGTTGCCTTCCAAACTAAGGAAGTCACAAATTCTGAACTTCCAGAAGGAACTCGTGTAGTGAAAACAGCTGGTAAGAAGGGTGTTCGCACCATTGTTTACACAGTTACCTACACAGACGGAGTAGAAACAGGTCGTGTTGAGAAATCCAACACAATCACCACTCCAGCAGTAGATGAGATCGTTGAAGTAGGAACTAAGAAAGCAGCGGTTGTAACGACTGAGGAAGAAACGAAAACAGAAGAAGTTGCCTTCCAAACTAAGGAAGTCACAAATTCTGAACTTCCAGAAGGAACTCGTGTAGTGAAAACAGCTGGTAAGAAGGGTGTTCGCACCATTGTTTACACAGTTACCTACACAGACGGAGTAGAAACAGGTCGTGTTGAGAAATTCAACACAATCACCACTCCAGCAGTAGATGAGATCGTTGAAGTAGGAACTAAGAAAGTAGCATTTACAACAACAGGAAAGCAAGCTGAAAGCAACAAGAAAGAAGAAACTACAAGTCAAGATAAGAAAGCTCTACCAAACACAGGTTCAGCAGTATCTAGTCTTCTTTCAATCATCGGCCTTGTCTTTGCAAGCCTAGCAGCGTTTGTCCTTCGCAAGAAAGATTAAGCCATTCTGAGTAAATAAGAAATTGAATTCTTAATTCCTGAGTCTAAGAAGAGAGAACGAAAAATCGTTCTCTCTTTTTCTTGCATTTGATATCGAGGTGTGATATATTTTATATAACGAAGTGCGATATATCGAACTGGATAGGAGGTAGCTATAAATGGAATTAACGGATAAGATTCGTCGGGTTTATCTTCCGATGACGGAAACGGGTTTTTATATCTTGTTCTGTCTGCAAAAGGAAGGTCATGGTTATAATATTAAGCAAAAGGTCAAGGAGATGACAGATTCGCAAGTTTTGATTAGTCCTGGAACTATGTATGGAACATTGTCAAAGATGGAAAAGGATGGTTTGATTTCCTTTGTCCGAGAAGAGGAGAAGCGTAAAATCTATCAGATTACAGACTTGGGACGAAAAGTCTTAGATATTGAATTGAAACGTATTGAACGGCTCTATAGAAACAGTCTGGAGGAAGGATGATGGAAAAGAAGGTTGTTTATAGAATTGCTACCATTGCGGATTATGATAGAGAGGCTTTATATCTTAGAGAAATGCATGCTAAGGGCTGGAAACTTAAGGAAGTAACCTACTCTAACTTAGTAGTTGCGGTTAAGTATACTTTTGAAAAGTGCCAACCGGAGAAGGTGTCTTATCAGTTGGACTTTTATCCTATGAAAAAATCAGAGAGAGCCTCCTATTTACAATTATTTAAAGACTGTGGCTGGGAGCATATTACAGACTTTAATGGTTTTTCCTACTTTAGAAAACTTCATTCTGGAATTGAGTCGGATGCCGAGTTTGAAATTTATAATGACGCGGCCGGGAAGTTAGCTATGGTCAAACGGATTTTAACGAGGCGGATGCTTCCTATTTTGCTTCTCTTTTTTGCTCTACTACCGGTTTTCTCAAAGTTTGTCAGTGGAGGTAGTTCTTTCAGTTGGGAAATGTTTTTGATTGTTATAATAGATGGTGTTTTATTGATAGTTTTTGCGATTCAGATTTCTTATATTTTTTGGAGATTGAGTCAAAAGTGGAAAGAATTATCTAATAAATAACACCAGGTGTGTTTTCTAATTTTGGGGTAAGACAATGAGTAGCAGAGTAGAATTTCGAATTTTCACCATTCTTGATTTGGATAAGGAAGAAGAGTATTTGCATGAGATGCACTTGAAAGGCTGGAAGTATAGAACTAGTCGTTTTGGTTTTTTCTATTTTGACCAATGTCAACCGGACGATATCATCTACCGTATCTATGATTCTAGATTTCTTAAAAAGTATCAGCATGAATTGCAAGATCTTAGAAAAAGAGGTTGGGAATTGATAGAAAGAGGTTTTTGTTCAATTCTTCGTAAACCAGCTTCTGATATACTTTCAGAGGATCAAGTCTATATAAGTAATAATCTCAGGTGGGAAGTTATGCAATCTAGACTTCGTTCCTGTACAGCTACTTTCTTAGGTGGCCTTGTTGTTTGTATGAGTTTGTTTAGAGAAGATCTTTCTATGTCTTTCTTCATCATTTTTGTCCTATATGCTCTCATGATTTCTTATCTAATCTATGGTTATTTCAGATTAAAAAGGAAATATCGAGTAGATAAACAGTAAGTTTCTAGGTCTTTAGACTGATTTTTAGCACTCTCGATAAAAGAGTGCTAATTTTTTGAGTTTTTGTCTTGACATTCTCTTTTAAGGGTGTATAATAGAATCATAAGTTAGCACTTGGGTGTATCGAGTGCTAATTGATCAGACAGAGAGGAGTGATGAGATGGTTACAGAGCGTCAGCAGGATATTTTAAATCTGATTATTGACATCTTTACCAAAACGCACGAACCTGTCGGATCCAAAGCCTTGCAAGAGTCTATTAACTCTAGCAGTGCAACCATTCGTAATGACATGGCGGCTCTAGAAAAGAAAGGTTTGCTTGAGAAGGCTCATACTTCAAGTGGTCGGATGCCAAGTGTTGCTGGTTTTCAGTACTATGTGAAACACTCACTGGATTTTGACCGATTGGCTGAAAATGAGGTATATGAGATTGTCAAAGCCTTTGATCAGGAATTCTTCAAATTGGAGGATATTCTGCAAGAGGCTGCTAATCTACTGACAGACTTGAGTGGCTGTACGGTAGTAGCACTGGATGTTGAGCCGAGCAGGCAACGTTTGACAGCCTTTGATATCGTTGTTTTGGGGCAACATACAGCCTTGGCAGTATTTACCCTAGACGAGTCACGAACGGTTACCAGTCAGTTTCTGATTCCAAGGAACTTTTTGCAGGAGGATTTGCTGAAACTGACGAGCATCATTCAGGAACGTTTCCTCGGCCACACCGTTCTAGATATTCACTACAAGATTCGGACGGAGATTCCGCAGATTATCCAGCGTTACTTTACAACAACGGACAATGTGATCGATCTCTTTGAACATATCTTTAAGGAAATGTTCAACGAAAACATTGTGGTGGCGGGCAAGGTCAATCTCTTGAATTTTGCCAATTTAGCAGCCTATCAGTTCTTTGATCAACCGCAAAAGGTGGCTCTGGAGATTCGTGAGGGGTTGCGTGAAGATCAGATGCAAAATGTCCGTGTTGCAGACAGTCAAGAGTCCTGTCTAGCTGACCTAGCGGTGATTAGTAGCAAGTTCCTCATTCCTTATCGGGGAGTTGGAATTCTAGCTATTATCGGACCAGTCAATCTGGATTACCAACAGCTAATCAACCAAGTCAATGTTGTCAATCGTGTTTTGACCATGAAGTTGACAGATTTTTACCGCTACCTCAGCAGTAATCATTACGAAGTACATTAAGATTGAAATCATTAAAGGAGGCGAAAATGGCCCAAGATATAAAAAATGAAGAAGTAGAAGAAGTTCAAGAAGAGGAAGTTGTGGAAACGGTAGAAGAAACAACTCCTGAGAAGTCTGAATTGGACTTGGCAAATGAACGTGCAGATGAGTTCGAAAACAAATATCTTCGTGCTCATGCGGAAATGCAAAATATCCAACGCCGTGCCAATGAAGAGCGTCAAAACTTGCAACGTTATCGTAGCCAGGACTTGGCAAAAGCAATTCTCCCTTCTTTGGATAACCTAGAGCGTGCACTCGCAGTTGAAGGTTTGACAGACGATGTCAAAAAGGATTAGAGATGGTGCAAGAAAGCTTGATTCACGCTTTGAAAGAAGAAGGAATCGAAGAAATCGCAGCTGACGGCGCATTTGACCATAACTACCATATGGCCATCCAAACTCTCCCAGCAGACGATGACCACCCAGCAGACACCATCGCCCAAGTCTTCCAAAAAGGCTACAAACTCCATGACCGCATCCTACGCCCAGCAATGGTAGTGGTCTATAACTAGGCAATAGAACTAAAAAAACTTGTCCGAAACGACACTAAACTATGAAAGAAAGATAAAAACTAGTTCAGCTTTGCAATAGTGAGCGAAGCGAACCAAAGGCGATACTCTTCGCCGTGGCGCTATTTGCGCAAACTTTGAGACCTTAGGCTCAAAGTTTAGTCAAAGAGATTGACGAAGTCAAGCTCTGACGGCGCCGCCACCTAAGAAGAGTATCAAAAAGAAAGAATATAAAATTTAAGGAGAAAAACACATGTCTAAAATTATCGGTATTGACTTAGGTACAACAAACTCAGCAGTAGCAGTTCTTGAAGGAACTGAATCAAAAATCATCGCAAACCCAGAAGGAAACCGCACAACTCCATCTGTAGTCTCATTCAAAAACGGTGAAATCATCGTTGGTGATGCTGCAAAACGTCAAGCAGTTACAAATCCAGATACAGTTATCTCTATCAAATCTAAAATGGGAACTTCTGAAAAAGTTTCTGCTAACGGAAAAGAATACACTCCACAAGAAATCTCAGCTATGATTCTTCAATACTTGAAAGGTTATGCTGAAGACTACCTTGGTGAAAAAGTAACCAAAGCAGTTATCACAGTTCCTGCTTACTTCAACGACGCTCAACGTCAAGCCACAAAAGACGCTGGTAAAATCGCTGGTCTTGAAGTAGAACGTATCGTCAACGAACCAACAGCAGCAGCTCTTGCTTATGGTTTGGACAAGACTGATAAAGAAGAAAAAATCTTGGTATTCGACCTTGGTGGTGGTACATTCGACGTCTCTATCCTTGAATTGGGTGACGGTGTCTTCGACGTATTGTCAACTGCAGGGGACAACAAACTTGGTGGTGACGACTTTGACCAAAAAATCATCGACCACTTGGTAGCAGAATTCAAGAAAGAAAACGGTATTGACTTGTCTACTGACAAGATGGCAATGCAACGTTTGAAAGATGCAGCTGAAAAAGCGAAGAAAGACCTTTCTGGTGTAACTTCAACACAAATCAGCTTGCCATTTATCACTGCAGGTGAGGCTGGACCTCTTCACTTGGAAATGACTTTGACTCGTGCGAAATTTGATGATTTGACTCGTGACCTTGTAGAACGTACAAAAGTTCCAGTTCGTCAAGCCCTTTCAGATGCAGGTTTGAGCTTGTCAGAAATCGATGAAGTTATCCTTGTTGGTGGGTCAACTCGTATCCCAGCCGTTGTAGAAGCTGTTAAAGCTGAAACTGGTAAAGAACCAAACAAATCAGTAAACCCTGACGAAGTTGTTGCCATGGGTGCGGCTATCCAAGGTGGTGTGATTACTGGTGATGTTAAAGACGTAGTCCTTCTTGACGTAACACCATTGTCACTTGGTATCGAAACAATGGGTGGTGTCTTCACAAAACTCATCGACCGTAACACAACAATTCCAACATCTAAATCTCAAGTCTTCTCAACTGCGGCAGACAACCAACCAGCCGTTGATATCCACGTTCTTCAAGGTGAACGCCCAATGGCAGCAGATAACAAGACTCTTGGACGTTTCCAATTGACAGATATCCCAGCTGCACCTCGTGGAATTCCTCAAATCGAAGTAACATTTGACATCGACAAGAACGGTATCGTGTCTGTTAAGGCCAAAGACCTTGGAACTCAAAAAGAACAAACAATTGTTATCCAATCAAACTCAGGCTTGACTGACGAAGAAATCGACCGCATGATGAAAGATGCAGAAGCTAATGCTGAAGCAGATAAGAAACGTAAAGAAGAAGTTGACCTTCGTAACGAAGTTGACCAAGCTATCTTTGCGACTGAAAAGACAATCAAGGAAACTGAAGGAAAAGGCTTTGACGCAGAACGTGACGCTGCCCAAGCTGCCCTTGATGACCTTAAGAAAGCTCAAGAAGACAATAACTTGGATGAAATGAAAGCAAAACTTGAAGCATTGAACGAAAAAGCTCAAGGCCTTGCTGTTAAACTCTACGAACAAGCCGCAGCAGCGCAACAAGCTCAAGCAGGAGCAGAAGGCGCACAAGCAACAGGAAACGCAGGCGATGACGTCGTAGACGGAGAGTTTACGGAGAAATAGGCGGTGAGACAGAACTAAAAATTGAAAGTTTTTAGTTCGTAGTCGAACCCCCGCGAGGATGATTAGGATTTTTGGGAGTCTTAAAGGCGAACCCAAAATCCAATCAGCTACCGCGTCAAAAGTTGTTTTGAAAATTAGATGAGGCGGATAGGTCTTTGTCTTAGCCTTGGTCTGATGTCATAAGTATAGGAAGAAATCCAGAGGTTGCAACCCAGCCTCTGTTTTTCGATAAAAAGGGACTAAACCTGATTTATTTGGGTTTTGTCTCATCAATATGAAATATAGGAATTGAACCTGACCTAAATCGAGGTTTGATTCAAAATATCAATAGAAAGGAACAAAGGTGTTCAGGGAATTGAACACGGGCTACGGGCTGTGCCAAAAAGATAGTTTTTTCTAGGACGCAAGCATCCGTCGTCAAAACTCCTATTTTGGCTGTGTCCGTTTGACGCCCTTTGTATCTTGAATTATGAACAATACTGAATTTTATGATCGTCTGGGGGTGTCAAAAAACGCTTCGGCAGACGAGATCAAAAAGGCTTATCGTAAGCTTTCGAAAAAATACCACCCAGATATCAACAAGGAGCCTGGTGCTGAGGAAAAATACAAGGAAGTTCAGGAAGCCTATGAGACTTTGAGTGACGACCAAAAACGGGCTGCCTATGACCAATATGGTGCGGCTGGTGCCAATGGTGGCTTTGGAGGCTTCGGTGGTGGAGCTGGCGGTTTCAATGGGGCAGGTGGCTTCGGTGGTTTTGAGGACATTTTCTCAAGTTTCTTTGGCGGAGGCGGTGCTTCGCGCAATCCAAATGCTCCTCGCCAAGGGGATGACCTCCAGTATCGTGTGAACTTGACCTTTGAAGAAGCTATTTTTGGAGCTGAAAAAGAAGTTAAATACAACCGTGAAGCAAGCTGTCGTACATGTAATGGCTCAGGTGCTAAGCCAGGAACAAGTCCAGTCACTTGTGGACGCTGTCATGGTGCTGGTGTCATTAACGTCGATACGCAGACTCCGCTTGGTATGATGCGTCGTCAAGTAACCTGTGATGTCTGTCACGGTCGCGGAAAAGAAATCAAAGATCCATGTACAACCTGTCACGGAACAGGGCATGAAAAACAAGCTCATAGCGTACATGTGAAAATCCCTGCTGGTGTGGAAACTGGTCAACAAATTCGCCTAGCTGGTCAAGGTGAAGCTGGATTTAACGGTGGACCTTATGGTGACTTGTATGTAGTGGTTTCTGTGGAAGCCAGCGATAAGTTTGAACGTGAAGGGACTACTATCTTCTACAATCTCAACCTTAACTTTGTTCAAGCAGCTCTTGGTGATACAGTTGATATCCCGACTGTTCACGGTGATGTTGAATTGGTTATCCCAGAGGGAACTCAGACTGGTAAGAAATTCCGTTTACGTGGTAAGGGAGCTCCGAGCCTTCGTGGCGGTGCAGTTGGTGACCAATACGTTACCGTTAATGTCGTAACACCGACAGGTTTGAACGACCGCCAAAAAGCAGCCTTGAAAGAATTCGCAGCTGCTGGTGATTTAAAAGTCAATCCAAAGAAAAAGGGCTTCTTTGACCATATTAAAGATGCTTTTGAAGGAGAATGAAAGTAAAAAGAGCCGTTGGGCTCTTTTTGTTTATAGATTTTTTAAGACTTTCCTTAAGTAATGACGGACGGTAGCGACCTTCTTCGAAGTTCCATACCTAAACTTTGAATCTAGGTCTCAAAGTTTCCGGACACCTGAAACCAAGCTGTTTTAAGTGTTTTCATTACGGTGGAAAGTCTGGGGAAGTATTCGATTTATACTCAATGAAATCAAAGAGCAAACTAGGAAACTAGCCGCAGGCTGTACTTGAGTACGGCAAGGCGACGTTGACACAGTTTGAATTTGATTTTCGAAGAGTATTAGTTGTGAAATGGTGAATGAGTTGCCTAAATTATGATGTATAGTTGATGGGATATAACTTATTTACGTTTTAAAAAAGAGCCGAGTAGCTCTTTTTACTTATCTTCGATTTCCTGTGTTTCTTTAATCACAGCTAGTCTAGTCTTGATATCCTTTTCCAAGATTTTAAATTTGTAAGTCAGGTCTTCTTGGTATTCCTTGATGAGTTCTTTTTGCTGGTCGATGATTTGCAGGCTGTTTTGGATAATATCCACATCATCCTTGATAGCTTGAACGCGGTCAGTGGTATTCAAGACTTCATCTGTGATGGTTTGGCGATTTTTTGTAACCAGATAACTTCCGGCTGCAGCTCCTGCAAATAGCAGTAGGTTGGATAATTTCATGGTAACTCCTTAGGCGTTTTTGATAGTTTCAGCGACTTGAGCAAGTTTGTCAAAGTCTGGTTCGTGGGCGATAAAATCAATCTTGAGGTCATCGTCTGCACTGTAGCGAGGCACGAGGTGAACGTGGGTATGAAAGACGGTTTGACCAGCGACTTCTTCACAGTTGGCAATGATATTCATACCAGCAGCCTTAGTGGCTTCCATGACTTTTTGAGCCACTTTTGGTACTTGGGCAAAGAGTTGGCTGGCGCTAGAAGCGTCCATTTCCAAAAGATTGCGATAGTGTTCTTTGGGTACGACCAAGGTGTGTCCTGGTGTCACTTGAGAGATATCAAGAAAGGCAAGAACCTGTTCATCTTCGTATACTTTTGAAGCAGGAATTTCCCCTGCAATGATTTTACAAAAAATGCAATCTGACATAAAATCTACCTCTACTGTATTGAATTTTGATATAATATAGCTACATTATACCAGATTTGGAGAAAATATGTTAGAAATTAAAAACCTGACAGGTGGCTATGTTCATGTCCCTGTCTTGAAAGATGTGTCCTTTACCGTTGAAAGTGGGCAGTTGGTCGGTTTGATTGGTCTCAATGGTGCTGGTAAATCGACGACAATCAATGAGATTATTGGTCTGTTGACACCTTATAGCGGTTCTATCAATATCAATGGCCTGACCCTGCAAGAAGATGCGACAAGTTACCGCAAGCAAATTGGCTACATTCCTGAGACACCTAGCTTGTATGAGGAATTGACCCTCAGAGAGCATATCGAAACGGTTGCCATGGCTTATGGTATTGAGCAGAAAGTGGCTTTTGAACGAGTAGAACCTTTGTTAAAAATGTTCCGTTTGGACCAGAAATTAGACTGGTTCCCTGTTCATTTTTCAAAAGGGATGAAGCAGAAGGTCATGATTATTTGTGCTTTTGTGGTGGATCCAAGTCTTTTCATCGTGGATGAGCCTTTCCTTGGTCTTGATCCGCTGGCTATTGCGGACTTGATTCAGCTTTTGGAAGTGGAAAAGCAAAAGGGCAAGTCTATTCTCATGAGTACCCACGTGCTGGATTCAGCGGAGAAGATGTGTGATGCCTTTGTCATTCTTCACAAGGGAGAGGTGCGTGCCAAGGGGAATCTCCTGCAATTGCGCGAAGCCTTTGATATGCCTGAGGCTAGTTTAAATGATATTTACTTGGCTCTGACCAAAGAGGAGGAGCTATGAAAGACTTGTTTTTAAAGAGAAAGCAGGCTTTTCGTAAGGAATGTCTTGGTTATTTGCGCTATGTTCTCAATGACCACTTTGTCTTGTTCCTGCTTGTCCTGCTGGGCTTTCTAGCCTACCAGTACAGTCAACTCTTGCAACATTTTCCTGAAAATCATTGGCCTATTCTTTTATTTGTAGGAATTACGTCTGTTTTACTTTTGCTTTGTGGAGGAATTGCCACCTATATGGAGGCTCCAGACAAGCTCTTTCTCTTAGTCGGAGAAGAGGAAATCAAACTCCATCTCAAGCGTCAAACTGGCATTTCCCTAGTCTTTTGGCTCTTTGTCCAGACCCTTTTCTTGCTTTTATTTGCGCCTTTATTTTTGGCAATGGGTTATGGCTTGCCTGTCTTCCTAATCTATGTGCTTTTGTTTGGGTTAGGTAAATATTTCCTCTTTCGTCAAAAGGCCAGCAAATTTTTCATTGAAACTGGACTGGACTGGGACTATGTTATTTCTCAAGAAAGCAAGCGTAAGCAAGTCTTGCTTCGTTTCTTTGCCCTCTTTACCCAGGTAAAGGGCATTTCAAACAGCGTCAAGCGTCGTGCCTATCTGGACTTTATCCTAAAGGCTGTTCAGAAGGTGCCTGGGAAGATTTGGCAAAATCTCTATCTGCGTTCTTATCTGCGAAATGGAGACCTCTTTGCCCTCAGTCTCCGTCTGCTCTTGCTTTCCATACTGGCACAGGTCTTTATCGAGCAAGCTTGGATTGCGACAGCAGTGGTAGTTCTCTTTAACTACCTCTTGCTCTTCCAGTTGCTAGCCCTCTATCACGCCTTTGACTACCAGTATTTGACCCACCTCTTTCCACTGGACAAGGGGCAAAAGGAAAAAGGCTTACAGGCTGTAGTCCGAGGATTGACCAGTTTGGTCTTAGTAGTGGAATTAGTTGTTGGGTTGATTACCTTCCGAGAGAAACTAGCCCTTCTAGCCTTACTGGGAGCTGGTTTGGTTTTACTAGTCTTGTACTTACCTTATCAGGTCAAACGTCAGATGCAGGACTAAGATGCTTATATGACACTAAAAAAGAAGTTGAGTTCAGTTTGTCTCAACTTCTTTTATTTTCTACAGGATAATGGTTGGTCCGTAGAGACTTAACTTGGTCTTGACTTGGTCAAAGTGGAAGCGGTCATAGGCCCGCCAAGCGGCGCGAGTAGGAGCGTCTGGATCGAGGGCGCTGAGTCCCATGAGAAGACTGGAAGTCTGGTAAAATTTTTCCAGTTCAATCAAGACTCGATTATCCACTGTCTCAGCCTTGGCTAGAAAGCTAAGAATAGAGTTTAATTGCTCCTGAAAGCGGACGTCGTCAGCGCTTGCCTGTTTGCATGCTTGGTAGGCTTTGTTTAAGTCAGTAATCAAAGTCTGAGCTCTTTTGATGGGGTCTGTATCTGTCATGAGAATTCCTCCTTTAATCTAGGTGCTAGTTTTGATTATAGCAATTGTGTTTTGATACTGTTAGTCTATCACTTTTATCTCCTTTTTCACCATAAAATCTTTAATTGCCCTTGAAATTTCCTGAATGGTACTGTTAAGATTTTATGATAAAATAGTTGTAAGATTATCATGCTTATTTGAGGAATGAGATACCTTTCAGGAGCGTTGAAGGCCTGTTTAGGATTTGGTGGGCTTGTGTCAGAGTATTTTTGCTATTCTCTTTTTAGGAAGAAATCGAAACAAGGAGAGTAAGAAGATGAGAATATTTGTTTTAGAAGATGATTTTTCCCAACAGACTAGGATTGAAGCGACGATTGAGAAACTCTTGAAAGAACATCACATCACTCCCAGCTCTTTTGAAGTTTTTGGCAAACCAGACCAACTGCTGGCAGAGGTGCATGAGAAGGGGGCGCATCAGCTATTCTTTTTGGATATTGAGATTCGAAATGAGGAGATGAAGGGTCTGGAAGTGGCTAGAAAGATTCGGGATCGAGACCCCTATGCCCTGATTGTCTTTGTGACGACTCACTCGGAGTTTATGCCCCTGTCCTTTCGTTACCAAGTGTCTGCTTTGGACTACATTGATAAGGCCCTTTCGGGAGAGGAGTTTGAATCTCGGATCGAGACAGCCCTTCTCTATGCCAATAGTCAAGACAGTAAAAGTCTAGCTGAAGATTGCTTTTATTTTAAATCAAAATTTGCCCAATTCCAATATCCTTTTAAAGAGGTTTACTATCTCGAAACGTCGCCCAGAGCCCATCGTGTTATTCTCTATACCAAGACAGACAGGCTGGAATTTACAGCGAGTTTAGAGGAGGTTTTCAAGCAGGAACCCCGTCTCTTGCAGTGCCATCGCTCTTTTCTCATCAATCCTGCCAATGTGGTTCGTTTGGATAAGAAAGAAAAACTTCTTTACTTTCCCAATGGTGGGAGCTGTATGATAGCGCGTTATAAGGTCAGGGAAGTGTCTGAGGCTATCAATAACTTGCATTGAGCTAGGAGAGTTTATGAATATTGCTTGGATATTATTGTATACACTTATTACTAATGGGCTAAAAATTGTTATTTTCTTTAAGGTAGATGGAATTGGTCTCAATTTTGAGAGAATTTTTAAGGCCTTTCTTTTTAAGCTACTTTTGGCAGTTGTTTTTGTAATGATTAGCTATATAGTAGGAAATGATTATCTATCTTATTTTATGGAACCCTTGTACGGTATAGGTTTGTCTTTCTTACTGTTAAGAGGGCTTCCTAAAAAACTCCTCTTCTTTTATGGTCTCTTTCCAATGATATTGGTGAATCTCTTTTATAGAGGGGTCTCCTATTTTGTGCTTCCATTTTGGGGACAAGAAATTGTAGATAAAGGTAGCAATCCTATCTTTTTATTGATGACGATATTCGTTTGCTTCATAGTTTTAGTCTTTTTGAAATGGTTGGACTATGATTTCACTAACTTGAGAAAGGAGATTCTCGATAAAGGTTTTCAAAAGTCCCTGACCACGATTAACTGGATAATGGGGGCTTATTATCTAGTGATGCAAAGTCTGTCTTTCTTTGAATATGAACAAGGTATTCAATCAACGACTGTTCGCCATCTGATTCTAGTGTTTTACTTGCTCTTTTTTATGGGGATTATCAAGAAACTGGATACCTATTTGAAGGACAAACTCCATGAGAGATTGGACCAAGAGCAGGCCTTGCGCTACAGAGATATGGAGCGCTATAGTCGGCATATAGAGGAACTTTACAAGGAAGTCCGGAGCTTTCGCCATGATTATACCAACCTCTTGACCAGCTTACGTCTGGGCATTGAAGAGGAGGATATGGAGCAGATAAAAGAGGTCTACGATTCCGTCTTAAAGGATTCTAGTGAAAAATTGCAGGACAATAAATATGACCTTGGTCGATTGGTAAATATTCGTGATAAAGCCCTCAAAAGTCTTCTAGCAGGGAAATTTCTAAAAGCCAGAGATAAGGACATTGTCTTTAATGTCGAAGTTCCTGAGGAGATTCAGGTCGAAGGGATGAGCCTGCTTGATTTTCTAACCATTGTGTCTATCCTTTGTGATAATGCTATTGAAGCCAGTGCAGAGGCCAGTCAACCTCATGTTTCAATCGCCTTTTTAAAAAACGGAGCACAGGAGACCTTTATCATTGAAAACTCCATCAAAGAAGAGGGGATAGATATTTCTGAAATCTTCTCCTTTGGAGCAAGTTCTAAAGGGGAGGAGAGAGGAGTTGGTCTCTATACCGTTATGAAAATTGTGGAAAGTCATCCCAATACCAGTCTCAATACCACCTGTCAAGATCAAGTCTTTCGTCAGGTGTTTACTATAATACATACAGAATGATAAAAAATAAGACCGAGAGTGCTTGTTTCTCGGTCTGTATGGCTGAATAGTTAATCAAAGTAGTTTTGGGTTACAGTAAATTGCTTGTATGAAATAATTTTCTCTATCATCAACTATCGGGAGGGGGTTCTAATTTTTGAAATCTAATAGCTAAATCAATCATTTTTTCTCCTTTTGTATTTCTTATAATTAACATGACACGATATAATGGAAGTAATAATTAACACACCTCCAATAATAAAGTTTAATAAATCCTGATGTTCTACAACTACGTACAGACCAAATAAACATAAGCCAAATTGCGAACTATAGTTTTGAAATTTCATCAAGCCCCCACCCCCATTTTACAAAATTGATATACACTCTAACTTGGTCCATACAATATACCTTATAAGTATTTACTATGAATAAAACCTATAAGATTAATACATTTCTTTTTTGTCTTGTTGCAACTTTGACAAGTTTAGTATAGTACTATTTTTAAAAAATTTTCATCCAAATCTTGAATGGTTATTGAAACATCTTGAATTGAACAAAGAACTTTCTCCTTACCAAAATAATGAATATCATTCAGAAACCAAAAATAATATATACTCTAGTTTGTGAGGTATCCTATATGAATAAGAAATCCTTTTTTATCATCTGTTCTACGTTGATTATAGCAGCGAATCTTCTCATGATTTCCGTGGTGAACAAGGGAGAAGAAACGGGGAGCAATCTGTTTGTGATTGCTATAGCCTGTGTTTTGCTACCAGCCTTTTTATATGCAGTTGAAAATCAACTGACTTCATTGATAAGAGTAGAATCAATACTCCTGATTCAGTTAGCAGTTATATCTCTGCTCCGTCTTGTCAATAGAATAGAGAGTACGCCTGAAATTCTCAACATTATCATTACACTCCTATTTTTGGCAAGTGGGACAGCCGGTATTCTTGTTGCAATCATGAGAATCTATCAGAACAGACGGAAGTAAGGGTTAATCGTTTTCGATTTTAGGTCTTTACATTGTTAAATTTACTTAGGGCAAGTATGTTTTTCATGCTTGCTTTTTTAAATTTTTTACAATTCAAGATGTTTTGATGACCATTTATGATTTGAGTAATCCAAGGTCAAAATGAGTGCTATACTAACAGTGTAAAGGTTCTTGCTCAACTAAGATAAAGCACACATTTAGGAGGATATTATGAAGAAAAGAATACTTATCATTTTCGTTCTGTATCTGATCATGTCCATCTTTCTTTATCCGCTTAGGGAGAGTATTTGGTATCAGTTATTTTATACCATAGCCTATATGATTGCGGTTATGATCTATTTTGCTTTAACTAAAAAGAAAGGAGCAAAGAAATGAAAACTTTTCTTGCTAAAAAAAGGAACATCTTCCTTGCAAGATTGTTCCTAGGTCAGTTGCCCTTGCTTGTTTCTACTTATCTATTTCTATCTCGTCAGTTTTTACATTTTTCCTTAGTTTTCCAATTTCTTTTAGTGGTTATTAACTTGGCTTCTATTTTGGTCACTGTTTACCTCACTAGGGAAATGAGGATAAGAGAGTTTGAAGATGATGATTTGGTTAGTCCTAGAACCAATCAACTTATGTTTATCGGTTTGACAGGCTTTATGTCTATTATCTGTTTGTATAGAGGTATCACAGCAGGGGAATTCTATCAACAACTAATTGCTTACATTGGCGCTATTCTCTGCTTGATTATTATGCTTCTGCTCATTTGGGGATTGAAGTATTATAAAAAGTAGTTTGTCTTCCTCTTCTGATAGAATTTTTGATTAGAAGGTTCTATTAAAACGTTCGTGAAATAAATGAATGGAGGTATTTAATATGAAATACAGATTATTTCTTGTTATTTTTTTGAGTAGTATGTTGAATATTCTTTTAGGGACATTTTTACAAATCTCTAATATATCGATTGGGTGGCTTGTTCTCTACAGTGGCTTGTTTGAAGCGGGCGTTTTCCTTCTTGCTAATAAAGGGGTGGCGGTAAAAATCAAGGAAGTAGACATTCAAAACCGCTTTAAATTTATTTTTGGAAAAACGATATGGTTTCAAATTCTTTTGCTTATCTTTGTGATGATCAAACTTTATCTTGGTTTGGATGCGAAGCTGACTTTATTCTATGGACATATTTTCATTGTCTTTAATGCTTTAATATATCTATTATCTAGTAGTCAGATTAGCCTTAAAAAGAACAAACTTTCTTCTTAGTCTGCGACTAGTCCATAGTCTGACAAGAGGAGGGCATCCTGTCTTGTAGATAGTGGGGAGGATTTCTATGAAAAAGTATCAGCTTCTCTTCAAAATAAGTGCAGTCTTGTCTTACTTATTTTTCGTATTTGGCCTTTCTCAGCTAACGCTTATAGTCCAAAATTATTGGCAATTTTCTTCTCATATAGGAAATTTCTTCTGGATTCGAAATATCTTTAGTTTGCTATTTAGCGGAGTCATGATTTGGATTCTGGTTAAGACAGGCCATGGCTATCTTTTTCACATTCCAAGAAAAAAATGGCTTTGGTATTCGATTTTGACAGTATTAGTGGCAGTGATCCATATCTCTTTTAACGTTATCTCTTTTAACGTTCAGACAGCTAAACATGCTCAGTCAACTGCTGAAGGTTGGGCCGTATTTATCGGTTATAGTGGGACCAACTTTGCCGAGCTAGGTATCTATATAACTTTGTTCTTTCTAGTGCCACTGATGGAAGAATTGATCTATAGGGGTTTGTTGCAATATGCTTTCTTTAAACATTCGCGATTTGGCCTTGATTTACTTCTTCCTTCCATTCTGTTTGCTCTTCCTCATTTTTCAAGTCTGCCTAGTCTGTTAGATATTTTCGTTTTTACAACATTTGGAATCATCTTTGCTGGTTTGACCCGCTATACCAAGAGCATTTATCCATCTTATGCGGTGCATGTGATTAATAATATTGTAGCGACTTTACCATTTTTTCTGACTTTTTTACATAGGGTCTTGGGGTAAAAAATCAAGAGTCTATCTTTTCAGCCATAGAGGAGGTTATCATGTATAAACACTTATTTTTCCTAGATTCTAAAACCATAGACTGGTTGACACCTTATATTCTAGTTTTGGCTTCTGACACCATTGCATTTAATGTTTTTGTTCTAACCTTTGTATCTGCGGTGGTCTTTAATTTCCTAAATCCCATGCTAGCTTTAATGGCTATATTCTTAGGGGCTGGCTATGTTGTCGGATTTTGGTTACTAAAATGGTTTGTTTTGGAAAGACTAGAGTTGAAGGATGACTTGTAGGGGAGTCTGTTTGGTGAGGAGGATAATTTTATGGAGTTTTTTGATAAATTTCATGCCTTGTGCTTTGGATTTTTAGTACTAATAATCGTCATTACAGTTCCTTATACGATTAACCATGGGGATTTTTTTCAAAATGAACCTGCACTGATTATTGTAAGTCTTCTAGTAACCTCGCTGAGTGTTGCTTATGCTAGAAAGTTTGATATGATTTATTTTGGGATGTTAAGCAGGAAACAACTTTTACTTTTCATTGCAATCTTTCTTCTAAGTGTGCTTGAGACGCTGGTTTATATTCATTTCTTCGCTATTTCTTCTGGCGCAGGAGTTCAACACTTGGCGGAAGTCAGCAGAGGAATTTCTCTGTCTTTGATTTTGACTTCCTCAGTTTTGGGACCCATCCAGGAGGAACTCATTTTCAGAGGACTTCTTCAAGGTGCAGTTTTTGACAATTCTTGGTTAGGGCTTGTACTAACTTCCTCTCTCTTTTCTTTTATGCATGGACCTTCTAATGTCCCTTCGTTTATTTTTTATCTACTTGGGGGCTTGTTGCTGGGCTTTGCCTATAAAAAGAGCCAAAATCTATGGGTTTCTACTCTAGTTCACATGTTTTACAATGCTTGGCCACTCTTATATTATTTATAAAAATCATGAAAAGGTAAGCAGAAGACGGTGCTTGCCTTTTTCTGTCTATAATGATAGTCCAAGCCAATTGATACTCTTCGAAAATCAAATTCAAACCACGTCAGCGTCGCGTTGCCGTACTCAAGTACAGCCTGCGGCTAGCTTCCTAGTTTGCTCTTTGATTTTCATTGAGTATGAGAGGCTTTTCTTTGAGAATCGGGTGTGGAGCGGTTGACGAATAGGCCAAAAACTAGTAGAATAGTAAGGAAACTTTATACGGAGGAAAGAAATGGATTTGGGTGATAATGAGCTAACACTGACTCCCATACCTGGGAAAAGTGGCAAGGCTTATATGGGTAGCTATCCTGATGGGAAGCGTATCTTTGTAAAAATGAACACCTCTCCAATCCTACCTGGTCTAGCTAGAGAACAAATTGCTCCACAATTATTATGGAGTCGCCGTTTGGCAGATGGGCGTGATATGTGTGCTCAAGAATGGTTGACAGGCAAGATATTGACCCCCTATGATATGAATCGTAAGCAAATCGTCAATATTTTAACCCGCCTGCATCGCTCACGTCCTTTGATGACACAGTTGAGTCGTTTGGGATATGCCATGGAAACACCTGTAGATTTACTACAGTCTTGGCAGGAAACGGCTCCAGATGCTTTGCGTAAAAATCATTTTATCAGTGAAGTGATGGCTGATTTACGTCAGACTATTCCAGGATTTAGAGAGGACCATGCGACCATTGTCCATGGAGATGTACGACATAGTAATTGGATTGAGACAGATAGTGGCTTGATTTATTTGGTAGATTGGGATTCGGTTCGCTTGACTGATCGCATGTTTGATGTGGCCCATATGCTCTGCCATTATATTCCAGAACATCAGTGGAAGGAATGGTTGACCTACTACGGTTACAAGTATAATCAAACGGTATTAAACAAATTGTATTGGTACGGTCAATTGTCTTATTTGAGCCAGATTTCCAAGTATTATATGAACCAAGATTTAGAAAATGTCAATCGGGAGATTCATGGCTTGCGTCACTTCCGAGACAAGTATGGAAAGAGAAGATGAGAGTTAGAAATCGTAAAGGAGCGACAGAATTACTAGAGGCAAATCCCCAGTATGTGGTCCTCAATCCTTTAGAAGCCAAGGGGAAATGGCGGGACTTGTTCGGGAACGACAATCCCATTCATGTGGAAGTTGGAAGTGGAAAGGGTGCCTTTGTTTCAGGTATGGCCAAGCAAAACCCTGATATCAACTATATCGGGATTGATATTCAAAAGTCTGTTTTGAGCTACGCTTTGGACAAGGTGCTTGAAGTTGGAGTACCGAACATCAAGCTCTTGTGGGTAGATGGTTCTGACTTGACTGACTACTTTGAAGACGGTGAGATTGATCGCTTGTATCTGAACTTTTCAGATCCTTGGCCTAAAAAACGCCATGAAAAGCGTCGTTTGACCTACAAGACCTTCTTGGATACCTTCAAGCGTATCTTGCCTGAAAATGGAGAAATTCATTTCAAGACGGATAACCGTGGCTTGTTTGAGTATAGCCTAGTGAGTTTTTCTCAGTATGGCATGAAGCTCAATGGTGTCTGGCTAGACTTACATGCCAGTGATTTTGAAGGCAATGTCATGACAGAATACGAGCAAAAATTCTCCAACAAGGGGCAAGTTATCTACCGAGTTGAGGCTCAGTTTTAATCTAAAGAGATTTCAAAAACTGTTTCGCACTTAAAAAGTTAAACAAATTATATATTTTAAGGATTTAGTTCTGAGTTGTGCAGAATTAAGTCCTTTTAGTTTAATTTTAAAACAGGTGGTTTTTGCTAAGAGTGTATTTGCAGCCAGATAAATGGTATAATAGAAATGTTATGAGAAATAGTATAAACCCTCTTGTATTTTATCTTTTCTTTCTCCTTGTCATAGGTGGTTTAATTTTTTCCGATTATCAACAACATAGACAAGTAGATGTGCAGACAGAAAAAGAGGTGCAAGTAGAAAAAACTGAAACAACTATTAAAACTAGTGGAGTAGAAGAAAATAAGGTTATCGAAGACAGATTAACCACGATGACTTTGGAAGAGAAAGTGGGACAATTATTTTGGGCCAGAGTTCCTTCTAATCATCAGCTAGAAGATCTCCAATCCTATCATTTGTCTGGTTATATCTTATTTGGCAGAGATTTCGAGGGTCGAAGTTTAGAGGATATGAAGGCTTTGACAAAGGGCTATCAAGCTACTGCAAAGATTCCTTTGTTGATTGGTTCAGATGAGGAAGGAGGAACAGTGACTCGTATCAGTTCGATTTTAGACACTCCTTTCCAATCCCCAATGGCACTTTATCAGCAAGGGGGAATGGAGGCAGTGCTTTCTGAGACGAAGCAGAAGGCAGAGCTGCTAAAATCTGTTGGGATTAATGCTGGACTTTTCCCGGTTGCGGATCTTGCAAGGAATCGGTCATCCTTCATTTATGATCGAACGATTGGCCAAGATGCCCAAACAACTGCAAGTTATGTTCAACAGGTCGTAGAAGAACTTAAAAAGAGTAAGGTTGGGTCAACATTGAAACATTTTCCAGGATATGGCGATAATGGAGACAGTCATACCGCTATTATCCAAGACAACCGTTCTCTGGATGAATTAAGACAAGCAGATCTTCTCACTTTTCAAGCGGGGATAGATGCAGGGGCGGATAGTGTGTTAGTCTCTCACAATATCCTATCTAAAATTGACACCGTGCCATCATCTATCTCACCGAAAATCACTGACCTTCTTCGTAAGGAACTGCATTTCAAAGGAGTCATTATGACAGATGATTTAGACATGGCGGGATTAGCCAATTTTGTCAATCAGGAAGAGGCTGCTTTTCAAGTGATTTTAGCTGGAAATGATTTGATTTTAGGATCTTCCTATCAAACTCAGATTCCTTATCTATTAAAGAAAATCTCCTATGGAGAGCTGACAGAAGATCGCATTGATGAGTCTGTGAGACGTATTTTAACTTGGAAATATGATTTGGGATTATTAGGAGCGGCGCAGTAAGTCTTGTAAGCCCAGACAAAAAGCTTCCAGGTCAAATCCTTGCAGATTGGCTTGATTTGTGTTATACTTGTAGCAAGAATATGAGAAAGTGAGGCGGAGAAATATCTTCGCCTCTTGCTTATGAGGAGGTGGACGCAATCGAAACAATCGTAGAATTAGTCAGAGAAGTTGTAGAACCTGTCATCCAAGCACCTTTCGAACTCGTGGATATCGAGTATGGAAAGATTGGCAGTGACATGATTCTCAGTATTTTTGTAGATAAACCTGAAGGAATTACCTTGAACGACACGGCGGACTTGACAGAAATTATCAGTCCTGTCCTAGACACCATCAAGCCCGATCCCTTCCCAGAACAATATTTCCTAGAAATCACCAGTCCAGGCTTGGAACGTCCTTTGAAAACCAAGGATGCCGTCGCTGGAGCTGTTGGGAAATACATCCATGTCGGGCTCTACCAAGCTATCGATAAGCAAAAAGTCTTTGAAGGAACCTTGTTGGCCTTCGAAGAGGACGAGTTGACCATGGAATATATGGACAAGACGCGCAAGAAAACTGTCCAAATTCCATACAGTTTAGTATCAAAAGCACGTTTAGCAGTTAAATTATAGAAAAGAAAGGATAGCTTTTGAGGATTCAAAAGTGAAGAAAACATGAGTAAAGAAATGCTAGAGGCCTTCCGCATTTTGGAAGAAGACAAGGGAATCAAAAAAGAAGATATCATCGACGCAGTAGTAGAGTCGCTTCGTTCTGCTTATCGCAGACGCTATGGTCAATCTGATAGCGTAGCTATTGACTTCAACGAAAAAACAGGTGATTTCACAGTTTATACTGTCCGTGAAGTGGTTGATGAGGTATTTGATAGCCGTTTGGAAATCAGCCTGAAAGATGCTCTTGCCATTAACTCAGCTTATGAGCTTGGTGATAAAATCAAGTTTGAAGAAGCACCTGCTGAGTTTGGTCGTGTAGCAGCCCAATCTGCCAAACAAACTATCATGGAAAAAATGCGCAAGCAAACACGTGCCATCACTTATAATACTTACAAAGAACATGAGCAAGAAATCATGTCTGGTACAGTAGAACGCTTTGACAACCGCTTTATCTATGTCAACCTTGGTAGCATCGAAGCCCAATTGTCAAAACAAGATCAAATCCCTGGAGAAGTCTTTGCTTCTCATGATCGTATCGAGGTTTACGTTTACAAGGTTGAAGACAACCCTCGTGGTGTCAACGTCTTTGTTAGCCGTAGCCATCCAGAAATGATCAAACGTTTGATGGAGCAAGAAATTCCAGAAGTTTATGATGGAACTGTTGAAATCATGAGCGTGGCTCGTGAAGCAGGTGACCGTACTAAGGTTGCCGTTCGTAGCCATAATCCAAACGTGGATGCTATCGGTACAATCGTTGGACGCGGTGGTGCTAATATCAAGAAGATTACTAGTAAATTCCACCCAGCTCGCTATGATGCAAAGAGCGACCGTATGGTGCCAATCGAAGAAAATATCGATGTTATCGAGTGGGTAGCAGATCCAGCTGAATTTATCTACAATGCTATCGCACCTGCTGAGGTTGACCAGGTTATCTTTGACGAAAACGATAGTAAACGTGCCTTGGTGGTTGTTCCTGATAACAAGCTTTCTCTTGCTATCGGTCGTCGTGGGCAAAACGTTCGTTTGGCAGCTCATTTGACTGGTTACCGTATCGATATCAAGTCTGCTAGTGAATTTGAAGCCATGGAAGACGCGGCTTCACTAGAGTTGGAAGCAGAAAACGATACTGTAGAAGAATAAAAGCTGCTAGAGGAGGGAAAGATGAAAACGAGAAAAATCCCTTTGCGCAAGTCTGTTGTGTCCAATGAAGTGATTGATAAGCGTGATTTGCTCCGCATTGTCAAGAACAAGGAAGGACAAGTCTTTATCGATCCGACAGGCAAGGCCAATGGCCGTGGCGCTTATATCAAGCTAGACAATGCAGAAGCCCTAGAGGCGAAAAAGAAGAAGGTCTTTAACCGCAGCTTTAATATGGAAGTTGAAGAAAGCTTTTATGACGAGTTGATCGCTTATGTGGATCACAAAGTGAAAAGAAGAGAGTTAGGACTTGAATAAGCAAAAGATAAGCAATCTCTTGGGACTTGCTCAGCGAGCAGGGCGGATCATATCGGGTGAAGAATTGGTGGTCAAGGCCATTCAAGACGGCAAGGCCAAGTTGGTCTTTCTAGCCCATGATGCTGGACCCAATCTGACCAAGAAGATTCAAGATAAAGTCATTATTATCAAGTAGAAATTGTAACCGTGTTTTCAACACTGGAATTAAGCATAGCAGTCGGGAAATCAAGAAAGGTTTTGGCTGTGACTGATGCTGGATTTACAAAGAAAATGAGGTCTCTTATGGAATAGAAGAGGAGGACATGATTTGTCTAAGAAAAGATTGTACGAAATCGCAAAAGAACTTGGAAAAGAAAGTAAAGAAGTTGTAGCGCGTGCAAAAGAGTTGGGCTTGGATGTGAAAAGCCACTCATCAAGTGTGGAAGAAGCTGTCGCTGCAAAAATCGCTGCCAGCTTTAAGCCTGCAGCTGCTCCGAAAGCAGAAGCAAAATCTGCAACACCAAAAGCAAGTGCTGAAAAGAAAGCTGAGAAATCTGAATCAGCTAAACCAGCTGTAGCCAAGGAAGAGGCAAAAGTGGCTGAGCCAGTTGCTCCGAAAACAGAAAAAGCAGCAGCTAAGCCACAAAGCCGTAATTTCAAGGCTGAGCGTGAAGCCCGTGCCAAAGAGCAGGCAGAGCGACGTAAGCAAAATAAGGGCAATAACCGTGACCAACAACAAAACGGCAACCGTCAGAAAAACGACGGCCGTAATGGTGGAAAACAAGGTCAAGGAAACCGCGACAATCGTCGCTTTAATGACCAAGCTAAGAAACAGCAAGGTCAGCAAAATCGTGGTAATGAGCGCCGTCAACAAGAGGACAAACGTCCAAATCAAGCGGCTCCACGCATTGACTTTAAAGCCCGTGCAGCAGCATTGAAAGCAGAGCAAAACGCAGAGTACGCTCGTTCAAGCGAGGAACGTTTCAAGCAGACTCAGGCTGCCAAAGAAGCCTTGGCTCAAGCTAACAAACGCAAGGAACCAGAGGAAATCTTTGAAGAAGTGGCTAAGTTAGCTGAACAAGCGCAACAAGCACAGCAAGTTCAAGCAGTGGTTGAAGTCGTCCCTGAGAAAAAAGAACCTGCAGTGGATACACGTCGTAAAAAACAAGCTCGACCAGACAAAAATCGTGACGATTATGATCACGAAGAAGATGGTCCTAGAAAACAACAAAAGAATCGAAGTAGTCAAAATCAAGTGAGAAATCAAAAGAATAGTAACTGGAATAACAATAAGAAGAACAAAAAAGGCAATAACAAGAACAATCGTAATCAGGCTCCAAAACCTGTTACAGAACGTAAATTCCATGAATTGCCAACAGAATTTGAGTATACAGATGGTATGACCGTTGCGGAAATCGCAAAACGTATCAAACGTGAACCAGCTGAAATCGTTAAGAAACTCTTTATGATGGGGGTCATGGCCACACAAAACCAATCCTTGGATGGGGAAACAATTGAACTCCTCATGGTGGATTATGGTATCGAAGCCAAACAAAAGGTTGAAGTGGATAATGCCGACATCGAACGTTTCTTTGTCGAAGATGGTTATCTCAATGAAGATGAATTGGTTGAGCGTCCACCAGTTGTAACCATCATGGGACACGTTGACCATGGTAAAACAACCCTCTTGGATACCCTTCGTAATTCTCGTGTTGCGACAGGTGAAGCAGGTGGTATCACTCAGCATATCGGTGCCTACCAAATTGTTGAAAATGGCAAGAAGATTACCTTCCTTGATACACCAGGACACGCGGCCTTTACGTCTATGCGTGCGCGTGGTGCTTCTGTTACCGATATTACTATCTTGGTCGTAGCGGCAGATGACGGAGTTATGCCTCAGACAATCGAAGCCATCAACCACTCAAAAGCGGCCAACGTTCCAATTATCGTAGCTATCAACAAGATTGATAAACCAGGTGCTAACCCAGAACGCGTTATCGGTGAGTTGGCAGAGCATGGGGTTATGTCAACCGCTTGGGGTGGAGATTCTGAATTTGTAGAAATCTCAGCTAAATTCAACCAAAATATCGAAGAATTGTTGGAAACAGTCCTTCTTGTGGCTGAAATCCAAGAACTCAAGGCAGACCCAACAGTGCGTGCGATTGGTACAGTTATCGAAGCGCGCTTGGATAAAGGAAAAGGTGCGGTCGCAACCCTTCTTGTGCAACAAGGTACCTTGAATGTTCAAGACCCAATCGTTGTCGGAAATACCTTCGGTCGTGTCCGTGCTATGACCAATGACCTTGGTCGTCGTGTTAAGGTTGCTGGACCATCAACACCAGTTTCTATCACAGGTTTGAATGAAGCGCCGATGGCGGGTGACCACTTTGCCGTTTACGAAGATGAAAAATCTGCGCGTGCAGCAGGTGAAGAGCGTGCCAAACGTGCCCTCATGAAACAACGTCAAGCTACCCAACGTGTCAGCCTTGAAAACCTCTTTGATACGCTTAAAGCTGGTGAACTCAAATCAGTTAACGTTATCATCAAGGCCGACGTACAAGGTTCTGTTGAAGCCCTTTCTGCCTCACTTCAAAGATCGACGTGGAAGGTGTCAAAGTGACCATCGTTCACTCAGCAGTTGGTGCCATCAACGAATCTGACGTGACCCTCGCCGAAGCTTCAAATGCTTTCATCGTTGGTTTCAACGTACGCCCTACACCACAAGCTCGTCAACAAGCAGAAGCTGATGATGTAGAAATCCGTCTCCACAGCATTATCTACAAGGTTATCGAAGAGATGGAAGAAGCCATGAAAGGGATGCTTGATCCAGAATTCGAAGAAAAAGTTATTGGTGAAGCAGTTATCCGTGAAACCTTCAAGGTGTCTAAAGTCGGAACTATCGGTGGATTCATGGTTATCAACGGTAAGGTTACCCGTGACTCTAAAGTCCGTGTTATCCGTGACGGTGTCGTTATCTATGACGGTGAACTCGCAAGCTTGAAACACTACAAAGACGACGTCAAAGAAGTTACAAACGGTCGTGAAGGTGGTTTGATGATTGATGGCTACAATGATATCAAGACTGATGATGTGATTGAGGCTTATGTCATGGAAGAAATCAAACGATAATAGAGAAACGATAGCCAATTTGACTCGTCGTCAACAGCGCCTTGATGAACCTCAGTTCTATCTAAGGCTTGTTTCCTAGATTCAAATGGCTCTAGTTCCTCTATCTAATAAAAATAGCTAGGTCTGCTGGCCTAGCTTTTGGTTCAAAGTAGAGAAAGGAATATCATGGCAAATCATTTCCGTACGGATCGTGTGGGCATGGAAATCAAGCGTGAAGTCAATGAGATTTTGCAAAAGAAAGTCCGTGATCCGCGTGTCCAAGGTGTGACCATCACAGATGTTCAGATGCTAGGCGACTTGTCTGTTGCTAAGGTTTACTACACCATTTTGAGTAACCTTGCTTCAGATAATCAAAAAGCTCAAATCGGGCTTGAAAAAGCAACTGGTACCATTAAACGTGAACTTGGTCGCAATTTGAAGTTGTACAAAATCCCAGATTTGACTTTCGTCAAAGACGAATCCATCGAATATGGAAACAAGATTGACGAGATGCTACGCAATCTGGATAAGAACTAAGGAAGAGGGGCAACCCTCTTTTTTGGTGGAGGAAATGACTATAAAGCATGTTGGGGAATCTTTCTAGAGTTAAAAATTATTAAAAAGCTTTATAAAATTTAGCTTGTATGATAGTATAGGAATTAGAAAGAGTAAATTTCACAGAAATGGTCAGCAAGACTGGTATCGTCAGTATTTTAAAGTGTAGTTAAACGAGGGAAGAGAATATGGGACCTATCAAAGCTTTTGCTAAAATTTACGGGAATTACTTTTTGACCGTGCAAGGTGTAAAAGTAATGAAAACGATAAAGAAAGATGACAATGTTGTTGTCGGTCTGGGGAAACTATTTATTGCAGACAAGTTAATGGATACGGCTCGGTGGCTCATCAAGCCAGAGGAGAGAGAATGAAATTTTTTTTGGGTCTTCTTGCCATTATTTTTATCAAACCGATTATTGGAATTGTGAAATTCCTGTGGATGATCATCTCTTTTGCAGTCCAATTGCTGTTTTACAAGATATTATTTAAGCTATTGGATTGGCTTTTTAAACTTTTTTAGGCCGTAATTCAAGTCGCAGAGAACTAGCAAGTCTTGTACTGCTAGTTTTTTATTCACTTTCCATATGGTATAATATAAGCAGTAAAATCATTTTAGAACATACATGGAGGTCGTCATGGACAATATCATCGATGTGTCAATTCCTGTTGCAGAAGTGGTGGATAAGCATCCAGAAGTCTTGGAAATCCTAGTGGAGCTCGGTTTTAAACCCCTTGCTAATTCTTTGATGCGCAACACAGTCGGGCGCAAAGTATCGCTTAAGCAGGGTTCTAAGCTTGAAGGAACTCCTATGGACAAGATTGTCCGAACGCTGGAAGCAAATGGCTACGAAGTGATTGGATTAGACTAATGGCAGATGAACGGATTCATATCCTACGGGATATTTTGTTAGAATTGCACAATGGCGCTTCCCCTGAGTCGGTTCAGGAGCGTTTTGATGCAACCTTTACAGGTGTCTCAGCTATTGAGATTTCCCTCATGGAGCACGAGCTGATGAACTCAGACTCAGGTGTCACCTTTGAAGATGTCATGGAGCTCTGTGATGTCCATGCTAATCTTTTTAAAAATGCAGTTAAGGGCGTCGAAGTTGCAGATACCGAGCACCCAGGTCACCCAGTTCGGATTTTCAAAGAAGAAAATCTGGCCCTCCGCGCAGCCTTGATTCGCATTCGGAGATTGTTAGATACCTATGAGTCTATGGAAGATGAAGAAATGCTTGCGGAGATGCGAAAGGGCTTGGTGCGTCAGATGGGACTTGTCGGTCAATTTGACATCCACTATCAGCGCAAGGAAGAGCTCTTTTTCCCCATCATGGAGCGTTATGGTCACGATTCACCTCCAAAAGTTATGTGGGGAGTGGATGATCAGATCAGGGAACTCTTTCAAACAGCTTTAGCGACAGCTAAATCACTACCAGAAGTGTCAATTAGCAGCGTAAAAGAAGCTTTTGAAGCTTTTGCGACAGAGTTTGAAAGTATGATTTTCAAGGAAGAGTCCATCCTTCTCATGATTCTCCTGGAGTCCTTTACTCAGGATGACTGGCTTCAGATTGCGGAGGAGAGCGACGCCTATGGCTATGCCATCATCCGTCCGTCTGAGAAATGGGTGCCAGAACGTCAGCGCTTTGTTGAGGAAAAGAGTGTAGAGGAGCCTGTGCAGTTAGATACGGCAGAGGGTCAAGTTCAGCAAGTTATCGATACGCCTGAAGGACAGTTCACCATTACCTTTACCCCTAAGGAAAAGGAAGCAGTGCTGGACCGTCATAGTCCACAGGCTTTTGGCAATGGCTATCTCTCGGTCGAGCAGGCCAACCTCATCTTCAATCACCTCCCTATGGAGATTACCTTTGTCAATAAAGACGACATTTTCCAGTATTACAATGATAATGCACCAGCTGATGAGATGATTTTCAAACGAACACCGTCTCAAGTCGGGCGCAATGTTGAACTTTGCCACCCACCTAAGTACTTGGACAAGGTCAAGACTATCATGAAGGGTCTTCGTGAAGGAGTCAAGGACAAGTATGAAATGTGGTTCAAGTCGGAGTCGCGAGGCAAGTTTGTCCACATCACCTATGCTGCGGTACACGATGAAAACGGGGAATTCCAAGGCGTACTAGAGTATGTTCAGGATATCCAGCCCTACCGAGAGATTGACACGGACTATTTCCGTGGATTAGAATAAGGAGAAAAAATGAGTTACGAACAAGAATTTATGAAGGAATTTGAAGCTTGGGTCAATACCCAGATTATGATCAACGACATGGCGCACAAGGAAAGCCAAAAAGTCTACGAAGAAGACCAAGACGAGCGTGCCAAAGATGCCATGATTCGCTATGAAAGCCGCTTGGATGCTTATCAGTTCTTGCTTGGTAAGTTTGAAAACTTCAAGGCAGGTAAGGGATTCCATGATTTGCCAGAAGGCTTGTTTGGTGAGAGAAATTATTAAACGAGATAGATTCTTGATTTTTTACTAAAATCTTGATAGAATATTTATATTAAATCCTTGTCAGAGCAGGGATTTTTTATTGAAAGGATTTTATCATGTCAAAGAAACTTAATCGTAAAAAACAATTACGAAATAGCCTCCGTCGTGCAGGTGCTTTTTCAAGTACTGTGACTAAGGTTGTAGAAGAGACAAAAAAAGTCGTGAAACGTGCCGAGCAGTCAGCAAGCGAAGCTGGTAAGGCTGTTTCTAAAAAAGTTGAACAAGCAGTAGAAGCTACCAGAGAGCAAGCTCAAAAAGTAGCTAGTTCTGTTGAAGATTTTGCAGCAAACTTGGGTGGACTTCCACTTGACCGTGCCAAAACTTTCTATGATGAAGGAATCAAGTCTGCATCAGATTTCAAAAATTGGACTGAAAAAGAACTCCTTGCCTTGAAAGGAATCGGACCAGCTACCATCAAGAAATTAAAAGAAAACGGCATTAAGTTCAAGTAATTTTTCTCGGGCCTTGCATTTCCGTCAAAATCTTGCTACAATAGAGCCATTAGAGGTGTTTTGAATCCCACATTTTACAGAAAGTGGCGGTGCTGAGAAGTCCACAAATGTGTCAAAACTGGTTGCTGATGATGAAAAATTGAAATATGAGAATAGTCTTTTTGTTTCCGTTTAGGACTAGACAGCGAGTTGCAGGCTGTACTCGAGTACGCCAAAGAGAGCTAAGGCCGTCATAAAGGAAAAACAAGAAGATAAAAGTTGCGGGCGCTGCCCGAATTTGGGTGGTACCGCGGATAAACACATTCGTCCCTGTCATGTAGATGGCAGGGGCGATTTTTTGTAGAAAGCGAGGTAGAAGGATGACAAGAGCAGAGTTGCCAGAACGATTAGAAACAGAACGGCTCGTCCTACGAGTCCGTACAGTGGCGGATGCTGAGGATATCTTTGATTATGCTAGTCGTCCAGAAGTTTCTTACCCAGCAGGCTTTCCACCCGTCAAGACCTTGGAAGATGAGATTTATTACCTAGAACATATCCTTCCTGAGCGCAATCAAAAGGACAATCTCCCAGCAGGCTATGGAATTGTGGTCAAAGGGACAGATAAAGTTATTGGCTCTGTTGACTTCAACCATCGCCACGAAGACGATGTGCTTGAGATTGGCTATACCTTGCACCCAGACTATTGGGGGCGAGGCTATGTGCCTGAAGCGGCGCGTGTTTTGATTGATTTGGCTTTTAAAGAGCTGGGACTTCACAAGATTGAATTGTCTTGCTTTGGGTACAACCTTCAAAGTCAACGAGTCGCGGAAAAGCTTGGCTTTACCCTCGAAGCTCGCATAAGAGACCGCAAAGATGCTCAAGGAAACCGCTGTGATGATTTGAGATATGGCTTGCTGAGGAGTGAGTGGCTTCAAAATTAAAAATAAGAATTTTTTGGATTATATTAGTGAATAATATTTATACTATATAAGTAAGTAAATAGAAATGGAGGTATATAGATGGAAAATGATAGTTTGGAATTGATTGTTAGAGAAATCGAAAAAGAACAGGTAGAAGAAGTCAATAGATTTGAGATGAACTTATCTCAAGGAATCAATAAATATAAGGAAATTTTACCTGATGATTTGATAACACCACAACTTCAGTCTAAGATAGATGATGAAGTTAAGCTACAAATGATTGAATTTCAAGATAGCATTGACTTGAAACCTAAGGCATTATATCATGCGCTAAAAATGGAAGCAGAGTTAAATCCTAATATTGAAGAAGTACAATTGAAAAAGAGTGCTTACGAATTTTTAGAAAAGACGACTAAGAATAAATATCTGAAGAAGATTATTCGAGAGTTGAAAAAAGGAGTATAGAATGGCAAATGTTGGGAATTTCGCTGCTAAAGGAGGAAAAGCTGTTATTAAATTTATTCTTGATTTAATAACAGATTACTTAAAAAGTGAGCAATTTAAAAAACAAATGAAAGCCATGATTGAATCTTTGGTAAATAAAATGGTTTCTAAAGTTTTGAAAGAGAAATAAAAAAATATTAACTAGAAAGGACAAACACATGTCTAAAGAACTTTCACCTAAATACAATCCAGCCGAGGTTGAGGCTGGTCGTTACCAAAAATGGCTTGATGCTGATGTTTTCAAGCCTTCAGGAGATCAAAAGGCTAAGCCCTATTCGATTGTGATTCCACCACCAAACGTTACAGGTAAACTCCACCTTGGTCACGCTTGGGATACGACTCTTCAAGATATCATCATCCGTCAAAAACGCATGCAAGGTTTTGATACGCTTTGGCTTCCTGGTATGGACCATGCTGGGATTGCAACTCAGGCTAAGGTAGAGGAGCGCTTGCGTGGTGAGGGTATTAGCCGTTATGACTTGGGTCGTGAAAAATTCCTAGAGAAAGTCTGGGAATGGAAAGACGAATATGCCACTACCATCAAGGAACAATGGGGCAAGATGGGACTCTCTGTAGACTACTCTCGTGAGCGTTTCACTCTTGACGAAGGTTTGTCAAAAGCCGTTCGCAAGGTCTTTGTGGACCTTTACAAGAAAGGCTGGATCTACCGTGGTGAGTTTATCATCAACTGGGATCCAGCAGCTCGCACAGCTCTTTCTGATATCGAGGTGATCCACAAGGATGTGGAAGGTGCCTTCTACCATATGAACTACATGCTAGAAGACGGCTCACGCGCCCTTGAAGTTGCCACAACTCGTCCTGAGACCATGTTTGGAGACGTTGCGGTTGCGGTCAACCCAGAAGACCCACGCTACAAGGAATTGATCGGAAAAAACGTCATCCTTCCAATCGCTAACAAACTCATCCCAATCGTTGGAGATGAGCACGCCGACCCTGAGTTTGGTACTGGTGTCGTGAAAATCACGCCTGCCCATGATCCAAACGACTTCTTGGTTGGTCAACGTCACAACTTGCCACAAGTCAACGTCATGAACGACGACGGAACTATGAATGACTTAGCCTTCGAATTTGCAGGCATGGACCGTTTTGAAGCTCGCAAAGCAGTTGTCAAGAAACTGGAAGAAATCGGTGCCCTTGTTAAAATCGAAAAACGTGTCCACAGTGTTGGTCACTCAGAGCGTACAGGTGTTGTGGTTGAACCACGCTTGTCTACTCAATGGTTCGTTAAGATGGACCAATTGGCGAAAAATGCTATTGCCAACCAAGACACAGACGATAAGGTAGAATTTTACCCACCTCGTTTCAACGATACCTTCCTCCAATGGATGGAAAATGTCCACGACTGGGTTATCTCTCGTCAGCTCTGGTGGGGTCACCAAATCCCTGCTTGGTACAATGCTGAGGGTGAAACATATGTCGGCGAAGAAGCTCCAGAAGGTGACGGTTGGACTCAGGACGAAGACGTCTTAGATACTTGGTTCAGCTCTGCCCTTTGGCCATTCTCTACCATGGGCTGGCCTGATGTCAACTCAGAAGACTTCAAACGTTACTTCCCAACATCAACTTTGGTGACTGGTTATGATATTATTCCGTTCTGGGTGTCTCGGATGATTTTCCAAGGTTTGGAATTTACTGGCAAGTCGCCATTCAAAAATGCCTTGATTCATGGTCTTATTCGTGATGAGCAAGGACGCAAGATGTCGAAATCTCTTGGTAACGGGATTGATCCGATGGATGTTATTGATAAGTACGGAACAGATAGCCTTCGTTGGTTCCTTTCAAACGGTTCTGCACCAGGCCAAGACGTGCGCTTCTCTTACGAGAAAATGGATGCTTCATGGAACTTCATTAACAAGATCTGGAACATCTCTCGCTACATCCTCATGAACAATGAATGCTTGACTCTTGAGCAAGCAACTGCTAATGTCGAAAAAGTTGCAAATAAAGAAGCCGGAAACGTTACAGATCGCTGGATTCTCCACAACCTCAATGAAACTATCGGCAAAGTCACTGAAAACTTTGACAAGTTTGAGTTTGGTGTAGCTGGACACATCCTCTACAACTTCATCTGGGATGAGTTTGCGGACTGGTACGTTGAGTTGACTAAGGAAGTTCTTTATAGTGACAACGAAGAAGAGAAGTCATCACACGCTCTGTTCTCCTTTACACTCTGGACAAGATCCTTCGTCTCCTTCACCCAATCATGCCATTTGTGACAGAGGAAATCTTTGGACAAATCTCAGAAGGCTCTATCGTTACAGCAGAATACCCAACTGTCAACCCAGCCTTTGAAGACCTTGTTGCCCACACTGGTGTGGAAAGCCTCAAAGACTTGATCCGTGCCGTTCGTAATGCGCGTGCGGAAGTAAACGTTGCTCCAAGCAAGCCTATCACCATCCTTGTTAAGACAAGCGATAGTGACTTGGAAGCCTTCTTTAACAGCAATGTCAACTACATCAAACGCTTTACAAATCCAGAACACTTGGAAATCGCATCAACTATCCCTGCACCTGAACTCGCTATGTCAAGCGTCATCACAGGAGCAGAAATTTACCTGCCACTGGCTGACCTCCTCAATGTCGAAGAAGAACTCGCTCGTCTCGACAAGGAACTGGCTAAATGGCAAAAAGAACTGGACATGGTCGGCAAGAAGCTCTCTAACGAACGCTTCGTAGCCAATGCCAAACCAGAAGTCGTCCAAAAAGAACGCGACAAACAAGCCGACTACCAAGCTAAATACGACGCGACCGTAGCACGTATTGATGAGATGAAGAAACTGGTTAAATAAACACAGAAACACGGTGATAAGCCGTGTTTTTTTGGTATAATGAAATCAATATCTATTGATGGAGAAAGTGATGTCTAAACACCCTCAGTATGAATTGTTAAATTTAATTGGCTATGGTCTTGCTAAGTTTGACAAGCTTTTTATAAAAGAATTTCAATGTTCTAGTAAGTCGGAGTTTTATCGCTATGTGGTTTCTTTGGGAATTGCTGAAACAACTGGAGTTGCTGAAACAACTGGAGTTGTAAAGAATAGAATGGATTTATTTGATCCTTATTTTGACAATAATCGAAAAGGTTGGTGGCAGAAAGCTGAAATTTACCGTTTTCGTAAAGATTTAATTGATATGATGTTTGGGAATGAAGATGTTCATAGTTATGCTGAAATAGTAAAAATGTTACTTTCCAGTGAAGTAAAGGAAACAGGCATTACTACCATTGAAAAGCCAATCATTCGAACTAAATTCAAACGTCTACAGGAAACTGGGATGGAGGCAGAAAATTATTTTATCCTTCATTTTGATAAAGAAGAAAAATTCCAAGGTGGACAGTTAACCGATGCTCGTCTTTATGGTGATGGATATGATTTCCAAGTAGATGTTCAAGAACATTCATACCTTGCTGAAGTAAAAGGTATCCGAAAATCTAAGGGGCGTGTGCGTTTAACTGCAAAAGAATTTGAAAAAGCCAAGGAGTTTCAATCGGATTTTATTTTATCCTTGGTCACAAACCTTGATGATATTCCAAAGTTAGTATTAGTTGATAATCCTTTAAAATATTTTGAGTTTAAAAAGAATATTATCAAAAATGAAATTATTGAATACAGAAGCTTAGAAGATTTGTATTAGTTCCCCCTTAACCTTTGACTATTCTGCAAAATTATCGTAAAATAAAGAGTAAATGATAAAATGAGGTCAGAGTCTGTTCGCTCTGGCGATAGTAGTATAAATGAGGAGAAACGCTTTGGAATTAGAAGTATTTGCTGGGCAAGAAAAAAGTGAACTATCTATGATTGAGGTAGCGCGTGCTATCTTGGAACTTCGTGGTCGCGATCATGAGATGCATTTTAGCGATCTTGTAAACGAAATTCAAAACTACCTTGGAACATCAAACAGCGATATCCGTGAAGCTTTGCCTTTGTTCTACACAGAGTTGAACTTTGACGGTAGCTTCATCTCACTTGGAGATAACAAATGGGGTCTTCGTTCATGGTATGGTGTAGACGAAATCGACGAAGAAATCATTGCTCTTGAAGAAAATGACGACGATGAAGTAGCACCAAAAGCTAAGAAAAAACGTGTCAATGCTTTCATGGATGGCGATTCAGATGCCATTGACTACAATGCAGATGATCCAGAAGACGAAGATGCATACGAAGCAGATCCAGCTCTTTCATATGATGATGAAAATCCAGATGATGAGAAAAATGAAGTGGAAGCTTACGATGCGGAAATCAACGAAATCGCCCCAGATGACTTGGGTGAAGATGTGGATCTCAACGAAGAAGACGACGAGTTTTCAGATGATGATGCTGAAAACATCGAGGAATAAAAGTTAGCTATTGACAATTATCCTAATTTTAGGTATCATATTGTTCGGGCACCTCTTTTAGAGGTCGGGGCTCCCTAGTTCTTAGGGAGCTATTTTTGTTTTTTCAAGAAGTTATCTTCTTGTATTTTGGTTGTGAATCTGGTGCAGTCGTCCCAGATTATTCTTATTAGTAGGGTCTTGTTTTCTATGTCCCCTCGTAGTTAACAAGGCCTTGAGCATTTTAGAAAGAGGAATCTATGTCTACGAAATATATTTTTGTAACTGGTGGTGTGGTATCGTCTATTGGGAAAGGGATTGTAGCAGCAAGTCTGGGCCGTCTCTTGAAAAATCGTGGTCTCAAAGTAACCATTCAAAAGTTTGACCCTTATATTAATATTGATCCGGGAACTATGAGTCCTTATCAGCACGGAGAAGTCTTTGTGACAGATGACGGAGCTGAGACAGATTTGGACTTGGGTCACTATGAACGTTTCATCGATATCAATCTTAACAAATATTCTAACGTGACAACTGGTAAAATTTACAGTGAAGTTCTTCGTAAAGAACGCCGTGGAGAATACCTTGGGGCAACTGTTCAAGTCATTCCTCATATCACAGATGCTTTGAAAGAAAAATCAAGCGTGCCGCTCTAACGACTGACTCTGATGTCATTATCACAGAGGTCGGTGGAACTGTTGGAGATATCGAGTCCTTGCCATTCCTAGAGGCCCTTCGTCAGATGAAGGCAGATGTAGGTGCAGATAATGTTATGTACATTCATACAACCTTGCTTCCATACCTCAAGGCTGCTGGTGAAATGAAGACTAAACCAACCCAACACTCTGTCAAGGAATTACGTGGCTTGGGAATTCAGCCAAATATGTTGGTTATTCGTACAGAAGAGCCAGCTGGTCAAGGGATCAAAAACAAACTGGCCCAGTTCTGTGATGTGGCACCAGAAGCCGTTATCGAATCCTTGGATGTTGAACACCTTTACCAAATTCCATTGAACTTGCAGGCACAAGGTATGGACCAAATCGTCTGTGACCATCTGAAACTAGACGCACCAGCAGCGGATATGACAGAATGGTCAGCCATGGTGGACAAAGTCATGAACCTCAAGAAACAAGTTAAAATTTCCCTTGTTGGTAAGTATGTGGAGTTGCAAGATGCCTATATCTCAGTGGTTGAAGCCTTGAAACACTCTGGTTATGCCAATGACGCAGAAGTTAAAATTAATTGGGTCAATGCCAATGATGTGACAGCAGAAAATGTGGCAGAGCTTTTGTCTGATGCGGACGGAATCATCGTACCAGGTGGTTTTGGCCAGCGTGGTACTGAAGGGAAAATCCAAGCCATCCGCTATGCGCGTGAAAATGATGTTCCAATGTTGGGTGTCTGCTTGGGAATGCAGTTGACTTGTATCGAGTTTGCTCGTCACGTTTTAGGTCTTGAAGGTGCCAATTCTGCAGAGCTTGCACCAGAAACAAAATACCCTATCATTGATATCATGCGTGATCAGATTGATGTTGAGGATATGGGTGGAACCCTTCGTTTGGGTCTGTATCCATCTAAGTTGAAACGTGGCTCTAAGGCAGCGGCTGCTTATCACAATCAAGAAGTGGTACAACGCCGTCACCGTCACCGTTATGAGTTTAACAATGCCTTCCGTGAGCAGTTTGAGGAAGCAGGCTTTGTCTTTTCAGGAGTTTCTCCAGACAATCGTTTGGTAGAAATCGTGGAAATCCCTGAAAATAAATTCTTTGTAGCTTGTCAGTATCACCCTGAACTGTCAAGCCGTCCAAATCGCCCAGAAGAACTCTACACTGCCTTTGTCACTGCAGCAGTTGAGAACAGTAATTAGCAAAATCAGAACCTTTGAGAATAATCTCAGAGGTTTTTTGCTTGCATATTTAGGATAATATTTGCAATTTAAAAACATAGTGATATAATTAACATAAAAAATCCTAAGGAGGATCTACGATGAAAAAAATCACATTATTTGGTTTGTCTCTAGCTGGTCTAGCTTTACTGGCTTTCCCTCATTCGGGAAAGGCCTTCAATCTTGAAGAAGAGTGGGTTATTAAGGGTGATGTTTGGTATCAAGATGGCAAAATTCTCCGATTTAATAATGGCAATGAAGTAGATATCAAAGTCTTGGATTTGCCAAAAACTGAGAAAATCGAGTGGACGGTCAGTCTCAATGGTCAAGATCAAACTGTCAATTTCCTAGGTCAAGAAAAGGACAAGTCTATGATGGGCGTAGAGGGGCGTTACCTGAATTTCTATGTTCCATATGGCTATAGAGGAGATATCAAGGTAGAAGCCAAGAGCGGAAATGAAGTAAAGACCTGGTCCACTAAAGTGGTTGATGATGTATATAATGACGGTGGAAAGAGTGGTTACTACCGTATTGAAGAATCAAATAATCAATACACCTACCTTGATACTAAATGGGACTATCAAACCAAGACCTACACAGCTACCTTACCAGAGACTGTCAATGGTCAAAAAGTCTATGCTTGGAAAGACTATGACCATGGTGAGTTAAAACTTACAAAACCAGAATCTATCAGTCATTTCTACAAAGGGGGAGGAGCCTTCCGAGAACTTTATCCAATTGTGAAAGCAGAAAGCTGGCTAAAATCAGACCAAAATTGGTACTATCAAAAACAAGGTCAATTAGTACAGAACGATTGGGTTAAGGATAAGGAGACTTGGTACTTTATGAACGATAAAGGAGTCATGTTCAATCAAACTTGGCTCTATCAAGGTGGCAACTGGTATGCCTTTAAATCATCAGGAGCTATGATTGCTAGTGATTGGCTTTACGACCAAGGCAAGTGGTACTATTTATCAACTTCAGGCTCTATGAAAGCAAGCGCTTGGCTTTATGACCAAGGCAAGTGGTACTATTTATCAACTTCAGGAGCTATGAAAGTAAGCGCTTGGGTTTATGACAAGGGAGAATGGTATTATGTAAGTTCTTCTGGTGCCATGATTGCGAATGATTGGGTCAAAGATAATGGCAAGTGGTATTATCTAGCTTCGTCAGGTAAGATGCTTCGCAATACCTATACACCTGATGGTTACTATGTTGGTAACTCAGGTGCCTGGCAATAAGAATAAGAAGTCCTTTTCCATAAAGGAAGAGGCTTTTTACTTACTTTTCTGCTGCTTCCTCATTTGTCCTAAAGCCTTTTTTGTGTTAAAATGAATGGTATGAAAGCTAAAAAAATGTGGATGGCAGGTCTGGCTTTGCTTGGTATTGGGAGCCTTGCCCTTGCTACGAAAAAAGTTGCAGATGACCGTAAGCTCATGAAGACTCAGGGAGAGTTGACAGAGATTGTGCGAGACCATTTTTCAGACATGGGGGAAATTGCGACTCTCTATGTTCAAGTTTATGAAAGTAGTCTGGAGAGCTTGGTTGGTGGCGTAATCTTTGAGGATGGCCGTCATTATACCTTCGTCTATGAAAATGAAGACCTGATCTATGAGGAGGAAGTTTTATGATACAACCAGCAAGTTTAGAAGAATTGGCATCTTTAGTAGAAAAAGATGGAAAGAAGGTCTTTCTGTTTGTGGCAGACTGGTGTGGCGATTGTCGTTATATCTATCCTGCCTTACCAGAAATTGAGGAGATTAATCCAGAGTTCACCTTTATTCGTGTGGACCGAGACCAGTATATAGATTTGGCCAAACTTTGGGATGTTTATGGAATCCCCAGCCTTGTTGTTCTAGAAAAGGACAAGGAAATCGGCCGTTTTGTCAATCGCGACCGTAAAAGCAAGCAACAAATTAACGACTTTTTAGCAGGATTGAAATAGGAGAAAAAGGAAACAATGATTTTTACATATAACAAAGAACATGTCGGTGATGTCCTTATGGTCATCGTGAAAAACAGCGGAGATGCTAAACTGGAAGTGGAACGCAAAGGAAATGTAGCCCGTGTTTTTCTAAAAGATAATGGGAAAACAGTAGCTTGGAATATTTTCGAAGTTTCAAGTTTGTTTGAAATTGCAGAGCGCGGTCAAGTCTTTTTATCAGATGAGCAAGCCGCTCGTTTGAACCAAGAATTACAGGCGGAAGGTTTTACAGAAGAAATTGTCAATGACAAGGAACCTAAGTTTGTTGTTGGTGAGATTGTCGAGATGGTAGCTCATCCTGATAGTGACCACCTCAACATCTGTCAAGTTGCAGTCGCAAGTGACAAGACAGTACAAATCGTTGCAGGGGCTCCCAATGCACGTGTCGGATTGAAAACAATTGTAGCTCTTCCTGGAGCTATGATGCCCAAAGGCAATCTCATTTTCCCAGGCGAGCTTCGTGGCGAAAAGAGTTTTGGCATGATGTGCAGTCCTCGTGAATTGCAGCTGCCAAATGCTCCGCAAAAACGTGGTGTTATTGAATTATCAGAAGATCAAGTTGTCGGAACACCATTTGATCCAGCTAAACACTGGACTGCTTAGGAAGTTGTCAGTATCTGATAGACCAGATAGAAGGAAATAAGATGGCAAAAATGTAGTGATTACGGGAGCGACATCAGGAATTGGTGAAGCGGTTGCGCGTGCTTATCTGGAGCAGGGTGAGAATGTCGTTCTAACAGGACGAAGGATAGACAGACTAGAAACCCTCAAGTCAGAGTTTGCAGAAACTTTTCCAAATCAAATCGTCTGGACTTTTCCACTAGATGTCACTGATATGGCTATGGTCAAGGCTGTCTGCTCCGATATTCTAGAAACGATAGGGCAGATTGATATCTTGGTCAATAACGCTGGACTTGCTCTGGGCTTGGCTCCCTATCAGGACTATGAAGAGTTGGATATGTTGACCATGTTGGATACCAATGTCAAAGGTTTGATGGCAGTCACTCGCTGTTTCTTGCCAGCAATGGTAAAAGCCAATCAAGGACATATCATCAACATGGGGTCAACTGCAGGAATCTACGCCTATGCTGGTGCCGCTGTTTACTCAGCTACCAAGGCAGCGGTTAAGACCTTTTCAGATGGTCTGCGAATTGATACCATTGCAACGGATATTAAGGTGACAACCATTCAGCCGGGAATTGTCGAAACAGATTTCTCTACAATTCGTTTTCACGGTGACAAAGAGCGAGCTGCGACCGTCTATCAGGGAATTGAGGCCTTGCAAGCTCAGGATATTGCAGACACAGTAGTCTATGTGACGAGTCAACCTCGTCGTGTGCAGATTACAGATATGACCATTATGGCCAATCAACAGGCGACAGGTTTCATGGTTCATAAAAAGTAAAAAATTTCCTCGAAAAGTTACAAATTTCTGTAACTTTTTTTGATTTCCTACGAATAGATAAGTAGGAGGAAGAAAATATGTATAATAAAGTTATCATGATCGGACGCTTGACGTCTACACCAGAATTGCACAAAACCAACAATGACAAGTCAGTGGCGCGCGCAACGATTGCTGTGAACCGTCGTTACAAAGACCAAAATGGGGAACGCGAAGCTGACTTTGTCAATATAGTCCTATGGGGCAGACTAGCAGAAAGCTTGGCCAGTTACGCAACTAAAGGTAGTCTTATTTCTGTGGATGGAGAATTACGTACCCGTCGTTTTGAGAAAAATGGTCAGATGAACTATGTTACCGAAGTACTTGTTACTGGATTCCAACTCTTGGAAAGTCGTGCCCAACGTGCTATGCGTGAAAATAATGCAGGCCAAGACTTAGCGGATTTTGTTTTGGAAGAGGAAGAATTGCCATTTTAAACATTGAAAAGTCTGAGTTGGTCTCAGGCTTTTTATCTTGAGAAAGTTAGACTTTTTCCTTGACTATTTCTGACCAAGTGATACAATAGAACTATGAATTAGCACTCATGTATCAAGAGTGCTAATAATTTATATCTCATTATGGAGGAAATCAGATGTTGAAACCATTAGGAGACCGTGTGGTCTTAAAAATCGAAGAAAAAGAACAAACTGTTGGAGGTTTTGTCCTCGCAGGTTCAGCCCAAGAAAAAACCAAAACAGCCCAAGTTGTGGCTACTGGACAAGGTGTTCGTACCTTGAACGGTGACTTGGTTGCTCCAAGTGTTAAAGCTGGAGACCGTGTCTTAGTTGAAGCCCACGCAGGTCTTGATGTCAAAGATGGCGATGAAAAGTACGTCATCGTAGGTGAAGCTAACATCTTGGCAATCATTGAAGAATAGAAGGAGAAATTAAGTATGTCAAAAGAAATTAAATTTTCATCAGATGCCCGTTCAGCCATGGTTCGTGGTGTCGATATCCTTGCAGATACTGTTAAAGTAACCTTGGGACCAAAAGGTCGTAATGTTGTGTTGGAAAAATCATTTGGCTCACCCTTGATTACCAATGACGGTGTGACCATTGCTAAAGAAATCGAATTGGAAGACCATTTTGAAAATATGGGTGCCAAATTGGTATCAGAAGTCGCTTCAAAAACCAATGATATCGCAGGTGACGGGACTACAACTGCAACTGTCTTGACCCAAGCTATTGTCCGTGAAGGAATCAAGAACGTCACAGCAGGTGCCAATCCAATTGGCATTCGTCGAGGGATTGAAACAGCAGTTGCTACAGCTGTAGAAGCCTTGAAAAACAATGCCATCCCTGTTGCCAATAAAGAAGCTATCGCTCAGGTTGCTGCCGTATCTTCTCGTTCTGAAAAAGTCGGTGAATACATTTCTGAAGCCATGGAAAAAGTTGGCAAAGACGGAGTCATCACCATTGAAGAGTCACGTGGTATGGAAACAGAACTTGAAGTTGTAGAAGGTATGCAGTTCGACCGTGGTTACCTTTCACAGTACATGGTGACAGATAGCGAGAAAATGGTGGCTGACCTTGAAAATCCATACATCTTGATTACCGACAAGAAGATTTCCAATATCCAAGAAATTTTGCCACTTCTAGAAAGCATTCTCCAAAGTAATCGTCCACTCTTGATTATTGCGGATGATGTGGATGGCGAAGCTCTTCCAACCCTTGTTTTGAACAAGATTCGAGGAACCTTCAACGTAGTAGCAGTCAAGGCACCTGGATTTGGTGATCGACGAAAAGCTATGCTCGAAGACATTGCCATCTTAACAGGAGGAACAGTTATCACAGAAGACCTTGGCCTTGAGTTGAAAGATGCTACGATTGAAGCGCTCGGTCAAGCAGCTAGAGTGACCGTGGACAAAGATAGCACAGTTATCGTAGAAGGTGCGGGAAATCCTGAAGCAATTTCTCACCGTGTTGCAGTTATCAAGTCACAAATTGAAACCACAACTTCTGAATTTGACCGTGAAAAATTGCAAGAACGCTTGGCAAAATTGTCAGGTGGTGTCGCAGTGATCAAGGTCGGAGCTGCAACTGAAACTGAGTTGAAAGAAATGAAACTCCGCATTGAAGATGCCCTCAACGCTACTCGTGCAGCCGTTGAAGAAGGAATCGTTGCTGGTGGTGGAACAGCTCTTGTAAATGTCATTCCAGCCGTGGCTAATTTGGAATTGACAGGAGATGAAGCGACAGGTCGCAATATTGTTCTCCGTGCCTTGGAAGAACCTGTTCGTCAAATCGCCCACAATGCAGGATTTGAAGGCTCTATCGTTATCGATCGTTTGAAAAATGCTGAACTTGGTACAGGCTTCAACGCAGCAACTGGCGAGTGGGTCAACATGATTGATCAAGGGATTATCGATCCAGTTAAAGTGAGCCGTTCAGCCCTTCAAAACGCAGCATCTGTAGCCAGCTTGATTTTGACAACAGAAGCGGTTGTAGCCAATAAACCAGAACCAGTAGTCCCAGCTTCAGCAATGGATCCAAGTATGATGGGCGGGATGATGTAAGATTTCGCTACGAAGCAATTCATTAGAAACACAAAAGGAGGGAATGCCTATCCCTCCTTTTTATGCTATTCACTTCTAAATAGATTTGAGCTCTCCTAACTTATATGATAAAATAAGACTAGAAAAAGGAGAAGAACATGATCGATGTAGAAGAAATTCTGAGCAAAATGAACCCCAATCAGAAGATTAATTATGACCGTGTCATGCAGAAGATGGTACAAGTATGGGAGAAAAATGAGCAACGGCCGACAATTCTCATGCATGTTTGCTGTGCCCCTTGCAGTACCTATACCCTAGAATACCTGACCAAATACGCTGATGTGACCATCTATTTTGCCAATTCTAATATCCATCCCAAGGCAGAATACCACAAACGGGCCTATGTTACTAAGAAATTTGTCAGTGATTTCAATGAGCGGACAGGAAATACTGTTCAGTACCTAGAAGCTCCCTACGAACCAAATGAATACCGTAAGTTAGTCAGAGGACTGGAAGAAGAACCAGAAGGTGGCGACCGTTGCAAGGTTTGTTTTGACTACCGACTGGATAAGACAGCGCAAGTGGCTATGGATTTGGGCTTTGACTACTTTGGTTCAGCCTTGACCATTAGTCCTCATAAGAATTCTCAAACCATCAACAGCATCGGAATCGATGTGCAAAAGATTTATACAACCCACTATCTTCCAAGTGATTTCAAGAAAAATCAGGGTTACAAACGTTCAGTAGAGATGTGTGAAGAGTATGATATCTATCGTCAATGTTATTGTGGATGCGTCTATGCAGCCCAAGCTCAGAATATTGACCTGGTTCAAGTTAAGAAGGACGCCACAGCGTTCATGCTTGATAAGGATGTTGAAAAAGACTATTCCCACATCAAATTTACTGTTACGAAATTAGATATATAGAAATCAACCCAGCTGAAAAGCTGGGTTTTTCAAACAAAAAAACTAGGGCTAACACCCCAGTTTGACAACTTTACCGATTCTTTAGTTCTACATAGCGCTTGTACCAAATATTTACATAGGCTTCTGAGAAAGGACCACGTCCATTGTTAATCCAATCAACAAGAATTTTGACATGTTCTTTTAAAATATAGTCCAAGTCATCAGAATAATTCATTTTGCGTTTGTGACGCTCATACTCCTCAACGTCCAAGAGACGTTTTTCCCCATCTGTAAAAATTTTGACATCCAAATCGTAATCAATATACTTCAGTGCTTCTTCATCCAGATAGTAGGGGCTAGCCATATTGCAATAGTAGGAAATTCCATTATCACGAATCATGGCAATGATATTAAACCAATATTTCTTGTGAAAGTAAACAATAGCCGGTTCTCGAGTGACCCAACGACGACCATCACTTTCGGTAACAAGTGTATGATCGTTGACACCAATAATGGCGTTTTCTGTTGTTTTTAGTACCATGGTGTCCCGCCAAGTTCGGTGGAGACTCCCATCATGCTTATAACTTTGAATTGTAATAAAGTCGCCTTCTTTTGGAAGCTTCATAACTAACCAACTTTCTACAATTTATAAGTTTATCGTTTACTATTGTACCATAAAATTGACTAAAATCTGTGAATTTTACATGAAAATATTAAAGATATTCTCTGAGAGCGCTTGCTATATCCGAAAAATCGTAGCCTTTTCGTGCTAAAACTTGAGTTAAACGCTGTTTAAGTTCGTATCCTTCATACTTTTGGGCATACTTAGCATATTGCTTATCAAGCTCCTTGAAGATGAGTTCCTGAGTCGTTTCTTGGTCAACTTGACTATCCAACTGGTCAAAGGCACTTTTAGCATCAGAGTAAGAGAAGCCCTTGTTGGTCAAGTTCTGGATAATCTTATCTTGCAAGGCGCGAGCTGGAAATTTTCCCTCATATTTTTTCAATAGTTTATTCGCTACACGTTGAGCAACTTCAGAAAAATCAAAATCATTCAAGATTTCTTCTATAGTAGATTTTGAAATCCCTTTTTGTGCTAGTTTCTGAGTCAGTACATAAGGTCCCTTGTCTCCTGAAAGCTGATTGGCATTGATGATAGCATAAGTGTACTGGCCATCATTAATCCAATTATCCTCTTTAAGATTAGCAATGACTTGAGAAACGATGTTTTCATCAATATCGTATTTTTTCAGATATTCTCTCACTTCTTTTTCAGTGCGAGCTTTAAAGGATAGGTGGTAGAGGGCTAGATTTTTACCATAAGAAAATTGAGCAAAGTCCTGAATCTCTTTTAATTCGTCTTCGCTTATCATCTTATCTCTTGATAACATAAAACGAACAATCGTGTCTTCGGTGATATAGCATTTGTCGTCATTATCAAGCTCCATCAGATAGAGTCTTTTTTTCTTTTCAAGTTTTGTGATTTTCATAGTTCTATTATAACTCAAAATATGATAAGATAGGGGTATGAATCTGAAAGTGAAACAAAAAATACCATTAAAAATCAAGCGCATGGGAATTAATGGTGAGGGAATTGGCTTTTATCAAAAAACATTAGTCTTTGTGCCTGGTGCTCTCAAAGGTGAAGATATCTATTGTCAGATTACTTCTATTAAACGTAACTTTGTTGAAGCAAAATTACTAAAGGTTAACAAGAAGTCTAAATTTCGAGTTGTGCCAGCTTGTACTATTTACAATGAATGTGGAGGCTGCCAAATCATGCACCTGCATTATGATAAGCAGCTGGAGTTTAAGACAGACTTGCTTCATCAAGCGCTGAAAAAATTCGCCCCTGCAGGGTATGAAAACTATGAAATCCGCCCGACGATTGGTATGCAGGAGCCCAAATATTACCGAGCTAAGTTACAATTTCAGACTCGAAAATTTAAAAATCAGGTTAAGGCAGGCTTATATGCACAAAATACTCATTATCTAGTGGAGTTAAAAGATTGTTTGGTACAAGATAAGGAAACCCAAGTGATTGCTAATCGCCTAGCAGAATTACTTACTTATCACCAGATTCCAATCACGGATGAGAGAAAAGTTCTAGGTGTCAGAACTATAATGGTCCGACGAGCTAGAAAGACTGGACAGGTTCAGATTATTATTGTTACAAACCGTCAGCTTAACTTAACCCAACTTGTAAAAGACTTAGTTAAAGATTTTCCAGAGGTTGTGACGGTAGCTGTGAATACAAATACAGCTAAAACCAGTGAGATTTATGGTGAAAAGACAGAGATTATCTGGGGACAAGAGAGTATTCAAGAAGGTGTACTCGAATATGAATTTTCACTATCACCACGAGCTTTCTATCAACTAAATCCTGAACAAACAGAAGTCCTCTATAGAGAGGCAGTAAAAGCACTGGATGTTGATAAAGAAGACCATTTGATTGACGCTTATTGTGGAGTTGGAACGATTGGATTTGCCTTCGCAAAGAAAGTTAAAACACTCAGAGGTATGGATATTATTCCAGAAGCCATTGAAGATGCTAAGCGAAATGCTAAAAGAATGGGATTTGACAACACACATTATGAAGCTGGAACCGCAGAAGAGATTATTCCTCGCTGGTATAAGGAAGGCTACCGAGCAGATGCACTGATTGTTGATCCACCGCGTACAGGTCTGGATGACAAGTTATTAGATACAATTCTTACCTATGTACCAGAAAAAATGGTCTATATTTCTTGTAATGTATCAACATTGGCAAGGGATTTAGTGCGTTTGGTAGAAGTCTACAATGTCCACTATATCCAGTCAGTCGACATGTTCCCGCATACCGCTCGAACTGAAGCTGTTGTAAAATTAATTAAAAAAGATTAAAAAAGGTGTTGACAAGTTAGAAAAAGTCGGTATAATAGTAAGAGTTGAAAATAACAACTCCGGTCCGTTGGTCAAGGGGTTAAGACACCGCCTTTTCACGGCGGTAACACGGGTTCGAATCCCGTACGGACTATGGTATGTTGCGGATGGAACACTTGATGAAAAAAAGTTTTAAAAAAAGTTTCAAAAAAGTGTTGACAAGCGAAAGCGACTGTGATATACTAATATAGTTGTCACTTGAGAGAAGCGAGTGACAAAGACCTTTGAAAACTGAACAAGACGAACCAATGTGCAGGGCACTACAACTAAGGTTGTAGTACTGAACAATGAAAAAACAATAAATCTGTCAGTGACAGAAATGAGTGAGAACTCAAACTTTTAATGAGAGTTTGATCCTGGCTCAGGACGAACGCTGGCGGCGTGCCTAATACATGCAAGTAGAACGCTGAAGGAGGAGCTTGCTTCTCTGGATGAGTTGCGAACGGGTGAGTAACGCGTAGGTAACCTGCCTGGTAGCGGGGGATAACTATTGGAAACGATAGCTAATACCGCATAAGAGTAGATGTTGCATGACATTTGCTTAAAAGGTGCAATTGCATCACTACCAGATGGACCTGCGTTGTATTAGCTAGTTGGTGGGGTAACGGCTCACCAAGGCGACGATACATAGCCGACCTGAGAGGGTGATCGGCCACACTGGGACTGAGACACGGCCCAGACTCCTACGGGAGGCAGCAGTAGGGAATCTTCGGCAATGGACGGAAGTCTGACCGAGCAACGCCGCGTGAGTGAAGAAGGTTTTCGGATCGTAAAGCTCTGTTGTAAGAGAAGAACGAGTGTGAGGTGGAAAGTTCACACTGTGACGGTATCTTACCAGAAAGGGACGGCTAACTACGTGCCAGCAGCCGCGGTAATACGTAGGTCCCGAGCGTTGTCCGGATTTATTGGGCGTAAAGCGAGCGCAGGCGGTTAGATAAGTCTGAAGTTAAAGGCTGTGGCTTAACCATAGTACGCTTTGGAAACTGTTTAACTTGAGTGCAAGAGGGGAGAGTGGAATTCCATGTGTAGCGGTGAAATGCGTAGATATATGGAGGAACACCGGTGGCGAAAAGCGGCTCTCTGGCTTGTAACTGACGCTGAGGGCTCGAAAGCGTGGGGAGCAAACAGGATTAGATACCCTGGTAGTCCACGCCGTAAACGATGAGTGCTAGGGTGTTAGACCCTTTCCGGGGTTTAGTGCCGCAGCTAACGCATTAAGCACTCCGCCTGGGGAGTACGACCGCAAGGTTGAAACTCAAAGGAATTGACGGGGGCCCGCACAAGCGGTGGAGCATGTGGTTTAATTCGAAGCAACGCGAAGAACCTTACCAGGTCTTGACATCCCTCTGACCGCTCTAGAGATAGAGTTTTCCTTCGGGACAGAGGTGACAGGTGGTGCATGGTTGTCGTCAGCTCGTGTCGTGAGATGTTGGGTTAAGTCCCGCAACGAGCGCAACCCCTATTGTTAGTTGCCATCATTCAGTTGGGCACTCTGGCGAGACTGCCGGTAATAAACCGGAGGAAGGTGGGGATGACGTCAAATCATCATGCCCCTTATGACCTGGGCTACACACGTGCTACAATGGCTGGTACAACGAGTCGCAAGCCGGTGACGGCAAGCTAATCTCTTAAAGCCAGTCTCAGTTCGGATTGTAGGCTGCAACTCGCCTACATGAAGTCGGAATCGCTAGTAATCGCGGATCAGCACGCCGCGGTGAATACGTTCCCGGGCCTTGTACACACCGCCCGTCACACCACGAGAGTTTGTAACACCCGAAGTCGGTGAGGGTAACCGTAAAGGAGCCAGCCGCCTAAGGTGGGATAGATGATTGGGGTGAAGTCGTAACAAGGTAGCCGTATCGGAAGGTGCGGCTGGATCACCTCCTTTCTAAGGATAAGGAACTGCGCATTGGTCTTGTTTAGTCTTGAGAGGTCTTGTGGGGCCTTAGCTCAGCTGGGAGAGCGCCTGCTTTGCACGCAGGAGGTCAGCGGTTCGATCCCGCTAGGCTCCATTGGTGAGAGATCACCAAGTAATGCACATTGAAAATTGAATATCTATATCAAATAGTAACAAGAAAATAAACCGAAAACGCTGTAGTATTAATAAGAGTTTATGACTGAAAGGTCAGAAAAATAAGGTTAAGTTAATAAGGGCGCACGGTGGATGCCTTGGCACTAGGAGCCGAAGAAGGACGTGACAAACGACGATATGCCTTGGGTAGCTGTAAGTAAGCGATGATCCAGGGATTTTCCGAATGGGGGAACCCAACAGGTATTACCTGTTACCTGCATCTGTTAAGGATGTGAGGAGGAAGACGCAGTGAACTGAAACATCTAAGTAGCTGCAGGAAGAGAAAGCAAAAGCGATTGCCTTAGTAGCGGCGAGCGAAACGGCAGGAGGGCAAACCGAAGAGTTTACTCTTCGGGGTTGTAGGACTGCAATGTGGACTCAAAGATTATAGAAGAATGATTTGGGAAGATCAGCCAAAGAGAGTAATAGCCTCGTATTTAAAATAGTCTTTGTACCTAGCAGTATCCTGAGTACGGCGGGACACGCGAAATCCCGTCGGAATCTGGGAGGACCATCTCCCAACCCTAAATACTCCCTAGTGACCGATAGTGAACCAGTACCGTGAGGGAAAGGTGAAAAGCACCCCGGGAGGGGAGTGAAATAGAACCTGAAACCGTGTGCCTACAACAAGTTCGAGCCCGTTAATGGGTGAGAGCGTGCCTTTTGTAGAATGAACCGGCGAGTTACGTTATGATGCGAGGTTAAGTTGAAGAGACGGAGCCGTAGGGAAACCGAGTCTGAATAGGGCGAATTAGTATCATGACGTAGACCCGAAACCATGTGACCTACCCATGAGCAGGTTGAAGGTGCGGTAAGACGCACTGGAGGACCGAACCAGGGCACGTTGAAAAGTGCTTGGATGACTTGTGGGTAGCGGAGAAATTCCAAACGAACTTGGAGATAGCTGGTTCTCTCCGAAATAGCTTTAGGGCTAGCGTCGACATAAAGATTCTTGGAGGTAGAGCACTGTTTGGGTGAGGGGTCCATCCCGGATTACCAATCTCAGATAAACTCCGAATGCCAATGAATTATGGTCGGCAGTCAGACTGCGAGTGCTAAGATCCGTAGTCGAAAGGGAAACAGCCCAGACCACCAGCTAAGGTCCCAAAATAATTGTTAAGTGGAAAAGGATGTGGGGTTGCACAGACAACTAGGATGTTAGCTTAGAAGCAGCTATTCATTCAAAGAGTGCGTAATAGCTCACTAGTCGAGTGACCCTGCGCCGAAAATGTACCGGGGCTAAAACAATTTACCGAAGCTGTGGATACCTTTATAGGTATGGTAGGAGAGCGTTCTATGTGTGAAGAAGGTGTACCGTGAGGAGTGCTGGAACGCATAGAAGTGAGAATGCCGGTATGAGTAGCGAAAGACAGGTGAGAATCCTGTCCACCGTAAGACTAAGGTTTCCAGGGGAAGGCTCGTCCGCCCTGGGTTAGTCGGGACCTAAGGAGAGACCGAAAGGTGTATCCGATGGACAACAGGTTGATATTCCTGTACTAGAGTATGTAGTGATGGAGGGACGCAGTAGGCTAACTAAAGCAGACGATTGGAAGTGTCTGTCTAAGCAGTGAGGTGTGAATTGAGTTAAATGCTTAGTTCTATAACATTGAGCTGTGATGGGGAGCGAAGTTTAGTAGCGAAGTTAGTGACGTCACACTGCCAAGAAAAGCTTCTAGCGTTTAAACATACTCTACCCGTACCGCAAACCGACACAGGTAGTCGAGGCGAGTAGCCTCAGGTGAGCGAGAGAACTCTCGTTAAGGAACTCGGCAAAATGACCCCGTAACTTCGGGAGAAGGGGTGCTGACTTTAAGTCAGCCGCAGTGAATAGGCCCAAGCAACTGTTTATCAAAAACACAGCTCTCTGCTAAATCGTAAGATGATGTATAGGGGGTGACGCCTGCCCGGTGCTGGAAGGTTAAGAGGAGTGCTTAGCGTAAGCGAAGGTATGAATTGAAGCCCCAGTAAACGGCGGCCGTAACTATAACGGTCCTAAGGTAGCGAAATTCCTTGTCGGGTAAGTTCCGACCCGCACGAAAGGCGTAATGATTTGGGCACTGTCTCAACGAGAGACTCGGTGAAATTTTAGTACCTGTGAAGATGCAGGTTACCCGCGACAGGACGGAAAGACCCCATGGAGCTTTACTGCAGTTTGATATTGAGTGTCTGTACCACATGTACAGGATAGGTAGGAGTCTATGAGATCGGGACGCCAGTTTCGAAGGAGACGTTGTTGGGATACTACCCTTGTGTTATGGCCACTCTAACCCGGATAGGTGATCCCTATCGGAGACAGTGTCTGACGGGCAGTTTGACTGGGGCGGTCGCCTCCTAAAAGGTAACGGAGGCGCCCAAAGGTTCCCTCAGAATGGTTGGAAATCATTCGCAGAGTGTAAAGGTATAAGGGAGCTTGACTGCGAGAGCTACAACTCGAGCAGGGACGAAAGTCGGGCTTAGTGATCCGGTGGTTCCGTATGGAAGGGCCATCGCTCAACGGATAAAAGCTACCCTGGGGATAACAGGCTTATCTCCCCCAAGAGTTCACATCGACGGGGAGGTTTGGCACCTCGATGTCGGCTCGTCGCATCCTGGGGCTGTAGTCGGTCCCAAGGGTTGGGCTGTTCGCCCATTAAAGCGGCACGCGAGCTGGGTTCAGAACGTCGTGAGACAGTTCGGTCCCTATCCGTCGCGGGCGTAGGAAATTTGAGAGGATCTGCTCCTAGTACGAGAGGACCAGAGTGGACTTACCGCTGGTGTACCAGTTGTCTTGCCAAAGGCATCGCTGGGTAGCTATGTAGGGAAGGGATAAACGCTGAAAGCATCTAAGTGTGAAACCCACCTCAAGATGAGATTTCCCATGATTTTATATCAGTAAGAGCCCTGAGAGATGATCAGGTAGATAGGTTAGAAGTGGAAGTGTGGCGACACATGTAGCGGACTAATACTAATAGCTCGAGGACTTATCCAAAGTAACTGAGAATACGAAAGCTGAAGGTTTTCTTGATTTGAATAGATATTCAATTTTGAGTAGGTATTACTCAGAGTTAAGTGACGATAGCCTAGGAGATACACCTGTACCCATGCCGAACACAGAAGTTAAGCCCTAGAACGCCGGAAGTAGTTGGGGGTTGCCCCCTGTGAGATATGGAAGTCGCTTAGCTCTAGGGAGTTTAGCTCAGCTGGGAGAGCATCTGCCTTACAAGCAGAGGGTCAGCGGTTCGATCCCGTTAACTCCCATAGGTCCCGTAGTGTAGCGGTTATCACGTCGCCCTGTCACGGCGAAGATCGCGGGTTCGATTCCCGTCGGGACCGTTTAAGATAACGCAAGTTATTTTAGACTCGTTAGCTCAGTTGGTAGAGCAATTGACTTTTAATCAATGGGTCACTGGTTCGAGCCCAGTACGGGTCATATATGCGGGTTTGGCGGAATTGGCAGACGCACCAGATTTAGGATCTGGCGCTTAACGGCGTGGGGGTTCAAGTCCCTTAACCCGCATTAAGATATAATAAATGAGCCGGCTTAGCTCAGTTGGTAGAGCATCTGATTTGTAATCAGAGGGTCGCGTGTTCAAGTCATGTAGCCGGCATTTTTTTAGATAGAAGAAAAATAGTGCGAACGTAGTTCAGTGGTAGAACACCACCTTGCCAAGGTGGGGGTCGCGAGTTCGAATCCCGTCGTTCGCTTAGAGAGGCCGGGGTGGCGGAACTGGCAGACGCACAGGACTTAAAATCCTGCGATTGGTAACGATCGTACCGGTTCGATTCCGGTCCTCGGCATAATATAATGAGCACCCTTAGCTCAACTGGATAGAGTACCTGACTACGAATCAGGCGGTTAGAGGTTCGACTCCTCTAGGGTGCATTTTTTTCTATTTAACTCGGGAAGTAGCTCAGCTTGGTAGAGTACTTGGTTTTGGGACCAAGGTGTCGCAGGTTCGAATCCTGTCTTCCCGATAAATGGCGGTGTAGCTCAGCTGGCTAGAGCGTCCGGTTCATACCCGGGAGGTCGGGGGTTCGATCCCTTCGCCGCTATAATGATCTTGTTGGACCTTTAGCTCAGCTGGTTAGAGCTCTCGGCTCATAACCGAGTGGTCGTAGGTTCAAGTCCTACAAGGTCCATTTGAATAGTATGGAGGATTACCCAAGTCCGGCTGAAGGGAACGGTCTTGAAAAACCGTCAGGCGTGTAAAAGCGTGCGTGGGTTCGAATCCCACATCCTCCTTTTTGTATTAACGCGGGATGGAGCAGCTCGGTAGCTCGTCGGGCTCATAACCCGAAGGTCGTAGGTTCAAATCCTGCTCCCGCAATAAGGCTCGGTAGCTCAGTTGGTAGAGCAATGGATTGGAAAGCTCCATGTGTCGGCGGTTCGATTCCGTCTCGCGCCATTTTTACTTATAGTGTGTATGCGGGTGTAGTTTAGTGGTAAAACTACAGCCTTCCAAGCTGTTGTCGCGAGTTCGATTCTCGTCACCCGCTTTGAACTTTGTTCAAAATACCAAGTTTTTAACTTGGGCGCGTAGCTCAGGTGGTTAGAGCGCACGCCTGATAAGCGTGAGGTCGGTGGTTCGAGTCCACTCGTGCCCATTAATAGGAGAATTACTCAAGAGGCTGAAGAGGACGGTTTGCTAAATCGTTAGGTCGGGTAACTGGCGCAAGGGTTCGAATCCCTTATTCTCCGTTTTAACGAGAGTTTATAACTCTCTTTTTTCTTTTTTAAGAATAGTAGAATAAAAACTTCAGATTTGTAAAACTTAATTGGATTACTTATCTGAAGTTTTTTGGTTCTTTGTCAACTGCAGTGGGCAGAAGAAAAGTGTCTCTATAATATTAGTAGTGGTAAATCCCCTATGGATATTATAGAGCTTATTTTCTGTTGTATAATATTGCTATTACTTCCAAGTTTTTAGTGAAATTTCTCCGCTATTTAGCCAAATTTCTTTTCCATCATTACATTGAACTAAAAGTTTACCACTTTCAGAGATATCCTTAGCAAGTCCTTTGTAGTATTTTTGATCTAGTGTAAAAGTCACTTCTTTTCCTAGAACAAATGACTGTTTTTTGTATAGGTATAATAGCTCTTCTGCTGGTGTTTCGAAGAAAGCACGCCATATCTCTATAATTAATTCATTTCTGGTTATAGGTGCTGGTGCTTTAAATAAACTAGCAGCTTTTTCTTTTAATTCCTGGGGGAAGTCTTTAATAGTGAAATTGATACCTACTCCAATAATGATATCTGTGACTAAGCCAGTTTCTACAGAGGTCATTGCCTCAGTAAGGACTCCTCCAATTTTATGATTGTTTAGGTAGATATCATTGACCCATTTTATGTCGACATCTATTAAAGTTAGGTTCTTAATGGCTTTGTAGACAGCTCCAGCTACAAGTAGTGTGTAGGATGGTAATTTGTCATAGGCGAGATTTGGTTTAAGATGGAGTGTCATATAAATGCCACCTTGTGGTGAGTAGAAGGAGCGTTGAAAACGGCCTCGGCCAGCTGTCTGATAGGAAGCTAGGTAGAGAGTATTTGCTTCATGTCCTAAATCAATTGCTTCTTTTGCATCTAGTTGTGTTGATTTTGTTTCGGGTTTAAAACTGATCTTAATTGGTAGATTTTCTTCTAGTATATCTGGAAGAATAAGGTCACCATTCATCAGTTTATATCCTTTATTTTTGATACTATCTATTTCAATACCTTCTTGCTCTAGCCGCTTGATAGCTTTCCAAATTGATGTTCTGCTTAGGGATAGTTCTTCTGCAATTTTTTCTCCGCTGATATAATCGGTTTCTTTTGCTAGAATTTGGTAGACGGCTTGGTAAGACTTCATAGTGTTTCCTTTCTTTAGGAATTGTAAGTTATTTAAATATAGTTTGGATAGTTGGTCAAATCTTTATTATATTACTACTATTTTAACATATACCTACTATTTTCGGCATGATTTTTTGGAGTGAATCTAGTCATTAAGCTTGAGTCGTGAAATCTCAGTATTTTTACCCGCTTTTTTACCTAGGGAAGCGTTTCCTTTGTTTTCAAATTGCTAAAAAAGTGGTACAATAAAGGGTAGCTTACTATTATCTGAATCAATTGATTTGGAGAGAAAGGATTCATTTTGAAATCAATAGGCTTTTATTGAAAAGCTGAAAAGGGTTGTCTAGTAAAGAGCTGATTTTTATTGGGAATTATCCTGAGTATCTTTTTTTACCCTTTTATCTTTTTTTGTAGTTGTATTCTGTTTATATATTATCAGTTTAATTTTTTTACAGGGGACATGAAAAGTATTCTTCAGAAAATGGGGGAGCATCCGATGCTGCTTCTTTTTCTTGGTTATAGTACTGTTATATCCGTTTTTTTGCACAAAAATTGGATGGGAGTTGTGGCTTCAGTAGGAATTTTTTTCTATTTACTATTTTCTTTTTTTGCACTATCAGTCGATTTTATCACATAAATTCTTTCGATTGATTTTTGCAGCTAGTCTTGTTTGGTAGCGTATTGTCAGCTGCTTTTTGCGAGTTTAGAACATTTCCAAATTGTGAAGAAATTCAATTATGCTTTTCTTTCACCCAATATGCAGGTCTGGCATCAGAATAGAGCAGAAGTGACCTTCTTTAATCCTAATTATTATGGAATTATTTGTTGTTTCTGTATCATGATTGCCTTCTATCTGTTTACAACGACCAAGTTGAATTGGTTGAAAGTATTCTGTGTGATTGCAGGCTTTGTGAATCTCTTTGGTTTGAACTTTACTCAAAATCGAACCGCCTTTTCCTGCTATTATCGCTGGAGCCATCATCTATCTCTTTACGACTATTAAAAACTGGAAGGCCTTTTGGCTTAGTATTGGGGTCTTTGCGATTGGCTTGAGTTTCCTCTTTTCTAGTGATTTGGGAGTTCGAATGGGGACTTTAGATTCTTCTATGGAAGAACGCATTTCTATCTGGGATGCTGGGATGGCCTTGTTTAAGCAAAATCCATTTTGGGGTGAGGGGCCATTAACCTACATGCACTCTTATCCTCGGATAAATGCTCCTTATCATGAACATGCCCACAGTTTATATATCGATACGATTCTCAGTTACGGAATTGTGGGAACTATTTTATTAGTTTTGTCTTCTGTTGCTCCTGTTCGTTTGATGATGGATATGAGTCAGGAGTCGGGTAAACGTCCGATTATTGGTCTTTATCTATCTTTCCTTACAGTGGTTGCTGTGCACGGAATCTTCGACTTGGCCCTCTTCTGGATTCAGTCAGGTTTCATTTTCTTGCTAGTTATGTGCAGTATTCCGTTGGAATATCGAACATTGGTATCGGACATGACGGATTAAGTTTATAAGTTTAAAATCTTCTATCTTGGGTAGGAGATTTTTTTACTGGGGAAAATTATTTCCAAATCGAAATAGTTGACAGTTGGAATAATGAGTGTTACAATTGTTTTATTCTTTTTCGATATCGAAATAAATTGGAGGTGTTATGAAAGATAGTCATTTGCTAGCCCATCATATTCGTTTGTTGAATGGGCGGATTTTTCAAAAGTTACTGAGCCAAGATCCTGAAGCTCTTTATCGGAGTGAACAGGGTAAGATTTTAGCGGTTTTATGGAATAGTGAAACTGGCTGTGCAACTGCGACAGATATTGCGCTGGCGACTGGGCTTGCTAATAATACGCTGACGACTATGATAAAAAAGCTAGAGGAACAAAATCTTGTAACTGTTAGTCCATGTGGAGAAGACAAGCGTAAGAAGTATCTAGTTTTAACAGATTTGGGGCAGTCGCAAAAAGAAGTTGGGCAACGTGTCAGTCAGAAATTGGATACGATCTTTTACAAAGGATTTTCAGAGGAAGAAATTCGTCAGTTTGAAGCCTTTCAAGAAAGAATTTTGGCTAATCTGAAAGAGAAGGAAAATGAGGTTTAAATCATGTCAAAACAAGTGAAAAATGCTCATAACCTATACATTCATGCCATTCAAGACGGACGAGTTGCAGAGGCTCAGGCCCAGTATGTAGGGGATACCTATATCCAACATTCGACAGGTGTACCTGACGGGAAAGAAGGGTTTGCGACCTTCTTTGCAAATTTCTTCGAGCGTCATTCAGAGCGTCAGATGAAGATTGTCCGCACTATTGAGGATGGCAATCTGGTCTTTGTTCATGTTCATCAATATCTGAATGGTGGGAAAGCTCAATGGGTGACAACGGATACTTTCCGCGCAGATGAGAATGGACGTATCGTGGAGCATTGGGATGTTATTGACTACTATCGTGCTCCAGAAAATGGACAGTTAGACCAGATTTTTGGTGATTTTAAGATCAAGGATTTGGACAAAACAGCAGAAAATAAAAAAACCGTTCGCCGTTTCTTGACAGAAATTTTCCAAACATGAGATTGGACAAGGAAGTGTTGCTTATAAAAACTATGTGGCTGAACATGGTGTCACTTTCGACTTTGTTTTCCAGCTTTTGGGACAAGGAAATTATGTGGTTAGCTATGGTCAGACTCAGATTGATGGTCTTGCCTATGCCCAGTACGATATTTTCCGCCTAGATAACGGTAAAATTGTGGAGCATTGGGACAATAAGGAAGTTATGCCTAAGGTAGAAGACTTGACCAACAGAGGCAAGTTTTAAAATGAGGATAAAGAATGATTGAATACAAAAATGTAGCCTTGCGCTACACAGAAAAAGATGTTTTGAGAGATGTCAATTTACGGATTGAGAATGGGGAATTCATGGTTTTAGTTGGACCTTCTGGATCTGGTAAAACGACCATGATTAAGATAATTAACCGTCTCTTGGAACCGACTGATGGAAATATTTATATGGATGGTAAACGCATCAAAGACTATGATGAGCGGGAACTGCGTCTTTCTACTGGTTATGTTTTACAGGCCATTGCACTGTTTCCCAATTTAACGGTTGCAGAAAATATTGCCCTGATTCCTGAGATGAAAGGGTGGACTAAGGAAGAAATTGCGAAGAAAACAGAAGAGCTTTTGGCTAAGGTTGGTTTACCAGTGGCTGAGTATGGACATCGACTTCCTAGTGAATTATCTGGTGGAGAACAGCAACGGGTTGGTATTGTCCGTGCCATGATTGGTCAGCCTAAGATTCTTCTCATGGATGAACCTTTTTCAGCCTTGGATGCTATTTCTAGAAAACAGTTACAGGTTCTGACTAAAGAATTGCATAAAGAGTTTGGGATGACAACGATTTTTGTGACCCATGATACGGATGAAGCTCTGAAATTGGCAGACCGTATTGCTGTCTTGCAGGATGGAGAGATTCGTCAGGTGGCGAATCCTGAGACGATTTTAAAAGATCCTGCAACAGATTTTGTAGCAGACTTGTTTGGAGGTAGTGTTCATGACTAATTTAATTGCAACTTTTCAGGATCGTTTTAGTGATTGGTTGACAGCTCTATCTCAACATTTGCAGTTGTCACTTTTGACCTTGTTACTAGCTATTTTTATAGCGATTCCTTTGGCTGTTTATCTTCGCTATCATGCGAAGTTGGCTGACTGGGTCTTGCAGATTGCAGGGATTTTCCAGACAATCCCGTCTCTGGCCTTGTTGGGGCTCTTTATCCCCTTGATGGGAATTGGAACCTTGCCTGCTTTGACAGCACTAGTGATCTATGCTATTTTTCCGATTTTACAAAATACTATCACTGGGCTGAAGGGAATTGATCCAAGTCTGCAGGAGGCTGGGATTGCCTTTGGGATGACTAGATGGGAGCGACTCAAGAAGTTTGAAATTCCACTTGCCATGCCTGTCATTATGTCTGGGATTCGGACGGCAGCAGTCTTGATTATCGGTACGGCAACCTTGGCGGCCTTGATTGGTGCAGGGGGACTGGGTTCCTTTATCCTTTTGGGCATTGACCGTAATAATGCCAGTCTGATTTTGATTGGGGCTCTTTCTTCTGCAGTGCTGGCCATTGCCTTTAACTTCCTACTAAAAATGATGGAAAAAGCAAAATTGCGGACGATTTTCTCTGGTTTTGCCTTGGTGACCTTATTGCTCGGTCTGTCTTACAGCCCAGCCCTCTTAGCTCAAAAAGAGAAAGAAAACTTGGTCATTGCTGGAAAATTGGGTCCAGAACCAGAAATTTTGGCCAATATGTATAAACTCCTCATTGAGGAAAATACAAGTATGACTGCAACTGTTAAACCGAATTTTGGGAAAACAAGCTTCCTATATGAAGCTCTGAAAAAAGGCGATATTGACATCTATCCTGAATTTACTGGTACGGTGACTGAAAGCCTGCTTCAACCATCACCGAAAGTGAGTCATGAGCCAGAGCAGGTTTATGATGTGGCGCGTGATGGTATTGCTAAACAGGATCATCTAGCCTATCTCAAACCTATGTCTTATCAAAATACCTACGCTGTAGCTGTTCCGAAAAAAATTGCTCAAGAATATGGCTTGAAGACCATTTCGGACTTGAAAAAAGTGGAAGGACAGTTGAAGGCAGGCTTTACTCTCGAATTTAATGACCGTGAAGATGGAAATAAGGGCTTGCAATCAATGTATGGTCTCAATCTCAATGTAGCGACCATGGAGCCAGCCCTTCGCTATCAGGCAATTCAATCAGGTGATATTCAAATCACGGATGCCTATTCGACTGATGCAGAGTTGGCGCGTTATGATTTGCAGGTCTTGGAAGATGACAAGCAACTCTTCCCACCTTATCAAGGAGCGCCACTCATGAAAGAAGCTCTTCTCAAGAAACATCCTGAGTTGGAAAAAGTTCTCAATAAATTGGCTGGTAAAATTACGGAAAGCCAGATGAGCCAGCTCAACTACCAAGTTGGTGTTGAAGGCAAGTCAGCAGAACAAGTAGCCAAAGAGTTTCTACAAGAACAAGGTTTGTTGAAGAAATAGCTTGAAAAGCTAAACTCAACTTGCTTAAACGACTATAGAAAAGAATGCTCAGACAATGTCGTCTGGGCTTTTTTGATATTAGAGTTACTGAATGTCTTTCAAAATGGAAAATAAGAGGAAATTTTTAGGATTTTCTAAAATTTTACTGTAAAGACACTTGACTATTCATAAAATAGGTGTATAATGTGTTGTGAACTACTTAACAAATAAAGATTTCCAGCTCATGTCGACTAAGGATGGAAATCTTGTGTATAGACAGTTCAGTAGATATATTATAGAGCGTTGCGTCCGAAAGTCTATCCAGACACGGCTCTTTAAAAACAAAAGGAGAAGATTATGAAAACAGAACCGATTCATCGTACCAGTATGTGGAAATTTAAGTTAAGTGCTGCCACCATGACTTTGATTCCCGCTGCCGTGGGGATTAACTATGTTGCCAAAGCCTTGGCGGAGGTGTTAAAGTTGCCCGTTTGGCTGGGGTCTTTGGGAACCTTTCTTACCAGCATGTTGGCTGGGCCGGTTGCCGGTGCCATTAGTGGTTTCATCAACAACGTGATCTATGGGCTGACCTTATCGCCAATTTCAACCGTGTATGCGATTACCAGCATCGGAATTGGGATTGCTGTCGGAGTTTTGCACGCCAATGGGTGGTTCTCGTCAGCGCGACGAGTATTTGTTTCTGCTATTATTATTGCCATCGTTTCAGCTGTCATTTCAACGCCGCTCAACGTCATCTTTTGGGGTGGTCAGACCGGTATCGCTTGGGGTGACTCATTGTTTGCGGTAATGGTCGCCAATCATGCACCAGTGTGGCTGGCCTCATTTACCGATGAGTTTGTCTTGGATATTTTGGATAAAGTCTGCGTGGCCTACCTGGCATTCTTTATCTATCGTCAGCTGCCGAAGCGGATGGTGCACTTCTTTAGCGATGATAAATGATGACTGATAAAACATTGATTTCTGGAGCGCCACGGGTCAAGCTCAAGTGGTACCAGGTGATCGATCCGATTACTAAGCTCTTGTTCATCTTGGACATGACGTTGTTGAGTTTTGCCAGTATGAATTTATTGCTTCAGGCCGGATTAATTCTTGTCGCAATACTGCTATTGTTATTTTCCAAATTGAGTTCTACCACCTTTAAGGCGCTGGGATTCAGCCTGTTTCTGATTTGCACCATGCTGATCATCCAAGGGTTATTTTACAGTCGGAATCAAACTGTGCTGTTTTCTGTGCTTGGGGTGTCGTTCTACAAAGAAGGCCTGATTTACGCCACCACTCTGGGTTGTCGAGTATTGGTGATTATTTTGACCAGTGGCTTTTTTATGGTGACCACGAGTATTTCAGAAAACGCGGCCTATTTGGAACTGTCCGGATTGTCTTATAAAACCGTCTACGTTCTGATGTCGGTGTGTTATATTTTGCCGGAAATGATGCGCAATATGCGGAAAATCCAGCAGGCACAAAAAGTTCGCGGAACTAATCCACAAAAAACGTTGATTCAGAAATTAAAGTCAGTCCTGCCGGTTCTAATTCCATTGGTGATTAAGACCTTGGATCAATCGATGACGCGGTCGATTTCTCTCCAACTGAGAGGTTTTGATAATCTCAACCGGACTATTAGAATCTCCCAACGCGTGTATCGCCTGTCGCGGACGCTGCACATTGGTCTGACTGGATTGGCAATTTTATTGATTGGGTGGAAGATATGGACGAAGATAAACGGATTGTAATTGAAAATTTGACCACCCGTTATCCGGGTACTGAGCAACCACAACTGCGTCAGATTAACGCGGAGGTTCATACCGGCCAGGTGGTTGGGATTATCGGGAATAGCCACTCCGGCAAATCGACTTTGTGCCGTGTGCTGGCAGGGGTCATTCCCAAAATTGTGTCTGCTGAGATTGAGGGCGATTGGCACATGTTTGGCCAGCGAGTGTCCGACAATTGGCCCTTTTATAATGCCATGAATGGAGTTGTACTACAAAATCCAGCTGGCCAACTAAGCGGGTTGGCAGACACGGTTGCCGATGAAATCGCCTTTGACTTGATTAATCAGGGAATGGCTGAAGGACTGATTCAAAAACGGGTTGAAGAAGTTGCCACGCAAATGGGGCTGATTGAACAGCTGAATTTGCGTCCCGAGAGCCTTTCCGGTGGTCAGATCCAGCGGTTGGCAATTGCCACGGCGATTGTGGCTAATCCGGCTGTTTTGATTATGGATGATCCGACCAGTGAGATGGATCCCCTTGGCCGCCGGCAATTTTTCCAATGGCTGGCCCAAGTCAAAGAGACGACTGTCTTCATTGTCACCAGTGAAATTGACGATTTGTGCGAAGTCGCCGACCTTGTGTGGGTGCTGCACGAGGGTCAAATGGTAGCCCAGGGCAGGCCGGGTGAGGTGTTTAATCATTTGGCAGCTGACTGGCAGATTCCAGCCCCGACAATCCAGCAACTTGCTCAAAAAATGGATTGGCACTTGGCTGATGGCCGGTATCCGGTGAATTACGCTGATCTGAAGGAGGTTCGTTATGCCCACAATTGAACTGAGCCACCTGACGTTCACTTATCCGGAACGGTCCTTTAGCTTGGATGTTGAAGACAAACACTTCGCCGATCCGATGGTGGCGATTGTCGGCCAAAATGGTGCCGGCAAATCAACGCTCTTCAAATTGTTGACGGGTTTGCTGACACCACAAACCGGTGTGATTAAGATTGATGGAGAAAATTTTAATGATCTTAAACCAGTCGAAAAGTTACTGAAGGTTGGGATTACTTTTCAGAATCCTGACGATCAGCTTTTCAACCCGACCGTTCAACGAGAGGTGGAGTGGAGTGTCGCGCAGGTCATGGATGACCACGACACGATTACGAGGCGGGCTTTAGCGGCTCTAAAAAGAGTTGGCTTGGATGATAAAACAGCTGAAAGTCCATATGACCTGTCATTGTCGGAACGCAAGCTGTTGAGCGTTGCCACAGTTTTGGCAGTGGATCCGGCGATTTATTTATTTGATGAGCCGATGATGTCGCTTGATTGGGAAAGCCGGCGCAAGTTGACCGCAATTTTCCATCAGTTGGCTGATTCGGGCCACCAAGTTGTGACCATCACCCATGACATGGATTGGGTCGCCGCCGAGTTTGAGTCGGTGTATGTTATGGAACACGGGAAGTTTGGCTTCGCCGGCAGTCCACGGGAATTGTTCAGCGATCATGAACTTGTCCAGCGAGTGGGATTACTACCACCGCGGATTATGGACATAGCGGAGTCGCTGGGTGATTCACAGACATATTTATCGGTTAATGATTATTGCCAGAAAAAAATCGAGATGTATAGAAAAAGTCACCTCTGTGGGTTTTCCAGGTTGAAGGATTAACTTCAGCTTCTGGCAAGAACTCACATGGGTGACTTTTGTGTTTAATAACGTTTCATGATCATCGGGTGCTTCCTCAGATCACTCGGTTTGATTTTACTTTGTTTCATGGTCATAATCATATACCATTTCTTTTGGATCTTTTGTTTGACTAATACAAAATAGGTCTTCATAGGTCTTCGCATTTTTAGCGCCCATTAGGATCATCAGTATAATTTTCTGAATTAGGAGACTGTCCCATCACTATTCGAACTTCGTCTCCCAACTTACGCTGTTCCCATTCATCCGTGAATTCTTTAAATCGCAATTCTGGAACTTTCTTTTTAACTGAATCATCTATTTTCGCCATAGTCCCCACCATTTTATTGGTTTTTCTTGTTCTTCTATCCTTTTTTGATCTTTGATTTGTTCCTGCAAATTTTCCAACTTCTCTTTAAGAGCGTTCACTTCATCTTTATATTGATTGTCTAAGTGTTTGAATTCTGTTTCCTGTGAGGGCATTTTGAGGGCTTTTAAGTTATCATTTTCCGCCTTGTATTCTTCTAGCAACTTTTTATCTTGCAAGGCTAATCGTTGTTACTGGTCTAACAAATTAGTTAGTTTTTCTATTTGTTGGTCTTTGGTATTTGATTTGCTACTACTTTCTACTTTACCTAAAATTATTTTTTCTGCTTTAGAATTTATTAGATTAGACCCATTGGAACTTTTAAGCTGTAATTCTTTTGGTAACCTTTGGTAGTGATATTGAATATTTTGTTTTGTAACACTCAACTCATCCGCCAGCTCTTTGATCGTTTTTAAGTCTTCACTCATGGTTTAAGTCCTGCCTTTTAACCGTTGGTAGATATCGTTCAATGGCTTTTTTGAGTTAGCGTACGATATTATGCTTAGAATATTCTTCACGTCTGCTAGCAACATAAGACAAGTGGTCTTTAACACTATTTAGCCCTCTTAATTCTTTTCAGTTCGTCATAGAGGGGGTAAACATGGACTTGCAATCCTGCCATGATTTTTGTATCTTGCATTTCAAACGGACTTAGCAACATATTTTCTAGCAATAGCGTGGTGTACTTGCTTTTCATTGCTTCAATAGCTAGCTTATCTTCGGTTTCTGCTTTGCGTGCTTTATCTTCTTGATAGGTGGTATTTTCTAACTTATAGCTGTTATCGTCTGCTCGACGTTTCTTTCGTAACCAGATATCCAATGTTAAACCGTCCGCATCAATCGCTCGATAGAGATAATGCCAACGCCCCTTAATTTTGATATAGGTTTCATCCATTTTCCACGAATAGAAGGACTGTTTATTTTTATTTTTCCAGAGATGATAGAGGATTTTACTGTATTCTTGAACCTACCGATAAATCGTAGTGTGACAAACATTTATTCCACGGTCATAAAGCAATTCCTGAACTTCACGATAGCTCAGATTGTAACGTAGGTAATAACCAACAGCGAAAATGATGACGTCTTGTTGGAATTGTTTGCCTGTAAAATGATTCATCTCTCAAGCCTTACTAACCTTTTTTCTGCTATTTGAGAAGCTGAAGGTCGTGCTAGTAACTACCTATTTGGTTTGATTAATTCCATCATTTATCTGGTGCTTGTCCTTCAAAAAGGCTTCTATGGTGAGGTTTTAACAACTCTCTATTTTACAATTATGCAGCCAATTGGTCTCTTGGTTTGGATCTACCAAGCACAGTTCAAGAAAGAAAAGCAAGAGTTTGTTGCACGTAAATTGGACGGCAAGGGCTGGACAAAGTATCTTTTCATTAGTGTTCTTTGGTGGTTGACCTTTGGATTTATTTATCAGTCTATTGGTGCTAATCGTCCTTATCGTGATTCTATCACTGATGCGACCAATGGTGTAGGGCAAATCCTCATGATAGCTGTTTACCGTGAACAGTGGATATTCTGGGCTGCTACTAATGTCTTTTCAATCTATCTCTGGTGGGGAGAAAGTCTGCAAATTCAAGGGAAATATTTGATTTATCTCATCAACAGTCTAGTTGGATGGTATCAGTGGAGCAAGGCAGCTAAGAGTGCTTAAAAAGTAAAAAAGGATCAGATGATCCTTTTTTTGTGTTAGAGCAAAATGAATAATACCGTAATGACAATAGCGGTCGTTATACGAACGATGTGGTGCGAGATATGTTGTTTTTCTTTCTGTTGGCCGTTCCAGTAGGCTCCATAGCAGACGATACTCGAACCCACAATCCATAGAAGAATGGTTGCAACTGGAACGAAGTAAAAGATGGCTAGAGCCAGAGATGTGAGGCAACTGCCGACCAAGATGCACGTGTTTCCCAGACTGTAGTTCTTTTGTTTCATGGCTGAAAAAGCAGCAGCAAGGTGAAGCAATGAGAAGGCGAGAGCTAGTACAATTGTTAGTATTCCTAGAATCATCGAAGTTAACATAGTTTGTTCCTTTCTGAGTTTCAGGCTTAGTTATCAAGTGGAGTTGTAGAGGTCATCTCTATTACATCAAGGTAAAATTTCACCACTTGGTTTTCGGTATAAGATTTTCCTTGTTTTAGCCACCAAGTTAGGGTCTCGATAAAGTTCGTTACAACAAAATGCTGGAGGTAGGAGGCCGGAATGTTTGGATAGGCCTCTTGCAAGTCATCCGCCACCATGGGATAAACGTGGTGTTCGAGCTCCTTGTGTAGTTGGCGAAGGAAGTAGTCGTTTTTGGAAAAAAGGAGACTGGTGACGTGGTCCTGGTTTTTCTGAAAATGTAAAAAGATATGCGCGAGGTAGTCCTCGGTAGTAAAGTGTCCTTCCCTTTCAAAGAGATGATGAAAGAGGTAGCGACAGAGCTCATCTAAAAGGAGTTCCTTACTCTCGTAGTGACAGTAAAAAGTAGAACGTCCAACATCTGCTAGGTCAATGATATCCTGAACAGTAGTGGCATCATAGCCCTTGTCGTTCAAAAGTTGTAAAAAAGCTTGATAGATGGCTTTTTTCGTCTTACTGACTCGACGGTCTTTTTTTGGCATATAGACACTTGAGACAAACTGTTCAGAACTGAACAGGACTGACAGTTTGCTTCTATCCTTTCTTTGGATTTTATTAGATAATACAAATGAAAGAAGTATGTATATACCCATTATACCAAAGGAGGGAGAGAAATGAGTTCTAAAACATCTATCTGGTTAGCTTTTTTCTTAAATTTAAGTTATGCGATTGTTGAGTTTATCGCAGGAGGAATCTTTGGTTCGAGTGCAGTTCTTGCTGATTCTGTTCATGACTTGGGAGATGCTATAGCCGTTGGCATATCTGCCCTTTTAGAAACGATTTCCAATCGTGAAGAAGATAGACAGTACACCTTGGGTTACAAACGCTTTAGTCTTTTAGGGGCCATGCTAACGGCTGTGATTCTTATGATAGGGTCTGTCCTAGTGATCTTGGAAAATATCACAAAGATCGTTCACCCTCAACCCGTTAATGAGGAAGGCATCCTCTGGCTGGGAATCATTGCAGTAGTTATCAATGTACTAGCAAGTCTGGTAGTTCGTAAAGGAAAGACAAAGAACGAGTCAATTCTTAGCCTACACTTTCTGGAAGACACTCTTGGTTGGTTGGCTGTCATTCTAATGGCGATTATCCTCCGATTTACGGATTGGTATATCCTCGATCCGCTTTTATCGCTGGTTATTTCCATCTTTATTCTGTCGAAAGCCATTCCTCGCTTTTGGAGCGCGCTAAAAATTTTCCTAGATGCTGTGCCAGAAGGGGTCGAGACAAGTGATTTGGAAAAGGATATAGAGGCTCTACCCAATGTCAAAAGTGTCAATCAACTTAGCATTTGGTCCATGGACGGTCTAGAGAACAATGCTGTTGTCCACATTTGTATCAAGGACTGGGAGCAGATGATTGAGACCAAAGAAGTGGTGCGTCAATGTTTAGAAGAAAGAGGCGTGCAGAATATCACTATTGAAGTGGATAGCAGTCAAAGCAATCATGCGGAACATAAGCGGAAGGTGAGAGAGTTAGAGTAGAGGCATGGGCATCATTAGTAAAAAGTAAAGAATGATTAAGCACCTACGTATTTAAATAGAGTATTTCTTTCATGTTTAAATATTTTAAAAGTTTGATCATATAAGGCACGGTATAAACTTTACATAGATGTTTGGTAATTAAAAGAATTTTTCGATTAGATGCAAAATGTTTGACTTGGAGTCAACTCGAAGTTGTATAATAAGATGAATGAGTTATAGTTGCTTAAATTCAGTGAAGAAAATGAAAGGAGGCTAGTATATGAATATTAAATCTGCCAGCGACTTATTAGGAATTTCAGCGGATACGATTCGGTATTATGAGCGAGTTGGTCTTGTGCCACCGATTACTCGAACCGCAACTGGAATTCGTGACTTTCAAGATCAAGATATAGAAGCGCTGGAATTTATTAAGTGTTTCCGTTCGGCCGGTGTCTCTGTAGACAGTTTAGTTGACTATATGTCGCTCTACCAAAAGGGGGATGAAACGAGAGAGGAAAGGCTTGGTATTTTAGAAGAGGAAAAGAAAAAATTAGAGGGGCGCTTGTCTCAGTTACAGACGGCTTTAAATCGCTTAAATCACAAAATTAAACTTTACAAGGAAGGAAAATTTTAAATGAAATCAGCAGTATATACAAAGGCAGGCCAGGTTGGACTTGCTACCATTGAACGTCCGCAAATTATAGAAGCAGATGATGCTATTATCCGCATTGTCCGTACTTGCGTTTGCGGATCGGACCTCTGGAGTTATCGTAATCCCGAAATCGAAGAAGGGCATGGAAATAGTGGTCATGAGGCGATCGGGATTGTCGAAGAAGTCGGAGAGGCTATTACAACGGTCAAACCGGGAGATTTTGTCATTGCACCTTTCACCCATGGCTGTGGGGAGTGTGACGCCTGTCGCGCTGGCTATGATGGGACTTGTGACCGCCATATTGGCACCAATTGGTCAGGTGGTGTCCAGGCTGAGTATATCCGTTTCCACTATGCCAACTGGGCTCTTGTCAAAATTCCAGGTCAGCCCTCTGATTATACAGAAGGTATGCTCAAATCCCTCTTGACACTAGCTGATGTCATGCCGACCGGCTATCATGCTGCGCGTGTTGCTAATGTTCAAAAAGGGGATAAGGTTGTCGTTATCGGTGACGGGGCTGTTGGGCAATGTGCTGTTATCGCCGCTAAAATGCGTGGTGCATCACAAATTATCCTGATGAGCCGTCATGAAGACCGCCAAAAGATGGCCTTGGAATCAGGTGCGACAGCTGTTGTGGCTGAACGTGGCGAAGAGGGAATTGCCAAAGTCCGTGAAATCCTTGGTGGTGGAGCAGATGCAGCCCTTGAATGTGTTGGGACTGAAGCAGCCGTAGATCAAGCCCTTGGAGTGCTTCACAATGGTGGACGTTTAGGCTTCGTTGGTGTTCCTCATTACAATAACCGTGCGCTCGGTTCTACCTTTGCCCAAAATATTTCAGTGGCAGGTGGAGCAGCCTCAGTTACCACTTATGACAAACAAGTTTTGTTAAAAGCGGTTCTTAATGGAGACATCAATCCAGGCCGCGTCTTTACTTCAAGCTATAAACTGGAAGATATCGACCAAGCATACAAAGACATGGATGATCGCAAAACCATTAAGTCTATGATTGTGATGGATTAACAATGAAAAATCCTAATGGAGATTTGAGACTCTCTATTAGGATTTTTTTGCGTTAGTATATTTGTTGAGTTATGAAAGCGTACTTTCTCTCAAAGTCAGTCTGGTTCCCAGCATGGTTAGGCTAGGGATTTTCCGACCATGGAGAACTTCCTTATTAAGAATATCCATGCCTGCTCGGCCCATTTCCTCAGTATAGACCGTGATGCTAGAAAGGGGAGGATAGACCTGCTTGGTCAGGCTAGTATCGTTAAAAGAAATGAGACTAACACGGTCTGGCAAGCTAATTCCAGCTTCTTGAAGGGCACGGAGGGCACCGATGGCTAAACTATCGCTGGCTGCGAAAAATGCTGGAGGGAGCTGATCCCCCAACTTGTGAATAGCCTCCTTCATCAAGTCATATCCAGACTGGGCAGTAAAACTACCTTGAAAGACCAGTTTATCATTGTAGATACCTTTTGATAGAGAGTAGTTTTTAAAATGTTCTAGACGTTTATCCTGGATGATTTCTTCTTGGTCGGTTGTTTCTTCAAGGCCGGTGAGAATCCCGATACGATCAAGCCCTTGGCTGAGGAAATGGTCTACAACTTGTTTTACAGCAGTGTAAAAGTCAGTGATAATACAGGTATGTCCAAATGAAAGAGTATCGCTGTCTAAAAAGACCAGGGGTTTTTGGTATTCTTCAAAGGCAGAGATCTGAGCACGGCTAAATTTTCCGATGCAGAGAATGCCAATCACTTCCTCGCTCAGTGTAAAAGGATGGTCATTAAAAATAGCGCAAGATGTCATAGTCCAACTCTTGGGCTCTTTTTTCAATACCGAGACGAATCTGGTAGTAGTAGAGGTCGTCCAACTCCCCTTGTTCGCTGACCCATTGGATAATGGCAATCTTTTGCTTGGGTTTGTGGGATTCGCCTGTCTTGAGGTGCTTAGTATAGCCCAGCTCTTCAGCGACAGTTAAAAATACGGTGTCTGGTTTCTTCTGTAACAGATAGACTCTGGTCGCGATTGAGGACACGAGATACGGTCGCGATAGAGACAGAGGCTAGCTGTGCAATGTCTTTTAAGGTAGCCATAAATCCTCCTCCTTTTAGGTTAGTATATCATATTTTTCTTCTTTTTACCGATAGTTTAGTAAAAGTTTAGTAAAAAGGATTGACCTTGGCAAATGCCTTGGATACAATAGAAGAAAACGATTACACGTTAAGATGACTTAACGGACAGTCAAAGGAGAATTCATATGACACAACATCTTACTACTGAAGCCCTTCGCAAAGACTTTCTTGCCGTTTTTGGTCAAGAAGCAGACCAAACTTTCTTTTCACCAGGCCGTATCAATTTGATTGGTGAACACACAGACTACAACGGTGGTCACGTTTTTCCTGCTGCGATTTCCTTGGGAACCTATGGAGCGGCTCGCAAGCGTGACGACCAAGTCTTGCGTTTCTACTCAGCCAACTTTGAGGACAAGGGTATCATCGAAGTGCCTCTTGCTGACCTCAAATTTGAAAAAGAGCACAGCTGGACCAACTATCCAAAAGGGGTTCTTCATTTCTTGCAAGAAGCTGGGCACGTGATTGACAAAGGGTTTGATTTTTATGTTTATGGGAATATCCCAAATGGTGCTGGCTTGTCTTCATCAGCATCTTTGGAACTTTTGACTGGTGTTGTGGCAGAGCATCTCTTTGATTTAAAATTAGACCGTTTGGATTTGGTTAAAATTGGAAAACAAACAGAAAACAACTTTATCGGAGTTAATTCTGGTATCATGGACCAGTTTGCTATCGGTATGGGAGCTGATCAACGTGCCATTTACCTAGATACCAATACCTTAGAGTACGACTTGGTGCCGCTTGATTTGAAGGACAATGTTGTTGTTATTATGAATACTAACAAACGTCGTGAGCTGGCGGACTCTAAATACAATGAACGCCGTGCTGAGTGTGAAAAAGCTGTGGAAGAATTGCAAGTTGCCTTGGATATTCAGACCTTGGGTGAATGGGATGAGTGGGCCTTTGACCAATACAGCTATCTGATTAAAGATGAAAATCGCTTAAAACGTGCTCGCCATGCTGTGCTTGAAAACCAACGTACTCTTAAAGCTCAAGCAGCACTTCAAGCAGGTGATTTGGAAACATTTGGTCGCTTAATGAATGCTTCTCACGTTTCTCTAGAACATGATTATGAAGTAACTGGCTTGGAATTGGATACTCTTGTTCACACAGCTTGGGCACAAGCAGGTGTTCTCGGTGCTCGTATGACAGGGGCAGGATTTGGTGGCTGTGCCATTGCCTTGGTTCAAAAAGATACAGTTGAGGCCTTTAAGGAAGCTGTTGGCAAGCACTACGAGGAAGTCGTTGGATACGCTCCAAGCTTCTATATCGCTGAAGTTGCAGGTGGTACTCGCGTTTTAGACTAGGAGAGAAGTAAATGGACGCTGTAATATTCGATTTAGACGGCTTATTAGCTGATACTGAGATCATTTCTCTAAAAGTTTATCAAGAATTGCTTGAAGATTTTGGAATTCCTTTCACAGAAGAAACATATTCTAGAGAATACAGTGGACATAGGGAAGAGGAGAATGTTCAACGATTTTTGGATACCTATGATTTACCTTGGAACTTTGACCAAACCTTGGAAAAAGTTTATGAACTGGAAGCTCGAATTTTAACCAAAGGTGTAAATTTAAAAAAAGGTGCTAAAAATTTGCTTGCTTTTTGCAAAGAGAAGGTATTCCAATCGCTTTAGCAACTTCAAGTGTTGAATCTAGAGCTAGAATGATTTTGGATAGTAATGGTATACTGTCCCTATTTGACCATCTAGTTTTTGCAAAAGATGTAAAGCGAAGCAAACCTTACCCCGATATATTTTTAAAGGCCTGCAGTGATTTGAATGTTTTGCCAGAGAATTGCTTAGTATTAGAGGATAGTGAAGCAGGGATTGAAGCAGCGTATAGAGCTGGGATACCAGTTATTTGTATTCCAGACTTAAAATGCCCAGCACAGTTTTTCTTAAATAAAACAGAACAAGTTTTTCAGGATTTAGATGCTGTCAGAGACTATTTAGAAAGTAAGAAGGAGAATCAATGAGTCAGGGAGTTCTAGATGCATTTATCACGGAAGTCATTGCTGGAAGTTCATTTGAGGAAATGGATCGAATCTACCTAACCAATCGTGTTTTGGCGCGAGTGGGGGAAGGTGTTTTGGAAGTTGAGACGGATCAGGATGAGTTGATTGACCTCAAGGACCAGCTTGTCGAGGAGGCGGTTCGATTAGAGACGATTGAGGATAGTCAGGCTGCGCGTGAAATCCTCGGTGCTGAATTGATGGACTTGGTAACCCCTTGTCCAAGTCAGGTTAATCGTGACTTTTGGACAACCTATGCTCACTCTCCTGAGCAGGCGATAGGTGATTTTTACCAGCTCAGCCAGAAAAATGACTACATCAAGCTCAAGGCTATTTCTAAGAATATCGCTTATCGTGTACCATCAGACTACGGAGAACTGGAGATTACTATCAATCTGTCTAAACCTGAAAAGGATCCAAAAGAGATTGCGGCAGCTAAGTTGGTGCAAGCTAGCAATTACCCACAGTGTCAACTCTGTCTAGAGAACGAAGGCTACCATGGTCGGGTTAACCATCCAGCTCGCAGCAATCACCGCATTATCCGTTTTGAAATGGCGGGTCAGGAGTGGGGCTTCCAGTATTCGCCCTATGCTTATTTTAATGAGCACTGTATTTTCTTAGACGGCCAGCACCGTCCCATGGCCATTAGTCGTCAGAGTTTTGAGCGCCTGCTGGCGATTGTAGAGCAATTTCCGGGATATTTTGCGGGTTCAAATGCGGACTTACCAATCGTGGGAGGCTCTATTCTCACCCATGATCACTATCAGGGAGGCCGTCACGTATTTCCTATGGAAATGGCTCCTCTGCAAAAGGCTTTCCGATTTGCTGGTTTTGAACAGGTCAAGGCTGGGGTTGTCAAGTGGCCAATGTCAGTGCTACGTTTGACCTCGGATTCAAAAGAGGATTTGATCAACTTGGCTGACAAGATTTTACAGGAATGGCGACAGTATTCAGACCCTGAAGTCCAGATTTTAGCAGAGACAGACGGGACACCGCATCACACCATCACACCGATTGCTCGTAAACGCGATGGACAGTTTGAGTTGGACTTGGTCTTGCGGGACAATCAGACATCGCCAGAACATCCTGATGGCATCTATCATCCCCACAAGGATGTCCAACATATCAAGAAGGAAAATATCGGCTTGATTGAGGTCATGGGTTTGGCTATCCTGCCGCCACGTTTGAAAGCAGAAGTGGAGCAGGTTGCTAGCTATCTTGTGGGAGATGATGATATAGTTGCTGACTATCATCAGGAATGGGCAGACCAGCTCAAAGCTCAACATCCGGAACTAGCAGATAAAGAAAAAGCCCTTGAAATCGTCAAGGACTCTGTGGGTGCTATTTTTGCGCGTGTTTTGGAGGACGCAGGGGTTTACAAGCAGACGAAACAAGGACAGGCAGCCTTTATGCGCTTTGTAGAACAGGTCGGAATTTTGCCAAACTAGGAGCTTTCTCCTTGCGCAGTCTTATAAAAAGTAGTATCATAGTGTCGTTTGAACTATCAGGAGGAAACGATGAAAGATTTTCATTTTGACGCTATATCGGCCTTTGAGAATTACGAAATAGAGAAAATGAGAGATGGTCATGTTGTGGTGACGACAAAAGTAGTGGACTCGTCGCTCAACTACTATGGCAATGCCCATGGTGGCTATCTCTTCACCCTTTGTGACCAGATCAGTGGTTTGGTGGTCATTTCACTAGGGCTTGATGGAGTGACGCTCCAGTCCTCTATCAACTACCTCAAGGCAGGAAAACGCGACGACGTGTTGACCATTAAAGGAGAATGTGTCCATCAAGGTCGCACAACCTGTGTCGTGGATGTCGATATTACCAATCAAGAAGGCAGAAATGTCTGCAAGGCAACCTTTACCATGTTTGTCACAGGCCAGCGGTCAGCAGAAAGACAGGTGAGGATATAGATAAACAAAAAAGAGGCTCGCACCTCTTTTTCTTATTTCTTTTTATGATTTAATACTGCATTGAGAACAATAGCGAGTAGGCTGGCTACGACGATTCCGTTTGAGAAGAACATTTGGAAGGCTGTCGGCATGCTGACAAAGAGATTACTGTTGTTGAGTCCGACACCTGCAGCGATGGAGACTGCTGCGATAAGGAAGTTGTGTTCATTGTTAGCAAAGTCAACACGGGCGAGGATTTGCATCCCTTGAATAGATACAAAACCAAACATCACCAGCATGGCCCCTCCAAGAACAGGGCTCGGAATGATTTGAGCAAGGGCACCAAATTTAGGAAGGAGTCCAAGGAGGACTAGGAAACCAGCTGCGTAGTAGATTGGCAGACGGGTCTTGATACCTGATAATTTAACCAACCCAACGTTTTGTGAAAATCCTGTGTAAGGGAAGGTGTTAAAGATTCCTCCGAGAAGGACAGCTAAACCTTCTGCACGATAACCGTTGCGAAGGCGCGTGCTGTCGATTGGATCTTTTGTGATATCAGACAAGGCCAGGTAAACTCCTGTCGACTCCACCATGGAAACCGTTGCGATGATACACATCATGACGATGGAGGAGATTTCAAAAGTTGGGGCACCAAAGTAGAGGGGAGTTGGGACATGGACAAGCGGTGCTGCCGCAACAGGGGAGAAGTCAACCAAGCCCATAGTGGCAGCAATGGTAGTTCCAACGACCAACCCAATCAAAATGGAGATAGACTTGATAAATCCTTTGGTAAAGATGTTGATCAAGAGGATAATCAGAACAGTGATAGCTGCAAGCAAGAGACTTTGACCAGTTGGCTCTGGGACATTATTTCCCATATTTCCGATAGCGACAGGAATCAAAGTTAGTCCGATGGTCGTAATAACAGATCCTGTTACGATAGAAGGGAAAAGATTAGCTACTTTTGAGAAGATGCCTGAAATTAGAACTACATAAATCCCAGAAACGATAAGGGCACCAAACATAGCACTGCTACCGTGGCTTTGCCCAATCATAATCAAAGGAGCGACGGATTGGAAGGCAACTCCGAGAACGACTGGTAGTCCAATCCCAAAGTATTTGTTGAGTTGGAGTTGGAGGAAGGTGGCCACCCCACACATGAAGATATCTGTGGAGATTAGGTAGGTTAACTGCTCAGCTGAATAGCCAAGGGCTGTCGCAATCATGATAGGAACCAGGATAGAACCTGAGTACATGGCTAGTAAGTGCTGCAAGCCAAGAACGGCTGCTTGTGAATGTTTTTCTTGTTTTTGCATTAGAGATCTGCCTCCTTAAATACGACCTGACCATTTTCAAAACGATCCAAGCGAGCGAGTGATAGGACAGGATAGCCTGCTTTTTCAAGCAAATCACGACCATCTTGGAAGGATTTTTCAATCACGATACCAATAGCTTCGACTGTGGCACCAGCTTGTTCGATGATTTGGATCAAGCCTTTGGCAGCTTGGCCATTAGCAAGGAAATCATCGATAATCAAGACTTTGTCCTCTGGTGATAGGAATTTTCCTGCGATGGAAACGGTGCTGGTCACCTGCTTGGTAAAGGAGTAGACTTGGGCGGTTAAGATGCCTTCGTTCATAGTGATGTTTTTAGCTTTCTTGGCGAAAATCATGGGGACATTCAAGGCTTCAGCTGTAAAAACGGCTGGGGCAATGCCTGACGCTTCAATGGTTACGACCTTGGTAATGCCAGCAGCAGCGAATTTTTCCGCAAATACCTTACCAATCTCTCGCATCAAACTAAAGTCAACTTGGTGGGTTAAAAAGGAATCCACCTTGAGGATGTTGTCACCCAAGATATGCCCATCCTTGAGGATGCGCTCTTCTAATAATTTCATAAGACCTCCTAAAGTCTAAAAGCCAATCCATTTGCTTGTTTCTAATCCTTAACCAGAAAAAACTAATAGAAAAAAGGACCTACTTAATCTCTAAGCAAGTCCCCAAAATAGGCATGGCAAAAAAGACCATCCCCTCAAGCTAACTTACTTATTGTTAGGTGTTCCGGCACCTTGTAGAAACGTCGTGCCAATTCACGACATAAACAAGTAAAACGATATTAAATTTTAAATAGGCTTGTGTCAATGTTTTTATTTTACACTAAATAACTTTAGAAATCAAATATTTTGTTAGTATTTGGATATAAAAAAACGAACAAATTGAAGGAAAAATGGACAAATTCTCAATTATAGGCTAACATTTAGAAGTGTTTTTCATCATAAAAGACATATTATCAAGATTCTTCAAGACCTGACAATATGCCTTTTTCTGATTTGAAAGATTTTTTCTATTCTCTATTCGCTAAATCTTAAAAAATAGCCATCTGGATCCAAAACTGCAAATTCGTGAGGGTAAATAAAGCTATCTCCCACTCGAAATTCTCTTTTGGTCAGCGGACGATGGATAGGATAGTCAGCTTCCAGCAGTTTTTGGTGGAGCTGAGGGACATCTTCAATGCCAAAGGAAATATTGACACCGCGCCCGAAAGGATAGGTTAGTTGGGCTAATTCTTCTGTGCTGCCTTCTTCTAGCATAAGTTGGCAGTCTTCAAGCGAGAGGAAGAGAAATTTCTCCTCTGGACGCTCGTATTCGACAGAAAATCCCAGCAAGTCGCAGTAGAAGTGGCGTGACTTTTCGAGGTCAGATACTACAAATTCAGGAATGACAGCTTGATAGTCCATTAGCTTTCTCCTTAGAGCTCAATCTCCATGACAATGGGTGTGTGGTCTTGGCGCGCACCAGAGTCAATCATATCAGACTTGGTCACCTTGTCAGCGATGCGGTTGCTGGTGAGCCAGTAGTCGATTCTCCAGCCTGTATTGTTGATTTTAGAAGTTTTGCTGCGTTGTGCCCACCAAGTGTAGCGTTCTGGAACATCGCCGTGAATGTGGCGGAAGGTGTCGGTAAATCCAGTTGCCAAAAGGTTGGTAAATCCAGCACGTTCCTCGTCGGTAAATCCAGGTGAACGGCGGTTGCTAGCAGGATTTGCAAGGTCAATCTCATTGTGGGCCACATTGTAGTCACCGGTCGCAAGGACTGGTTTTTCTTTGTCTAGTTGAGCCAAATACTCCGCATATTTGACATCCCAGATTTGGCGTTCTTCCAAGCGTTTGAGACCGTCGCCAGCGTTTGGTGTGTAAACTTGCGTTACGAAAAATTCATCAAATTCCAGGGTGATGATGCGACCTTCCAAGTCCATGGTAGAAGGGGCACCGATTTCTGGGAAGCTGATAGTTGGTGTGAGTTCTTTCTTATAGAGGAACATGGTTCCAGCATAACCTTTGCGGGCAGGCTCTTGAGAAGAGCGCCACGTGTTTTCGTAGCCTGGGAAGAGTTCTTCTAAAATTTCCAAGTGTTTCTTTGTAGGACCTTTGGCAGAAAGCTTGGTTTCTTGGATAGCGATAATATCAGCATTTTCAGCGACCAAGGTTTGTAGGACTTCTTGGGACAATTTGGCACGAGCTGAGTCACTCGTTAGGGCTGCGTTGAGGGAATCAATATTCCATGAGATAAGTTTCATAAAGTTACCTTTTTCATTCAGATTATAGATTTTATTATACCAAAAAAAGGTCTATTTCCCCAACGTATGGCTTGAAAAATCACTCTCTTTCGTTTATAATTAAGAATGATTTTATGAAAGGGAGTGAAAATAAATGAAATTTTACTCATATGACTATGTACTTAGCCAAATCAGTCAGCAAAATGGAATGATGATTGGCTTTGGGATTGTGCTCCTAGCTATCACAGGATTTTTTGCTTTTAAAGCCTATCGAGATAAAAAGGGGACTAAGTTTCGGGAATTGGTCATGATTTTGGCCTTGACCTTGGTGGCCATGCTTTTGGTGACAATCTCAAAATACCAGACCAATCAAGCCTCTAACAACCAATTTCAAACTTCACTTCATTTCATAGAGGTTGTTTCCAAAGACTTGGGAGTGGATAAATCAGAAGTTTATGTCAATACTTCTGCAGCCACTGATGGAGCACTTATCAAGGTAGGTTCAAATTTCTATCGTGCCATGAACGGGAGCCAACCAGATAAGTATCTTTTAGAGAAATTAGAATTGCATCAAACAGACGCTATTGAATTGGTGGAGGTAAACAAATGACACTCAATTATATGGAAATTTTAATCAAACTAGCCCTGGGTCTTTTCTCGCTTGTTTTTGTTATCAATGTGACAGGAAAAGGAAACCTAGCACCTAACTCTGCGACAGACCAAATTCAGAACTATGTTCTTGGTGGTATCATCGGTGGGGTGATTTACAATAGTTCAATCAGTATTCTCCAGTACGCAGTGATTTTGATGATGTGGACGATTTTGGTTTTGACACTCAAATGGCTCAATAACAATGTTCGTTTTGTCAAACGCTTGATTGATGGAAAACCGACTCTCCTCATCAAAAATGGGAAGATTGACCCAGAAGCCTGTCGTTCAGTTGGCTTGTCTGCATCGGATGTAGCCCTCAAACTTCGTAGCCAAGGAATTTTCCAGATGAAGCAAGTCAAACGAGCTGTGCAGGAGCAAAATGGCCAACTCATCGTGGTCCAAATGGGAGATGAAAATCCTAAGTATCCAGTTGTGACTGACGGTGTGATCCAAGTCGATGTTTTGGAGTCGATTGGTCGTAACGAAGAGTGGTTGCTTGACAATCTCAGCAAGCAAGGGCATGACAATGTAGCCAATATCTTTATCGCTGAGTATGACAAGGGTGCCGTTACAGTCGTAACCTATGAATAAGAAAAACCTGGGGTCTTGGCCTCAGGTTTCTATTTGCAATCAGAAAGGGATTTTATGTCCATTATTCAAAAACTTTGGTGGTTTTTCAAGTTAGAAAAACGCCGTTATCTAGTCGGGATTGTGGCCTTGGTCTTGGTTTCCGTCCTCAATCTCATTCCCCCTATGGTTATGGGGCGGGTCATTGATGCCATCACATCGGAGCAATTAACCCAGCAGGACCTTCTTCTTGACCTATTTTACTTGCTACTTGCGGCCTTTGGGATGTACTATCTGCGCTATGTTTGGCGTATGTATATCCTCGGGACCTCCTACCGTTTGGGACAGATTATGCGGTCTCGCTTGTTTGAGCATTTCACAAAAATGTCGCCGGCTTTTTATCAGACATATCGAACGGGAGACCTGATGGCACACGCCACCAATGATATCAATGCCTTAACCCGTCTGGCAGGAGGCGGTGTTATGTCTGCGGTGGATGCTTCTATCACGGCGCTGGTGACCTTGTTGACCATGCTCTTTAGCATCTCGTGGCAAATGACTCTGGTTGCCATTCTTCCCCTGCCTTTCATGGCCTATGCGACCAGTCGTTTGGGAAGAAAGACACACAAGGCCTTTGGCGAATCACAGGCTGCCTCCGAACTCAATAACAAGGTGCAGGAGTCTGTATCAGGCATCAAAGTGACCAAGTCTTTCGGTTATCAGGCGGATGAGTTGAAGTCCTTTCAGGCAGTAAATGAATTGACCTTCCAAAAGAACCTCCAAACCATGAAATACGATAGTCTCTTTGACCCCATGGTTCTCTTGTTTGTTGGCTCCTCCTATGTCTTAACCCTCTTGGTCGGCTCCTTGATGGTTCAGGAAGGGCAGATTACAGTTGGGAATCTGGTCACCTTCATCAGCTACTTGGATATGCTGGTCTGGCCTCTTATGGCCATTGGTTTCCTCTTTAATATCACTCAGCGAGGCAAGGTTTCTTACCAACGGATTGAGGAACTTTTATCTCAGGAATCACCTGTAAAAGATCCTGAATTTCCTCTGGACGGTATTGAAAATGGACGTTTGGAGTACGCCATTGATAGTTTTGCCTTTGAAAATGAGGAAACACTGACGGATATTCACTTTAGTTTAGAAAAAGGGCAAACTCTGGGCTTGGTCGGTCAGACAGGCTCTGGGAAAACGTCCTTGATTAAGCTCCTCTTGCGTGAATACGATGTGGATAAGGGAGCTATTTATCTAAATGGTCAAGATATTCGGGATTATCGTCTGACAGACCTTCGTGGTCTCATGGGCTATGTCCCTCAGGACCAGTTCCTCTTTGCGACCTCTATCTTAGACAATATCCGCTTCGGCAATCCTAATTTGTCCCTTTCGGCGGTCGAGGAAGCGACCAAGCTAGCCCAAGTTTACCAGGATATTGTAGCTATGCCTCGGGGATTTGATACGCTGATAGGTGAAAAAGGAGTCAGTCTCTCAGGTGGTCAAAAGCAACGTCTGGCAATGAGTCGGGCTATGATTTTAGACCCTGATATCTTGATTTTAGATGATTCCTTGTCAGCCGTGGATGCCAAGACAGAGTATGCGATTATCGACAATCTCAAGGAGACGCGGAAGGATAAGACAACTATCATCACAGCCCATCGTCTCAGTGCGGTTGTCCATGCAGATCTGATCTTGATTCTACAAAATGGCCAAATCATCGAACGGGGTACGCACGAAGACCTGCTAGCTCTAGATGGCTGGTATGCCCAAACCTACCAGTCTCAGCAGTTGGAAATGAAAGGAGAAGAAGATGCAGAATAAGAAAGAACAATGGGCTGTATTGAAGCGCTTGATGTCCTATCTCAAGCCCTATGGCCTCCTGACCTTTTTGGCACTCAGTTTTCTCCTTGAGACTACGGTCATTAAAAGTGTCATTCCCCTTGTGGCTTCCCACTTTATTGACCAGTACCTCAGCAATCTTAATCAACTGGCCGTGACCGTTTTGCTGGCCTACTATGGCCTCTATATCCTACAAACTCTGGTCCAGTATGTCGGAAATCTTCTCTTTGCGCGGGTGTCCTACAGTATTGTCAGAGATATTCGTCGCGATGCTTTTGCCAATATGGAGAAACTCGGCATGTCTTATTTTGACAAGACGCCAGCAGGCTCCATCGTTTCTCGTTTGACCAATGATACCGAGACCATCAGTGATATGTTTTCAGGGATTTTATCCAGCTTTATTTCAGCAGTTTTCATCTTTCTGACAACTCTGTATACCATGTTGGTGCTGGATTTTCGTTTGACAGCTTTAGTCTTGCTCTTTCTACCCTTGATTTTTCTGTTGGTCAATCTCTACCGGAAAAAGTCAGTGAAAATCATCGAGAAAACCAGAAGTCTCTTGTCAGATATCAATAGTAAGCTGGCAGAGAATATCGAGGGGATCAGGATTATCCAGGCCTTTAATCAAGAGAAGCGCCTGCAGGCAGAATTTGATGAGATTAATCAAGAACACTTGGTCTATGCCAACCGTTCTGTAGCCTTGGATGCCCTCTTTTTGAGACCTGCCATGAGTTTGCTGAAACTCCTAGGCTATGCCGTTTTAATGGCCTATTTTGGATACCGTGGGCTTTATCTGGGAATAACAGCAGGAACCATGTATGCCTTTATCCAGTACATCAATCGTCTCTTTGACCCCCTGATTGAAGTAACACAAAACTTCTCAACCCTTCAAACCTCCATGGTGTCTGCAGGTCGTGTCTTTGACTTGATTGATGAGAGGACCTATGAACCTCTTCAAAAAAATGGTCAAGCTAAAGTTAAAGAAGGCTGTATTCGTTTTGAACATGTGTGTTTCTCTTATGATGGCAAACACCCGATTCTGGATGACATTTCCTTTTCAGTTAAGAAGGGTGAAACCATTGCCTTTGTCGGTCATACTGGTTCGGGGAAATCGTCTATTATCAATGTCCTCATGCGTTTTTATGAATTTCAGTCAGGGCGAGTTCTCTTGGATGATGTGGATATAAGGAACTACAGTCAGGAAGAACTGAGAAAAAATATCGGGCTGGTCTTGCAGGAGCCCTTCCTCTATCATGGGACTATTAAGTCCAATATCGCCATGTACCAAGATATCAGTGATGAACAGGTCCAGGATGCAGCTAGCTTCGTGGATGCAGATTCCTTTATTCAAGAACTTCCTCAGGGTTACGACTCACCTGTGTCTGAGCGTGGTTCAAGCTTCTCTACTGGTCAACGCCAGCTTCTTGCCTTTGCCAGAACAGTCGCCAGTCAGCCTAAAATCCTAATTTTGGATGAAGCGACAGCCAATATTGACTCTGAAACAGAAAGTTTGGTTCAAGCTTCTCTGGCTAAGATGAGACAGGGACGGACAACCATTGCCATCGCACACCGCCTTTCAACCATTCAAGATGCCAACTGTATCTACGTATTGGACAAGGGGCGTATTATTGAGAGTGGAACCCATGAGGAACTTTTGGCCTTGGGAGGAACCTATCATAAGATGTATAGTTTGCAGGCAGGGGCCATGGCCTAATACTCGTTGATTTTCATCGAGTGTAAGAAGGAAATCCTTCAAATTACAGATTTCTTTCACCGCCTTTTCCATTTTGTGGTATAATGAAAAATGTTGACAAATAGTATAATAAAAACAAAGGAGAAACAGCATGCTGAAATGGGAAGACTTGCCCGTGGAAATGAAATCAAGCGAGGTTGAGTCTTACTACCAGCTTGTCTCTAAAAGGAAGGGTTCGCTGATTTTCAAGCGTTGTTTGGACTGGGTTCTGGCCTTAGTCGTACTGGTTTTGACCTCTCCAATCTTTCTCATCTTGAGTATTTGGATCAAGTTGGATAGCAAGGGGCCAGTGATTTACAAGCAAGAGCGCGTGACCCAGTACAATCGACCTTTCAAGATTTGGAAGTTTCGTACCATGGTGACGGATGCGGATAAAAAAGGAAGTCTGGTGACTTCTGCTAATGATAGCCGCATTACCAAGGTTGGCAATTTCATCCGCCGTGTGCGTTTAGACGAACTGCCTCAGTTGGTCAATGTTCTTAAAGGCGAAATGTCCTTTGTCGGTACACGACCTGAAGTTCCGCGCTACACAGAGCAGTATAGCCCTGAAATGATGGCGACCTTGCTCTTGCCAGCAGGAATTACCTCTCCGGCCAGCATCCACTACAAGGATGAGGACACTATCATCAGTCAAATGACCGAAAAAGGTCTGTCGGTTGACCAAGCCTATGTCGAACACGTCCTTCCTGAAAAGATGCGCTATAATCTCGCTTATCTCGGAGAATTTAGTTTCCTTGGAGACATCAAAATCATGTTTCAAACCGTGTTTGAAGTGCTAAAATAAAGTAGTCATGAGAGAATGAGTACAGATAAAAGGAGCAAATCAATGCCAAATTACAATATTCCCTTTCACCACCCGATATTACAGAAGCAGAAATTGCTGAAGTAGCGGACACCCTGCGTTCTGGTTGGATCACAACGGGTCCTAAGACCAAAGAACTGGAGCGTCGCTTGTCTCAATACACACAGACACCTAAGACTGTCTGCCTTAACTCTGCGACGGCCGCTCTTGAGTTGATTTTACGTGTCTTGGAAGTGGGGCCTGGTGATGAAGTCATCGTTCCAGCCATGACCTATACAGCTTCATGTAGTGTTATCACTCACGTAGGAGCGACTCCTGTCATGGTGGATATCCAAGCAGATACGTTTGAGATGGACTATGACCAACTTGAGCAAGCCATTACTGAAAATACTAAAGTAATCATCCCAGTCGAACTTGCAGGGATTGTTTGCGACTACGACCGTTTGTTCCAAGCCGTGGAGAAGAAACGTGACTTGTTTGTTGCTTCAACTAAGTGGCAAAAAGCCTTCAACCGTATTGTGATTGTTTCTGATAGTGCCCATGCTTTGGGATCTACTTATAAAGGACAACCTGCTGGTTCTATCGCTGACTTTACTTCCTTCTCTTTCCATGCCGTTAAGAACTTTACAACTGCAGAAGGTGGAAGTGCCACTTGGAAAGCCAATCCAGCGATTGACGACGAAGAGATGTACAAGGAATTCCAAATCCTTTCCCTTCATGGTCAAACAAAAGATGCCCTAGCTAAGATGCAATTGGGTTCATGGGAATACGATATCGTGACACCAGCCTACAAGTGCAATATGACCGATATCATGGCTTCACTTGGTTTGGTACAATTGGACCGCTATCCAAGTTTGTTGCAACGTCGTAAGGACATTGTGGACCGCTATGATCGTGGTTTTGTAGGTTCTCGCATCCATCCATTAGCTCATGAGACTGATACAGTTGAATCATGCCGCCACCTTTACATCACCCATGTAGAAGGAGCGAGCCTAGAAGAACGCAATCTCATCATCCAAGAATTGGCCAAAGCAGGAATTGCAAGTAATGTCCACTACAAACCACTTCCTCTTTTGACAGCCTATAAGAATCTTGGCTTTGATATGGCCAACTATCCTAAGGCCTATGCTTTCTTTGAAAATGAAATTACGCTCCCTCTTCACACTAAATTAAGTGATGAAGAAGTGGACTATATCATTGAGACTTTCAAAACAGTTTCTGAAAAAGTGCTAACTTTATCAAAAAAATCGTAAAAAAGTCTTGACAAAGAAAAAACAAAGTATTAAAATAAGTTCAACAAATCAGAAAAGTAACTATTTTTGATCTTCAGGGAGCCTGTGGTGATTGTGAACAGGTGGTTGAAAGTAGTGAAAGTGGGCTGATTTTAAAAATGAATTTGAAACAATGAAAATTCGGTGCGCACACCTTACAGTGCAGCTTGTTGTTAGACAAGGCAGAGATGTAAAGGGGAATAGTCCCTTTATAATTGAGGTGGCACCGCGTTACCAACGCCCTCACATGGAAGTAGATTCCGTGTGTGGGCTTTTTTCTATCCGCTGTTTTGTTTGTCTTTTATTAGGGCCTTAAGCCACTGTGATGAACTTTAGTTCTATGTACAGCTCCTTGCCTCTTACTAAAAATAAACAAAAAGCCGGATTAATATGGGAAAAGCTAGTAAAGGTGTACCGAGATGAACATCACATCATCAATGTCTCTGGTCGTGGAGACAAGGACGTAGCTGCGATTGCAGATTACCTAGAAGCTAAAAAATAAAAGATGGAAAAATTACAGTCTTTTCTCTCACAGAGAGCTTGTGGTTGCTGGAAACAAGCAGAGAAAGCTGTAAGGTTGGGTCCATTTGAAACAAGAGAAGAAAACATAATTCTCAAGGGAGTGCCCTTTATCGCACAGCCTGTTACAGAATCTTTCTAAGACAGGAATGAGAGATAGGAGAAATCCTATAATTGAGGTGGCACCGCGAATTTCGTCCTCACGCAAGCTGTTTTGCGTGGGGATTTTTATATGTCTATTATAGGTTCAGCTGTTTAGTTTTAAATTATTGTTCATTAAATAGATTGCTAAAAAAAATTTGCGAACGAAGTGAGCTTTTAAAAGCTGTTTCCCGCCATAGTGGTATCCTATAGAAGCAAATATGCTTCTATAGGACGGAATTTTTGAGAGTAAAATAGTTCGGGGAACTATTTTAGCCTGAGCCTAGAAATGAATGAGCGAGGAGCTCAAAAATTAGGTCTTTCATTTCATGGATTTCTAAAATCATCCACTGGATAATTTTACCTCCCGTCCGCACTATTTAAGGGAAATAGAAAAAGATAAAAAATTAAAAATAAGGAACTGAAAGGGAAATTACAATGGAACGAATCATTCATGGAGATGTCTTATCACCAATCTTGGCTTATATGCGTCTAAAGGGGCAACACAAGGTTATCTTAGAGAGTATTCCGAGAGACAAGGAAACCGCTCGTTTTTCTATCTTAGCCTATAATCCAGTTTTTGAGATTAAGTTTGAAAATGGAGTTCTCTATCAAAATGGGCAAGTGATTGATCGTGATCCCTTGGATTTCCTTTATGAAGTGACTCATAAGAGCCAACACCATTCAGACCTACCTTTTGGTGGAGGAGCCATTGGTTTTGTGGGTTACGATATGATTTCTCTTTATGAAGAAATTGGTCAAATCCCTGAGGATACAATTGGGACACCAGACATGCATTTCTATGTCTATGAGAGCTATATGGTCTTTGACCACAAGAAGGAAAAAATCCATGTCATCGAGGATGCACTTTATAGTGAGCGCAGTCAAGAAGACTTGGAAGAAGCCTTGAACCAAGTGCTTGAAGAATTACGCATTCCTGTAGCAAATGAATTTGAAGACTTGGATTTATCACCACTTGACTTCAAACCCCATATCGCTCCTCAGAAGTTTGAGGAAATGGTGGAAACAGCTCGTGACTTGATTCGTAATGGCGATATGTTCCAATGCGTGCTCAGTCAGCGCTTCTCAGCAGAAGTTACTGGAAATCCATTTGACTTCTACAGAAATCTCCGCGTGACCAATCCATCTAATTACCTCTATTTCTATGATTTTGGGGATTATCAAATCATCGGAGCTAGTCCAGAAAGTTTGGTTTCTGTCAAAAATGGCATCGTGACAACCAATCCAATTGCAGGGACACGACCAAGAGGAGCTACGGATGAAGAAGACAAGGCTTTGGCGACAGACCTGCTTTCGGATGAGAAGGAAACAGCAGAGCATCGGATGTTAGTAGACTTGGGTCGTAATGATATTGGCCGCATCTCTGAAACGGCCAGTGTCCAAGTCACCAAGTATATGGAAGTGGAGCTCTTCCGTTATGTTATGCATTTGACCAGTGTGGTCAAGGGACGTTTGCTTCCAGAACTCACTGCTATGGATGCCTTGAAAGCAACACTTCCTGCTGGAACTGTTTCTGGAGCACCAAAAATTCGAGCGATGAGACGCATCTATGAACTGGAAACGGAAAAACGGGGCGTATACGCAGGAGCAATCGGCTACTTGTCTGCGACGGGTGATATGGATTTCGCCATTGCCATCCGAACCATGATTCTCAAAAATCAAACAGCTTATGTGCAGGCTGGGGCAGGGATTGTCTACGACTCCATCGCCCAAAACGAATACCAAGAAACCATTAACAAGGCTAAATCTATGACTAGAATTGGAGAACTAAGACCATGATTTTATTGATTGACAACTATGATTCTTTTACCTATAACTTGGCCCAATACATTGGGAATTTTGCAGAAGTACAGGTCTTGAGAAATGATGATCCTAAGCTGTATGAAGAAGCTGAAAAAGCAGATGGTCTGGTCTTTTCTCCTGGTCCTGGTTGGCCAGTTGATGCTGGAAAGATGGAAGACATGATTCGTGATTTTGCTGGCAAGAAGCCGATTCTTGGGATTTGTTTGGGCCACCAAGCCATTGCAGAAGTCTTTGGTGGTAAGTTAGGTTTGGCTCCAAAAGTTATGCATGGGAAACAGAGCAATATCAGCTTTGAAACGCCATCTGTTTTGTATCAAGGCATCGAGGATGGCCGTGCAGTCATGCGTTATCACAGTATTTTGATTGAAGAAATGCCAGAAGACTTTGAAGTGACAGCTCGTTCGACTGATGACCAAGCCATCATGGGGATTCAACATAAAAACCTACCGATTTATGGCTTCCAGTACCATCCAGAGAGCATTGGAACGCCAGATGGCTTGTCTTCTATTCGGAATTTTATCGAGAAGGTTGTAAAGTGAGGAAACTAGGATGAAAGAGATTATTGAAAAACTAGCAAAATTTGAAAATTTATCAGGTGTGGAAATGACGGATGTCATTGAGCGTATCGTAACTGGGCGTGTAACGGAGGCGCAGATTGCTTCTCTCCTTTTGGCTCTTAAAATGAAGGGGGAAACACCTGAAGAACGCACAGCCATTGCCCAAGTCATGAGAGGACATGCCCAACACATTCCAACTGAGATTCATGATGCCATGGACAACTGTGGTACAGGTGGGGACAAGTCTTTCAGTTTTAATATTTCCACAACTGCAGCTTTTGTCTTGGCTGGTGGCGGTGTTCATATGGCAAAACACGGTAACCGCTCGATTTCTTCTAAATCTGGTTCTGCAGATGTCCTCGAAGCCTTGGGTATCAACCTAGACCTCAAACCAGCTGAACTAGGTAAGGTCTTTGATAAAACTGGAATCGTCTTTCTCTTCGCTAAAAATATGCACCCAGCTATGAAATACATCATGCCAGCTCGTTTGGAATTGGGAATTCCAACGATCATGAACTTGACTGGTCCACTGATTCACCCAATGGCCTTGGAAACACAGCTTCTTGGTATTAGTCGGCCAGAGCTTCTAGGAAGTACAGCTCAGGTTTTGAAAAATATGGGTCGTAAACGTGCCATCGTAGTTGCGGGACCAGAAGGGTTGGATGAAGCTGGTTTGAATGGAACAACCAAGATTGCACTTCTTGAAAATGGCGAAATCACTTTATCAAGTTTTACTCCAGAGGATTTGGGGATGGAGCGTTACGCTATCGAAGATATCCGTGGTGGCAATGCTCAGGAAAATGCAGAAATTTTGCTCAGCGTTCTGAAAAACGAAGCAAGTCCATTCTTGGAAACGACAGTTTTAAATGCTGGCCTTGGTTTCTATGCTAATGGTAAGGTAGATAATATCAAGGATGGAGTTGCCTTAGCTCGTCAAGTGATTGCTAGTGGCAAGGCCCTTGAAAAACTCAGACTGTTACAGGAGTACCAAAAATGAGTCAGGAATTTTTAGCACGAATTTTGGAGCAGAAGGCGCGTGAGGTCGAGCAGATGGAGCTGGAGGAAATCCAGCCCCTGCGCCAGACCTATCGTTTAGCTGACTATCTAAAACAACATCAAGACCGTTTACAGGTAATCGCAGAAGTCAAGAAGGCTAGCCCTAGTCTGGGAGATATCAATCTAGATGTGGATATTGTGCAACAGGCTCAGACTTATGAAGAAAACGGCGCAGTGATGATTTCTGTTCTGACAGATGAGGTTTTCTTTAAAGGGCATTTGGATTATCTGCGGGAGATTTCCAGTCAGGTAGAGATTCCGACGCTCAACAAGGACTTTATCATCGATGAAAAGCAAATCATCCGTGCTCGCAATGCAGGTGCAACAGTCATCTTACTCATTGTGGCTGCCTTGTCAGAAGAACGCCTTAAGGAACTCTACGACTACGCGACAGAGCTTGGTCTGGAAGTCTTGGTGGAAACCCACAATCTAGCTGAACTAGAGGTAGCTCACAGACTCGGTGCTCAGATTATCGGAGTTAATAACCGAAACTTGACCACCTTTGAGGTCGATTTGGAGACCAGTGTAGACTTGGCTAAACACTTCAAAGATGATTGCTTGTATATTTCTGAATCAGCTATTTTCACAGGGCAGGATGCAGAGCGAGTAGCACCATACTTTAACGGCATTTTAGTAGGGACAGCTCTCATGCAGGCAGAAGATGTAGCCCAGAGAATCAAGGAGTTGCAGATTGACAAAGGTTAAAATTTGCGGATTATCGACCGAGGAAGCGGTGGGAACAGCCGTTTCAGCAGGAGCGGACTACATCGGCTTTGTCTTCGCACCTAGCAAAAGACAGGTGACCTTGGATCAGGCTGCTGAGCTGGCAAAGATTATTCCGTCAGACGTAAAAAAGGTTGGGGTATTTGTTTCACCAAGTCGGGTAGAACTGCTAGAAGCGATTGACAAAGTTGGTTTAGACTTGGTTCAAGTTCACGGTCAGATAGCGGATGATGTGTTTGAGGATTTGCCCTGTGACAGCATTCAGGCTGTGCAGGTGGATGGAGAGGGGCATGTGCCTCATTCTCAGGCAGATTATCTCCTCTTTGATGCCCCTGTGGCAGGAAGTGGCCAGACCTTTGACTGGGGGCAACTAGATACTACTGGACTAAATCAGCCCTTCTTTATCGCAGGTGGGCTTAAGGAAGACAATGTAGTACAAGCAATTCAACACTTTACTCCCTATGCAGTAGATGTATCGAGCGGAGTGGAGACAGATGGACAAAAAGATCATGAAAAGATTAGAAGATTTATAAAGAGGGTAAAGAATGGCATATCAAGAACCAAATAAAGATGGATTTTACGGAAAATTCGGTGGACGTTTTGTCCCAGAAACATTGATGACAGCAGTTTTGGAGTTGGAGAAGGCCTACCGTGAAAGTCAGGCAGATCCAAGTTTCCAAGAGGAATTAAACCAACTCTTGCGTCAGTACGTGGGGCGTGAAACTCCCCTTTACTACGCAAAAAATTTGACTCAGCATATCGGCGGAGCCAAGATTTATCTCAAACGGGAAGACCTTAACCATACAGGGGCCCACAAGATTAACAATGCCTTGGGACAAGTTTTGCTTGCTAAACGCATGGGTAAAAAGAAAATTATCGCTGAAACAGGTGCTGGTCAGCACGGTGTGGCAACTGCAACTGCTGCAGCCCTCTTTAACATGGAATGTACTATCTACATGGGTGAGGAAGATGTCAAACGCCAAGCCCTCAATGTGTTCCGTATGGAGCTTTGGGAGCTAAGGTTGAGGCAGTGACAGACGGTTCGCGCGTGCTCAAAGATGCGGTCAATGCAGCTCTTCGTTCATGGGTGGCTAATATCGATGATACCCACTATATCCTTGGTTCTGCCTTGGGGCCTCACCCATTCCCAGAAATCGTCCGTGACTTCCAAAGTGTCATCGGTAGGGAAGCCAAACAACAGTACCGTGACTTGACAGGTCAAGATTTACCAGATGCTCTAGTAGCCTGTGTTGGTGGTGGGTCGAATGCTATCGGGCTCTTCCATCCCTTTGTAGAAGATGAGTCAGTAGCCATGTATGGGGCTGAAGCAGCTGGACTTGGTGTGGATACGGAGCACCATGCAGCTACCTTGACCAAGGGTCGTCCGGGTGTCCTTCATGGTTCTCTCATGGATGTGCTCCAAGATGCCCATGGTCAAATTCTTGAAGCCTTCTCTATCTCAGCAGGTTTGGACTATCCTGGTATCGGTCCAGAACATTCTCACTACCACGATATCAAACGTGCCAGCTATGTCCCTGTGACAGACGAAGAAGCCTTGGAAGGATTCCAACTCTTGTCTCGTGTGGAAGGGATTATCCCAGCCTTGGAATCTAGCCACGCTATTGCTTTTGCGGTGAAATTGGCCAAAGAACTCGGTCCAGACAAGTCCATGATTGTCTGTCTATCAGGTCGTGGTGACAAGGATGTGGTTCAAGTCAAAGACCGCTTGGAAGCAGATGCAGCAAAGAAGGGAGAAACTCATGCCTAAGACACTAACAGAAAAATTGAACGCTATTAAAGCAGCTGGAAAAGGAATTTTCGTTCCCTATATCATGGCTGGAGACCATGAGAAAGGTTTGGATGGACTCGGAGAAACAATACACTTTTTAGAAGACTTGGGTGTCTCTGCAATTGAAGTGGGCATTCCCTTTTCAGACCCTGTTGCAGATGGACCTGTTATCGAAGAAGCTGGCTTGCGCAGTTTAGCCCACGGGACCTCTACCCAGGCTTTAGTTGAAACCTTGAAAACCATTGAAACAGAGATTCCACTGGTCATTATGACCTACTTCAACCCCCTCTTTCAGTACGGTGTTGAGAAGTTTGTCAAAGATTTGGCAGATACAGCGGTTAAGGGCTTGATTATTCCAGACCTGCCTCATGAGCATGCCAACTTTGTAGAGCCTTTTTTGGCAGACACAGACATTGCTTTGATTCCTTTAGTAAGCTTGACCACAGGGATTGAGCGTCAGAAAGAGTTGATTGAAGGGGCAGAAGGATTCGTCTATGCGGTTGCCATCAATGGGGTGACAGGGAAATCAGGCAATTACCGTGCAGACTTGGACAAGCACTTGGCACAACTGCATCAAGTAGCCGATATCCCAGTCTTGACAGGTTTTGGCGTATCTAGTCAAGCCGATGTAGAACGCTTCAATGCGGTATCAGATGGCGTTATCGTCGGTTCAAAAATCGTAAAAGCTCTCCACCAAGGAGAGCCGATTCAGGACTTTATCAGACAAGCAGTAGCTTACCAAAAATAATCACACAAGTAGCAAGTAAGAGGAAAGGCACAAAAGGAAGTCTTTCCTTTTTCTTTTGTAGGAGAAAGGCTAGAATTCCCATCGCAGAAGCAGACTGAATCAAGATCAGTAACTCCGTTACACTAAAGACGAGAGCGCAAGAAGCTAAAAAGAGGAAATCCCCTGCGCCCATGCGAATATTGATAAAATGAGCCACAATTCCAAGGACAAGGAAGAAGACCATGACCAGATTCCAGCCAGAGAAAGCCATGAGGATTAGGTGAAAAGTCAGCCAGACTAGTAAGGGATATTCCTGATGGCGAAAGTCGTAGATGCCCAAGGTCAAACCAGCGGTGATTAGGACGACTTGCCCCAAGGAAAGCAATTCCCAAGACCAAGCCAGAAAGAGGAGTCCTAAGCCCAATTCAAAAAGGGCATACCAGACAGGATATGTAGCCTTGCAGTAGCGACAGCGAAAGCGATTGAAGACCTGTGAGAGAATCGGAATCAAATCTAAGGGACGCAAGCGAGTCTGACAGGAATCGCAGTGACTAGCAGGTTGGATAATGGATTGCTCAGGAAAACGGTCAATGAGCAAACCAAGAAAGGAAGCGAGAATGCTCCCGACAAGAAAAAAATAAAAATCAATCATACTTATCTATTCGTAAAAAATAGGAGAAGTAGTATAATAGAGAAAACATAGATAAGATGGTGAGGTCAAGATGACAATTCGTTTTGAAGAAAAAGTAATTACAGAAAATGCTCAGCTCGTATGCCAATGGTCCAACTCCCTTGGCAAATCCTTTCAAGAACAATGGATGGGAACAATGATTCCTTTTCCCTTGACAATTCAAGTCTTGCAAGATTTGGAAGGAATCTTTTCAATATTTGATGGACAAGAGTTTGTGGGGCTTATCCAGAAAATCAGGCAAGAAGACAGCAATCTTCATATTGGACGCTTTTTTATCAATCCCCAGAAACAGGGACAAGGCTTAGGTAGTCAGGCTTTAAGGAAATTTGTTACTTTAGCCTTTAAAAATGGAGACATAGATAGTATTTCTCTAAATGTCTACGAGGCAAATCAAAGAGCCAAGAACCTCTACCAAAAAGAAGGATTTGAAATCGTTCAGATGGTTGAAGCCCCTGTACGAAAATACATCATGAAAAAGAGGAGATAGAAAGTAAAAATCCTTGAAATCAATCTTGACTGCGATGATGAACCTGAATCAGCCCCTCAAAAGGACTGTATATGAATGAACGTTACCAGTGTTTAAAAACTAAAGAATATCAGGCACTTTTATCTTCCAAGGGTAGATAAATTTTCGCTAAACGTAAGATTGATATGAAATCTGTCTTTGGGCAGATAAAGGTTTGTTTGGTTATAAGAGATGTCATCTGAGAGGTAAGCGTCAAGTGAGAATTGACATGGGATTCGTACTCATGGTCAACAACCTGCTGAAATATAATAAGAGAAAGAGGCAAAATTAAAAAGCTAGAGTTCCGAAATTGGAAATCTCTAGCTTTTTGTTTCTGAGAAACATCTTGACTCAGACTCTTTTGACTAATGTTACTAAAAAGATAAAGTAACTTTTAGCCTTATTTATCGTCGCCACTCAACATGTTTTTGATACCTTCTACAGCACCTTCTACAGCGTCTTTGGCATCTTCAGCAACTTCTTTTACTTTAGAAACAACTTTTTCAGCTGCTCCTTCTTTTTCCATTTTTTCATCACCGATGGCTTTCCCAACACCTTCTTTAATAGAACCTTTAGCTTGATTTAATTTTTCTTCTACTGACATGATAATTTCTCCTGTTATATTTATTTTATCTTAGTTTACACGAGTTTTTTCGTGAGATACTACACCAGTTGCTGCACCTTTAACAGCTTCTACACCTTCGCTAACTTTTTCTTGAACAGTTGAGAAACCAGATCCAAGACCAGATTTAGCTTTTTCGAATTGTTCTGAAGCGAATTCTCCTGTTGATTCAGCAACGTCAGATACGCGATCTTGAAGGCTTACTGAGTCAGCTTCATGTTGTTCTTTAGTTTTGATGTCGACAACGTTTACGTTGATTTCAACAACTTCCAAGTCAGTCATTTTAGCAACTTCTGAAGATACGATTTCTCTGATTTCTGAATATAAAGCTGGAACATTTTTTTGGTACTCAGCAATAATGTTTAAGTCAACTGCAACTTGTGTTTTACCAACTTCTACGTTAACACCACTTGTTACGTCATCGCTGTTAACGATTTTTTCTTTAAGATTTGAGAAGAAACCACCGTCGATTCCCAAAAGACCTGAAACGTTTTCTAGTGACAGACCAATGATTTTTTGGATAACTTTATCTTCGTAAGTAAGTTCCCCTTTGATTTCGTGAGCTACAACAGTAGCATCTTTCTTTTCTACGTTAGTGTTTGTGTTTTTTTCGTTTGACATATGAAACTCCTTTAATTAAATTAGTAATTTTTATTTTTTTATTTATCTATATAGTTTTTTTCGATATATAATCCAGCTGCAACTCCCAGTGCTCCTAAAATCAATACAAATATTGTTTTGAAGAAGCCAAAGGAGATAATCAAACAAGCGAGAAATACGCCTATGAGACCAGTGATAATTGGATATCGATATTGTTTAAGCCATTCCATTTTTTGACTTCCTTACTTCACACGACTAACAGTCTTTTTGTTTTGAGGTTTTGGTTTAGGCTGGTAGTCTTTTACTAGAACTTCTAGTTTAACCTGACGCTCAATACCAAAAAACTGCTTCAATCCATTAGTTATTTCATTTTGAATTAGTTGGCATCTGTCAGCGATGTTGTCCGAAGGAAGAATTTTACCTTCTACATGAACGAAACATTTATTTTTTCGTAAATTTACATGAACAGTTGGGTTCTTGATCAATCCATGATCACTTACCAAACTTCTAACAAAACCTTCGATTGCAGAATTCTTTAATTTTAATGTATCGTTTTTAGTTTCAAGTTGAATTTCCAAATAACGTTTAGGATAAAACAACACAACTAACATCGATAACAAAACTAAAGTTGATAGAGCCACTATCCCCCAGAATATATATCTAGAGAGATAAAATTCAACGAAATGATTCTGTCTCCAGCTAAATAGCTGAATGCCTAAATCACTAACTTGATGATAATCTATCAAAACAGGAAGGAAAATTGTCAAGATTAAAATGCAGAAAATAATTAAAAATATTTTCTTTGTTTTTGACATATACAATCCTTTCGATTTAACATTAAACTATTTTTACCCGTCTAATCTATTTAAAAATAGTTTATTCTACAAGTAATTATTTTTTACCTGTAAAGAATGATACTACAGTAACAACAATTGCTGCTCCTGCAATAGATGGGATCAAAGCCATTCCAGCGATGGATGGGCCCCAACTACCTAAGAGGGATTATCCTACAGATGACCCGACTAAACCAGCGAATACATTTGCGACGATTCCCATAGAACTACTTTTTTTAGTGATTCTACCTGCTACAAGTCCAATAAGACCTCCAGCAATGATTGACCACAATATTGCTTTACCCTCCTTTTTTTATTTTAATATCAAAAAAATAAATCAATTCCTTTGATTATTTCTATTATATAATTTTTGATATAAAATAATCAATTATTTTGATTATTATGTAATTTTAATATAAAAAAATCAAATTCTTTGATTGTTGCTATTATATAATTTTTAAAATTAAAAATATAATCTTTCGACTTGAATTTGATTCTGTATTCACGCCCTCAATAGACGGTAAAATAAGAAAATTGTTTATATATTGTTTCTGTAGTGTTATTATACGAAATAAAAGATTTTAGGAAAAGTCGTTATAGCATGCTATACCTATTCATTGTGGTATAATTGCAAGAGGTTTAATCCGATAATTTATAAAGATAGAAAGACATTCATGAGAGATTTATTATCTAAAAAAAGTCATAGGCAATTAGAATTATTATTTGAACATAAACGATGGTTTCATCGTTCTGAACTAGCAGAGTTATTAAATTGTACAGAACGTGCAGTCAAAGATGATCTATCCCATGTTAAATCTTCTTTTCCTGACTTGATTTTTCATTCTTCTACTAATGGTATACGCATTATTAATACCGATGATAGTGATATTGAAATGGTTTACCATCATTTCTTTAAGCATTCAACCCATTTTTCGATTTTAGAATTTATCTTCTTTAATGAAGGGTGTCAAGCTGAGAGTATTTGTAAAGAATTTTATATCAGTTCATCTTCGCTCTATCGTATTATTAGCCAAATCAATAAAGTGATTAAAAAGCAATTTCAATTTGAAATCAGTCTGACCCCTGTTCAAATCATTGGAAATGAGAGAGACATTCGTTACTTTTTTGCACAATATTTTTCAGAAAAATATTATTTCCTAGAATGGCCATTTGAAAATTTTTCATCAGAGCCCCTATCTCAATTGTTAGAATTGGTTTATAAGGAAACAAGCTTTCCAATGAATTTGTCAACTCATAGAATGCTAAAGTTGCTCCTAGTTACGAACCTATATAGAATAAAGTTTGGTCATTTCATGGAAGTAGAGAAAGACTCTTTTAACGATCAAAGTTTGGATTTTTTAATGCAGGTAGAAGGAATAGAAGGTGTTGCTAAGAATTTTGAATTAGAATACAATATCTCTTTAGATGAAGAAGTTGTTTGCCAATTATTTGTGTCTTACTTTCAAAAAATGTTTTTCATAGATGAAAGTCTCTTTTTGAAATGCGTAAAAAAGGATAGCTATGTTGAAATCTTACCATCTATTGAGTGATTTTATTGATCAGATTTCAGTCAAGTATCAGATTGAGATTGAGAATAAGGATAATCTGATTTGGCATCTGCATAATACTGCACATCTGTATCGTCAGGAGTTGTCCACTGAGTTTATTTTATTTGATCAAAAAGGGAATACAATCAGGAATTTTCAAAATATTTTCCCTAAATTTGTTTCAGATGTAAAAAAAGAGCTTTCTCATTATTTAGAGACTCTTGAAGTTTGTTCTAGTTCAATGATGGTAAATCATCTATCTTATACCTTCATCACTCATACCAAACATTTGGTGCTTAATCTACTACAAAATCAGCCAAAGCTGAAGGTTCTGGTTATGAGTAATTTTGATCAGTATCATGCAAAATCCGTTGCAGAGACACTTTCTTATTATTGCAGCAACAATTTTGAACTTGAAGTTTGGACTGAATTAGAATTATCAAAGGAATCTTTAGAAGAATCGCCTTATGATATCATCATTTCTAATTTTATTATTCCTCCGATTGAAAATAAGAGACTGATCTATTCAAATAATATAAACACGGTCTCACTCATATCTTTGTTAAATGCCATGATGTTTATTCGATTAGATTAGTAACCTAAAATAAAAAATGCTATTTCGCGTTTTGAACTGTACCTCAAAAGTTAGACAGAAAAAATCTAATTTTTGGGGTGTTTTTATTAAGAAAAGACCTTCAGTCATTTAAGTAAAATGTACATCTAGAGTCATAGTCCTCTAAAACTCTTGCTTTTTTTGTAGAAGATACGAAAAAAGCCTTATTCCAAGGCTTTTCCTGTTGTATGTAGATGCCCCCTACATGAATTTGTATGAAATTTTCATATTGAAAGTAATCAAAAATATTGAAATATAGATGATTTTCGGAAGGTACTTTTAGGTATTTTCAATGTCATGATTTAAAAATGGGACAAAAGTGGGGCAAAAACCATACAGATTCTAAACTGTATGGTTCTTTTTTTATCTAACCAAGAAAGGTTAAAACTTATTAAAACAAATGCAATCAACTGTTGAAAACTTTTTAGTCCGTGTAATATAAAAACAAGTAAAAAGTTGAACTATAGGGAATATTGTGTCATAATAGGTAATAGATGAATAATTAATAGATTGGAAATAATGCTTTCTTACCTTAACAAGTTGAATTGGTTATACATTTTTTCGTCGCAATTGTGTCTATCTCTCGAGTTTAGCTAGTTTTTATAAGCTCTGGTTTCTAATCAATATAACAAATTTTAGAAGTGCATAAGACAAGATGGTGACATTACTACAGTCATTTCTAGTCACCATATGTTGCTGGCACAGGCTGTTTGTAGTGTTGGCTATTTACTAGTCAGTTTAATCGGAGTGTTTAATTTTTATTGTTGAAAGGTTTTTATATGGCGAAAATTCTATCTTTAGGTCTGACAGGTAAGAAATTACTTGCTCAGGGGTTCTTGTTTGTTCTGCTAGGTCTCATCTTGATGGTCACGGGGACTTGGTTGCCAGTAAAGGTTATTCGACTGGTTCTGTTTTTAGCTTGGATAGCAACGGTCTTAGATTTAGTATTACGTATTTTCAAAAAAAGTCAGTCAACGGACACCTTGGGAGTTGCACTGGTTAAATTGTTAGTGCTGGGATATTTGCTTGGCTCCAATCTTGCGACGGATGTGCCGATTTATATTTTGGCTCTTGTGATTGGAGTTTATCAGATTTTTCATGCTAGTATTAACCTTGTCACCTATGTTCTCTACCGCAAAAACAAAATTCGACCTCGTTTTCGTCTCTTACTAGATGGACTCGTACTAGTTTTTCTTGGTGGGACTAGTCTTTTGTCCTCTACAGGAAATTCTGTCTTTCAACTCTTTGTATTAGGGGCTTATTTTTTCCTTTATGGTCTGTCCAATATCCGTGACGGTTTCTTATTTGAAGGGGAAATTGGGAAAAACCATCTCAAACGTCGTATTAGAATTAGCTTACCTATTGTCCTAGCCGCTCTCATCCCTGCAAGAACTTTAGCAAAAGTTAACAAATTTATGCTGGAAAATGCTGATGAGGAAGAAGATATCCATCTTGGAATAGTGAAGTCTGGTAAGACAGCGGAGCTTGAAATTTTTGTTCATACAGCTGAGACCTCTCTGTTTTCGGCAATTGGTCATGTGGATATCTGCTATCAAGGCCGTGTTATTTCTTATGGCAACTATGATCCGTCTTCTGAGACCTTATTTGGCATGGTAGGAGATGGTGTCTTATATTTCTGTGATCGTGACAAGTACATTGACCTATGTAAACGTGAGAGTCAAAAAACGCTTTTTGGTTATGGGATAGATTTGACGCCTGAAATGGAAAAAGCAGTTCAGAAAAAGTTGGCTGAATTGAAACAACTGACGATTCCATGGGAGCCAAGTGCAGATAAAATCATGACAGGTGATGGTAAGGAAGACTACACCTACGCTTATAAAATCAGACATGAGACAGATGGGGAACTTTATAAATTTATCAAATCTAAGTTTAAATCCTACTTTGTCTTATCTACAAACTGTGTGCTCTTGGCTGATACCATAGTCGGTCAGGCTGGCACCGATATCCTCTCACCCAAAGGATTTATCGCACCAGGAACTTACCAAGCTTACCTTGACCGAGAGTTTGAAAAACCAAATAGTATAGTCGTATCTAAACATGTTTATTAAGGAGAATTTATGAATTTAGTAAAAAAATACACCCCATTAATACTTTTTATAGGGCTGGTTACTCTTGTAATTCTGAATGCATCAAGCTTATATCAGGGGCAGTATCTCTCTTTGAAGTAACTTCTACCTTGATTTATGGTGCTGTCATTGCTTTTGTGCTCAATGTTCCCATGAAAAAAATTGAAGAATTCCTAGTTAAAATGAAGGTAAAGGCAGGGTTGCGCCGTCCGATTGCTATGGTGCTTGTTTTCCTATCTCTTATCTTAATCGTGATCTGTCTTTTGGTTTTGGTGCTTCCAACCCTTGCTCAGACTATTAGTCAGCTGGGAGCAGTCCTTTCAACAGTCCTGACTCAACTTGGGAAATTGCTAGACAGCTCGGAATTTGTAACCAAAGACATGTTGTCAACTATCGTATCAGGCATACAGGGACAATCTAGTTCTATTAGCCAAGCTTTGATAGGTTTTTTATCAGGTCTGACTAGTAATATCGGCAATATTTTTTCAAGTTTGATGAATGCCTTTTTGATTATAGTCTTTACCTTTTTATTTTTATCCAGTAAGGAACATCTGGCAGCGATGACGAGTAGACTTCTAAAAGTTATATTTCCAGAGAAAGTGGTGACAAAGTTAACTTACATTGGACAAGTAGCACTAGAGACTTATGACCAATTTTTGATGAGTCAGCTGATTGAAGCAGTCATCATAGGAGTTATGATAGCGGTTGTCTACAGCCTGTTTGGACTACCTTATGGGGTAATGACAGGTATATTTGCAGGAGTGCTATCGTTCATTCCTTATGTAGGGCCTATGATTGCTTGTGTTGTGGGAGCGATTTATCTTCACAGTGAGTCCTACTCAAGCCTTACTTTCTCTTCTTCTATATCAAGTTATACAGCTGATTGAAGGAAACCTTATTTATCCTAGAGTTGTAGGTCAATCTATTGGTTTGCCAGCTATTTTCACGCTTGCGGCTGCTAGTATTGGAGGCAATCTCTTTGGCTTACTTGGGATGATATTCTTTACACCGATATTTGCTGTTATCTATCGATTGGTTAAGGAATTTGTCGTTGCAAAGGAAAATCAGCTAGATTAAGAAAAACTAAATTTAATAAGATATACTGAGAAGAGAGTGAGAGATTCTCTTCTCTTTTATTTTTAAATACTTTTCTACAAAAAGCTATTAGACGTTAAAAAAAGCCTTGGTTTCAAGGCTTATTTCTGTTGATTTAGATGTGCCCCCTGCAGGGCTCGAACCTGCGCCCCATAGCTTAAGAGTCTACTGCTCTACCAACTGAGCTAAGGAGGCAACAGAAAAAGCTGAGAATGTAACTTCCCAGCTATTTTAATATGCCCAAAATGGCAGCTAGATTATTTACGAAAGGCATCAAGGATATAGGTGAAACCAACAATTAAAAATGCAAAGGCAACGACATAAACGACAAAGACACTTGTAGCTATTGGATTGAACAAAAATCACTAGACCTAGTAAAAATGCAAGCAACGCTATCCACATGATATGGTTGCCAATAATAGGGAAAATCAATCCCAGACGATTGCCTTTAAAGAAAACTATAATGGCTTCTACAATTAACCAAATTCCTAAAATAGTTGGAATGACAACTGGCAGCGTCACAAAGCCATAGGCAACGAGGTAAAGAGCTAAGAGAAGATTAACAATCCCTTGGAAAAGATGAGCTGGTGAGCGAAGCTCTTTTGGTACAGAGAAATAGCCTAAAATAGCTGCTATAGAAGAAACCAGTAAACCAAATGCAATCCACCAGCTGTAAGCAACAAGATTAGCTACTGGGTTTGTAAATAGGAAAAGTCCTAAAAGGACAAAAACAACTCCTGCAAGGAATAGCGATAAACGATTAGAAAATTTCATTTCAATACCCCCTATATAGTATAGTATAGTTTGATAATAAAAATATTATACACCTTTTTAGAGGAAATATCAATAAACAAAATGGAAAATTTGGAAGTTTCAGTCTGATTTATGAAAAAGAAAAATCAGTTTTTATTATTTTTGAAAAATAAAAAGAGAAGATAAAATTTGTCTTCTCTACATGAAAAATATTGTATGGCATCAAAGCAAAAAGTAACTGGCTTTACACTATTTGTATAGATGTAATTTGATTCAAAAAAAGAAAAAGATAGATTTAAAAATGTGGGACAAATGATGGGGTAAATCAGTTATAGACAAGCAAAAAAAGCCTTGATTTACAAGGCTTTTTCCTGTTGTATTTAGATGCCCCCTACAGGGATCGAACCTGTGACCCACGGATTAAGAGTCCGCTGCTCTGCCAGCTGAGCTAAGGAGGCAAAGAAAAAAGCTGTATTGGTGCCGAAACTTCACGGTTTGTATTGAACCCGCGCAATTAAGCAGGTGGGCAACTCGCTCTAACTGAAGCTGTTTCCGTGTGAGACGGCCTACATGCTGTTAGAAGACTTTTGTTTCCCTAATAATACAAAAAATAGTCGGTCAACACTTAAGTGTGAAGTCGTACACCACAGCGTTTCTATGTTTATATAATACCACTTTTTCAAAAAAAATCAAGAGGAAAGTGCAATTTTTTGAAAAGGATTTCAGATTTTTCGCAAACGGTCGATAGCTTCCTTTCTTTGAGCCAAAAGCCCGTTCATATTTACCAGTATCTTCTGCTTGGAAATAGTGATGATTACGAATTTTTTCTGGTAGATAGTCTTGCTTGACCCAATTTCCAGGATAGTTGTGTGGATAGAGATAGTCTTGGGCATTCCCCAGTTCCTTGCTTCCACTGTAGTGCCCATCACGCAGGTGTCGCGGAATAGGCAAGTGCCCTGATGTTTTGAGGTCGGCAAGAGCCTTATTCATAGCTACATAGGCTGAGTTGGATTTTGGAGAAAGGGCCAAATCAATCACGACATTGGCAATGAGAATGCGGGCTTCGGGAAAACCAATCTTTTGTGCAGCATCTAGAGCAGTTACGGTGTGAATCTGAGCCTCAGGATTGGCTAAGCCGATATCTTCATAGGCGATAACAGTCAAGCGACGAGCGAGACTTGGCAAATCACCAGCCTCAATCAAGCGGGCAGCATAGTGAAGACTGGCATCAACATCTGAGCCACGGATAGACTTTTGCAGGGCTGAGAGGACATCGTAGTGGCCATCTCCATCCTTATCCATAGTGATGTAGCTTCGCTGCAGGCTATTTTCCATGATGTCTAGAGTGATATGGCGGATGCCCTTGTCATTTTCGGGAGTAGAAAGAACAGCCAAGTCAAGTGAGTTGAAGGCAGAGCGAAGGTCTCCGTTTGTAGAGGTCGCAATGAAATCCAGCGCCTCCTCATCTAGTTCTACTGGAAAATCAAAACCACGCTCAGGGTTACTTAGAGCTATCTGAAGAGCCTCTTTGACGTCTTGGTTAGACAGAGGTTCCAACTCAAAAATTTGAACACGGCTACGAATGGCAGGAGTAACAGAGAAGAAAGGATTTTCAGTCGTAGCCCCAATCATGATGACTAGTCCACTTTCCAAGAGAGGAAGGAGAAAGTCTTGCTTGGTCTTATCAAGCCGATGAATCTCGTCCAGTAACAGGACTAATCCTCCAGAGAATTTCGCCTCTTCCGCAATTTCTTGTAGCCGTTTTTTACTATCAACTGTCGCATTGAAAGTTCGAAAGGCATACTTGGTCGTCCCTGCGATGGCAGAGGCAATACTGGTCTTGCCGATTCCTGGAGGGCCATAGAGAATCATGGAGGACAGGCGGTTGGCTTCTACCATGCGGCGGATGATTTTTCCTTGTCCGACCAGATGTTCCTGACCGATGACCTGGTCGATGGTTTTAGGGCGCATGCGAAGCGCGAGATTGTCTGGCATAGCAGTCCTTTCTAACGTGGATTTTCTGATGTATATGTGGTAAGATGGTAGTATCTATTTTAGCATATTTCCGAGCAATCGGGGCGATTAAAGAGTCGCATAGAAAGAGGACAAAATGGCAACATACGGATTTTTAGATGTTTTAGAGGAAGAGTTGGAGAAGAATTTTCCCTTTGACTTTGAGATTAGTTGGGACAAACGCAACCACGCGGTAGAAGTGAGTTTTCTATTGGAAGCGCAAAATGCTGCAGGGGTGGAGATGCTAGATGAAGACGGAGAAGTTTCGTCAGATGATATCCTTTTTGAAGAAGCGGTACTTTTTTACAATCCTGCCAAGTCAACAGTTAATGCAGAAGACTATCTTACAGTCATCCCTTACCTGCCTAAGAAAGGTTTTTCTCGTGAATTCTTAGCTTATTTTGCGCTATTTCTCAAAGATACTGCCGAGATTGGACTAGATGCCCTCATGGACTTTTTGGAAGACCCAGAAGCAGAAGAATTTGTCATGGAATGGAACCAAGAAGTCTTTGAAGAAGGAAAAGTTGGCTTGGAAGAGGGAGAATTTTATCCTTATCCAAGATACTAGGAGTTTGACATGGAAATAGAGATTTCTGATTTCACAGGCTGCAAGATTGCTTTGTTTTGTGGGGATAAGCTTCTGACTATCTTACGAGATTATAAGGCAAGCATTCCCTGGCCCAATATGTGGGAACTGCCCGGTGGTGGACGCGAGGGGGATGAAAGTCCTTTTGAGTGCGTGGCACGTGAAGTTTATGAAGAACTGGGCATTCATCTGACTGAGGATTGTCTGCTTTGGAGTAAGGTCTATCCAAGTATGCTTTTTGCGGATAAACAATCTGTATTTCTTGTCGGTCAGTTGACACAGTTCCAGTTTGACAGTATCGTATTTGGAGATGAAGGGCAGGCCTATCAGCTGATGAAAGTTGAGGAATTTCTTAGTTCCAGTCAAGTTGTCCCTCAGTTGCAGGACAGAGTGAGAGATTATTTGGAGGAAGTTTGATAAATGGCAAAGCGTAGCAAAAATATCAATATGTTTCTCATGGATGGTGAAGTGACTGGAAAAATTAAATGTACTTTGTCGAATTGGACGGGAGTGATTTACAAAATACCTCGTATTCAGTTGGGAGATTTGAAGTCGCGTGATGAAATGAAACAGAGTGGTATTTATTTCTTATTTGGTCGAGATGAAGATAAACAGAAAGATGTGACCTACATTGGTCAGGCGACAACTCGGAAAAATGGTGAAGGGGTATTGTTGCGAATTCAAGAGCATACCCGTGATACTCATGCAGATTATTTTAATGATGTCATAATTTTAACAACTCAAAATAATTCTTTCGGTCCAACAGAAATTAGCTACTTGGAAAATAAATTTACTCAACTTGCTAAAGAAGCTGGTCGTTACATTGTGAAAAATGGTAATGATCCAAATCCTGGAAATGTAACTGAGGAAAAGGAATCTGAACTGGATGAAATTGTTGAAAATACGCTAATGATTATCGGCACTTTAGGTTATCGTGTTTTTGTTCCAATGACAAAGGAAGTTAGTCAAGATTTGACTGATAATCATTCAACTTATCTTTATTTAAAGCGTAAAACTAAGAAATCTAACAAAGTAATAGAAGCAACTTGTGAACGAACAACTGAAGGTTTTGTTGTTTTAGAAGGAAGTCAAGTAGAAATAAAGGATTCTCCATACCTTCCAGCAAGTTTAAAAGAAATGCGTCAGAATTTAATAGCTTCTCGGGTCATTCAAGATGGAGTGTTAAAAGAAAAACAACTCTTTTCTAGTCCTTCTTATGCAGCAGCTTTTTTACTGGGTATGCAAACGAACGGTCGAACTGATTGGAAAGATCAGGATGGAAGAACTTTAAAAGAATTAGAAGAATTAATAGATTGATAAGGAAATTAAATGGAAACATGGCAAGAGTTAAAAGTTACAGTCAAGCGTGAGGGAGAGGAATTGGTCTCCAATCTCTTGATTGAGTTGGGAGCGCAAGGCGTTGCGATTGAAGACAGCATGGACTATGTGGGAAATGTGGATCGCTTTGGCGAGATTTTCCCAGAGGTCGAACAGCAAGAAGAAATCGTTGTGACAGCCTACTACCCTGACACGGTGGATGTAGCAGTGGTTGAGGCAGACTTACAGGCTCGCTTAGCAGAATTGACAGATTTTATGGATTTGGGAGAGGTCAAGATGGGGACAACTGCCTTGGCTGAGGAAGATTGGGCAGACAACTGGAAGAAATACTATGAACCAGCTCGCATTACTCATGATTTGACCATCGTGCCGTCTTGGACAGACTATGAGGCGACTGCTGGAGAAAAGATTATCAAACTGGATCCAGGTATGGCCTTTGGGACTGGAACGCATCCAACCACTAAGATGAGCCTTTTTGCCTTGGAGCAGGTTCTTCGTGGTGGGGAAACAGTGCTAGATGTGGGGACTGGTTCAGGGGTTCTCTCTATTGCCAGTTCGCTACTTGGTGCTAAAGAAATTTTTGCCTATGACCTGGATGATGTGGCGGTTCGTGTTGCTCAGGAAAATATTGAGCTCAATCCTGGTATGGAAAACATCCATGTAGCAGCAGGAGACTTACTTAAGGGTGTTGAGATTGAGGCAGATGTCATCGTGGCTAATATCTTGGCGGATATTCTTATTCATCTGACAGACGATGCCTATCGTTTGGTCAAGGACGAAGGCTACCTGATCATGAGTGGGATTATCAAGGACAAGTGGGACATGGTGTGCGAATCGGCTGAATCAGCTGGATTTTTCCTTGAAACCCATATGATGCAAGGGGAATGGAATGCCTGTGTCTTTAAGAAGACCAAGGATATTTCCGGTGTGATTGGAGGCTAGCATGCAGCAGTATTTTGTCAAAGGCAGTGCTATCTCTCCTGTCACCATCGAGGACAAGGAAACCAGCAAGCATATGTTTCAGGTTATGCGCTTGAAAGAAGATGACGAAGTGACCTTGGTCTTTGATGATGGCATCAAGCATTTAGCGCGCGTGCTGGATGTGGAAACTCGTCAGTTTGAGTTGGTCCAAGAATTAGCTGACAATGTGGAATTACCCTTCCAAGTGACTATCGCATCAGGATTTCCTAAGGGAGATAAGCTGGAGTTTATCACGCAAAAAGTAACCGAACTCGGTGCCAGTCAAATCTGGGCCTTTCCTGCTGATTGGTCGGTCGCCAAATGGGATGGCAAAAAATTGGGTACAAAGGTTGAAAAACTAGAAAAAATCGCTCTTGGAGCAGCAGAGCAAAGCAAGCGTAATATCGTTCCAAGTATTCAGCTTTTTGAGAAGAAATCAGACTTTCTAGCCCAACTGGACCAGTTTGACCGCATCGTAGTGGCTTATGAAGAGTCGGCTAAAGAAGGAGAAACAGCTGCACTTCTACAAGCAGTTAGTGGCCTTGAAAAAGGAGCTAAATTGCTCTTTATCTTTGGTCCAGAAGGTGGCCTGTCACCTGCAGAAATTGAGAGTTTTGAAGTCAAAGGAGCTGTTTTGGCAGGTCTAGGTCCTCGTATTTTGCGAGCAGAAACAGCACCACTTTACGCCTTATCAGCCCTTAGTGTTTTTATTAGAATTAGAGAAATAAGAGGAAGAAAAATGGAACAAAAAAACACCGTTCAGAATTTCCAGAGAAGGAACTTTGGGATCTAACAGCCTTATACCAAGACCGTGAAGATTTCTTGCGTGCAATTGAAAAAGGCTCGTGAGGACATCAACCAATTTAGCCGTGACTACAAGGGCAATCTTCATACTTTTGAGGATTTTGAAAAGGCCTTTGAGGAATTGGAACAAATCTACATTCAGATGAGCCATATTGGAAACTATGGTTTTATGCCTCAGACGACAGACTACAGCAATGAAGAATTTGCCAATATTGCCCAAGCTGGGATGGAATTTGAAACAGATGCTAGCGTAGCTCTTACCTTCTTTGACGATGCCTTGGTGGAAGCTGATGAGGAAGTCTTGAATCGTTTGGGGGAACTTCCCCACTTGACCGCGGCCATTCGTCAGGCTAAAATCAAAAAAGCCCACTATCTCGGAGCTGATGTGGAGAAGGCCTTGACCAATCTAGGAGAAGTTTTCTACAGTCCGCAGGATATTTACACTAAGATGCGAGCTGGGGATTTTGAAATGGCTGACTTTGAAGCCCATGGCAAGACCTACAAAAACAGTTTTGTGACATATGAGAATTTTTACCAAAATCACGAGGACACTGAGGTGCGTGAGAAATCCTTCCGTTCCTTCTCAGAAGGACTCCGTAAGCACCAAAATACGGCCGCGGCAGCCTATTTAGCCCAAGTCAAGTCTGAAAAACTCTTGGCAGATATGAAGGGCTACGACTCAGTTTTTGATTATCTTCTAGCTGAGCAAGAAGTGGATCGTGCCATGTTTGATCGCCAAATTGACCTCATTATGAAGGATTTTGCGCCAGTTGCTCAGAGATACCTTAAGCATGTTGCCAAGGTAAATGGTCTTGAAAAGATGACCTTTGCTGACTGGAAATTGGATTTGGATAGTTCCCTAAATCCTGAAGTGACTATTGACGATGCCTATGATTTGGTCATGAAGTCGGTTGAACCACTGGGTCAAGAATACACTCAGGAAGTTGCCCGTTATCAAGAAGAACGCTGGGTTGACTTTGCTGCTAATAGTGGCAAGGATTCTGGCGGTTATGCAGCGGACCCATATCGCGTGCACCCTTATGTCCTTATGAGTTGGACAGGCCGTTTGAGCGATGTTTATACCTTGATTCATGAAATCGGGCATTCTGGTCAATTCATCTTTTCGGACAATCACCAAAGCTACTTCAATGCCCACATGTCGACCTACTATGTTGAAGCACCGTCAACCTTCAATGAGTTGCTTTTAAGTGATTATTTGGAACACCAGTCTGAAGACCCACGTCAAAAACGCTTCGCTCTTGCTCACCGCTTGACAGATACCTACTTCCATAACTTTATCACTCACCTCCTGGAAGCAGCCTTCCAGCGTAAGGTTTATACATTGATTGAAGAAGGAGAAACCTTCGGAGCAAGCAAGCTCAACAGCATTATGAAGGAAGTCTTGACGGATTTCTGGGGAGATGCCATTGAGATTGATGATGATGCTGCCTTGACTTGGATGCGCCAAGCTCACTATTACATGGGCTTGTATAGTTATACTTACTCTGCTGGTCTTGTCATCTCGACAGCTGGTTACCTTCATCTTAAAAACTCAGAAACTGGAGCTGAAGATTGGCTCAATCTCCTTAAATCAGGTGGTAGCAAGACACCACTTGAGTCAGCTATGATTATCGGAGCAGATATCTCTACAGATAAACCACTCCGTGATACCATCCAATTCTTGTCTGACACAGTTGACCAGATTATCGCCTACAGCGCCCAGTTGGGAGAGTAGGGGAATAGAAAGGATGTTCTAGAATGATGTTTATGGGCTTGTTAAGCGTCATTCTATTTGTCTTAGCTATAGCTATTTTCAAAAATGTCGTTGAAGGTCGTGATGTTAAATTTGAACTTGCTGTAGAACTGGTATTGATAGTTATTTACTTCATTTTATATCAGATTGTATTTAGTTGAGAATTCTAGATTTAAAGAATATAAAGTCGTTTTCGTATGCTCGTTTAATATAAAGAACCTCTCTAAAAGGGTAACTAAATCTCCGAGTGTATTTTCCAAACAATTTTCTTGAAACCCTTTCCTACTTTTGATAGACTAGTATCTAGTTTTTGAAAAAAGGAGAAAGAAAATGAAAAAATTTGTTGCTGAGTTAATCGGTACTTTTATGCTTGTGTTCATCGGGACAGGAGCTGTTGTTTTTGGAAATGGTCTTGATGGCCTTGGACACCTTGGAATTGCTTTTGCCTTGGTTTAGCAATCGTAGTTGCAGCTTACTCAATCGGAACTGTTTCAGGTGCCCACTTGAACCCAGCTGTTTCGATCGCTATGTTTGTTAACAAACGTTTGTCATCTTCAGAGCTTGTAAACTACATCCTTGGACAAGTAGTTGGAGCTTTCTTAGCATCTGCTTCTGTATTTTTCCTCTTGGCTAACTCTGGTATGTCAACTGCTAGTCTTGGTGAAAATGCCTTGGCAAACGGTGTCACTGTCTTTGGTGGTTTCTTGTTTGAAGTCATTGCAACCTTCTTGTTTGTCTTGGTTATCATGACCGTGACATCAGAAAGCAAGGGAAATGGCGCGATTGCTGGTTTGGTAATCGGTTTATCTTTGATGGCGATGATTCTCGTGGGATTGAACATTACTGGACTTTCAGTAAACCCAGCTCGTAGCTTGGCACCAGCTGTCTTGGTAGGTGGCGCAGCCCTTCAACAAGTATGGATTTTCATCCTTGCACCAATCGTAGGTGGAGTTTTTGCAGCCCTCGTTGCAAAAAACTTCCTTGGAACTGAAGAATAATTGAAACTCAAAAAGCCTTGCTCCTCATCTTGAGGAACAGGGCTTTTTCGTATCTGTTTATACTCAATGAAAATCAAAGAGCAAACTAGGAAACTAACCGCAGGTTGCTCAAAGCACTGCTTTGAGGTTGTAGATAGAACTGACGAAGTCAGCTCAAAACATGGTTTTGAGGTTGTAGATGAAACTGACGAAGTCAGTAACTATACATACGGCCAGGTGAAGCTGACGTGGTTTGAAGAGATTTTCGAAGAGTATGAGTTTAACGGTTGTCAATTTTCTCTGGATAAAGGTCGTGTTGGAAGAGGCGTTGTTCTGCTAAGCCTTCATACTTAGTTCCAGGCTTACCGTAGTTGTAGTAGGGGTCGATTGAAATGCCGCCACGTGGAGTGAACTTCCCCCAGACTTCTAAATAGCGAGGGTCTAGCAAGTTAACCAAGTCTTTCCCGATGGTGTTGATACAGTTTTCTTGGAAATCTCCATGATTTCGGTAGCTAAAGAGGTAGAGCTTGAGGGATTTTGACTCGACACAGAGCTTGTCAGGAATGTAGGAAATATAAATCGTCGCAAAGTCTGGTTGAGCGGTAATAGGACAAAGCGAGGTAAATTCAGGGCAGTTAAATTTGATGAAATAGTCATTTTCCACATGACGATTGTCAAAGGATTCGAGGACTTCTGGTTGATATTCGAAAATGTAGTTGGTTTCTTTGTTGCCTAGTAGGCTGAGGTTTTTCATTTCTTCTTGTTGTGACATGATTTTTTCTTTCTAATCTTAAACACCACGTTGGTTATCGTAGAGGAGGGTATGGAGTTGAGGAAGGACGCGGACATTGCCCCAGCTGTCGTCAGCAGCGACGCGTTCCCAGAGTTCTTTGAGGCGGTCCAGTTGGTCTTGGACAATATTGCCTCTAGCCTTGGGCTCAGGGTTTCCTGCCGATAAGAAGAGAACATCTGGTTGGTAGCGTTCTTGAATCCCTTTGGCAAAGGCCAAATCTGCATCATCAAAGACAGGAATTTTAAAGGTGACCTTGTCTGGATCTAGTTGGGAAACGATAAAGTCCAAGGTCTCAAAGTTGACTTCCATCTTGGATGAAGGAGGTTTGGGACTCAGGGTGACTTGGTCGATGTCTTTTAACCAATTTTGCCAGCGAGAGCCTTGGGTCTCAACAGCCAGAGTGACGCCGCGTTCCTTGAGTTTGGTGACCAGTTCAGCCATATTGGCTGCTAGGATAGCAGGATTTCCCCCAGACAGAGTGACGTAGTCATAACTCCCTAGTTTATCCAAGGCAGCAATGACCTCATCAGCTGTCATGCGAGTTGGTTTTTCAGAGCCGTCCCAAGTGAAGGCAGAGTCGCACCAGTCGCAGTGGTAGTCGCAACCTGCAGTGCGGACAAACATGGTTTTCTGCCCAATAGCACGACCTTCACCTTGAAAGGTTGGACCGAAATTTCCAGAACTGGTAGTTTAAGGACACGTTCCTTAGTCATCTAACCACTCCCGTCTAAACTCTGCAAAGGCAGTCGGAGTTTCATAGAGGCGAACGTATTCCAAACGGAGACCGCGTTCGTCTGGCAACTCTTGGTTCATGGTTTGGAAAATCCAGTAAACCATATTTTCAGCAGTCGTGTTCATATAGGGCAGGGTTTCATTGAGATAGCGATGATCCAAGTGGGGCTCTAAGTAGTTCTTGTAGATTGCTTTGATGTCTCCAAAATCGTAGGTCATACCACGCTCATCTAAAAATCCACTGACAGCAATCTGCAGATGATAAGTGTGTCCGTGCAGGGATTTGCATTTTCCCTCATAGTGAAAGAGGTGGTGGGCAGCATCAAAGGTAAATTCTTTTGATACCAAGGTTCTGTGAGGATTGTAGACCAGAGACTCTCCAGTTTCCTGTTTGATTTCTTTGGGTGCAAAAAACATTAGTCCTCTCCTTTCTGTGAGAGATAAACATCTAGTCCATGCTGACGTAGGTGGCAGGCTGGACAATCTCCACAGCCGCTTCCGATAATCCCATTGTAGCAGGTCAAGGTCTTTTCACGAACATAGTCAAAGGCACCGAGTTGGTCAGCTAATTCCCAAGTTTCAGCCTTGTCTAGCCACATGAGAGGTGTTTGGATAACGAAGTCGTAATCCATGGCAAGGTTGAGCGTCACATTAAGGGATTTGACAAAGACATCTCGGCAATCAGGGTAGCCAGAGAAGTCTGTCTCGCAGACACCTGTCACGATGTCTTTAATGCCTAGTTGCTTAGCAAGAACTGCCGCAAAGGATAGAAAGAGGTGGTTGCGACCATCAACAAAGGTATTGGGAACCTCTCCCTCTTTTTGCTCAATCTCCATATCAGAGGTCAGGGCATTTTCAGTGATTTGCCCCAGCAGAGACATATCGAGGATATGATGACGAATACCTTGTTCCTTAGCAATTTTTTCAGCAACTTGAATTTCGAGATGATGGCGTTGGCCGTAGGCAAAGGTGACAGCTTCGACTGTTTCATAATGTTTTTTAGCCCAAAAGAGGCAGGTTGTGGAATCTTGACCGCCACTAAAGACGACCAAGGCAGATTGACGTTTCATAGTACTCCTTCCAAAATGGGAAATGTTCAGAGCACGCAAAAAGCTCCCATGAGGGAGCTAAAAAAATACCAAGTAGAGGTTTTTTTAGCGATGGCATGTCCCAAACATCGTAATATTCTACCTACAGTCTAGCATATTTTTTGTGAAAAAAATGGCAAAGGGCAAGAAAAAAAGAGACCAAATAAAGTACTTGGTCTCTAGTATGATTAGCTCAATTCAGCAACGATGGCCTTGATTTGTTCTGCTGTGTGAACACCAGCAACTTGTTTCACCACTTGGCCGTCTTTTTTTGAAGAGAAGAGTTGGGATAGACATGATTCCAAAAAGCACGAGCTGTGTTTGGATTTTCGTCTACGTCCATTTTAACGATTTTCAAGACATCTTCTGAAAGTTCTTCAGACAATTTATCCAAGATTGGACCTTGCATACGACATGGACCACACCAAGTTGCCCAGAAGTCTACCAAGACCAAACCGTCTTTTGTTTCTTGTTCGAATGTTGCATCTGTAATTGCTTTTGCCATTGTATTTCTCCTTTTTTAGTTATATTGGCTTAAATCTTGTTTCATGAGATAGAAGAAGACATCTCCATAAGTCCCATGGTAGTCCAAATCATGACCGTTGTAAGTTAATTTTTGAACAGGGTAGTAGTCTGCGACGCCGATAAGGCAAGCTTGTTGTGAACGATCAAAATCTTCATAAGACTCGAAAGTCACAGTTCTTTCGTTCTTGCTGGCATCTAGATAGGTAATTTCAATCATTTAAAAAACTCCTTTGTTTAATGATGACTTTATTTTACTCCTTGTAAAAGAGAATGTCAAGAAAAATGATTGCGCACGCAACTTTTTTTAAAAAATCATCTTAAATCAAGAAATCCAAACTAGTTTCCAAGCTTTCTTCGACAGCTTTTTGTAGCGAGGCCAGTGTCTTTTGCCCATCACTTGTCAGGCAGATAAAGCTAGAGCGTCTATCTTGATCGCAACATCTGCGACTGAGTAGACCGCAATTTTTAGCTTCTAAGCGAGCCACCATCCGAGAAACAGCGCTCGGGCTCAGATGAAGTTTGTCTGGTAGGTCAATCTGGCGTAGAGATTTTTCTTGGGCCAAGTCCAGATAGTAGAGCAGGTAAAACTCTTTCAAGGTCAGACTTTGGTCACTCTGCTGGGCAATGGTCTCTTCCAAGAGACCTTCAATTTCTTTCTGACGCCGATTGAAATCAAACCATTTTTCCAAATAGGTCATAGTATCTCCTTTCTTTTTAGAGTCATAAATAGAAGAAAGTCCATCCACGGACAGTTTCTACATCACAAGATGATTGCGCATGCAATAATTATACTACTTTTCGAGAAGGCTGGCAAGAAGGACGCTAAAATCTTTCATCCTATATCACGCCTGTTTTCACTAGTCTGTAATTGCCTGTATCCCCTTTCTTCTCAAACTTTCATCAACTCTTGTGTATTTCCTTGAAATTTTCTGAAAAAAGAGTAAACTGGTATGCAAGAAGTCTATTTCGTGGAGTTTAGGATGAAATTATATGTTCAATTAATGATTCTCTTTGTGATTTCTCTAATCGGAGAGGGGATTTCCAGTTTCTTTCATTTGCCCATCCCAGGCAGTATTATCGGTTTGATTATTCTCTTTCTAGCCCTACAATTCAAGTGGCTGAGAACCAGACATGTCAACATGGTCGGGAATTTCTTGCTAGCCAATATGACCATTCTCTTTTTGCCACCAGCAGTGGGAATCATGGAAAAGTTTGATGTGATTGCTCCCTATCTTTTGCCCATTGTTTTGATTGTCTTTTTTGCGGCTGTTATTAATATTATCCTTATTGCTTTGGTTGTTCAGTTTATCAAGAGACGATTTGAGGGAGATTATGAGAAAGGAGATACCAAATGAGTGAATTTGTTTCTAATCCCCTGTTTGGGCTTGCCCTGTCTATCCTAGCTTATCTAGTGGGAATGCTGATTTACAGACGTTTTCCTCATCCATTGACAACGCCCTTGCTTTTGTCAGCTGTTTTCATTATTATCTTTCTAAAGGTGACGGGGATTTCTTACCAAGATTACTACCAAGGTGGGGTTTATCTGAATAACTTGATTGTCCCATCGACAGTGGCTCTGGGGATTCCGCTTTATAAGAGTTTTCATCTGATGAAGCACCATGCTCGAAGTATTCTCTTTGGTAGTCTGTTAGCAGTAGTTGTCAATACCTCTTTCACAGCCCTTGTGGCGAAAATATTTGGCATGGACTTTTTCCTAGCCATTTCTCTCTTTCCCAAGTCAGTGACAACCGCCATGGCAGTGGGAATCACAGAAAAATTGCAAGGTTTGACGACTGTGACCTTGGTCGTTGTTGTGGCAACTGGGATTTTAACCAGTGTTATCGGACCAACCCTTTTGAAGTGGTTGAAAATAGACGATCCAGTAGCTGTTGGTCTTTCTCTTGGAGGAACAGGTCACGCAGTTGGAACAGGAACAGCCTTCCGATACGGCTCTGTAGCAGGAGCCATGGGTGGTTTGGCTATCGGTGTCACCGGTATTCTCTATGTCTTTGTCAGTCCTATTGTAGCTAGTTTGATATTGAGTTAAATCAAAACCCAGCTTTTTAGCTGGGCATTTTTATTGCAAATTAACCTTGTTTCTCAAGATATAGTAGGTTCCGAGGTAAAAGATAGCTATGAAAATGAGTTCTTCAATAATACCTATACTTGTTCCCATATAGAAATTGTCATTAAATCCTGCTAGTGAATTGACATAGAAGTTAGCACTGGTATTGAAGAAGACTTCAATAAATCCAATGACGACTAGGATTCCAATGTAGGCTACAATAGCGAGTGCTGTACGGTATTCATTGAACAGTTGTCCAATAGAAATGGCCAAGTAAATGCAGAGGATTCCTGAGATTGTACTAAGCAGGAAGGATACCCCCATAAGAGAGAGTTGAGGAAGGTATGTTCCTGCAAGTGAAATCAAGTCAGAAATTTCAAACCAATTTGAAGCTGTTAAGATCAAGATAACAAAAGCACTTAGAGCTAGTACAGCAGTGCTAATCACAGACCAGATAAAGGCACCGACTAGCTTGGCTGTGATGATATGGTGTTCAGAAACTGGCAAGGTCAAAGTCAGATATCCTTGGCGGTCATAGACACTACCTTTAAAGCGTTTAATAATCAAGAAAAGAGTTGAAATCCCAAGCGTAATCATCAAACCACCAAAGACAGTAGCTAGAAAAATGAGTAGAGCGGGTTGACTTTCTTTGACAGGTAGATGGTTATAGGTCTGTGCTTGAAGTCCGATGAGGGCAGAAAGGAAGAGCACGGCAGCGTAAAGAGCTAAATACCACTTGTTAACATTTTTAAATTCGTAGCGAACTAAATTCCAAAACATAATAATCTCCTTTGCTTAGGCCTTAAATTCCTGACGGAAGAGTTGGTCAATGGATTCACCTGACTCATAGCGAATATCATCTACATTACCTTGACGAACGACTTTTCCATCTTTGAGGAAGACAATTTCATCCAAGATTGGCTCGATATCAGAAATCAAGTGGGTAGAAATCAAAACGGTAGAAGTTGGTGAGTAGTTGTTGATAATGGTATTGAGGATATACTCACGGGCTGCTGGGTCCACCCCACCAATGGGTTCGTCTAAAACGTAGAGACGGGCATCACGGCTCATAACCAAAATCAGTTGTACCTTTTCCTTGTTCCCTTTTGATAATTTCTTGAGACGACTATTTTCATCAATACCAAGGTCTGCAAGTAGATGATGGGCGCGTTCAAGATTGAAATCTTTATAGAAGGTCTTGAAGTAGGTTAGGGCTTCTTTGACCTTCATTTGCTCATTGAGATAGGTTGTATCTGGCAAATAAGCCACGATGGCCTTGGTTGCTGGACTTGGTTCCATGTCGTTGATAAGGACGCGTCCTTGATCTGGTTGTAAGAGGCCATTGATGAGTTTAATCAAGGTTGTTTTTCCTGAGCCGTTTGGACCAAGGAGACCAACGATTTTTCCAGCTGGGATGTCAAGGGAAACATTTTCAAGGGCTGGGGTTGCTCCATAAGATTTGGATACATTTTCAAATGCTAGTAATGACATAGGCTTAAACTCCTTTAATATAATCGCCGACTACGCCTGGTAGTTCTTCTTTTTCATAGCCAAAATGGGTCATAGAGGAAACGAAGTGTTCCAATTCTTCTTCTGATAATTGTTTGCGCGATTGGGCGATCAGCTCCTTATCCTCAGTTACAAACCGTCCAGTTGTTCGCTTGCTGTAGACAAATCCTTCTCGTTCGAGGTATGACAAGGCTCTTTGGATGGTGTTTGGATTGACACCCGCCTCGCTTGCTAACTCTCTTACGGTCGGAAGTTGTTGATTGGGTTCCAGTGTATGGGAAACAATCTGAAGCTTGATTTTCTCCATAATCTGTAAATAGATGGGTTTTTTGTTGTCAAATGTCCAGGACATCTTGGTCTCCTTTCTTTTATCCTTTTGTCTTAATTAAATAATACAACAAAACAAAAAACTTGTCAAGCAAAAAGAAGAATTGTTTTGGGAATCGCTTAAAAAATGGTATAATGAAAAGAAAACGATAAGGAGGGAAAGGATGCGTTGTCCAAAATGTGGGGCTACCAAGTCAAGTGTTATCGATAGTCGCCAAGCAGAAGAAGGGAACACCATTCGTAGAAGACGTGAGTGCGACGAATGTCAGCACCGTTTTACAACCTACGAACGGGTAGAAGAAAGAACCTTAGTGGTCGTTAAAAAAGATGGCACACGGGAACAGTTCTCCAGAGATAAAATCTTTAATGGGATTATCCGCTCAGCCCAGAAACGTCCTGTGTCAAGTGATGAAATCAACATGGTAGTCAATCGTATCGAACAGAAACTCCGTGGTCGAAATGAAAATGAAATTCAAAGCGAGGACATTGGTTCGCTCGTCATGGAGGAGTTGGCTGAGTTGGATGAGATTACCTATGTGCGTTTTGCCAGTGTCTATCGTAGTTTTAAGGATGTCAGTGAGCTAGAGAGCTTGCTCCAACAAATCACCCAGTCCTCTAAAAAGAAAAAGGAAAGATAAATGAAGCCAATTGACCGTTTTTCTTATCTAAAGAATAATCGGGTGTCGCAAGATACCTCATCTCTGGTACAGTGTTACCTCCCGATTATCGGTCAGGAGGCGCTGAGCCTTTATCTTTATACAATCAGTTTTTGGGATAATGGCAGAAAGGAATACCTCTTTTCAAGTATTCTCAACCATCTCAACTTTGGGATGGACAGATTTTTAAAATCCTTAAAAATCCTATCTGCTTTTAATCTCTTGACCCTCTATCAAAAGGGTGATACTTATCAGCTAGCCCTCCATGCTCCTCTCTCTAGTCAAGATTTCTTGGAGCATCCTGTTTATCGCAGACTCTTGGAGAAAAAGATTGGTGATGCAGCGGTGGAAGATTTGAAGGTTGAAAGTGCTGAGGGAGAAGAAATACCTGTCTCACTCAATCAAGTCTTTCCAGACTTGGCAGAACTGGGAAGTCAAGAAGACCTTGGTTTCAAGAAGAAAGTGGCCAATGATTTTGACTTGGACCATTTTCGTCAGCTTATGGCTCGAGATGGGCTTCGTTTTGCGGATGAGCAGTCCGATGTCTTAAACCTCTTTACCATTGCTGAGGAAAAGAAATGGACTTGGTTTGAAACCTATCAATTGGCCAAGTCAACAGCTGTTTCCCAGGTTATTTCAACCAAACGCATGCGGGAAAAAATTGCTCAAAAACCGGTTTCCTCTGATTTTAGTCCTAAGGAAGCAACCATTATCAAAGAAGCCAAAAGTAAGACTGCCCTGCAGTTCTTGGCAGAAATCAAGCAAACTCGCAAGGGGGCCATTACCCAAACAGAAAGAGAACTCTTGCAACAGATGGCTGGCTTGGGCTTGCTGGACGAAGTTATCAATATCATTCTCTTGTTGACCTTTAATAAGGTAGATTCGGCAAATATCAATGAGAAATATGCCATGAAGGTGGCCAATGACTACGCCTATCAAAAGATTCATTCGGCAGAAGAGGCAGTCTTGCGTATCCGTGAACGTGGGCAGAAAAGTCAGGCTCAAAAAAGCAGTAACCCTAGTCCTGCCAAGTCCAATGTACCCAAGTGGAGTAATCCAGATTATAAAAACGAAACCAGCGAGGAAACTCGTCTGGAATTAGAACGTAAGAAACAAGAACTATTAGCTAGATTAGAAAAAGGAGGAGATTAGATGGAAAGTGTCGGAGACGTACTCAAACGTCAACCTAGCCGTTTTCATTATCAAGACTTGGTCCAGAAAATCATGAAGGACCCTGATGTTGCGGCCTTTATCCAGCAAGAATCCCTGACTCCAGAGGAATTAAATCGCAGTATCTCCAAATTTAATCAGTACATCACCGAGCGCGACAAGTTTCTCCGTGGTGATACGGATTATATTGCCAAAGGCTACAAGCCGATTTTGGTTATGAATCATGGCTATGCGGACGTTTCTTATGAAGAAACTCCTGAACTAATCGCAGCGGAAAAAGAAGCGGCTATAAAGAACCGTCTCAAGTTAATCAATCTGCCAGCTACTCTCAAGCAAGCTAGCTTAGCTCAAGTGGACTTGGATGATTTGGGGCGCTTGCCAGTTTTTGAAAAGCTATTAGCCTTCGTGGAGCAATATCCAGCCATTCGAAAAGGTCTTTACTTGTATGGAGACTTTGGTGTGGGTAAAAGTTTCATGGTGGCTGCCTTAGCCCATGATTTATCAGAAAAACGTGGTGTTTCATCAACTCTCCTCCACTACCCTAGCTTTGTCATCGATGTCAAAAATGCCATTGGTGATGGTAATGTTAAGACCTTGGTGGATGAGATTAAACTTTCTGAGGTCCTGATTTTAGATGATATTGGTGCCGAGCAATCAACACCTTGGGTGCGTGACGAAATCCTGCAAGTCATTCTCCAATATCGGATGCAGGAAGATTTACCGACCTTTTTCACCTCCAACTTCGACTTTGAAGATTTGGAGAAGCATTTTGCTAAAGGGAAAAACGGAAATGACGAAATCTGGGAAGCTAGACGAGTCATGGAACGCATCCGTTATTTGGCTGAGGAGACTCGTTTAGAAGGAGTAAACCGTCGATGACAGAAACAATCAAATTAATGAAGGCTCATACTTCAGTGCGCAGATTTAAGGAGCAAGCCCTTCCTCAGGAAGACTTGACTGAAATTCTGACAGCAGCCCAAATGGCCTCGTCTTGGAAGAATTTCCAATCCTACTCTGTGATTGTGGTCCGAAGTCAAGAAAAGAAAGATGCTCTGTATGAATTGGTACCTCAAGAAGCCATTCGCCAGTCAGCTGTTTCCTTCTCTTTGTCGGAGATTTGAACCGAGCAGAAAAGGGAGCACGCCTCCATACGGATACATTCCAACCTCAAGGTGTGGAAGGTCTCTTGATTAGTTCGGTCGATGCGGCTCTTGCTGGACAAAATGCCCTGCTGGCAGCTGAAAGTTTAGGCTATGGTGGTGTCATCATTGGCTTGGTGCGTTACAAGTCGGCAGAAGTGGCGGAGCTTTTTAACCTGCCTGACTATACCTATCCTGTCTTTGGGATGGCGCTAGGTGTGCCAAATCAACATCATGATGTGAAACCAAGACTGCCACTAGAAAATATTGTCTTTGAGGAAGAATACCAAGAACAGTCAATTGAGGCAATCCAAGCCTATGACCGTATACAGGCTGACTACGCTGGGGTGCGTGCGACCACAAGCTGGAGTCAGCGCCTAGCAGAACAGTTTGGTCAAGCTGAACCAAGCTCAACTAGAAAAAATCTTGAACAGAAGAAGTTATTGTAGAAAGTGAGAAATTATGGCCCTACCAACTATTGCCATTGTAGGACGTCCCAATGTTGGGAAATCAACCCTATTTAATCGGATCGCTGGTGAGCGAATCTCCATTGTAGAAGATGTCGAAGGAGTGACACGTGACCGTATCTATGCAACGGGTGAGTGGCTCAATCGTTCCTTTAGCATGATTGATACAGGAGGAATCGATGATGTCGATGCTCCTTTCATGGAACAAATCAAGCACCAGGCAGAAATTGCCATGGAAGAAGCCGATGTGATCGTCTTCGTCGTGTCTGGTAAGGAAGGAATTACCGATGCGGACGAATATGTAGCCCGCAAACTTTATAAGACCCATAAACCAGTTATCCTTGCAGTCAACAAGGTGGACAACCCTGAGATGCGAAATGATATCTATGATTTCTATGCTCTCGGTTTGGGTGAACCATTGCCTATCTCATCTGTCCATGGTATCGGTACAGGGGATGTGCTAGATGCCATCGTAGAAAATCTTCCAAATGAATATGAAGAAGAAAATCCAGATGTGATTAAGTTTAGCTTGATTGGTCGTCCAAACGTTGGAAAATCAAGTTTGATCAATGCTATCTTAGGCGAAGACCGCGTCATTGCCAGTCCTGTTGCTGGAACAACTCGTGACGCCATTGATACCCACTTTACAGATACAGATGGTCAAGAGTTTACCATGATTGATACGGCAGGTATGCGTAAGTCTGGTAAGGTTTATGAAAATACCGAGAAATACTCTGTCATGCGTGCCATGAGAGCTATTGACCGTTCAGATGTGGTCTTGATGGTCATCAATGCGGAAGAAGGTATCCGTGAATATGACAAGCGTATTGCAGGATTTGCCCATGAAGCTGGTAAAGGGATGATTATCGTGGTCAACAAGTGGGATACGCTTGAAAAAGATAACCACACTATGAAAAACTGGGAAGAAGATATCCGTGAGCAGTTCCAATACCTGCCTTACGCACCGATTATCTTTGTATCCGCTTTGACCAAGCAACGTCTCCACAAATTGCCTGAGATGATCAAGCAAATCAGCGAAAGTCAAAACACTCGTATTCCATCAGCTGTCTTGAACGATGTTATCATGGATGCCATTGCCATCAACCCAACACCGACCGACAAAGGGAAACGCCTTAAGATTTTCTATGCGACCCAAGTGGCAACCAAACCACCAACCTTTGTTATCTTTGTCAACGAAGAAGAACTCATGCACTTTTCTTACCTGCGTTTCTTGGAAAATCAAATCCGCAAGGCCTTTGTCTTTGAGGGAACACCGATTCATCTCATCGCAAGAAAACGTAAATAAAAAAGTAGAATCTGGAATGACATTTCCAGATTTTTTTGATATAATAAAATAGTAGAAAGCGCTATCAAAAAGGTGGTGTCGATGATGAAACATTTGTTTAAATTTATAATCTTATTTCCCTGTTTTTACTTTTTCAATTGGATAGACAAAGCTAACAGGGACAGTAAGATTTTCCCAATCCTCTACTATTTTTATTGGTTTTACATCCCCCTCTATACTCTTTTTAGCCTTTCTTGGACAGTTTTTTCAGTTCTGTTTTTCAATATCGTCTTGAGAAATTTGACAGATATCAAGTTATGGGGTATTTGGCTATTATTACTACTTATCGCTTTTGCTAGTGGCTGGTTAGACTATGTCTTTTTCAAAAAAATGCTTCGCTTGAGACGGGAACTAGGGAAGTCTAAAGGCGGAAGGCATTGATTTATATCGGTTTTTATTTGTAGGAGGTGGCATATGGAACATCTAAAATCATTTATTACACGCTATTCTAAGGTCTATATTGGTTTAGTTCTGCTGATCTGGCTGGCTTTCTTCTTTGTTCCTTGGGATAAACCAGTTCTGGGAATATCTATCAATCTCTTAATCATGCAGAAAGTTTTACTAGTTTTTGGAATTCTGTCGATTTTGATGGCCTTGCTGTCCAAGAAAGTCAGTCTCTTTGTTTTTGGACTTATCTGTTGTCTTTCTTTTTGGATAAATCTATTTATCCTATTTGCTATTTTGCCGATTTTTGGCAATTAAAGTATCATAAAAATCAGAGAGGTTAGCTTGGAAACTAGCCTCTTTTTCCTTTTCAAAATGGGGATTCTTCCTTGAAAATAATCAGTAATTGTGCTAAAATTAAAAGAACATTCTAAAATATTCGGAATTTAAAGTAAGGAAAAACATGGCTAATATTTTAAAAACAATTATCGAAAATGATAAAGGAGAAATCCGTCGTCTGGAAAAGATGGCTGACAAGGTTTTCAAATACGAAGATCAAATGGCTGCTTTGACAGATGACCAATTAAAAGCAAAAACAGTTGAATTTAAAGAACGTTATCAAAATGGAGAATCACTGGATTCATTGCTTTATGAAGCATTTGCGGTTGTCCGTGAAGGTGCCAAACGTGTCCTAGGACTCTTTCCATATAAGGTTCAGGTCATGGGGGGAATCGTTCTTCACCATGGTGACGTGCCAGAGATGCGTACAGGGGAAGGGAAAACCTTGACTGCGACCATGCCAGTATACCTCAATGCCCTTTCAGGTAAAGGGGTCCACGTAGTTACGGTCAATGAATACCTATCAGAACGTGATGCGACTGAGATGGGTGAATTGTACTCATGGCTTGGTTTGTCAGTAGGGATTAACTTGGCTGCCAAATCTCCAATGGAGAAAAAAGAAGCCTATGAGTGCGATATTACCTACTCAACCAACTCAGAGATCGGATTTGACTATCTTACGTGACAACATGGTGGTTCGTGCTGAAAACATGGTACAACGTCCGCTTAACTATGCTTTGGTCGATGAGGTTGACTCTATCTTGATTGACGAGGCCCGTACACCACTGATTGTATCCGGTGCTAACGCAGTTGAAACAAGTCAGTTGTATCACATGGCAGACCACTATGTGAAATCTTTGGACAAAGACGACTACATCATCGATGTGCAATCTAAGACTATTGGTTTGTCTGATTCAGGGATTGACAAGGCTGAAAGCTACTTCAAGCTTGAAAATCTTTACGATATCGAAAACGTAGCTCTTACTCACTTTATCGATAATGCCCTTCGTGCTAACTATATCATGCTTCTCGATATCGACTATGTGGTGAGCGAAGAACAAGAAATTTTGATCGTTGACCAATTTACAGGTCGTACCATGGAAGGTCGTCGTTATTCTGATGGATTGCACCAAGCCATTGAAGCCAAAGAAGGTGTGCCAATCCAGGATGAAACCAAGACATCTGCATCAATCACTTACCAAAACCTTTTCCGTATGTACAAGAAATTGTCTGGTATGACAGGTACAGGTAAGACTGAGGAGGAAGAATTCCGTGAAATTTACAACATTCGTGTTATTCCAATCCCAACCAACCGTCCTGTTCAACGTATTGACCACTCAGACCTACTTTATGCAAGTATCGAGGCTAAGTTTAAGGCGGTTGTCGAAGACGTTAAGGCTCGTTACCAAAAAGGTCAGCCAGTCTTGGTTGGTACAGTTGCAGTTGAAACTAGTGATTACATTTCTAAGAAATTGGTCGCAGCTGGCGTGCCTCACGAAGTCTTGAATGCTAAAAACCACTATAAAGAAGCCCAAATCATTATGAATGCTGGTCAACGTGGTGCCGTTACCATCGCAACCAACATGGCCGGTCGTGGTACCGACATTAAGCTTGGTGAAGGGGTTCGCGAACTTGGAGGACTTTGTGTTATTGGTACAGAACGCCATGAAAGCCGTCGTATCGATAACCAGCTTCGTGGACGTTCAGGTCGTCAAGGAGACCCAGGTGAGTCACAATTCTACCTATCTCTTGAAGATGATTTGATGAAACGTTTTGGTTCTGAACGCTTGAAAGGAATTTTTGAACGTCTCAACATGTCTGAAGAGGCGATTGAATCTCGTATGTTGACGCGTCAGGTTGAGGCTGCGCAAAAACGTGTCGAAGGAAATAACTACGATACCCGTAAACAAGTCCTTCAATACGATGATGTCATGCGTGAACAACGTGAGATTATCTACGCTCAACGTTACGACGTCATCACTGCAGATCGTGACTTGGCACCTGAAATTCAGTCAATGATCAAACGTACGATTGGTCGTGTTGTTGATGGTCATGCACGTGCCAAACAAGATGAAAAACTAGAAGCGATTTTGAACTTTGCTAAGTACAATTTGCTTCCAGAAGATTCTATTACGATGGAAGACTTGTCAGGCTTGTCTGATAAGGCCATCAAGGAAGAACTCTTTTCAACGTGCCTTGAAGGTCTACGATAGTCAGGTTTCAAAAACTACGCGATGAAGAAGCAGTTAAAGAATTCCAAAAAGTCTTTGATTCTACGAGTGGTAGATAACAAGTGGACAGATCATATCGATGCCCTCGATCAATTGCGTAACGCGGTTGGACTTCGTGGCTATGCTCAGAAACAACCCTGTTGTTGAGTATCAGGCAGAAGGTTTCCGTATGTTTAATGATATGATTGGTTCGATTGAGTTTGATGTGACACGCTTTGATGATGAAAGCACAAATTCATGAACAAGAAAGACCACAAGCAGAACACCATATCAGTACAACAGCGACTCGTAATATCGCTGCCCACCAAGCAAATATGCCAGAAAGATTTGGATTTGAGCCAGATTGGACGGAATGAACTTTGCCCATGTGGTTCTGGTAAGAAGTTTAAAAACTGTCACGGTAAAAGACAATAAAATGAGATAGTTTAGAGGCGGATACCTTGTGAAAAGTAAATTTTTACTTGGTATCCGTTTGCTTTATAAGGAGATGAGTTATGGTATTTACAGCAAAAAGTCCTAAAATTAATATTGAAGAAGTTCGTGCCTTATCAAAATTAGAAGGCCAAGCTTTGGAGAGAAAATCTCAGCGCGATCAAGAGCTAGAAGCCATTATACGTGGAGAAGACCAGCGAATTCTCTTGGTAATCGGGCCATGCTCATCTGACAATGAAGAAGCTGTTCTTGAGTACGCTAAGCGTTTGGCAGTCCTACAAGAAGAAGTAGCAGACCGTATCTTTATGGTTATGCGTGTTTATACAGCTAAACCCCGTACCAACGGAGATGGCTATAAGGGCTTGATTCACCAGCCTAACGCGACAGAAGCGCCTAGCCTCATCAACGGAATCAAAGCTGTTCGTCATCTTCATTATCGTGTCATCACGGAAACAGGTATGACAACAGCTGATGAAATGCTTTATCCTGAAAATCCTTCCGCTAGTGGATGATTTGATTTCTTACATGGCAGTTGGTGCCCGTTCAGTTGAAGACCAGCAACACCGCTTTGTGGCCAGTGGGGCAGATTTTGCGACTGGGTTTAAAAATCCAACCTCTGGAAATCTCAATGTCATGTTTAATGGGATTTATGCTGCTCAAAACAAACAGAGTTTCCTTTTCCTAGGAAAAGAAGTGGAAACAACTGGGTAACCCGCTTTCGCATGCTATTCTTCGTGGAGCGATCAATGAGTATGGTAAGAATATTCCCAACTACTACTATGATAATTTGATGGATACCATTGCCCAGTATGAGAAAATGGGCTTGGAAAATCCTTTTATCATCGTGGATACCAATCATGACAATTCTGGTAAGCAATACATGGATCAGATTCGAATTGTCCGCCAGACCTTGATTAACCGTGATTGGAATGAAAAAATCAAGCAGTACGTTCGTGGCTTTATGATTGAGTCTTATCTAGAAGACGGCCGTCAAAACGAACCAGAAGTATTTGGCAAGTCTATCACAGACCCTTGCCTTGGCTGGGAAAATACGGAAGCCCTCGTCAGAGAAATCTACCAAACGCTAGGAGAATAAGTATGGCATTTATTGAAAAAGGTCAAGAAATCGATATTGAAGCAATCAAGGCAGAAACCCAATTATCTGCGGAAGCCTTGCGACTAAAGGAGCGTCGCGATAGAGAATTGGCAGACATTATCTCAGGAGAAGATGACCGAATCCTTTTGGTGATTGGTCCTTGCTCTTCTGATAATGAAGAGGCTGTCTTGGAATATGCCCGCCGTTTATCAGCCTTGCAAAAGAAGGTGGCGGACAAGATTTTCATGGTTATGCGTGTTTATACAGCTAAACCTCGCACCAACGGAGACGGCTATAAAGGTTTGGTTCACCAACCAGATACTTCTAAGGCTCCAAGCCTGATTAACGGTTTGCAGGCTGTTCGCCAGTTGCACTACCGCGTGATTACAGAGACTGGTTTGACGACGGCAGATGAGATGCTTTATCCGTCAAATCTGGTCTTGGTAGATGACTTGGTCAGCTACCATGCTGTAGGAGCTCGTTCTGTGGAAGACCAAGAGCACCGCTTTGTGGCTTCAGGAATTGATGCACCAGTAGGGATGAAAAATCCAACCTCAGGAAATCTAAGTGTCATGTTTAATGGAATCTATGCCGCTCAGAACAAACAGACCTTCCTTTTCCATGGCCAAGAAGTTGAGACTTCAGGAAATCCCTTGGCCCACGTCATCCTTCGTGGTGCAGTTAATGAATATGGGAAAAACGAGCCTAACTTTTACTACGAAACTTTGCTAAATGCCATTGAACGCTATGAAACCATGGGACTTGAAAATCCCTTTATCCTCATTGATACCAACCATGATAACTCAGGCAAGCAATATATGGAGCAGATTCGAATTGTTCGCCAGACCTTGCAAAATCGTGATTGGAATGAGAAGATTAAAAAGATAGTTCGAGGCTTTATGATTGAATCTTACCTAGCAGATGGTCGTCAAAATCAACCAGAGGTCTTTGGTTGCTCTATTACCGATCCTTGTCTAGGTTGGGAAAATACAGAGGCCTTGGTAGAAGAAATCTATGCTACCTTGACAAAATAAGTGAAAAGGATGGAGTTGGGGAATCTCAACTCCTTTTGATGAGAATGATAGTTGGACACGGAATTGACATCGAAGAATTGGCTTCGATAGAAAGCGCAGTTACACGACATGAAGACTTTGCTAAGCGTGTGCTGACCGCTAAGGAAATGGAACGGTTTAACAGCCTTAAAGGACGCAGACAAATCGAATATTTAGCTGGTCGCTGGTCGGCTAAAGAAGCCTTTTCTAAGGCAATGGGAACTGGTATTGGAAAGCTCGGTTTTCAGGATTTGGAAGTCTTGAACAATGAACGCGGGGCGCCTTATTTTAGTCAGGCACCATTTTCAGGAAAAATTTGGCTGTCTATCAGCCACACCGATCAGTTTGTGACAGCCAGTGTCATTTTGGAGGAAAATCATGAAAGCTAGTCCACATAGACCAACCAAGGCTCTGATTCATCTGGGAGCTATTCGACAAAATATTCAGCAAATGGGGGCTCATATCCCTGAAGGAACGCTCAAATTTGCAGTAGTCAAGGCTAATGCCTATGGTCATGGGGCTGTTGCTGTTGCGACGGCTATTCAAGATGATGTTGATGGTTTTTGCGTTTCCAATATTGATGAGGCTATTGAACTCAGACAGGCTGGACTCAGCAAACGAATCCTCATTTTAGGAGTTTCTGAAATCGAAGCTGTTGCTCTAGCTAAAGAATACGACATCACCTTGACTGTGGCTGGACTGGAGTGGGTTCAAGCACTCTTAGATAAGGAAGCTGACCTAACTGGATTGACAGTCCACCTCAAGATTGATTCAGGCATGGGACGGATTGGTTTTAGAGAGGCTAGTGAGGCTGAGCAGGCTCAAGACTTGCTCCAACAACACGGTGCTTGTGTTGAAGGGATTTTTACCCACTTGCTACTGCAGACGAGAAATCAGATGACTACTTTAATGCCCAGTTAGAACGGTTTAAAACTATTTTGGAAAGTATGAAAGGTCTTCCAGAGCTGGTTCATGCCAGCAACTCGGCAACGACTCTTTGGCATGCAGAGACTATTTTCAATGCGGTCCGTATGGGAGATGCTATGTATGGTCTTAACCCTAGTGGAGAGGTATTGGACTTGCCTTATGACTTGATACCGGCTTTGACCTTGGAGTCTGCTCTGGTCCATGTCAAGACAGTTTCAGCTGGAGCGTGCATAGGCTATGGAGCAACTTATCAAGCGAATAGCGAGCAAGTCATCGCGACCGTGCCAATCGGCTATGCAGATGGTTGGACACGTGACATGCAGAATTTTTCTGTTTTGGTAGATGGCCAAGCTTGCCCAATCGTCGGGCGGGTTTCGATGGACCAAATCACCATTCGTCTGCCTAAGCTTTATCCCTTAGGAACAAAGGTAACCTTGATTGGTTCTAATGGGGGCAAGGAGATCACAGCTACTCAGGTAGCTGCCTACCGTGGGACTATTAACTATGAGGTGGTTTGTCTCCTCAGCGACCGCATTCCGAGAGAATATTATTAGAAAAGAAAGGAGTGGAGCATGAATCTACATCAACCCTTGCATGTCTTACCTGGTGTGGGACCAAAGTCAGCAGAAAAATACGCCAAACTAGGAATTGAAAACTTGCAAGACCTCTTGCTCTACTTTCCTTTCCGTTATGAAGACTTTAAAACCAAGCAGGTGCTGGAGCTAGAAGACGGTGAGAAGGCGGTTCTTTCTGGTCAGGTAGTGACTCCTGCCAGTGTTCAGTATTATGGTTTCAAGCGCAATCGCCTGCGTTTTAGCCTCAAGCAGGGAGAAGTCGTTTTTGCGGTGAATTTCTTTAACCAGCCCTATCTAGCTGATAAAATAGAGTTGGGAGCAACCCTTGCTGTTTTTGGAAAATGGGACCGCGCCAAGGCTAGTCTGACTGGGATGAAGCTCCTGGCTCAAGTGGAAGATGACCTCCAACCTGTCTATCGCTTGGCTCAGGGAATCAGTCAGGCAAGTCTGGTCAAGGTTATCAAGACAGCCTTTGATCAGGGGCTAGACCTCTTGATAGAGGAAAATCTTCCCCAGTCTTTGCTGGACAAATACAAACTCTTGTCCCGTTGTCAGGCCGTCCGCGCCATGCATTTCCCTAAGGATTTGGCGGAATACAAGCAGGCCCTTCGCCGTATCAAGTTTGAGGAACTCTTTTATTTCCAAATGCAATTGCAGACGCTCAAGTCTGAAAATAGAGTTCAGGGAAGCGGTCTGGTCCTGGACTGGTCTCAGGAAAAAGTGACAGCAGTTAAAGAAAATCTACCTTTTGCCCTGACCCCAGCTCAGGAAAAGAGTTTGCAGGAAATTTTGACCGACATGAAGTCCGACCACCACATGAATCGTCTTCTACAAGGGGACGTGGGGAGCGGGAAAACGGTAGTCGCTGGCTTGGCTATGTATGCGACAGTGACGGCTGGCTACCAAGCAGCCCTCATGGTACCGACAGAAATCCTTGCAGAGCAACATTTTGAGAGTTTACAGAACCTCTTTCCAGACTTGAAACTGGCTCTTTTGACAGGTTCCTTGAAAGCTGCAGAAAAGAGAGAAGTCTTGGAGACTATTACCAAGGGTGAGGCTGATTTGATTATCGGAACCCACGCTCTGATTCAGGATGGAGTGGATTATGCTCGTCTTGGCTTGATTATCATCGATGAGCAGCACAGATTTGGTGTAGGGCAAAGGCGTGTTCTGAGAGAAAAAGGCGACAATCCAGATGTCCTCATGATGACGGCGACTCCCATTCCACGGACGCTGGCCATCACAGCCTTCGGAGATATGGATGTTTCCATTATCGACCAGATGCCAGCAGGACGGAAGCCTATTGTGACACGCTGGATCAAACATGAGCAATTACCTCAGGTCTTGACTTGGTTAGAGGGGGAAATCCAAAAAGGTTCTCAAGCCTATGTCATCTCTCCCTTGATTGAAGAATCAGAAGCTCTGGATTTGAAAAATGCCATTGCCTTATCAGAGGAGCTGACAGCTCATTTTGCAGGAAAGGCAGAAGTGGCTCTTTTACATGGTAAGATGAAGAGTGACGAAAAAGACCAGATTATGCAGGAGTTCAAAGAACGAAAAACGGATATTCTGGTTTCGACAACGGTTATCGAGGTCGGGGTTAATGTTCCAAATGCGACCGTTATGATTATCATGGATGCCGATCGCTTCGGTCTCAGCCAACTTCACCAGCTCAGAGGTCGTGTCGGTCGGGGGGACAAGCAGTCCTATGCTGTTCTCGTTGCCAATCCCAAGACTGATTCTGGGAAAGACCGCATGCGCATCATGACAGAAACGACCAATGGATTTGTCCTTGCGGAGGAAGATTTGAAAATGCGTGGTTCAGGTGAGATTTTTGGAACTAGACAGTCAGGACTTCCAGAATTCCAAGTGGCTGATATTATTGAAGATTTTCCAATTTTAGAAGAAGCCAGAAAGGTTGCAAGTTACATTAGTTCTATAGAAGGCTGGCAAGAAGATCCAGAGTGGCGCATGATTGCCCTTCATCTGGAGAAGAAAGAACATTTAGATTAATACTCTTCGAAAATCTCTTCAAACCACGTTAACTTCGCCTTGCCGTAGGTATGGTTACTGACTTCGTCAGTCTTATCTACAACCTCAAAGCAGTGCTTTGAGCAGCCTACGACTAGCTTCCTAGTTTGCTCTTTGATTTTCATTGAGTATAAGCTTTCTATAAGGAAATCTTAAGCTAGCTTTCAGGTTTGACCCTTATACTAGAGTCATCAAAAAGAAACGAGGACTCTCACATGACAGTAACGATTAAAGTAAATTACCAAACCACTTTCCAAAAGAAAGAAGCAACAAAATAATATAAATATAAGGAAGAAAGAGCGAAATGCTCTTTTTTTGTTTTTGAAACTACTTTCAGTCCATCATTCCAAAAATAAAGAATCTAAAACCACTTTCTATTTGTTTTTCTTTATTGCGTTGATTTCTTATATGTGCTACAGTTGTGATAACGATTACAAAATAAAAGGAGCATGCTATGAAAAATCCGGCTTTATTAGAAGAAATTAAGACCTATCTAGGAAGGGATGAGGTTCCAGAAGACTTTGATGCTTTCTGGGATGAGGAAGTGAAAAAAGTTTCAACTCTTCCAGCCTACCAGTTGGAGGAAAGAGATTTCTGCATTCCTCAAGTCAAGTGCTATGAATTAACCTTTGAAGGAAGCAATGAAGGCAAGGTCTATGCACGCGTTGTTCTTCCGAAGTGTGAGGAGAAGGTTCCGATAATCTTCCATTTCCATGGTTATAAGGGACGTGGTTGGGATTGGACCGACATGTTGGCCTATACTGTGGCTGGTTACGGTGTTGTTTCCATGGATGTGCGGGGCCAGTCGGGCTACTCGCAAGACGGAATGCGTTCTCCTCTAGGAAATACAGTTAAGGGGCATATTATCCGTGGTGCTGTGGAAGGTCGGGACCAGCTCTTTTATAAGGATGTCTATCTGGATATTTACCAGTTGGTTGAAATTATTGCCAGTCTGCCTCAGGTTGATGAGAAGCGACTTTCTAGCTATGGTGCTTCTCAAGGTGGTGCTCTAGCCTTGGTTGCGGCAGCGCTCAATCCTCGGATTCAGAAAACAGTTGCCATCTATCCTTTCTTGTCAGACTTCAGACGAGTGCTTGAGATTGGTAATACTAGCGAGGCTTACGACGAACTGTTCCGTTATTTCAAGTTTCACGACCCCTTCCATGAAACTGAGGAGAAAATCATGGCGACCCTTGCCTATATCGATGTGAAAAATCTTGCCCATCGTATCAAGGGTGAGGTTAAGATGATTACGGGCTTGGACGATGATGTTTGCTATCCTATTACCCAGTTTGCGATATACAACCGTCTGACCTGTGATAAAGCCCATCGCATCATGCCGGAGTATGCCCATGAAGCTATGAATGTATTTGTCAATGACCAAGTCTACAATTGGCTCTGTGGTAGTGAGATTCTTTTTAAGTATGTAAAATGATGAATGAGAGAGCCCAGTAGCTCTCTTTTTGTTATAAATGTTGAAAGTATTTTTAAAAATATTAAAATATCAAAATATTGCTGAAAGTAAAATCTATTCTATGGCAAGCTCAAGATAAACCTATGACTTTATTGTATAATATAAAGAAAAAGTGTCTAGGAAAGGAGTGAAAAAGCTACTGTTTGGATTGCAGCTAGCTAAATGTTGAAAGAGAGTAGCGCTCGTTTATTAATTGCTTTCTTGTGTTTTCCTATGACGGGGAGTAAAAATTTTAAAGCAAAAAGAAAGCGCTTTATTTTTGTGAAATTGAAAGGTAGAAAGATGAATCAGAAGAATTTTGATAGAAAACAAAGATATGGCATTCGTAAATTTGCAGTTAGTGTAGCCTCTGTAACTATTGGTGCAGTAGTGTTTGGAGTAAATCCTGTATTGGCAAATGAACAAGGAAACTCAACTGTAACCGCTGCTGAAAATAATAGTCAAGGTTTATCAGAATTACCAAAAGAAGTTTCTTCAGGAAGTCTTGCTCATTTAGATAGTGAACTAGCTGGAAAACTGGCTACAGCGAAAGACAATGGTGTGGAAGTTGATCAGGATAAGTTAAAGAAAAATGAGACTGCTGAAGCAGAGACAACAACTCCAACAAATACCCCTGCAGCTGAAAATACACCAGCTCCTGCTGATAAACCAGAAAAAGATTCTGCAACTACAGAAACAAGCAATAAGGAGCAAGATAAAGAAGAGGGCGTTATTCCTCGAGATTATTATGCTAGAGAGTTAAAAAATGTCAACACTGTAGTAGAAAAAGAAGATGTAGAAACCAATCTTTCAAATGAGCAAAGAGTTGACATGAAAGAGGAACTCGACAAGCTTCAAAAACTTCAAAATGCGACCATCCATATGGAATTTAAGCCAGATGCGTCTGCTCCACGTTTTTACAACCTCTTTTCAGTTTCTAGTGATACCAAAGTAAATGAGTACTTCACCATGGCTATCCTTGATAACACAGCTATCGTTGAAGGTCGTGATGCTAACGGAAACCAATTCTATGGTGATTATAAAACTGCTCCTTTGAAGATTAAGCCAGGTCAGTGGAACTCTGTAACCTTTACAGTTGAAAGACCAAATGCAGACCAAATCCAGAAAGGTCAGGTTCGACGTCTATGTAAATGGTGTTTTTGTCGCGCACAAGTCCTGCAGTCTGGTCAGTTTCATTCAAGATATGCCAGATGTCAACCATGCTGCAAATCGGTGCAACAAAGCGTAGCAGGGCAGAAAAACTTTTGGGGCGCTAAATCTTACAAGTCCGTAATCTAACGGTTTATGATCGTGCACTTTCTCCAGAAGAAGTTCAAAAAAACGTAGCCAGTTTATTTGAAAGAGCAGAGTTTGGAGAAAAAAAGCTACCTGCAGGGAGCTAAAAGTTACGGATAAGCTGGATGTCTTTTGAAAGGTGGTGAGAACCACAAGCCGAAATAAAGATGGTATCGAAAAGCTACCGTATTCCAGCCCTCCTTAAAACTGATAAAGGGAACTTTGATTGCTGGAGCTGACGAACGTCGCTTACATCACTCTGACTGGGGTGACATCGGTATGGTTGTCCGTCGTAGTGATGATAATGGGGAAAAAAACTTGGGGAGATAAAAATCGTCATCTACAAACCCTCGCGATAATGAGAATGCCAGAAGAGCCATCAATGCAGGTTCACCAGTCAATATCGACATGGTTTCTAGTTCAAGATCCCGAAAACTAAGCGAATCTTCTCTATTTTATGATATGTTTGTAGAAGGTGAAAGCAGTTAGAGATTTGCCAGGAAAAGCACCACAAGCCTATGAGCAAATTGAGGGATAAGGTTTACCAAAGTTCTGTACAAAAGAAAGGTGAAGCAGGACGTTATACAATCCGTGAAAATGGTGACGGGTTTTATGATCCTGAAAATGGGAAAAGACCGAATACCGAGTTGTTAGTGAAATCCAGTTAAAAAGCCAGCATACAGTGATAAGGGAGACCTTTACAAAGGGTGAAGAACTTATCAGTAATGTCTACTTTGATTACAGCGACAAGAATATCTTTAGGGTTTCTAAACACCAACTATCTCTGGATGTCTTATAGTGATGATGATGGAAAAGACTTGGTCTGCACCAAAAGATATAACGTACAGTATTCGTAAGGACTGGATGCACTTCTTAGGGTACTGGGCCTGGTACAGGTATTGCTTTTGCACTCAGGTCCTCACAAAGGGCGACTTGTTATCCCTGCTTATACGACAAATAACGTATCCTATCTAGGTGGTTCTCAGTCTTCACGCGTCATTTACTCAGATGACCATGGTGAAACTTGGAATGCAGGTGAGGCAGTCAATGATAATCGTCTGAGTGAGGCAACCAAACGATTCATTCTTCAACTACATGAATAATCCAAGTGCTCAAAATACGGAGTCAACTGTTGTTCAGTTGAATAATGGAGATCTCAAACTCTTCATGCGCGGATTGACAGGTGATCTTCAAGTTGCTACAAGTAAAGATGGTGGAGCCACTTGGGAAAAAGATGTGAAGCGCTATGCGGATGTCAAAGATGTCTATGTTCAAATGTCAGCTATTCATACTGTGCAAAATGGTAAGGAATATATTGTCCTCAGCAATGCAGGTGGTCCAGGACGTTACAATGGTTTGGTGCATGTTGCACGAGTGGAAGCGAATGGAGATTTAACTTGGCTTAAGCATAACCCTATTCAAAGTGGTAAATTTGCTTATAACTCCTTGCAAGATCTTGGAAATGGTGAATTTGGTTTGCTTTATGAGCATGCAGATAACAACCAAAACGAATATACCCTGTCTTATAAGAAATTCAATTGGGATTTCTTAAGTAAGGATATGGTTTCTCCAACCGAAGCAAGAGTTACACATGCAGTTCATATGGGGCAAGGTATTATTGCCATGGAATTTGATTCAGAAGTATTGGTCAATCAAGCACCAACATTACAGCTTGCAAATGGTAAGACGGCTATGTTTATGACGCAGTATGATACCAAGACTCTGTTGTTTACAGTAGATCCTGAGGATATTGGTCAAAAAGTTACAGGATTAGCAGAAGGCGCTATCGAAAGTATACATAATTTACCTGTTTCAGTAGTTGGTTCTAAAATTACTCATGGTATAAATGGAAGCGAAGCTGCGACAAATGAAGTTCCAAAATTTATAGGTAGAGTTAATGGCGAAGAAGGAGCAGTTGCGGCAGAAGTTCCTGAATATACAGGTCAATTAGCTACAGCAGGAGAAGGAGCACCAACAGTAGAAAAGCCAGAATTTACAGATAGAGTTAATGGCGAGGAGGCTGTAGTAACTGAAGAAGCTCCTGAATATACAGGTCAATTGGCAACAGTAGGAGAAGAACCAGCACCAATAGTAGAAAAAATGGAGTTCAAAGGGGGCGTAAATTCAGTTCTAGCGGCTTCAAATGAGGTTCCTGAATATACCGGAGGTGCTAATTTTGTCTTGGCAGCTTCAAATGACCTTCCTGAATATAAAGGAGGTGTCAATGGCGCTGAGGCAGCAATCCATGAAGTGCCAGAGTACAAGGGAGAAACTAAACCAGTCTTAGCAGCTGCAAACGAACGTCCAGCTAAGAAGTTATCTCTTGGACAAGATGCTACTTATCAAGCACCAGCGGCTAAACAAAACGAGCTACCAAATACTGGAAGTAAAGAAAATACAACCCTTATTTCTCTAGGATTAGTGGCAGGTCTCTTATCTGTTTTGACATTTGGAAAGAAACGAAAAGAGAACTAGATTAGGTCTTGAATAAAATGAATTTTGCTCATCGTTAATGATAAAAGAGAGATGGCCCATTTGAAAGATGGCTATCTCTTTTTATCATTTTAGATACTAAGCGAATTGAAAATAAGAGTGAGCTGAAACTACTTTCAGAAACAGCTGTTCTATAAAATACTTTTGAAATTGGAATCTATGCTACTACAAACTATTGAAAGCGCTTTAAAAATAGTATATAATTGTCTCATAAGAAAAAAGGAAAAGGAGGAAAAAGGATGCCACAGATTACTAAAGAAGCCTTGATTAATCAAATTAAGATGGAATCATTGTTTCTTGTCAGGCCCTTCCTCACGAACCGCTTTATACAGAAGCGGGAGGAGTTATCCCCTTGCTGGTCAAAGCGGCTGAGCAAGGTGGAGCAGTCGGTATCCGAGCAAACAGTGTTCGTGATATCAAGGAAATCAAAGAGGTTACAAAACTTCCGATTATAGGGATTATCAAACGAGATTATCCACCTCAAGAACCATTCATCACTGCTACTATGAAAGAAGTTGATGAACTAGCAGAGCTAGACATTGAGGTCATTGCTCTGGATTGTACCAAGCGTGAACGCTACGATGGTTTAGAGATTCAGGAGTTTATCCGTCAGGTCAAGGAAAAATATCCTAACCAGCTTTTGATGGCTGATACAAGTACCTTCGAAGAAGGTCTAGCAGCTGTAGAAGCAGGAATTGACTTTGTAGGAACAACCTTATCAGGTTACACATCTTACAGTCCAAAAGTGGACGGTCCAGACTTTGAACTAATCAAGAAGCTCTGTGATGCGGGTGTAGATGTTATCGCTGAAGGGAAAATTCATACACCAGAACAAGCCAAACAAATCCTAGGATATGGAGTGCGAGGTATTGTTGTTGGTGGGGCTATTACTAGACCAAAAGAGATTACAGAACGCTTTGTTGCTGGTCTTAAATAACACAATCTCAAAACAGAGGAGAGTGGTGGAAGCGTCGGATAAAATGAAAACGTATACAGATGCAAAGAACTCATTATCCAATATGGATACGCTTATAAATAGGAGAATACAAATGAAATTTAGAAAACTAGCTTGTACAGTGCTTGCGGGTGCTGCGATTCTTGGTCTTGCTGCTTGTGGAAATTCTGGTGGAAGTAAAGATGCTGCAAAATCTGGTAGCGATAGCGGAAAAACAGAAATCACTTGGTGGGCATTCCCAGTCTTCACTCAAGAAAAAACTGGTGACGGTGTTGGAACTTATGAAAAATCTATCATCGCAGCCTTTGAAAAAGCAAACCCAGATGTTAAAGTGAAATTGGAAACCATCGACTTTAAGTCAGGTCCAGAAAAAATCACTACAGCTATCGAAGCCGGTACAGCTCCGGACGTCCTCTTTGACGCACCAGGACGTATCATCCAATACGGTAAAAATGGAAAATTGGCTGACTTGAACGATCTCTTCACAGATGACTTTGTTAAAGATGTTAACAATGAAAACATTGTAAAAGCAAGTAAAGCTGGCGATAAAGCTTATATGTATCCAATCAGTTCAGCACCATTCTACATGGCTATGAACAAGAAAATGTTGGAAGAAGCTGGAGTTGCGAATCTTGTAAAAGAAGGCTGGACAACAGACGACTTTGAAAAAGTATTGAAAGCACTCAAAGCTAAAGGCTATACACCAGGTTCATTGTTCAGTTCAGGTCAAGGGGGAGACCAAGGAACACGTGCCTTTGTAGCAAACCTTTACGGAGCTTCTGTAACAGATAAAGATGTTACTAAGTATACAACTGATGATCCTAAATTCGTTAAAGGTCTTGAAAAAGCAGCTAGCTGGATTAAAGATGGTTTGTTGAACAATGGTTCACAATTTGATGGTGGTGCAGACATCCAAAACTTTGCTAACGGTCAAACATCTTACACAATCCTTTGGGCACCAGCTCAAAATGGTATCCAAGCTAAACTTTTGGAAGCAAGTAAAGTAGAAGTAGTAGAAGTACCATTCCCATCTGATTCTGGTAAACCAGCTCTTGAGTACCTTGTAAACGGATTTGCAGTATTCAACAACAAGGACGACAAGAAAGTTGCTGCTTCTAAGAAATTTGTTCAATTTATCGCAGATGATAAAGAATGGGGTCCAAAAGATGTTGTTCGTACAGGAGCATTCCCAGTTCGTACATCATTTGGTAAACTCTATGAAGACAAACGTATGGAAACAATCGGTGCTTGGACTAAGTACTACTCTCCATACTACAATACAATTGATGGTTTTGCAGAAATGAGAACTCTATGGTTCCCAATGTTGCAATCAGTTTCAAATGGCGACCAAAAACCAGCTGATGCATTGAAAGCATTTACTGAAAAAGCAAACGAAACTATCAAAAAAGCTACTAAACAATAAACCCTAAACCAGATTTTGTAGCCCCTTTTCCCTTTGCACGCTTGTGTAAGAAAAGGGGGCTTTTATTTAAAGGGTAAATCATCATTCTCTTAGGAGATTATCAATAAAAAGAAAAGGAAAGAGAGGTGCCTACAGTGAAAGTTAATAAAATTCGTATGAGAGAAACCGTTATTTCTTATGCTTTCCTAGCGCCAGTTTTATTCTTCTTTGTTGTCTTTGTTTTAGCACCAATGATTATGGGCTTCATCACAAGTTTCTTTAACTATTCTATGACTAGTTTCCAATTTGTGGGCTTAGATAACTATATCCGTATGTTTAAAGATCCTGTCTTTACAAAATCTCTGATTAACACAGTTATTTTGGTTATTGGATCAGTTCCTGTAGTTGTTCTCTTCTCGCTCTTTGTAGCGTCACAGACCTACCATCAAAATGCTATCGCTAGATCTTTCTATCGTTTCGTATTCTTCCTTCCAGTTGTTACAGGTAGTGTTGCCGTAACAGTTGTATGGAAATGGATTTATGATCCACTATCAGGTATCTTGAACTTTGTTCTTAAATCAAGTCATATTATTTCTCAAAACATTTCATGGCTTGGTGATAAGCACTGGGCATTGATGGCAATTATGATTATCCTCTTGACAACTTCAGTTGGTCAACCGATTATCCTCTACATCGCTGCTATGGGTAATATTGATAATTCATTGGTCGAAGCTGCCCGCGTTGATGGTGCAACTGAGTTTCAAGTTTTCTGGAAGATTAAATGGCCAAGCCTTCTTCCAACAACTCTTTATATCGCAATCATCACAACAATTAATTCATTCCAATGTTTTGCCTTGATTCAGCTTTTGACATCTGGTGGTCCAAACTACTCTACAAGCACCTTGATGTACTACCTATACGAAAAAGCCTTCCAATTGACAGAGTATGGCTATGCCAACACAATTGGTGTCTTCTTGGCAGTTATGATTGCTATCGTAAGTTTTGTTCAATTTAAAGTACTCGGAAACGACGTAGAATACTAAAGAAAGGAGACAGCTATGCAATCTACAGAAAAAAAACCATTAACAGCCTTTACTGTTATTTCAACAATCATTTTGCTCTTGTTGACTGTGCTGTTCATCTTTCCATTCTACTGGATTTTGACAGGTGCCTTCAAATCACAGCCTGATACCATTATGATTCCACCACAATGGTTCCCTAAAATGCCAACCATGGAAAACTTCCAACAACTCATGGTACAAAACCCTGCTATGCAGTGGATGTGGAACTCAGTATTTATCTCATTGGTAACCATGTTCTTAGTCTGTGCAACTTCATCTCTAGCAGGTTATGTATTGGCTAAAAAACGTTTCTATGGTCAACGTATCCTATTTGCCATCTTCATCGCTGCTATGGCGCTTCCAAAACAGGTTGTCCTTGTACCATTGGTACGTATCGTCAACTTCATGGGAATTCATGACACTCTTTGGGCAGTTATCTTGCCTTTGATTGGATGGCCGTTTGGGGTCTTCCTCATGAAACAATTTAGTGAAAATATTCCAACAGAGTTGCTTGAATCAGCTAAAATCGACGGTTGCGGTGAGATTCGTACTTTCTGGAGCGTAGCCTTCCCAATTGTAAAACCAGGGTTTGCGGCTCTTGCAATCTTCACCTTCATCAATACTTGGAACGACTACTTCATGCAGTTGGTAATGTTGACTTCACGTAACAATTTGACTATTTCACTCGGTGTTGCGACCATGCAAGCCGAAATGGCAACCAACTATGGTTTAATCATGGCAGGTGCGGCTCTTGCTGCTGTGCCAATCGTAACAGTCTTCCTAGTCTTCCAAAAATCCTTTACTCAAGGTATTACTATGGGAGCGGTCAAAGGTTAAGAAAAGTAAACTGGTGTGTCAAGATTGCGGAAGTGGTCTTGACATGCTATGGAAATATAGATGTTATAAGTGTCTACAAAATGTTGGGTATTTGCATACCTTAGAGATTTTGTTAGACACTTATAAACTTAAGAATGATTTTAGTTAACTATCAGAAACGAAGGAAAGAGTATGATTTTTGACGATTTGAAAAACATCACCTTTTACAAAGGAATTCATCCCAATCTAGACAAGGCTATCGACTATCTCTATCAGCACCGTAAGGATTCTTTCGAATTAGGAAAGTATGAGATTGATGGGGACAAGGTCTTTCTAGTTGTTCAGGAAAATGTCCTCAATCAAGCTGAAAATGATCAATTTGAGTATCATCAGAACTATGCTGACTTGCATTTGCTGGTAGATGGACATGAATATTCGAGCTACGGTTCACGTATCAAAGACGAGGCAGTAGCATTCGACGAAGCGAGTGACATTGGCTTTGTTCATTGTCATGAAAAATACCCACTCTTGTTGGGTTATCACAATTTTGCGATTTTCTTCCCAGGAGAACCGCACCAGCCAAATGGCTATGCAGGTATGGAAGAGAAGGTTCGCAAATATCTCTTTAAAATTTTGATTGATTAAAAAATCAGGAGGAGCAAACATGGCACAAAAAGGAGTAAGCCTTATCAAGGCAGCATTTGATACAGATAACTTTCTCATGCGTTTTAGTGAGAAGGTCTTGGATATAGTGACAGCCAATCTTCTTTTTGTTGTCTCTTGTTTGCCCATCGTGACGATTGGAGTGGCTAAAATTAGCCTCTACGAGACTATGTTTGAGATTAAGAAAAGTAGACGTGTACCTGTCTTTAAAATCTATTTAAGAGCTTTCAAGCAAAATCTGAAACTAGGTCTTCAGTTAGGTCTGCTTGAGTTGGGTATCGTCTCATTAAGCCTTCTAGATCTCTATCTCTTCTGGGGTCAGACAGCTATGCCTTTCCAAATGGTGAAAGCTATTTGTCTAGCGTTCTTATCTTCCTCACTATCGTGATGTTGGCTAGCTATCCTATAGCTGCGCGCTATGATTTGACTTGGAAAGAAGTGTTACAAAAAGGCCTTATCTTGGCAAGTTTTAACTTTCCTTGGTTCTTCCTCATGTTAGTTATTCTCTTTCTCATTGTGATGGTTCTTTATCTGTCCGCCTTCAGTTTACTTTTAGGTGGCTCAGCCTTCCTGCTTTTTGGGTTTGGACTTTTGGTCTTTATCCAGACTGGATTGATGGAGAAAATTTTCGCAAAATACCAATAGGATGGCTTGTTTCTGAAACTACTTTCAAGCCATAAACATTTCAAAATGCATATCGAAACTAAAATCTAAGTGTACACAAGATATTGAAAGCGCTTTTCACAAGGTGTATACTAAACACGTAAAGAATAAATCCTGCTTTTAGCAGAAAAAAAGAAATCTTAGGAGAAAATCTATGTCAGATTTAAAAAAATACGAAGGTGTCATTCCAGCCTTTTACGCATGTTATGATGATCAAGGAGAAGTAAGCCCAGAACGTACTCGTGCCTTGGTTCAATACTTTATCGATAAAGGTGTTCAAGGTCTTTATGTCAATGGTTCTTCTGGCGAATGTATCTACCAAAGCGTTGAAGACCGTAAGTTGATTTTGGAAGAAGTCATGGCAGTTGCCAAAGATAAATTAACTATTATTGCCCATGTTGCTTGCAACAATACCAAAGACAGTATGGAACTTGCTCGCCACGCAGAAAGCTTGGGTGTAGATGCCATTGCAACGATTCCACCGATTTACTTCCGCTTGCCAGAATACTCAGTTGCTAAATACTGGAATGATATCAGTTCTGCAGCTCCAAACACAGACTACGTAATCTACAACATTCCTCAGTTAGCAGGTGTTGCTTTGACTCCAAGTCTCTACACAGAAATGTTGAAAAACCCACGTGTTATCGGTGTTAAGAATTCTTCTATGCCGGTTCAAGATATCCAAACATTTGTGAGCCTTGGTGGGGAAGACCATATTATCTTTAACGGTCCAGATGAACAGTTCCTAGGTGGTCGTCTCATGGGTGCTAAGGCTGGTATCGGTGGTACTTACGGTGCTATGCCAGAACTCTTCTTGAAACTTAACCAATTGATTGCGGATAAAGACTTGGAAACAGCGCGTGAATTACAGTATGCTATCAACGCAATCATTGGCAAACTCACTGCTGCATATGGAAATATGTATGGTGTGATTAAGGAAGTCTTGAAAATCAATGAAGGATTGAATATTGGATCTGTTCGTTCACCATTGACACCAGTAACCGAAGAAGATCGTCCAGTTGTAGAAGCAGCTGCAGCCTTGATTCGTGAAACCAAGGAGCGCTTCCTCTAATTCATAAGGAGGTATTTATGACACACTACGTTGCAATTGATATCGGTGGAACCAACATCAAATATGGTTTGATCGACCAAGAAGGCCAACTTGTTGAATCCCATGAAATGCCAACTGAGGCGCATAAGGGTGGTCCTCATATCTTACAAAAAACCAAAGATATCGTTGCCAGCTATCTAGAAAGGCCCAGTAGCAGGTGTTGCTATTTCTTCTGCAGGAATGGTGGATCCAGACAAGGGTGAGATCTTCTATGCAGGACCTCAAATTCCTAACTACGCAGGCACCCAGTTCAAAAAGGAAATCGAGACTAGCTTTACTATTCCTTGTGAGATTGAAAATGATGTCAACTGTGCAGGTCTTGCTGAGGCAGTATCTGGTTCAGGCAAGGGAGCGAGTGTGACGCTTTGCTTGACCATAGGAACAGGTATCGGTGGTTGCTTGATTATGGATGGAAAAGTCTTCCATGGATTTAGCAATTCAGCCTGTGAAGTTGGTTATATGCATATGCAGGATGGAGCTTTTCAAGACTTGGCTTCTACAACAGCCTTGGTGGAGTATGTAGCAGCAGGTCATGGAGATCCAGTTGAACAGTGGAATGGCCGTCGCATCTTTAAGGAAGCTACCGAAGGAAACAAAATCTGCATGGCTGGTATTGACCGAATGGTAGACTATCTAGGGAAAGGTCTGGCTAATATTTGCTACGTTGCTAATCCAGAAGTGGTCATTCTTGGCGGCGGTATCATGGGGCAAGAGGCTATCCTCAAACCCAAGATTCGCACAGCTTTAAAAGATGCCTTGGTACCAAGTCTGGCTGATAAGACGAGATTAGAATTTGCTCATCATCAGAATACAGCAGGTATGCTCGGTGCATATTATCATTTTAAAACAAAACAATCCTAGTTTGGCTGAGCCAAACTAGGATTTTCTTATACGTTTTTGTCTACGATAGCCGTTGAGTTTTTTATTTTCCCAGTAGCTATTAAAGATTTTCTCCTTGCTTTCACGATTGATTTCTAAAAAGTAGGCATAAATCAAATCGATAAAGAAGAGCATTGGAAGTTGAGCTGATATTCGTTGGATGTATGAGGATTGACTATGGGTGGCTACAAGAACAGTCTCTGTATAGGCCTGACTATCTTTATTGGGAACACTTGTGAAAAGTACAGTCTTTGCCCCCATATCCTTAGCGTCTAATAGACTATCTAAATAGAAGGCGTTGATCCAGAAAGTGAGAAACCCAGTACTAGACAATTCTCGTCCATAATACTGGTTGTCCAAGCAAAGCCGTCTTGATCGGTCAAAGCTTCGCAGACCACACCTAGACGCATGAAGCGCAATTTCATTTCATGGGCGACGAGGCCAGAACTACCTGTTCCAAAGAAGTAGACACGATCAGCATCTTCGAGTAACTGGGCGATTCGTTCCAGTTGTTCTTCGTCAATCAAGTCCTGTGTTTGTTCTCTCATATTGCTATAACTTCTGAGGACTCGTTTTGTCAATGGACTGTGATTGTGAGAATGAGTGTCCTGTTTCTTTGCTTGGTGCTGGTATTGGAAAATAAATTCTCGATAACCTGTAAAACCACACTTTTTAGAAAAGCGGGTCAGGGCAGCTTGAGAGATATGTAACTTTTGAGTAACCTGCTGAGAAGATAAATCATCCTTAATTGTCTCATATTGTAAAAAATAGCGAGCGATTTCTTTCTCTAAATCTGTCATTTCTTCGAAGTGGGAATCAATGAGGGTTGCTATATCTGGTTTGTCCATAGGGAAGGCTCCTTTAAATGAGTCGCATTGGAAAAAACTGGGTTATCGAACTTTTTTATTTATTATATCACATAATATAGGGATAGCTAAATAAAAACGTAACTTATAAACTGCACCCCAAAAGTTAGACAGAAAAAATCTAACTTTTGGGGTGTTTTCATTATGAAATTGAGTTATGAAGATAAAGTTCAGATCTATGAACTTAGAAAGCAAGGTCAAAGATTCAAACAGCTTTCGAAAAGATTTGGTGTGAATGTTTCTAGTCTAAAATACATGGTGACATTAATTGACCGTTATGGAATAGAAGTCGTCAAAAAAGGGAAGAATCGTCACTATTCCCCTGAATTAAAACAAGAAATGATTGATAAAGTCTTGTTGGAAGGTTGTTCACAAAGAAGTATAGCTTTGGATTATGCTTTACCTGACCGTTCGCTGTTGAAAAATTGGCTAGCACAATACAAGAAAAACGGGTATACTATTGTTGAGAAAACAAGAGGGAGACCAGCTAAAATGGGACGTAAACGAAAGAAATCCTGGGAAGAAATGACAGAACTAGAGCGACTCCAAGAGGAGAATGAACGCTTACGTACCGAGGTGGCTTACTTAAAAAAGTTAAAAGAGCTGGAAGACAGGGACGAAACCTTAGAGCGAGAAAGGCAGAGACAATTAGAGAAATGGCTTCAGGAGGGTGTCGACTAGATTTACTTCTTGAAGTGGCTCGTTTAGCTCGCTCAACTTACTATTATCAGTTGAAACAACTGGATAGGGTTGATAAAGATAAAGAACTTAAAACCGAAATTCAGGCCATTTATAATGACCATAAAGGAAACTATGGCTATCGTAGAGTTACTCTTGAATTGAGGAATCGTGGCTTTGTGGTGAATCATAAGAAAGTTCAACGTCTGATGAAGGTCCTTGGTTTAACAGCTCGAATTCGTCGGAAACGAAAGTATTCTTCCTATCAAGGAGAGATTGGCAAGAAAGCAGAGAATCTCATTCAACGTCAGTTTGAAGCATCAAGGCCAATGGAAAAGTGCTATACCGATGTGACAGAGTTTGCCATTCCAAATAGCACACAGAAACTCTATTTATCGCCAGTTTTAGATGGATTTAATAGCGAAATTATCGCCTATAATCTTTCAACTTCACCAAACTTAGAACAAGTGAAATTGATGTTAAACCAGGCCTTTACAGAGAAACACTATGAGCATACGATTCTCCATAGCGATCAATGCTGGCAATACCAACACGATTCTTATCATCGGTTCCTAGAGGGTAAGGGAATTCAAGCATCCATGTCACGTAAAGGCAACAGCCCAGACAATGGCATGATGGAGTCCTTCTTTGGCATTTTGAAATCCGAAATGTTTTATGGTTATGAGAAGCACTTTAGGTCTTTAGAAGACCTTAAACAAGCTATTGTGGACTACATTGATTACTACAACAACAAACGAATCAAAATCAAACTAAAAGGACTTAGCCCTGTACAATACAGAACTAAATCCTTTCAATAATTATTTGTCCAACTTTTGGGGGTCAGTACATTACCGTAAAAAGAAAAAAAGCTTTTTCGTTTTCTATAATTTTCTTCTTAAATTGTGGTACAATGAAGAGTAAGATTTAAAATAGAAATGAGACTGATTTGTATGAGAAAATTTGATAGCCATTCGATTCCGATTAGGCTTAATTTATTGTTTTTGATTGTCATTTTGCTTTTTATGTCCATTATTGGTCGCCTGCTTTATATGCAGGTTTTGAACAAGGATTTTTATGAGACAAAATTAGCGTCGGCTAGTAAAACAAAGGTGACCACTAGTTCAGCCCGAGGTGCAATTTATGATGCTAGCGGTAAGCCCTTGGTTGAAAATACTGTGAAACAAGTTGTTTCCTTTACTCGAAACAACAAAATGACGGCTGCAGATTTGAAAGAAACAGCCAAGAAGTTGCTGGCCTATGTGGGAGTTTCTTCTCCAACATTGACTGACCGACAGTTGGCGGACTATTACCTAGCAAATCAAGATGTCTATAAAAAAGCAGTGGAAAGTTTACCACGTGAGAAGCGCCTCGATTCTGATGGAAATCAATTATCTGAATCAGAGCTTTACAATAATACTGTTGAAAGTATCGATCCAAGTCAATTGACTTACTCTGAAGACGAAAAGAAAGAAATTTACCTATTTAGCCAGCTCAATGCAGTTGGAAACTTTGCGACAGGAACCATTGCGACAGACTCATTGACAGATACTCAGATTGCCTTGATTGCTTCAGCTTCTAAGAATTTACCTGGTATTAGTATTTCGACTTCGTGGGATCGAAGGGTTCTAGATACTTCACTTTCTTCTATAGTAGGTAGTGTATCCAGTGAAAAAGCTGGTCTTCCAGCTGAAGAAGCAGATGCTTATATTAAAAAGGGCTATTCTCTAAATGATCGTGTTGGAACCTCTTATCTAGAGAAACAATATGAAGAAACTTTGCAAGGAAAACGCTCTGTGAAGGAAATTCATCTAGATAAGCACGGCAACATGGAAAGTGTCGAAAATATCGAAGATGGTACCAAAGGGAACAATATTAAACTGACCATTGATTTGGCCTTCCAAGATAGCGTGGACAATCTGCTTAAGAGTTACTTCAATTCCGAACTAGGAAATGGAGGAGCAAAGTATTCTGAAGGTGTGTATGCAGTTGCTCTAAATCCAAAAACAGGTGCGGTGTTATCCATGTCAGGGATTAAACATGACCTGAACACGGGAGAGTTAACACAGGATTCCTTGGGCACTGTTACCAATGTCTTCGTTCCTGGTTCGGTTGTTAAGGCCGCAACCATCAGTTCCGGTTGGGAAAATGGAGTCTTGTCAGGGAACCAGACCTTGACGGATCAACCGATTGTCTTCCAAGGCTCGGCTCCAATTAATTCTTGGTATACTCAGGCTTATGGTTCATTCCCAATTACAGCGGTGGAAGCCTTGGAGTATTCTTCAAATACTTACATGGTTCAAACGGCTTGGGAATCATGGGCCAAACTTATCAACCAAACATGTTTGTTGGAACCAGCAATTTGAAATCCGCTATGGGGAAACTACGTGCGACATTTGCGGAATATGGCCTAGGAGCTTCAACAGGGATTGACCTTCCGGATGAATCTACAGGATTTACGCCTAAGGAATATGATTTTGCCAATTACATTACCAATGCCTTTGGCCAGTTTGATAACTACACCCCTATGCAATTGGCCCAGTACGTTGGAACCATTGCCAACAACGGTGTTCGGATTGCACCTCACATTGTTGAGGGGATTTATGGAAACAATGAACAAGGTGGCTTAGGGGATTTGATACAAACTATTGATACCAAAGAAATGAATAAAATTAATATTTCTGAGTCTGATATTTCCATCCTTCAACAAGGATTTTATCAAGTTTCTCACGGTGGAAGTGCTTTGACGACTGGTCGTGCCTTTTCAAATGGAGCAGCTGTATCCATTAGTGGGAAAACAGGTACAGCCGAAAGTTATGTAGCAGGTGGTCAAAAAGCAAACAATACCAACGCGGTGGCCTATGCCCCATCAGATAATCCTCAAATCGCTGTTGCCGTTGTCTTCCCACATAACACCAATCTGACAAATGGTGTCGGACCTTCCATTGCACGCGATATTATCAACCTTTATAACCAACACCATCCAATGAATTAGAAAGGAACTTATGCTTTATCCAACACCTATTGCCAAGCTAATTGACAGTTATTCTAAGTTACCAGGTATCGGGATTAAGACGGCTACGCGTCTGGCCTTTTATACGATTGGGATGTCTGATGATGATGTCAATGAATTTGCAAAAAATCTCCTTTCTGCTAAGAGAGAATTGACCTACTGTTCTATTTGTGGTCGTTTGACAGACGACGATCCTTGTTCTATCTGTACCGATCCGACTCGTGACCAGACAACGATTTTGGTGCTAGAGGATAGTCGTGATGTGGCAGCCATGGAAAATATCCAAGAATACCATGGACTTTATCATGTCCTGCATGGTCTCATTTCTCCTATGAATGGTATCAGTCCAGATGATATCAATCTCAAGAGCCTCATGACTCGTCTTATGGATAGTGAAGTTTCAGAGGTAATCGTAGCCACAAATGCCACAGCAGATGGGGAAGCGACTTCCATGTATCTTTCACGCCTGCTCAAGCCAGCTGGGATCAAGGTCACTCGCCTGGCGCGAGGTCTCGCTGTCGGAGCAGATATTGAGTATGCGGACGAAGTGACCCTCTTACGAGCCATTGAAAATCGAACAGAGTTGTAAGTGTAGACAAATTAACAAACTCAAATTCATTTATACAAAAATCACGGAGACCGACAGTTGTTTTATCGGTCTCTTTTTAGATTACTTGAAGACCAGTATCAGGTTCAAGTTTTAAAAAAGAAGTAAATATGATATACTAAAGAATGACTATTCTATTAGAATTGGAACAAATAATATGAAACAAACGATTATTCTTTTATACGGTGGACGTAGTGCAGAGCGTGAAGTCTCTGTCCTTTCAGCTGAAAGTGTTATGCGTGCGGTCAATTATGACCGTTTCACAGTCAAGACTTTCTTCATCAGTCAGTCAGGTGACTTTATCAAAACTCAAGAATTTAGTCATGCTCCGGGGCAAGAAGACCGTCTCATGACCAATGAAACCATTGATTGGGATAAGCAGGTTGCACCAAGTGCTATCTACGAAGAAGGAGCAGTGGTCTTTCCAGTTCTTCACGGCCCGATGGGAGAAGATGGCTCTGTTCAAGGATTCTTGGAAGTTTTGAAAATGCCTTATGTCGGCTGTAATATCTTGTCATCCAGTCTTGCCATGGATAAAATCACGACCAAGCGTGTTTTGGAATCTGCTGGTATTGCCCAAGTTCCTTATGTGGCCATCGTTGAAGGTGATGATGTGACTGCTAAAATTGCTGAAGTGGAAGAAAAATTGACTTATCCAGTCTTCACTAAGCCGTCAAACATGGGTTCAAGTGTCGGTATTTCTAAGTCTGAAAATCAAGAAGAACTCCGTCAAGCTTTGAAACTTGCCTTTCAATATGACAGTCGTGTCTTGGTAGAGCAAGGGGTAAATGCCCGTGAAATCGAGGTTGGTCTACTGGGCAACTACGATGTCAAAAGCACCCTTCCAGGAGAAGTGGTCAAGGATGTTGCCTTTTATGACTACGATGCCAAGTATATCGATAACAAGATTACCATGGATATTCCGGCAAAGATCAGTGATGATGTGGTAGCTATCATGCGTCAAAATGCAGAAACTGCCTTCCGTGCGATTGGTGGACTTGGTCTATCTCGTTGCGATTTCTTCTACACAGATAAGGGAGAAATTTTCCTAAACGAGCTTAATACCATGCCAGGTTTCACCCAGTGGTCTATGTACCCACTACTTTGGGATAATATGGGAATCAGCTATCCAGACTTAATCGAGCGATTGGTTGACTTTGCCAAGGAAAGTTTTAACAAGCGCGAAGCGCATTTACTATAAAATGAAAGAGAGGGTAGGAGCCGAACCATCACTGCAAGGTGATTAGAGTTCTCGGACTTCAACCCTTTTTAAAGGAGTAGAAATGAAATTAACAATCCATGAAGTAGCTCAAGTTGTAGGAGCTAAAAATGATATCAGCATCTTTGAGGACACCCAGTTAGAAAAAGCTGAATTTGATAGTCGTTTAATTGCGGCAGGAGATTTATTTGTGCCACTCAAAGGAGCGCGTGATGGTCATGACTTTATCGAAACAGCTTTGAAAATGGTGCAGCAGTAACTTTGTCTGAGAAAGAGGTCGCAAATTATCCTTACATTCTAGTAGACGATGTGTTGACTGCCTTTCAAAAACTAGCTGCCTATTATCTTGAGAAAACAGCGGTTGATGTCTTTGCTGTCACAGGTTCAAATGGCAAGACAACTACTAAGGATATGTTAGCGCACTTGCTATCAACAACCTACAAAACCTACAAAACACAAGGCAACTACAATAATGAGATTGGTCTTCCCTACACAGTTCTCCATATGCCTGAAGGACAGAAAAGTTGGTCTTGGAAATGGGGCAGGATCACTTGGGAGATATCCATCTCTTGTCTGAATTGGCTCATCCAAAAACAGCCATCGTGACCTTGGTTGGCGAAGCTCATTTGGCCTTTTTCAAAGACCGTTCAGAAATCGCTAAAGGGAAAATGCAAATTGCAGATGGCATGGCTTCTGGTTCTTTGCTTTTGGCACCAGCTGATCCTATTGTAGAGGACTACTTGCCAACAGATAAAAAGGTAGTTCGTTTTGGCTCAGGAGCAGAGTTGGAAATTACCGACTTGGTAGAGCGTAAGGAGAGTCTGACCTTTAAGGTTAATTTCTTGGAACAAGCCCTTGATTTGCCAGTGACTGGTAAGTACAATGCGACAAATGCTATGATTGCATCCTATGTTGCCCTACAAGAAGGAGTTTCAGAGGAGCAAATTCGTCAGGCTTTCAAAAATCTTGAATTGACGCGTAACCGTACCGAGTGGAAGAAGGCTGCCAATGGAGCAGATGTCCTATCAGATGTTTACAATGCTAATCCAACTGCTATGAAGCTGATTTTAGAGACTTTCTCTGCCATTCCAGCCAATGAAGGTGGCAAGAAAATTGCAGTTTTGGCGGATATGAAGGAACTTGGAGACCAGTCTGTTCAACTCCATAATCAGATGATTCTGAGCCTTTCTCCAGATGTGCTCGATACCGTTATTTTCTATGGGGAAGACATTGCTGAATTGGCCCAACTTGCCAGTCAAATGTTCCCAATCGGTCACGTTTTCTACTTCAAGAAAACAGAAGATCAAGACCAATTTGAAGACCTAGTTAAGCAGGTCAAAGAAAGCCTTGGAGTTCATGACCAAATCTTGCTCAAAGGCTCTAACTCTATGAATTTAGCCAAGCTGGTAGAACGTTTAGAAAATGAAGCTAAGTGATTTTGTCAAACATTTACGTATTTCTAAATCCATTTTTCTAAAGTAGCATGGTATAATAAAATGCAGGAAAATTTTGAATCATGAGGAATACTAGATGAATTTATGGGATATTTTCTTTACGACTCAGGCAACAGAGCCACCCAAATTTGACCTTTTTTGGTATGTTAGCCTATTTACGCTTTTAGCCTTAACCTTTTATACAGCCTATCGTTATCGTGAAAAGAAGGTTTACCAACGATTTTTCCAAATTTTGCAGGCAGTTCAGTTAATCCTTCTTTATGGTTGGTACTGGGTTAATCATATGCCACTGTCAGAAAGTTTACCCTTTTACCATTGTCGTATGGCTATGTTTGTGGTACTCTTGCTTCCTGGTCAGTCTAAATATAGGCAGTATTTTGCATTGTTGGGGACATTTGGGACATTAGCAGCCTTTGTTTATCCAGTGCCAGATGCCTATCCTTTCCCCCATATTGCGATTTTGTCCTTTATCTTTGGGCATTTAGCACTCTTGGGGAACTCTCTAGTTTATCTCTTGAGACAGTATAATGCGCGATTGCTGGATGTGAAGGGAATTTTTCTCATGACCTTTGCCCTAAATGCCTTGATTTTTGTGGTCAATTTAGTAACAGGTGGTGATTACGGATTCTTGACAAAACCGCCATTGGTTGGAGATCACGGCTTAGTAGCTAATTATTTAATCGTTTCCCTGGCCTTGGCAGCGGCGATTACATTGACAAAGAAAATCTTGGAACTATTTTTAGAACAAGAAGCAGAAAAAATGATTGCAAAGAAAGCTTAGAAATGAGCTTTCTTTTTTGTACAATAGACAGATTGTTGACAAAGTTTACAGTGAATGAATTTCTGAACAGAAAAACTAAAAAATTGGCTGGTAAATTTAGGAAAAAACTGAGCACGATGAGATTTTTTGTGTTATAATATTCTGTGAATAGCTATGCCTACGTTTAGCTATTGAATATTACGAAGTTAGAAACTTGGAAGATAGAGAGGATGCGATGTAATGGCTAGAGAAGGCTTTTTTACAGGTCTAGATATTGGAACAAGCTCTGTCAAGGTGCTTGTAGCTGAGCAGAGAAATGGTGAATTAAATGTAATTGGCGTGAGTAATGCCAAAAGTAAAGGTGTAAAGGATGGAATTATTGTTGATATTGATGCAGCAGCAACTGCTATCAAATCAGCAATTTCCCAAGCAGAAGAAAAAGCAGGCATTTCAATTAAATCAGTAAATGTTGGTTTACCAGCTAATCTCTTACAGGTAGAACCAACTCAAGGAATGATTCCAGTTACATCTGATACAAAAGAAATTACAGATCAAGATGTCGAAAATGTTGTCAAATCAGCTTTGACAAAGAGTATGACACCAGATCGTGAAGTCATTACTTTTATTCCAGAAGAATTTATCGTAGATGGTTTCCAAGGTATTCGTGACCCGCGTGGCATGATGGGTGTTCGTCTTGAAATGCGTGGTTTACTTTATACAGGCCCTCGCACTATTTTACATAACCTACGTAAGACAGTTGAACGTGCAGGTGTTCAGGTTGAAATATTATTATTTCACCACTGGCTTTGGTTCGTTCAGTCTTGAACGAAGGAGAGCGTGAATTTGGAGCTACTGTGATTGATATGGGAGCAGGTCAAACAACTGTTGCTACAATCCGTAACCAAGAACTCCAGTTTACAAATATTCTTCAAGAAGGTGGAGATTATGTAACTAAGGATATTTCTAAAGTCTTGAAGACATCACAGAAACTAGCTGAAGGTTTGAAATTAAACTATGGAGAGGCTTATCCTCCTCTCGCAAGTAAAGAAACATTCCAAGTCGAAGTGATTGGGGAAGTAGAACCTGTTGAAGTAACAGAAAATTACTTGTCAGAGATTATTTCTGCACGAATTAAGCATATTTTTGAACAAATCAAACAAGACTTAGACAGAAGACATTTATTGGATCTTCCTGGTGGCATTGTTTTGATTGGTGGAACGGCTATTTTACCGGGTATTGTGGAGCTTGCTCAAGAAGTTTTTGGTGTTCGTGTGAAACTCTATGTTCCAAACCAAGTTGGAATTCGTAATCCGGCTTTTGCGCATGTGATTAGTCTTTCAGAATTCGCGGGACAATTGACAGAAGTACATCTCTTGGCTCAACGAGCAGTCAAGGGTGATGAAGGATTATTCCAACAACCGCTCAGTTTTGGGGGAATGATTCAGAAAACAGCTCAGTTTGTTCAATCAACTACTGTTCAACCAGCTCCTGCTCCAGAAGTAGAACCTGTAGCTCCTGCAGAACAAGTTGCAGATTTTCAACAGACTTCACAAAATAAACCGAAATTAGCAGATCGTTTCCGTGGCTTGATCGGAAGCATGTTTGACGAATAAAGAGGAAAAATAAATTATGACATTTTCATTTGATACAGCTGCTGCCCAAGGTGCAGTGATTAAAGTAATTGGTGTCGGTGGAGGTGGTGGCAATGCCATCAACCGTATGGTCGACGAAGGTGTTACAGGCGTAGAATTTATCGCAGCAAATACAGATGTGCAAGCCTTGAGCAGTACAAAAGCTGAGACTGTTATTCAGTTGGGACCTAAATTGACTCGTGGTTTGGGTGCAGGAGGTCAACCTGAGGTTGGTCGTAAAGCTGCTGAAGAAAGCGAAGAAACACTGACGGAAGCTATCAGTGGAGCAGATATGGTCTTCATCACTGCTGGTATGGGAGGAGGCTCTGGTACTGGTGCAGCTCCTGTTATTGCCCGCATTGCTAAAGATTTAGGTGCTCTTACAGTTGGTGTTGTGACACGTCCTTTCGGTTTTGAAGGAAGCAAACGTGGTCAGTACGCTGTGGAAGGAATCAATCAGCTTCGCGAACATGTAGATACTCTATTGATTATTTCAAACAACAACTTGCTTGAAATTGTTGATAAGAAAACGCCGCTTCTCGAAGCTCTTAGTGAGGCAGATAACGTACTTCGCCAAGGTGTTCAAGGGATTACGGACTTGATCACAAATCCTGGTTTGATTAACCTTGACTTTGCCGATGTGAAAACAGTTATGGCAAATAAAGGGAACGCCCTAATGGGTATCGGTATTGGTAGTGGTGAAGAACGTGTGGTAGAAGCAGCTCGTAAGGCAATCTACTCACCACTTCTTGAAACAACTATTGACGGTGCTGAGGATGTCATCGTCAACGTTACTGGTGGTCTCGACTTGACTTTGATTGAAGCAGAAGAAGCTTCAGAGATCGTCAACCAAGCGGCTGGTCAAGGAGTGAACATCTGGCTCGGAACATCAATCGATGAAAACATGAAAGATGAAATCCGTGTGACAGTCGTTGCAACTGGTGTTCGTCAAGATCGTGTTGAAAAAGTTGTTGGTCATGCACCAAGACAAGCTGTTCGTCATGAACAAGTAAGTCCTAGTCATGCACACAATCATAATCGTCACTTTGATATGGCTGAAACTGCAGAAATTCCAAGTCCAGCACCTCGCCGTACAGAAACTTCTCAAACTTCAGCATTTGGCGATTGGGACTTGCGTCGTGAGACAATTGTTCGACCAACTGATTCAGTTGTATCACCAGTTGAACGTTTTGAAGCACCATCTTTACACGATGAGGATGAATTAGATACTCCTCCATTTTTCAAAAATCGTTAAGTAAATGAATTTGAAAGAAAATACAGAACGTGTTTTTCAACAAATAAAAGATGCAAGTCAGCAGGCAGGAAGAGAAGCCAATTCTGTTTCGGTTCTTGCTGTTACAAAATATGTAGACGTACCGACAGCGGAGGCTTTGCTTCCGCTAGGTGTGCATCATATTGGTGAAAATCGTGTGGATAAATTTCTTGAGAAATATGAAGCTTTAAAAGACAGAAACATTACCTGGCATTTGATTGGCACCTTGCAAAGACGTAAGGTCAAAGATGTCATTCAGTATCTGGATTATTTCCACGCTTTGGATTCATTAAAGCTAGCAGAGGAAATTCAAAAAAGAAGTGACCGAGTTGTTAAGTGTTTCTTACAAGTAAATATCTCAAGGGAAGAGAGCAAACATGGTTTTTCTAAGGAAGAACTATTGGAGCTCTTGCCAAAATTGGCCACCTTAGATAAATCGAATATGTTGGCTTGATGACCATGGCTCCTTTTGAAGCTAGTAGTGATGAGTTGAAAGAGATTTTTAAAGCTACGCAGGATTTGCAACTAGAAATTAGAGAAAAACAAATTCCCAATATGCCAATGACGGACTTGAGTATGGGTATGAGTCGTGACTACAAGGAAGCGATTGAATTTGGCTCAACATTTGTCAGAATTGGTACAGCATTTTTTAAATAGGAAAGAAATATGTCTTTAAAGGATAGATTTGATAAATTTATAGATTATTTTACAGAAGATGGAGAAGATGTTGGTACTACTTATCAGCCTAAAGCTGAAGAGCAGATTGTGACTCCAGTCCCTTCTGTTCAAGAGTTGCCTCAACAAGCTGCTAGCACGCCATCTAAAGATAAAAACATCACTCGTCTTCATGACCGTCAACAAGAATTGGCTATGCAAAGTCAACGTTCTACTGATAAGGTGACAATTGATGTTCGTTATCCACGTAAATACGAAGACGCTACAGATATTGTTGATTTATTAGCTGGTAACGAAAGTATTTTGATTGATTTCCAATATATGACAGAAGTTCAAGCTCGTCGTTGTTTGGACTATCTGGATGGGGCACGTCACGTTTTAGCTGGTAACATGAAAAAAGTAGCATCTACTATGTATCTGCTGACACCAGTTGATGTTGTCGTCAATATTGAAGATATCAAAATCCCAGATGAATCACAAAATGGTGAATTTGGCTTTGATATGAAACGAAATAGAGCAAGATAATGATTTTTTTAATCCACTTAATCCAAAATGCAGTGAGAATTTACTCATTCATTCTAATAGCATTTGCTCTTCTATCATGGTTTCCAAACGCCTATGATAGTTTGTTAGGTCGTCTAATCATCAGCCTTGTTCGTCCAGTTATAGAACCTCTTCGTAAACTGAATTTACAATTTGGTGGTCTCGATTTTACTGTCTGGGTAGCTATTATTTTAATCCAATTTATTGGAAGTTTTCTAATTCGGATCTTGTTGCTTTTATGAAAGTAGATCAGGAAATCTATCAACATTTTTCGCATACTGATATTCCGTTTATTGATAAAGGATTGGAATGGATTAAGAGGGTGGAGGACACTTATGCTCCTATTCTCACCCCATTTATCAATCCTCATCAGGAACAGATACTAAAGGTTTTAGCTAGAACTCATGGATTAGGGTGTCAAAGTAGTGGTGACATACTTCAAACAGAGTCAATTCGTCTTATTCTGTATCCAGACTACTTTAAGCCAGAACTAGCAGATTTTGAGATAGCTTTATTGGAAATTGATTATCCGAGTAAGTTTGAGAAACTAAATCATGGTAAAATATTAGGAACAATCATCAATCAGTTAGGAATTGACCGTAAATTATTTGGTGATATCTTGGTAGATGAAAAGAGAGCACAGATTTTTGTTAATCGTAATTTCATTCCTCTCTTTATAGACGGGATAAAAAAGATTGGCAGACTTCCTGTATCGCTGGAGGAACGTCCTTTTACCGATAGGATTATATCTAAAATTGACTATAGAGAACAAGAAATTTTAGTTTCTAGTTTTCGATTGGATGCCCTCTTATCAAGTGCCTTGAAATTATCTAGAAATCAAGCTTGTCAACTGATAGATAAAAAATCTGTCAAAGTAAACTATCATCTGGTTGAAAAAAGTGATTACCAGATTTCAGTTGGAGATTTGATTAGTGTGAGAAAGTTTGGACGTCTGAGAGTTGTTAGAGATAATGGTCAGACTAAGAAGGATAAGATAAAAGTAAGTATTCAATTATTATTAAGTAAGTGAGGAATAATATGCCAATTACATCATTAGAAATTAAAGATAAAACCTTTGGTACAAGATTTAGAGGTTTTGATCCAGAAGAAGTTGAAGAATTTCTTGAAGTTGTTGTTCGTGATTATGAAGATTTAGTTCGAAGCAATCATGATAAAGAGTTGCATATCAAGAGTTTGGAAGAACGTTTGTCTTACTTTGATGAGATGAAAGATTCTTTGAGTCAATCAGTATTGATTGCTCAAGATACGGCAGAACGTGTAAAACAAGCTGCTAAAGATCGTTCTAATAATATTATCCAACAGGCAGAGCAAGATGCACAACGTTTATTGGAAGAAGCTAAGTACAAGGCAAATGAAATTCTTCGTCACGCAACTGATAATGCTAAGAAAGTTGCTGTTGAAACCGAAGAATTGAAGAACAAGAGTCGTGTCTTCCACCAGCGTCTCAAATCTACAATTGAGAGTCAGTTGGCTATCGTTGAATCTTCAGATTGGGAAGATATTCTTCGTCCAACAGCTACTTATCTTCAAACAAGTGATGAAGCCTTTAAAGAAGTTGTTAGCGAAGTACTTGGAGAACCGATTCCAGCTCCAATTGAAGAAGAACCAATTGATATGACACGTCAATTTTCTCCAGAAGAAATGACAGAGTTACAAGCCCGTATTGAGGCAGCAAATAAAGAATTGGCTGAGTTTGAAGCTCAAGCTACACAGGAAGTGGAAAATCCAACTCCTGTAGTGAGTCCTCAAATTGAAGAAGAGTCTGCTCATCCAGTTGGTCCAATGTATGAAGAGCCAGAAGCAGCTCCAAGCCATTACTCAGAACCAACACCAGCTACTGAAGCTGTAAACTCAGAACCAGGATTTGAAGCACCGCAAGAATCCGTTACAATTTTATAAGAAATAATCTGAGAACAATATCTTATCCTTATATTTCCAGCGAGCAGGAGATGGTGTGAGTCCTGCATTCCCTAATGATAAGATTATCCTCTCAAACAATTAAGTCTGAATGGAGTAAGATTTGACGTTCCCCACGTTACGGGATAAGAGGGAGAAAGATTCAATCTTTTTCCGAATAAAGGTGGTACCACGATTTTCGTCCTTTTTGGAAGTCGTGGTTTTTAATTTGTTATTATTTATAAAGGAGATACAATGAAACTCAAAGATACCCTTAACCTTGGGAAAACAGCTTTCCCAATGCGTGCAGGACTTCCTACCAAAGAGCCAGTTTGGCAAAAGGAATGGGAAGATGCAAAAACTTTACCAACGTCGTCAAGAATTGAACCAAGGAAAAACCTCATTTCACCTTACATGATGGCCCTCCATACGCGAACGGAAATATCCACGTTGGACACGCTATGAACAAGATTTCAAAAGATATCATTGTTCGCTCAAAAATCTATGTCAGGTTTTTACGCACCATTTATCCCAGGTTGGGATACTCATGGTCTACCAATTGAGCAAGTTTTGGCAAAACAAGGTGTCAAACGTAAAGAAATGGACTTGGTTGAGTACTTGAAACTTTGCCGTGAGTACGCTCTCTCTCAAGTAGATAAACAACGTGAAGACTTTAAACGTTTGGGTGTTTCTGGTGACTGGGAAAATCCATATGTGACTTTGACTCCTGACTATGAAGCAGCCCAAATCCGTGTATTTGGCGAGATGGCTAATAAAGGCTATATCTACCGTGGTGCAAAACCAGTTTACTGGTCATGGTCATCTGAGTCTGCCCTTGCTGAAGCGGAGATTGAATATCATGACTTGGTTTCAACTTCCCTTTACTATGCCAATAAGGTAAAAGATGGCAAAGGTGTTCTAGATACAGATACTTACATCGTTGTCTGGACAACTACTCCATTCACCATCACGGCTTCTCGTGGTTTGACTGTTGGTGCAGATATTGATTACGTTTTGGTTCAACCTGCTGGTGAAGCTCGTAAGTTTGTGGTTGCTGCAGAATTGTTGACTAGCTTGTCTGAGAAATTTGGCTGGGCTGATGTTCAAGTTTTGGCAACTTACCGTGGTCAAGAACTCAACCACATCGTAACAGAACACCCATGGGATACAGCTGTAGATGAGTTGGTTATCCTTGGTGACCACGTTACGACTGACTCTGGTACAGGTATTGTCCATACAGCCCCTGGTTTTGGTGAGGACGATTACAATGTTGGTATTGCTAATGGTCTTGAAGTCGCAGTCACTGTTGACGAACGCGGTATTATGATGGCCAATGCTGGTGCTGAGTTTGAAGGTCAATTCTATGACAAGGTTGTACCAACTGTTATTGAAAAACTCGGCAGTCTTCTTCTTGCACAAGAAGAAATCTCTCACTCATACCCATTTGACTGGCGTACGAAAAAACCGATCATCTGGCGTGCAGTACCACAATGGTTTGCCTCAGTTTCTAAATTCCGCCAAGAAATCTTGGACGAAATTGAAAAGTGAAGTTCCACTCAGAATGGGGTAAAGTCCGTCTTTACAATATGATCCGTGATCGTGGTGACTGGGTTATCTCTCGTCAGCGTGCTTGGGGTGTGCCACTTCCTATCTTCTACGCTGAAGACGGTACAGCTATCATGACTGCTGAAACTATTGAACATGTGGCTCAACTCTTTGAAGAACACGGTTCAATCATTTGGTGGGAACGTGATGCTAAAGACCTCTTGCCAGAAGGATTTACTCATCCAGGTTCACCAAATGGCGAGTTCAAGAAAGAAACAGATATCATGGACGTTTGGTTTGACTCAGGTTCATCATGGAATGGAGTTGTGGTAAACCGTCCGGAATTGACTTACCCAGCAGACCTTTACCTAGAAGGTTCTGACCAATACCGTGGTTGGTTCAACTCCTCACTTATTACATCTGTTGCCAACCATGGCGTAGCACCTTACAAACAAATCTTGTCACAAGGATTTGCCCTTGATGGTAAAGGTGAGAAGATGTCTAAATCTCTTGGAAATACCATTGCTCCAAGCGATGTTGAAAAACAATTTGGTGCGGAAATCTTGCGTCTCTGGGTAACAAGTGTTGACTCAAGCAATGACGTGCGTATCTCTATGGATATCTTGAGCCAAGTCTCTGAAACTTACCGTAAGATTCGTAACACCCTTCGTTTCTTGATTGCCAATACATCTGACTTTAACCTAGCTCAAGACTCAGTAGCTTACGATGAGCTTCGTTCAGTTGATAAGTATATGACTATTCGCTTTAACCAACTTGTCAAGACCATTCGTGATGCTTACGCAAACTTTGAATTCTTGACAATCTACAAGGCTTTGGTGAACTTTATCAACGTTGACTTGTCAGCCTTCTACCTTGATTTTGCCAAAGATGTTGTTTACATCGAAGGTGCTAAATCATTGGAACGCCGTCAAATGCAGACTGTCTTCTATGACATTCTTGTGAAAATCACAAAGCTCTTGACACCAATCCTTCCTCACACAGCAGAGGAAATCTGGTCATATCTTGAGTTTGAAGCTGAAGACTTCGTTCAATTGTCAGAATTGCCAGAAGCAGAAACTTTTGCTAATCAAGAAGAAATCTTGGATACCTGGGCTACCTTTATGGACTTCCGTGGACAAGCTCAAAAAGCCTTGGAAGAAGCTCGTAATGCAAAAGTTATCGGTAAATCACTTGAAGCTCACTTGACAGTTTATCCAAATGAAGTGGTGAAAACTTTACTCGAAGCAGTAAACAGCAATGTAGCTCAACTTTTGATTGTGTCAGAATTGACTATCGCAGAAGGACCAGCTCCGGAAAATGCTGTAAGCTTTGAAGATGTAGCCTTCACAGTTGAACGTGCTGCAGGCCAAGTATGTGATCGTTGCCGTCGTATCGACCCAACAACAGCAGAACGCAGCTACCATGCAGTCATCTGTGACCACTGTGCAAGCATCGTAGAAGAAAACTTTGCAGACGCAGTCGCAGAAGGATTTGAAGAGAAATAAGTTGTGTAACCACAAGGATTTCCTTGTGGTTTTTGTATATTTATAAATGAGAAGAAAAGCAGTTCAAATGAATTGAAGAATGCTGGTATTATTTTGGGACAAGTTAGAGAATTTATAGTATAATGAAGTTTGTAGACTAAATATATCAAAATATATATAGAAGTATTTTTGTTTCTTGTAAGTTTATCTGAGTGAGGGAGCAAAATGCTTCTTTTATTTTGAAATGGATAAAATAATAGAGAGGATATATAATGAAAAAGTTATTTGGAGAGAAGCAGCATCGTTTTTCCTTACGAAAATTAGCGATTGGTCTTGTGTCTGCTTCAATCTCGAGCTTATTTTTTGTGTCCATTGCTAGCAGTGGGACCGTATTTGCTCAAGAAAATGTATCTATTCACTACAAATATGTGACAGAGACAGAGATAAGTAAGCAAGAGAAGGACTTGATTGTAAAGGATTTTCCTAATATTGCTGAAGATAGTGAGAGTACCTATTATCTAGTCTATCGTATGGATAAGAAAGCTCAACTAGGTCAGTTGCCTAATACGGGTGGTCACAATAATCTGGTTACCATTTTCACTGGTGGAGCCCTAGCTTCGATTGGACTCCTCATTTTTGCTGTTTCGAGAAAGAAAGGCAAGAAGAAAGCTCTGTTGAAGCTTGTTTTGATAACAGGCATGGGGAGTGGTTTGTTTTCTTCGGTTCAGGCTATTGAGAATCAACTCTTACTCCAATACAATCAAGAATACCAATTATCCCGAGGAGATAGTCTGCCTCTTCCAAGAGTCCTATCAGGTTATACCTATCTAGGTTATATTAAGCAAGACAAGAATGGTATTCTGCAAGAAACTGCTGCTCTAGATCAGAAACTAGACCACACGGTTCACTCTCATCTCCAGACCAAGGAGGGTGGTCAAAATACGCTAGATAATCAGAAAGATCCGTCTCAAATCCGTACAGTAGAGCAATCAATCTCTTCTCAAGATTCATCCAATCAAAAACCGTATGGTATTGCTAGTGTAGATCCTCAAGATGAAGTCTTGGCTGGTCGCGTGAACAAACCAGAACTCTTATACAAAGACCAAGAGATTGTAACCAAATTAGATGTTTCAGAAGTGGTTCAAGAAAATCCAGAACTAGCAGAGGGAACTATTCGGGTCAAACAAGAAGGTCATGTTGGGAAGAAGGTTGAAGTCGTTCGCATTTTCACTGTTGAAGATCAAGAAATTTCCCGAGAAGTTCTCTCGACCAAGGTAGAAGAAGCATTGCCACGTATAGTAGAAAAAGGGACTAAGAAGGCAGTTGTACCGAGTGAAGCACCTCAGTCTGCAAGAAAAGGTGAGCCTGAGACGCAAGCTCCATTACCAGAATATCAGGGAACTCAAGCGGGAGCGATTGTAGACGCTGAGATAGCTGAAAAACCAGAATATACTGGCACCCAAGCTGGAGCAGTCGTTGAACCAGAGCAAGTGCCTCCGCTGTCTGAATATCAGGGAAGGCAAGCTGGTGCCATCGTAGAGCCAGAACAAGTTGAGCCAGAGATTGGAGGCGTCCAGTCAGGAGCTTTGGTGGAACCAGAAACGGCTGAGAAACCATCCTATACAGGCGAGCAATCAGGAGCAATCGTCGAGCCTGAACAGGTGTCACCTACAAAAGAGTATACAGGGACTCAAGCTGGAGCAATTGTTGCCCCTGAGACAGCTGAAAAACCAGAATATACTGGCATCCAATCTGGAGCAATAGTCGAACCAGAACAGGTTTCACCAATGCCAGAGTATACAGGACCTCAATCAGGTGCGATTGTTGAACCTGAAAAGAAGGAACCAGAGGTTGGAGTTGCCCAGTCAGGGGCTTTGGTAGAACCAGAAATAGCCAAAAAACCAGAATATACAGGTATCCAATCTGGAGCAATAGTCGAACCAGAACAAGTCGCTCCACAACCAGAGTATAAGGGAACTCAATCTGGAGCAATTGTTGCCCCTGAGACAGCTGAAAAACCAGAATATACTGGCATCCAATCTGGAGTAATAGTCGAACCAGAACAGGTGCCATCGAAACCATCTTATACAGGTACTCAGTCCGGAGCGATTGTTGAACCAGCGACTCAGGCTTTCTTACCAGAATATAAAGGTGAGCAATCGGGAGCTGTTGTAGCCCCTGAGACAGCTGAAAAACCAGAATATACTGGCATCCAATCTGGAGCAATAGTCGAACCAGAACAGGTACCATTGAAACCATCTTATACAGGTACCCAATCCGGAGCGATTGTTGAACCAGAACAAATTGCCCCTCTTCCAGAATATACTGGTAATATTGAGCAAGCAAAACCAGAAAAATCGAAAGAAAAAGATCCAGAAAAAACACTCGAATTAAGAAATGTTTCTGATCTGGAGTTATATAGTCAGACCAATGGTACTTACAAACAACATGTTTCTTTAGACAGTGTTCCAAGTAATCCAGACACATACTTTGTCAAGGTAAAATCGTCGTCATTCAAAGATGTCTATCTACCTGTCGCTTCGATAACTGAAGAAATAAAAAATGGACAATCAGTTTATAAAATCATAGCCAAAGCTGAGAAACTCCAGCAAGAGCTAGAAAATAAATATGTCGATAATTTCACCTTCTATCTCGCAAAAAAGGCCACAGAAGAAACAACAACCTTCACTTCCTTTAGCAACCTGGTTAAAGCTATCAACAAGAATCTCTCTGGAACCTATCATTTAGCAGCCAGCCTGAATGCCAACGAAGTGGAGTTGGGACCTGATGAAAAATCCTATATCAAGGGCACCTTTACTGGTCGGTTGATTGGTGAAAAAGATGGTAAGCAGTTTGCTATTTACAACTTGAAAAAGCCTCTGTTTGAAATCTTGAGTGGCGCCACAGTAGAAAAATTGAGTCTGAAAAATGTCTCTATTTCAGGGAAAGATGAGATCGGTTCACTTGCATATGAAGCCCAGAATGGCACAAATATTAAGCAAGTTCACGTCGATGGTGTTCTGGCTGGGGAACGTGGTATCGGTGGTTTGTTGGCTAAGGCTGAGCAATCAAGCATCACAGAGAGTAGTTTCAAGGGAAGAATTGTCAATACCTATGAAACGACTGCTGCCTACAATATTGGTGGTCTGGTCGGCTATTTGACAGGAAGTGGAGCTTCGCTGACTAAGTCAAAAGCGACAGTAGCCATTTCCTCCAACACGAATAGTTCAGATCAGACTGTCGGTGGGCTAGCAGGTCTAGTAGACCAAGATGCGCATATACAGGATAGCTATGCTGAAGGTGAGATCAATAATGTCAAGTACTTTGGTAGAGTTGCGGGTGTAGTTGGATATTTGTGGGATCGAAAAACGAATGAGGAGCAACATGCAGGAAGATTGACCAATGTACTAAGTGATGTCAATGTAACCAACGGAAATGCCATCACTGGTTACCACTATAATGGTATGAAGGTGACTAGAGCGTTTAGTAACAAAGCAAATAGAGTCATTAATGTCACTTTGGAAAAGGATACAGTTGTCAGCAAGGAATCATTTGTAGAAAGAGGAACAATTTTAGATGCTTCTGAAGTGACTAATAAAAAAGCAGAAATCAATCCTCTCACTCCTCCAACAGTGGAGCTTCTTTCAACAAGCAGCAAAAAAGATAGTGATTTTTCTAAGGTGAAGCATTATCAAGCTCAGCGCGCCTTGGCTTATAAAAATATTGAAAAATTGTTACCTTTCTACAACAAGGCAACCATCGTCAAATATGGAAACCTGGTCAAAGAGAATAGTCTTTTATATCAAAAAGAACTCTTGTCTGCAGTTATGATGAAGGATGACCAAGTAATTACAGATATTGTTTCCAAAAAACAGACTGCAAACAAACTTTTGCTTCACTACAAGGATTATTTATCTGAAAAGCTTGATCTCAAGTACCAGGCTGATTTTGCTAAGCTAGCAGAATATAGTCTAGGAGATACTGGACTTCTCTACACGCCAAACCAATTCTTATATAATCAAGAAACGATTATCCAGCAAGTTTTATCAGAATTGAAGAAGGTGAATTATCATTCAGACGCTATTAGAAACACACTTGGTATTTCACCAAAAGTGAAGCAAACCGAGCTCTATTTAGAAGAGCAGTTTACTAAAACGAAGGAACATCTAGAAGAAAGTCTGAGAAAAGTCTTGTCAGCGGATGCTGGTCTCCTGGAGGACAATCCGGTAATGACAGGTTACATCGTAGATAAAATCAAGCGCAACAAGGAAGCCTTACTTCTTGGTATGAGCTACTTAGAGCGTTGGTATAACTTTAGCTATGGTCAGGTTAATATTAAAGACTTGGTCTTGTATCACCTTGATTTCTTTGGCAAAGGAAATGCATCTCCGTTAGATACTTTGATTGAGTTAGGGAAATCAGGATTTAATAATCTGCTTGCTAAGAACAACGTTGATACTTATTCTATTAGTTTAGCCAGCCATCATGGAACGACAGATTTGTTTAGCACGCTAGAAAATTACCGAAAAGTCTTTCTACCAACCACAAGCAATAATGACTGGTTTAAAAAACAGACCAAAGCTTACATTGTTGAAGAAAAATCTAATATTGCAGAGGTTAAAGCCAAGCAAGAGCAAGCTGGGACTAAGTATTCTATCGGTGTTTATGATCGAATTACTAGTAGTACTTGGAAGTACCGAAATATGGTCTTGCCTCTCCTTACCTTGCCAGAAAGATCTGTATTTGTCATCTCAACCTTGTCTAGTCTAGGATTTGGTGCTTACGATCGCTACCGTAACAGTGACTATAAGGCTGGAGATGAACTCAATAAGTTTGTTGAAGAGAATGCGCGTGAAACAGCCAAGCGTCAGCGAGATCACTACGATTATTGGTATCGCATTTTGGATGAACAGTCACGTGAAAAACTCTATCGTACGATCCTGCTTTATGATGCCTATAAGTTTGGTGATGATTATACTGAAGGAAAGGCTTCAACAATCGCAGACTTTGAGAATTCAAATCCTGCAATGCAACATTTCTTTGGACCAGTTGGTAACAAGGTGGTTCATAATCATCACGGTGCATACGCAACAGGAGATGGCGTCTACTATATGTCTTATCGTATGCTCGACAAGGATGGAGCCATTACCTATACACATGAGATGACCCATGATTCGGATCAGGATATTTACCTTGGCGGCTATGGTAGAAGAAGTGGTCTTGGTCCTGAGTTCTTTGCTAAAGGTTTATTGCAAGCCCCTGACCAACCAAGTGACGCAACCATTACCATCAACTCCATCTTGAAACACTCAACATCAGATAGTAAAGAAGGATCGCGTCTGCAAGTCTTGGATCCTACAGAAAGATTCCAAAACGCAGCAGATCTTCAAAACTATGTCCACAACATGTTTGATCTTATCTACATGCTGGAGTATCTCGAAGGGCAATCGATTGTAAATAAACTGAATGTTTCTCAGAAGATGGAAGCTCTCAGAAAAATTGAGAACAAGTACGTGAAAGATCCAGTGGATGGAAATGAAGTTTACGCTACTAACGTAGTCAAAGAATTGACAGAAGAAGATGCCCAAATTGACCAGCTTTGAGAGTTTGATTGACCATAACATCTTGTCAGCTCGTGAGTACAAGTCTGGCGAGTATGAACGAAATGGCTATTTTACGATTAAACTCTTTGCACCAATCTTTTCAGCATTGAGCAGTGAGAAAGGAACTCCTGGAGATCTTATGGGGCGTAGGATAGCTTATGAACTCTTAGCTGCTAAAGGATTTAAAAATGGTATGGTCCCATATATTTCCAACCAATATGAAGAAATTGCTAAACAAAATGGTCATACAATCAACCTCTACGGTAAAAAGCAAGGATTAGTGACAGATAAGCTTGTTTTAGAAAAACTATTTGGTGGCAAGTATTCATCTTGGGCGACCTTTAAAAAAGCTATGTATCAAGAACGTGTTGCTCAGTTTGATCATTTGAATAAAGTTACTTTTAAAGATCCGACGCAATCATGGATGAGCAATGCCACCAAGACCATTCAAAGAGTAAAAGAATTGCAAGAACTGATGGACCAAGCTGTTTTACAGGATGCTACAGGTCCTCGTTGGAGTGACTATAATCCAGAAACTGACAGTGCCGTTCATAAACTTAAGAGAGCAGTCTTTAAAGCCTACCTAGACCAAACAAATGATTTTAGAACTTCTATTTTTGCAAATAAAAAGTAATGAATTTTAGCAGTTCCTAGGCAGGATGAGAGCAATTTGCTTTCTGACTCGCAGTACTTGTCGATTTTGACTAGCTTTTTTGTGAAAAATTGTGTAAAATAGAATAGATAAACGAGGGGAAACCTCGGAAAATTTAAAGGAGAATCCATCTAATGGTAAAATTGGTTTTTGCTCGCCACGGTGAGTCTGAATGGAACAAAGCTAACCTTTTCACTGGTTGGGCTGATGTTGATTTATCTGAAAAAGGTACACAGCAAGCGATCGACGCTGGTAAATTGATCAAAGAAGCTGGTATCGAATTTGACCAAGCTTACACTTCAGTATTGAAACGTGCGATTAAAACAACTAACTTGGCTCTTGAAGCTTCTGACCAATTGTGGGTTCCAGTTGAAAAATCATGGCGTTTGAACGAACGTCACTACGGTGGTTTGACTGGTAAAAACAAGGCTGAAGCTGCTGAACAATTTGGTGATGAGCAAGTTCACATCTGGCGTCGTTCATACGATGTATTGCCTCCAAACATGGATCGTGATGATGAGCATTCAGCTCACACTGACCGTCGTTACGCTTCACTTGACGACTCAGTTATTCCAGATGCTGAAAACTTGAAAGTGACTTTGGAACGTGCCCTACCATTCTGGGAAGATAAAATCGCTCCAGCACTTAAAGATGGTAAAAACGTATTCGTAGGAGCTCACGGTAACTCAATCCGTGCCCTTGTAAAACATATCAAAGGTTTGTCAGATGACGAAATCATGGACGTGGAAATCCCTAACTTCCCACCATTGGTATTCGAATTCGACGAAAAATTGAACGTAGTTTCTGAATACTACCTTGGAAAATAATTTGTAAAAAGAAAGCCTAGGAATACCTAGGTTTTTCTTTGTATTCTAGTATCCAACTCTTCGAAAAAGCGTTATAATGATAGTAAAGAGTGACTTAATTGTAAGAAAGAGAGAAGGACAATGGCTTATATTGAGATGAAACATTGTTACAAGCGTTATCAGGTTGGGGATACGGAGATTGTGGCCAATCGCGATGTGAATTTTGAGATTGAAAAGGGTGAATTGGTCATCATTCTAGGTGCATCTGGTGCGGGCAAGTCAACGGTTCTTAATCTTCTTGGGGGAATGGATACCAATGACGAGGGGGAAATCTGGATTGATGGTGCCAATATTGCAGACTATAGTTCCCACCAGAGAACCAATTACCGCCGCAATGATGTAGGTTTTGTTTTTCAGTTTTATAATCTAGTTTCCAATCTAACAGCTAAGGAAAATGTGGAGTTGGCCTCAGAAATTGTGACAGATGCCTTGAATCCTGAACAGGTTTTGACAGATGTAGGTCTGGCTCATCGCCTCGATAACTTTCCAGCACAGCTTTCTGGAGGGGAGCAACAGCGAGTCTCCATTGCACGCGCTGTAGCCAAAAATCCTAAAATTCTCCTCTGTGATGAGCCTACTGGAGCCTTGGATTATCAGACAGGCAAGCAAGTCTTGAAGATTCTCCAAGACATGTCTCGTCAAAAGGGAGCGACGGTAATCATCGTGACTCACAATAGCTCGCTAGCTCCTATCGCGGATCGGGTGATTCACATGCGTGATGCCACTGTTAAGAGCGTAACAATCAATGAGTATCCGCAGGCTATCGATACATTGGAGTATTAGCATGATTAAACGAAAAGCTTATTGGAAGGACTTGATTCAGTTCTTCAGCGGCTCCAAGGGGCGTTTTTTATCCATCTTGACCTTGATGATGTTGGGGTCTTTAGCCTTAGTCGGTCTCAAAGTGACTAGTCCCAATATGGAACGTACGGCTGAGGATTATCTTCGTAAATCAAATACCTTGGATCTGGCAGTGATAGCTGATTATGGCTTGGACAAAGAAGATCAGGATGAACTAAAGACCCTTCAAGGAGCAAGTGTTGAGTTTGGCTATATGACAGACCTAACCGTTGAAAATAGTGAAGAAGCGGTTCGACTTTATTCCAAACCAGAGAGCATTTCAACCTTCCAAGTGACAGAAGGGCGACTCCCAGAGGCTGATGGGGAAATTTCCTTGGCAGATTTCTGGAAAGACAGCTATCAGATTGGGCAGACTATCACTTTTAGCAAGACAGAAGAAGGGAAGCCTGTCATAAAATCCCGATCTTTCACCATTACTGGATTTGTTCAGTCGGGTGAGATGCTTTCTCAAGAAGACTTGGGCGGGGCTAGTAGTGGAAATGGAAGCTTGGCTGGCTATGGAGTGATTGTAGCCAGTCAGTTTGACTCAGATGTTTATAGTATTGCGCGTGTGCGCTATGATGATTTAAAAAATTTGGATGCTTTTTCATTCGACTATAGAAGCAAACGAGATCAACATCAGGAAGACTTGCAAGACTTGCTGGCTGATAATGGTCAAAAACGATTGGCAAGTATCAAAGCAAACGGGCAAAAGAGCTTGGAAGATGGAAAAGAACAGCTCCAAACAGCTGAAAGCAACCTTCAAAAAGGCAAGAGTCAGTTAGAGCAGGCCGAAAGTCGCTTGAAAACGCAAGAAGAACAAGTGATCGCTTTACCAGAACCACAAAAGAGTCAAACCAAGGGACAGCTGACAAAATCTAAGGAAGAACTAACGGCTAAAAAAGAAAAACTGGCTCAGACAAAGAGTAATCTAGCCAAGGAAAAAGAGAAGCTTGAACAACGCCAGCAAGAGCTGGATGAACTGACAGAGCCAAAATACCACGTATACAATCGCCAAACCATGCCAGGTGGTCAAGGCTATCTCATGTACAGTAACGCTTCAGCAAGCATTCGTTCTGTCGGGAATATCTTCCCAGTGGTGCTTTATATGGTTGCTGCAATGGTGACCTTTACAACAATGACTCGCTTTGTAGACGAAGAACGCACCAATGCTGGTATTTTCAAGGCCCTAGGCTATCGGAATCGAGATATAGTTGCCAAGTTTGTTCTCTATGGTTTTCTTGCAGGAACTGTGGGAACCGTTTTAGGAACGTTTCTAGGACATTATCTCCTTGCAGGAGTGATTTCAGATGTTATAACTGCTGGGATGGTCGTTGGTAAAAGTAAGGAATATTTACTGGTCTTTTAGCCTCCTTGCTCTAGCCTTGAGTTGGGTATCCAGTGTTTTGCCAGCTTATCTGGTGGCACGAAGGGAGTTGCACGATGAAGCAGCCCAACTTTTGCTGCCCAAACCTCCCGTTAAGGGATCAAAGATTTTGCTGGAACGGTTGAGCTTTATATGGAGTCGTCTGAGCTTTACTCATAAGGTTACGGCGCGAAATATTTTCCGATATAAGCAACGAATGTTGATGACCATTTTTGGAGTTGCAGGTTCGTTTGCTCTCCTATTTGCAGGTCTTGGCATTCAGTCTTCTGTGGGAGGAGTTGTCGATCGTCAATTTGAACAAATCCAGCAATACCAGATGATTGTAGCGGAAAAGAGCAGTGCGAGTGAGCAAGAAAAAATAGATCTAGAAAGTGCCTTGAAAGTTGAATCGATCCACGCTTATCAAAAGATTTACTCTAAATCCATTGAAAAAGATTTCAAAGGAAAAGCAGGACTTCAAACCGTCACCATGATGGTCACAAACAGAGAAGATTTCAAACCCTTTATCGCATTAGAGGAGAATGGGCAAGAGGTGCATGTCACTGATGGAGCGGTCGTGAGTCAAAAATTAGCGCAACTAGCAGGTGTTACGGTTGGGGATGAGCTAGAGCTTGATGGGAAGGAAATCAAGGTCGCGGCTATTTCTGAAAACTATGTTGGACACTTTGTTTATCTCAACCGAGCGACTTACGAACAAGTCTACGGCACCAGTCCACAAGACAATACCTACCTAGTAAAATTAAAAGAGCCAACACCATCCAATACGGAGAAAGAAGCTGCGGCCTTTATGAAAAAAACTGCTGTTTCTGGGGTGATCCAAAATGTAACAGCTATCCACCTTTTTGAATCTGTAGCCAATTCTCTCAATAAAACCATGGCAATTCTTATCCTTGTTTCCGTCTTGCTAGCCATTGTCATTCTTTACAATCTCACCAATATCAATGTGGCAGAACGTATCCGTGAACTTTCCACTATCAAGGTTCTCGGTTTCCATAATAAAGAGGTGACCCTCTATATCTACCGCGAGACCATGGTGCTGTCCTTTGTGGGGATTGTTCTCGGTTTGGTAGCCGGCTACTATTTACATCAATTTTTGATTCAAATGATCTCACCTGCCACCATACTTTTTTATCCGCGGGTCAGCTGGGAAGTTTATGCTCTTCCAATCGTCGCAGTGACTGTGATTTTAGGTTTATTGGGCCTCTTTGTCAATCACCACTTGAGAAAGGTGGATATGCTC